>Ga0209455_1000981_pt1 | contig 14435 bp, 9 predicted proteins | sample AraplaCol_mCL_r2_FD_184275 | JGI IMG/M metagenome (GOLD analysis project Ga0209455, IMG submission 184275) | Arabidopsis root microbial communities from North Carolina, USA - plate scrape CL_Col_mCL_r2 (SPAdes) (version 2) | ecosystem: Host-associated > Plants > Roots > Endosphere | place: USA...
CGTTTTCTCGAAGAGATCATCCGCCTGCATCCGCAATGCAAGGCCAGGCCGGTGGTGATCGGCAACTGCCAGGCCGGCTGGGCGATGATGATCGTCGATGCCTTGCGCCCCGAACTGTTCGGCCCCTTGATGATGGTCGGCGCGCCGGTGTCGTTCTGGGCCGGCGGCTCCAAGCTCAACCCCATGCGCTACTCGGGCGCGCCGCTGGGCGGTTCGTGGCTGGCCTCGCTGGTGTCCGACCTGGGCGGCGATCGCTTCGACGGCGTGCAGCTGGTCGAGAACTTCGAGCGCCTGAATCCGGCCCACGCGTGGTGGAACAAGTACTACAACCTCTGGTCCCATATCGACACCGAAAGCCCGCGGTTTCTGGAGTTCGAGCGCTGGTGGGGCGGCTTTTGCCGCATGACGGGCGACGAAATCGAGACCATCGTCGAGAACCTGTTCGTCGGCAACCGCCTGGCGCGCGGCACCATGCAGGCCGGCGACCGCGCCATCGACCTGCGCGACATCACCGCGCCCATCGTCGTGTTCGCCTCCTGGGGCGACAACATCACGCCGCCGCCGCAGGCGCTGAACTGGATCATCGACACCTGGGGCGACGAGCGCGCGATAGCCGCCGCGGGCCGCACCATCGTCTACGTGCTGCACGAGAGCGTCGGCCACCTGGGCATCTTCGTCGGCGGCGAAATCGCCTTGAAGGAGCACGACCAGCTCGTGGCGTCGCTGGACGTGATCGAAAGCCTGCCGCCCGGGCTCTACGAAATGAAGCTCGAGGCCAAGGAGGGGCTCGAAGACCAGCGCTGGGAGGAACTGGAGCCGGGCGACTACACGGTGCATTACGAATACCGCACCATGGACGATATTCGCGCGCTGAACCCCGAGGGGCGCGACGAGGAGGCGCTGTTCTCAACGCTGGCCCAGGTATCGGAACAGAACGCGCAGGCGTACAAGGACTGGGTACGCCCCTGGGTGCGCCTGCTTGTCCAGCGCCCGGTCGGCGATGCGCTCGGCGAGCTGAACCCGATGCGCCTGCAGCGCAAGCTGCTGTGCGACGCGCTGCCGCTGGCCGCGCTGATACGGTCGCAGGCCGAGCAGGCGCGTGAGCAGCGCACGCCGGTCGGCAGCGACAATCCGTGGCTCCAGATCGAACGCAACACGGCCCGCCAGGTCGGCGCCGTGCTCGATACCTGGCGCGACCAGCGCGACGCATGGTCGATGGCTTTCACGCGTTACTGGTATGGTCCGGAAGGGGCGGGCGCCTGGTTCAAGCCGGCGGTGCCCGACGCCGACGTGGCGCGGGCGCGCGCGCAAGGCGAGCTCAAGGAAAACCGCGAGGCCGTGCTGGCGCGGATCGGCGAGGGCGGCTTCGCCGAGGCCGTGTGCCGCATCGTGTTGGCGGGCATGGTGTCGATCGGCGCTTTCGAGCGCCGCAGCCTGCGGCTGGCCAAGCTGCTGGCGCCCTTGGCCGGCGAGATCGACGGCAATCTGGGCTCGCAGAACAACTGGGTGCGCCTGCTCAAGCAGCAGGCCAGGATCACCGCGGTGGCGCCCGTGGAAGCCTTGAACGCGCTCGAGCATCTACTGCCCGACACCGAGACGCGCGAGCGCGCGCTGGCGGTGTCGGCCGCGGTGATGATGATAGAACCCACGCTCGCCAATCCGCGTTCGGAAATCATCGAATTCCTGATCGATACGCTCGGCGTCGATCCCCAGCGCGTGATCGGCCTGGCGCGCCGCTTGACCGACGGGCTTGAAAAACCCGCCAAATCCGGCGCGCGGCCGGCCGCAAAGAGCGCCGGCAAAGCCCCGCGCAAAGCCGCGGCGCCGACCGCAAAGCCGAGGCGCCGCCCCGGGGCTGCCGCCTGATTGCGGCGTCTTTTTCTTCTTCCCGCATCACCCCCGGGCTAACGTAAAATCCCTGCGCTGCCGCATTGCGCGAGCGCATGGGACCCACCTGGGATGCACTTCGATCTCTCCACCTTCTACCTGCTCATCGTCGGAACCCTTCTGGCCGGCGCCGGAATGATGTTCTGGGAGCGCGGTTTGGCGCCACATCGCAGCAAGACGCTGCGGATGCTGGGGGCCAGTCTGGTCGTGCTCGCGGCAGGTTGCGCGGTGGCGCTGTTTCGTCGCTTCCTGCCCGAGGCGGTCGGTTCAGCCGGCGGTAACCTGATCATTCTTGCCGGCTATCTCCTGCTCCTTCACGGCGTCGCGTCGTTCAATGGCCGCAGGCATCTGGCGGCGTCCCTCGGCATGTTCGTCGGCATGGCGCTGGTGTGGGCGATCTGGGGCTCGCAGTGGCAGCTTGTCGTGTGGAACTATGTCAGCGCCCTGCCGATCGCCCTGGCGAGCGGCATGACGGCCTGGGAGATGTGGCGCTGCCCCGCGATGGCGCCGCTGTCGCCGCGGCGCGTGGTCATCGCGGCCGAGAGCATCCACGCGCTGTTCTATGCAGTGCGGGCGTTTTTCCTGCCCTCGCTCGTGATGGCTTACGGGCAGGATCTGCTGCCGCTCTCGAGCAAGATCACGATGTACGAGGGCGTCCTGTTTTCCGTGGTGCTGCCGATGGCCCTGCTCAAGCTCGTGCGGGACGAAGCCCACAGCCGGCTCTTGCGGGAGGCGCGCACGGACTACCTGACGCGCATGGGCAACCGCCGCTGGTTTTTCGAAGAGGGAACCCGCGTGATCGGTGGCGGGGCAGGGCAGAAGACGCTTTCCGTCCTGGCATTCGACCTCGACCGATTCAAATCCATCAACGACAAGCATGGCCACGAAACGGGCGACCGCGTGCTGGCCCTGTTCGCCGAAATCGTCCGCCGCGTGCTGCCCTCCAGCACCATACTGGCCCGCATGGGCGGGGAAGAGTTCGCCGCGCTGCTGGCCGGCGACGATGCCCGCCGCGCCAGGCTGCTGGGCGAAACCGTCGCGCGGCAGTTTGCCGAGACGGTCCTCGACCGCACCGACGGCATCGGGATAGAAGCCACGGTCAGCATAGGCCTGGCGCAATTCGAACGCGGCATGCCCTCGCTCACCAAGGGGCTGGCCGCCGCCGACCAGGCCCTCTACCAGGCGAAATCGCTGGGGGGCAATCGCCTGGAGCTGGCGTAGCGCGCAACGCGCCAAGGTATGATTGCGCCCACCATGGCACTACGCGCAACCATCTACAAAGCCGAACTGCACGTCGCAGACGGCGACCGCCACTACTACGGCAGCCACTCCCTGACCATCGCCCGCCACCCGTCGGAGACCGACGAACGCATGATGGTGCGGCTGGTGGCCTATGCCTTGAACGCCCACGAAGACCTGGCTTTCACCAAGGGCCTGAGCGATACCGACGAGCCCGACATCTGGCGCAAGGAATTGCACGGCGACATCGCCGACTGGATCGAGATCGGCCAGCCCGACGAACGCCGCATCCTCAAAGCCTGCGGCCGCGCGGAGAACGTGCTGGTCTATTGCTACAACCACGCCAGCAACATCTGGTGGAACGGCATCAAGAACAAGCTCGAACGCGCCCGCAATCTGCACCTGATCCACTTCCCCGCGGAAGAGGCGCAAGCCCTGGGCGCGCTAGCCGAGCGCACCATGCAGATCCACGTGAACATCCAGGACGGCGAAGCCTATGTCTCGGCCGATAAAGGCCACGTGACGATACGGCCGGAAATCTGGCGCTGACGCTTGAGTTCTTGAGGCGCAGTCCTGTCGACGGCGGCTCAAGAACTCAACAAACCTCAGCGCCCGCAAACCTTCCCATCCAGCATCCGCCGAGCCGCCTTGGCAATGCTCTCGGCATCGACGCCGAAGAACCCCCGCAGCATCGCCCGCGTGTCGCTGCGCCCGAACCCATCGGTGCCCAGCGTCAAATAACGAGCCCCCGCAGGCAGATAAGCCCGCACCGTCTCAGGCACGGCCCGCACATAATCGCTGGCCGCGATCACAGGCCCCGAGAAAGAACCGAGCTGCTGCTGCAGGAACGGCACCGGCGCGGCATCCCCGGGCTTGCCGTCGAGCGCCGCCGCTACGCATGCCGCCCCGTCGCGCGCCAGTTCGCTCCAACTCGTCACGCTGTAGACATCGACGCTGACGCCCTGGGCATGCAGCTGCTGCGCCGCCTTGATCACCTCGGTGAGGATGGCGCCCGACCCCATCAGCACCACCTGTGCCGAAGCCGCATCGGCCGGCAAGCGCCGGAAGCGATAGCAGCCTTTCAGGATCTGCCCATAGCAAGCTTCATCCACATCCGGCTGCGCGTAGTTTTCGTTCATCAGCGTGACGTAATAGAACACGTCCTTCTGTTCCACCATCATCTCGCGGATGCCCGCGTCGACGATCACCGCCATCTCGCCGGCAAAGGCCGGATCGTAGGACTTGCAATTGGGGATGGTGGACGCGATGAGATGGCTGGTGCCGTCCTGGTGCTGCAGGCCTTCGCCGCCCAGCGTGGTGCGCCCCGACGTGGCGCCGAGCAGGAAGCCGCGCGGGCGCTGGTCGGCGGCCGCCCAGATCTGGTCGCCCACGCGCTGGAAGCCGAACATCGAGTAATAGATATAGAAGGGCAGCATGGCCAGGCCGTGCACGCTGTAGCTGGTCGCCGCGGCAGTCCAGCTGGCAATGGCGCCGGCTTCGCTGATGCCTTCTTCCAGGATCTGCCCGTCCATGGCCTCGCGATAGCTGAGGATGGAGTCGATGTCTTCGGGCGAATAGCGCTGGCCCACGCTGGAATAGATGCCCGCCTGCTTGAAGAGGTTGGCCATGCCGAAAGTGCGCGCCTCGTCGGCGACGATGGGCACGATGCGCGGCCCGAGCGCCGCGTCCTTGAGCAGGGCGCCCAGCATCCTGACGAAGGCCATGGTGGTGCTCATGGGCTTGCCGCCGGCCTGGACCGCGAATTGCGCGTAGGCGTCGAGCGCCGGCTTCTGCACCACGGCCGCGGCGGTTTCGCGCCGGGGCATGACGCCGCCCAGCGCCGCGCGGCGCGCTTTCAGGTAGGTGAGCTCGGGGCTGTCTTCATCGGGCTTGATGAACTCCAGCGCGGTGGCCTGCTCGTCGTTGAGCGGCAGGTTGAAGCGGTCGCGAAAGCCCAGCAGGTCCGAAGCCTCGAACTTCTTCTGCGAGTGCGTGGTCATGCGGCCCTGGCCGGCGCTGCCCATGCCGTAGCCCTTCTTGGTGTGCGCCAGGATCACGGTGGGCTGGCCGCGGTGGCCGGCCGCGGCCGCATAGGCGGCATGGATCTTGACCAGGTCGTGCCCGCCGCGCTTGAGCCGGTCGATCTGCTCGTCGCCCATGTTCTGCACCAGCCGCGCGAGCTGTTCGTTCTGGCCGAAGAAGCGCTCGCGGTTGAAGCGCCCGTCCTTGGCCGCGAAGGTCTGCATCTGCCCGTCCACCGTCGAGGCCAGGGCCTTGATGAGCGAGCCGTCCTCGTCCTGCGCGAAGAGGCTGTCCCAGTCGGAGCCCCACACCAGCTTGATGACGTTCCAGCCCGCGCCGGAGAAGAGCAGTTCCAGTTCGTCGATGATGCGGCCGTTGCCGCGCACCGGGCCGTCCAGGCGCTGCAGGTTGCAGTTGACCACCCAGATGAGGTTGTCGAGCTTTTCGCGCGCGGCCAGGGTCAGGGCGCTCATCGATTCGGGCTCGTCCATCTCGCCGTCGCCGAACACGCCCCAGACCTTGCGGCCGCTGCAGTCGAGCAGATTGCGGTGCGTCAGGTAGCGCATGAAGCGCGCCTGGTAGATCGAGCTGATCGGGCCTATGCCCATCGAGCCCGTGGGAAATTGCCAGAAGTCCGGCATCAGGTAGGGATGCGGGTAGCTCGACAAGCCGCGCGCGCCTTGCGCCGCGGCCGTGATCTCTTGCCGGTAGTGCCGCAGGTCGTGCTCGCTCAGGCGGCCTTCGAGAAAGGCGCGGGCGTAGACGCCCGGCGAGCTGTGCGGCTGGAAGAAGACCAGGTCGCCGCCGTGCTGCGCATCGCGGGCGTGGAAGAAATGGTTGAAGCCGACTTCGAACAGGTCGGCGGCGCTGGCGTAGCTGGCGATGTGCCCGCCCAATTCGCCGTAGGCCGAATTGGCCCGCACCACCATCGTCAAGGCATTCCAGCGGATGATGGCGCCCAGGCGCTCTTCCATGTCCAGGTCGCCGGGAAAGGCCGGCTGCTCGCGCACCGGAATGGTATTGACGTAGGGCGTGGAGGCGCGTGCCTTCCAGCCCACGTTGCGCTGCTGCGAAAGCTGCTGCATGGCGTCGAGCATCTGCCGGACCCGCCCGGGCCCCGCGCTGGCCAGTAGCGCGAGCAGGGCCTCGCGCCATTCCGCGGTTTCTTGCGGGTCGGGGTCGGCAAGGCCGGATTCGTTCGTATTCGAAAGAAACTGCTCGGGCGCGTTCATGATGGAATGACCTGGATCTGGAAATCGGTTCGGAGAGACTTCAAAAGCGGGGCGCCGAGAGCCTATGGGCTATCCGGACAACCTCGCAAAGTTTACCCGCCGGCCGGCGCTTTACCGGGAGCACTTTTCCAGCGCCTGGCCGATGTCCTGGATGAGATCGGCGCAATCTTCCAGCCCGACCGAGAGACGCACCAGGCCGTCCGAGATGCCGTGCGCGGCGCGTTCTTGCGGCGTATAGGTGGAATGCGTCATGGTGGCCGGATGCTGGGCGAGAGACTCGCAGTCTCCGAGGCTCACGGCTCGGGCGAACAGCGCGAGGGCATTCATGAAGCGCCTGCCGGCGTCCACGCCCTGCTTGAGTTCGAAGGCGATCATGCCGCCGTAGCGGCGCATTTGCCGCGTCGCAAGCTCGTGTTGCGCAAACGAAGGCAGGCCGGGAAAGTACACCTTGGACACCGCCGGATGCTCGGCCAGCATCGCCGCCAGCGCGGCGGCGCTGTCGCAATGCCGTTCCATGCGGATCGCCAAGGTCTTGAGCCCGCGCAGCAGCAGAAATGCGTCCTGTGGCGACATGACGGCGCCGGTCATGTCCTTCAGCCCCTTCAGGCGCACCTGCTCGATGATCTCCTTGTTGGAGACGACGATGCCGGCGGTGATGTCGCCGTGGCCGCTCAGGTATTTCGTCGCCGAATGCACCACGATGTCGGCGCCCAGTTCCAATGGGCGTTGCAGATAGGGGGTGCAGTAGGTGTTGTCCACGACCACCTTGGCGCCGACGCGCCGGGCCAGCTGGGCGATGGCGGCAATGTCGACCAGGCTCATGGAAGGATTGGCGGGCGTCTCGAAATAGGCGATCTTGGTTTGGGGCGTGAGCGCCGCGGCCACTGCGTCCAGATCCGACATGTCGACGTATCGCACGCGCACGCCGAACTGGCCGACGCCGTGCTCCAGAAAGGCGAAGGTGCAGCCGTACAGCATCTTGTCCGCCAGGATTTCGTCGCCGGGCCGCACCAGCGGCCAGATGGTCGACGTGATGGCCCCCATGCCCGACGAGAATGCCACCGCCGCTTCGCCGCCTTCCAGCGAGGCCATGCGCGCTTCCAGGAGCTGCAGCGTCGGGTTGGAGATGCGCGTGTAGAAATGCCCTTTTTCTTCGCCCGAAAAGCACTGGGCTCCATACTCCACCGTCGGAAAGGCAAAGGTCGCGGACAGGTAGATCGGCGGGATCAGGGCGCCTTGGTTGTTCAAGGGGTCGTAGCCGTGATGGATGGCTCGCGTGGCGAAGCCCGTGGTGTTGAGGTTGGACATTCCCGTCTCCTTGGTTTTTTATGACTATGGAATTGTCTTTCCCTTTGTGAGAAAATTTATTGCGAACTTTGCCGTAACAAGCCTTTTTTGAGCATTGTTCAGTCAAAAAACGTTTTATTGATGGATTTTTATGCCTATGGGTTCCCGTCTTGCTCTGGATCGGATCGACTGCGCGCTGCTGCAGGCGCTCCAAGGCAATGCCCGGCTGACAGTCGCCGAACTGGCCGACCGGGTGTCCCTCACCCCGTCGCCGTGCTGGCGCAGAATCAAGCGCCTGGAAGATTCGGGGCTGGTGCGGGCCTACCGGGCCATCCTTTCATCCGAAGGGCTGGGTTATGGCGTGACGGCATTCGTCAACGTCATGATGGGCAGCCATGACAAGGACACGTCCACGCGCTTCGAACAGCGCTTGACCGAGATCCCCGAAATCATTTCCTGCCATCATGTCTCGGGCAAGTACGATTTCTTGCTGGAGGTGGTGGCGGTCGATCTGCAGGCGTTCGGCGAATTCACGCGCGACGTGCTGCAGGCGCTGCCCGGCGTGAAAGAGATCTACTCCAGCTTTTCGATGAAGGTGCTCAAGGACGACCGGGTGCTTCCGGTGGCCGCGGGCGCGAATGCCGAGTCAGATTAGGATGTCGCGCCAGAAACCCGGCACGAAGCATTCGGCCACCAGCAGCGGCAGGCCGTGGCGCCAGAATACCGAACGGCGCGCCCACAGCGGCGCGCGCGCGCCATCCGCGTCCACGCCCACCACCGTGCGATAGAGCGCCAAGGGGTGCGCCAGCAGCGCGCAGGCAAAGGGCGAGCGCCGTATGGTCCGGTCGTGATAGAGCATGTCGGCCAGCGGCCGCGTGCGCAGGCGCCGCATGTTCTGCCAGACGCCGTGCGAGGCGGGCAGGGGCGTGAGGCTGCGCGCCACCACGGCGTCGCGGCCGTCGATGGCCATGGCGATCTCGCGCACCCAGACCGGCGTGCCCGGCGCGAGCCGCATGCCGTGGGCCTCGTCGGCCGGCGCGCCCGAGGCGTATTCGGCCAGCACCCGCAGATCCATCCTGCCCAGGGCGCGCAAGCCGGCGGTCAGCGCGCCGGGGCGCAGCAGCCAGGTCTTGTGCGCAACGGACAGGGACGGCGGCGGCGCGGGACGCCAGCCCAGGGGGCTGACGGGAGGCAGGGAGCGGTACGTCATGGCTGCGTATTATGGCCCAGGGCCTGTCCAGGCGCGGTTTCCTTGCCTGTAGGGTACCGGCCCCCAGTCCCGCACGCCGTAAAATGCCGCCCATGGAAAAAGTGCGCATCTCCAAGTTGATGTCCGAGCGCGGCCTGTGCTCGCGCCGCGAAGCCGACGCCTATATCGAGCGCGGCTGGGTCAAGGTCGACGGCGTGGTGGTCGCCGAGCTGGGGGCCAAGGCCTACCCCGATCAAGAAATCACCCTGGAACGCGCCGCCCAGGCGCGCCAGACCGCGCGGGTCACCATCCTGCTCAACAAGCCCGTGGGCTATGTTTCCGGCCAGGCCGAGAAGGGCTACACGCCGGCCGTGGCGCTGATCGACGCGCGCTCGCGCTATGCCGGCGACCGCCTGCCGCGCCGCTTCGAACGTGCGCACCTGCAGGGCCTGGCCGCAGCCGGCCGGCTGGACATCGACTCCCAGGGGCTGCTGGTCCTGACCCAGGACGGGCGCATCGCCCGCCAACTGATCGGCGAGGATTCCGAGGTCGACAAGGAGTATCTGGTGCGCGTCCAGGGCCGGCTGGGCGAGAGCGGCCTGGCCCTGCTCAACCACGGCCTGTCGCTCGACGGCAAGGCCTTGCGGCCCGCCCGGGTGCATTGGCAGAACGCCGATCAGCTGCTTTTCGTCCTGCGCGAAGGCAAGAAGCGGCAGATCCGCCGCATGTGCGAGCTGGTGGGGCTGAAGGTGGTGGGCTTGAAGCGCGTGCGCATCGGCGGGGTGTCGCTGGGCGATCTGCCGCCGGGGCAATGGCGCTATCTGCGTGAAGACGAACGGTTTTGATCCGTTTCTCGTCCCTATGCTTGCCCGTTCAGATGTCGCAAAATATCCGGTTTGCATTGAAATATCCCCCTCGAAGGCAATGTATGTGGCCGTGTTGACGAGGCCGTTTTAGGGAAGTCTTGGCATGAAGAATTCGAATCTGATCCTGCGCGCGTCGGCCCTGGCGCTTTTCCTGGCCCTTGGCCTGACGGCCTGCGGCAAGAAAGAAACGGGCGCCCAGGCGGGCGCCAAGCCCGACGTCTGGGTGGTCACGCTCAAGCCGCAGGCGGTCAATCTCACCACCGAACTGCCGGGCCGCACCTCGGCCTACCGCGAGGCGCAAGTGCGGCCCCAGGTCAACGGCATCGTGCAAAAGCGCCTGTTCACCGAGGGCGGCGAGGTCAAGGCGAACCAGCAGCTTTATCAGATCGATCCCGCGCTCTACCAGGCCCAATACGACAGCAGCAAGGCCGCCCTGGCCAAGGCCACCGCGACGCAGCGTTCGGCCGCGGCGCTGGCCGAGCGCTACAAGCCCCTGGTCCAGAGCCACGCCGTGAGCCGCCAGGCCTACGACGACGCCGTGGCGGCCTCCCAGCAGGCCGCCGCCGACGTGCTCTCGGCCAAGGCCGCGGTCGAGACCGCGCACGTCAATCTGGTCTACACCAAGGTGCTCTCGCCCATCACCGGCATCATCGGCCGCTCGAGCGTGACCGAAGGCGCGCTGGTCACCGCCAACCAGGCCAACCCCATCGCGACGGTGCAGCAGATCGATCCCATGTATGTGGACGTGGCCCAGTCCAGCACGCAGCTGCTGCGCCTGAAGCAAGCCCTGGCCGACGGCCGGATCAAGAGCAGCGACGGCAAGCAGGCCGAGGTCAAGCTGGCGCTCGAAGACGGCACGACCTACCCGCTGCCCGGCAAGATGGAGTTTTCGGAAGTCACGGTCGACCCGACCACCGGCTCGGTCATCGTCCGGGCCCTGTTCCCCAACCCCAAGCACATGCTCCTGCCCGGCATGTTCGTGCGCGCCACCTTGAGCGACGGCGTGGCGCCCCAGGGGCTGCTGGTGCCGCAGCGCGGCGTCACGCGCGACCAGCGCGGCGATCCCACCGTGCTGGCGCTGACGACCGAAAACAAGGTCGAGCTGCGCGTCATCAAGACCGACCGCGCCATCGGCGACCAATGGCTGGTGACCGGCGGCCTGAAGGCCGGCGACCGGGTCATCGTCGAAGGCGTGCAGCGCGTGCAGCCGGGCGCCGTGGTCAATCCGCATGAATGGACGCCGTCCGCTCCCGTGCAGGTCGTGATCCAGGGCCAAGCCGCGCAGCAGGCGAAGTAAGGGGAGCCGACCATGGCCAAGTTTTTCATCGACCGGCCGGTCTTCGCCTGGGTCATCGCCATCGTGCTGATGCTGGCGGGCCTGCTGTCCATCCACACCATGTCGGTGGCGCAGTATCCCAGCATCGCGCCGCCGTCCATCGCCATCCAGGCGACCTACCCGGGCGCCTCGGCCCAGACCGTGCAGGACGCGGTGGTGCAGGTGATCGAGCAGCAGATGAGCGGCATCGACCATCTCGAGTACATGTACTCCGAGAGCAACGGCGACGGCAGCATGACCATCACGCTGACCTTCGCGCAGGGCACCAACCCCGACATCGCGCAGGTGCAGGTCCAGAACAAGCTGTCGCTGGCGCAACCCCTGCTGCCGCAGGAAGTGCAGCAGCAGGGCCTGCGCGTGACCAAGGCCACCAAGAACTTCCTGATCGTGGCGGCCTTCATCTCGCGCAACGGTTCCATGAACAAGGCCGACCTGGCCGACTACGTGGCCTCGTACGTGCAGGACCCGATCAGCCGCACCCAGGGCGTGGGCGACTTCCAGCTGTTCGGTTCGTCCTATGCCATGCGCATCTGGCTCGACCCGACCAAGCTGGCGGGCTACAAGCTCACTGCGGTCGACGTCTCCAACGCCATCAAGGAGCAGAACGTCCAGATCGCCGCGGGCCAGCTGGGCCAGCAGCCCGCCTTGCCCGGGCAGCAGCTCACCGCCACGGTGGTCGGCCCTTCGCGCCTGAACACGCCCGACGAGTTCGGCAATATCCTGCTCAAGGTCGACGCCGACGGTTCGCGGGTGTTCCTGCGCGACGTGGCGCGCATCGAGCTGGGGGCGCAGGTCTACAGCATCGACACCGCCTATGACGGCCAGCCGGCCGCGGGCCTGGCCATCAAGCTGGCGCCGGGCGCCAACGCGCTCGACACCGTGCGCAACGTGCACAGCACCATCGACCGGCTCAAGCCCTTCTTCCCGCAGGGCATGGACGTGGTCTATCCCTACGACACCACGCCGTTCGTGAAGCTGTCCATCGACGACGTCGTCCAGACGCTGATCGAGGCCATCATCCTGGTGTTCCTGGTGATGTATCTGTTCCTGCAGAACATCCGCGCCACGCTGGTGCCGACGCTGGCGGTGCCGGTGGTGCTGCTGGGCGCCTTCGCGGTGCTGAACGCATTCGGCTTCACCATCAATACGCTCACCATGTTCGGCATGGTGCTGGCCATCGGCCTGCTGGTCGACGACGCCATCGTGGTGGTGGAAAACGTCGAGCGCGTCATGCACGAGGAGCACCTCACGCCGCTGCAGGCCACGCGCAAGTCCATGGAGCAGATCACCGGCGCGCTGGTTGGCATCGCCATGGTGCTGGCGGCGGTGTTCATCCCCATGGCCTTTTTCGGCGGCTCCACGGGGGTGATCTACCGGCAGTTCTCCATCACCATCGTGTCCTCGATGGCGCTGTCGGTGCTGGTGGCCATCGTGTTCACGCCGGCGCTGTGCGCCACCATCCTGCATCCGCCTTCTCACGCGCCGCGCAAGGGGTTCTTCGGCTGGTTCAACCGCAATTTCGAGCGGGCCAGCAACAAATACGGCGCCGTGGTTTCGCGCTTGCTGGGCAAGGTCAAGCGGGTGTATCTGATCTACGTGCTGATCGTGCTGGGCATGGCCTATCTGTTCGCGCACATCCCCACGTCCTTCCTGCCCAGCGAAGACCAGGGCATTCTGTTCGCCCAGGTGTCGGCGCCGCCCGGCGCCACCACCGAGCGCACGCGCAGCTCGGCCAACCAGGCCCTCAATTACCTGCTCAACCAGGAGAAGGACGCGGTGGACGCCGCGTTCCTGGTCACGGGCTTCAACTTCGGCGGCCGCGGCCAGAGCGCGGCCATCATCTTCATCAAGCTCAAGGACTGGAAAGAGCGCAAATCGGCCAGCATGCACGCGGCGGCGATCGCGGCGCGGCTCAATGCCGCGTTCGCCCGCAGCATCCACGACGCCCAGATCGTCGTGTTCGCGCCGCCCGCGGTGATGGAGCTGGGCAACGCCACGGGCTTCGACTTCATGCTCGAAGACCAGGCGGGCCTGGGCCACCAGGCCCTGCTGGCCGCGCGCAACCAGCTGCTGGCCGAGGCCATGCACGATCCCAAGCTCATGGCCGTGCGGCCCAACGGCATCGAGGACGCGGCGCAGTACAAGCTGAACATCGACCGCGAAAAGGCCAAGGCCCTGGGCGTGTCGGTGAGCGACCTGGACAGCGTGCTGTCCATCGCCTGGGGCTCGTCCTACGTGAACGACTTCATCGACCGCGGCCGCGTCAAGAAGGTCTTCCTGATGGGCGACGCCAGCGGCCGCATGCTGCCGCAGGACCTGGACAAATGGTACGTGCGCAACGCCAGCGGCGGCATGGTGCCGTTCTCGGCCTTCGCCACCGGCACCTGGCAGTTCGGCCCGGAAAAACTCAACCGCTACAACGGCGTGCCGTCCTTCGAGATCCAGGGCCTGCCGGCGCCGGGCTATAGCTCGGGCGACGCCATGGCCGAGATGGAGCACATCGCCGCCAAGCTGCCCAAGGGCATAGGCCACGAGTGGACCGGCCTGTCGTTCGAAGAAAAGGCCTCGGGCCAGCAGGCTCCGGCGCTTTATGCCGTTTCGCTGATCGTGGTGTTCCTGTGCCTGGCCGCGCTGTACGAGAGCTGGAGCATCCCCACGGCGGTGATGATGGTGGTGCCGCTGGGCGTGGTCGGCGCGCTGCTGGCCACGATGCTGCGGGGCCTGTCCAACGATGTGTACTTCCAGGTGGGCCTGCTCACCACGGTGGGCCTGGCGGCCAAGAACGCCATTCTCATCGTGGAGTTCGCCAAGGAGCACTTCGAGGACGGCGGCAGCCTGGCCGAGGCGGCCATCCACGCGGCCAGGCAGCGCCTGCGGCCCATCCTGATGACGTCCATGGCCTTCATCCTGGGCGTGCTGCCGCTGGCGCTGTCCAACGGCGCGGGCTCGGGCAGCCAGAACGCCATCGGCACCGGCGTGATCGGCGGCATGCTGACGGGCACTTTCCTGGTGATTTTCTTCGTGCCTACCTTCTTCGTGACGGTGCTCAAGTGGTTCAAGGTCACGCGCATCAGCGAGAGGGTCGACAAGCACGCCAAGCCCGATGCTGCCGAGCCTTCGACGGAAACGACTCCCGGAGGCCACTCGTGATGATGTTCCCGATGCGAAAGGCGAATCTATCCCTGGTCCTAGGCCTGGCACTGGCCGGCATGCTGGCCGGGTGCACCCTGGCGCCCACCTATCACCGGCCCGCGGCGCCGGTGGGCGCGAGCTATCCCACCGGCCCGGGCTACGAGCATGCGGCCCGGGATCAAGGCAAGCCGGTCCAGGGCGCCGCCGCCGACGTGGGCTGGCGCGACTTCTTCCAGGATCCGCTG
>Ga0209455_1000982_pt1 | contig 14425 bp, 13 predicted proteins | sample AraplaCol_mCL_r2_FD_184275 | JGI IMG/M metagenome (GOLD analysis project Ga0209455, IMG submission 184275) | Arabidopsis root microbial communities from North Carolina, USA - plate scrape CL_Col_mCL_r2 (SPAdes) (version 2) | ecosystem: Host-associated > Plants > Roots > Endosphere | place: USA...
ACCGGCTGAGCCACCTGCTGCAGGCGGGCATCCACGTCGCCCCCTTCGCGGTGCTCTACCACGCGGACGCGGAGTGGCTGGGCGACGCGATGCCGTCGGAGCGCCCGCTGAGGCTGCTGATGGAGGCGCAACTGGACGCCGACATCGTTCCGGCGGACGCGCTGCCCGAGGCTGTGGCGGAGGGCTCGCGACTCGGCCTGGGCGACGAGACGTACGACGCGCTCATCGTCCCGGGCAGCGCCTACCTGCCGGCCGCCGTCGCGGCCGAGCTGCTCCGTCTCGACGACGAGGGCGTGCCGGTCGTCTTCGTCGGCTCGGTCCCGGAGGTGGAGGTCATGAACGGGTCGGTGGATGCTGCCGCGCTCCGCGTCCGCTTCCGCCACGTCTCGCAGAAGCGTCTCGTGGACTCCGTCGCGGGCATGACCGACCGGGCTGTCCGAATGGACAGGCCCGCCCCGGATCTGCGCGTGCTCCGCCGCGACCTCGGCGACGGCGACGTGCTCATGCTCGTGAACGAGTCGGTCCGGGATGCGGTGCGCGGGCCCGCGACGCTGCCGCGCGGCGGCGGAGTGGTCGCCTACGACGCCGTGACCGCCACCCTCACGGCGGTTCCGGCGCATGCGGCAGGAGGGACGACCCGGATCGACGTCGACCTCGCGCCCGGCGAGGCGATCGTGCTCGTGGTCGGCGACCCCGCGCTGTGGGAGGGCCTCCCGGTGCGACCGGCCACCCAGGCCGTCGCGGAGCTCGAGCTGTCGCCGGAGTGGAAGGTCGCCACGGCGACCGCGGGGGAGTCCCGGTACTCCGACTGGGGCACGCTCGACGATCTCCGTCCGCTCAACGAACCTGACCTCCTGCCGCGCTTCAGCGGCACCGCGCGCTACACGGCCGAGTTCGAAACGGAGCAGACCGAGGGCGGCCACACTCTCGACCTGGGTCAGGTGTTCGAGGTGGCCTCGGTGCGGCTCAACGGCGTCGACCTCGGCACGCGGGTCGCGCCTCCCTACGTCTTCGACATCCCGGACGGGGTCGTCCGCGACCGCAACACCCTCCAGATCGACGTGACCAACACGCTGGCGAAGGCGCAGCCGGACTTCTTCTCCGCGTTCGCGCAGCAGGAGCCGAGCGGACTTCTCGGCCCGGTGACACTGATCACGAGGAGGGAGCGGGGATGAGCGGCGCCGATACGTCCGTGCGGGAGGCGTTCGAGCGCTTCTGCGACCTCTTCTATACGCAGAAGCGCGTCTCGGACGCGTTCGCCTTCCTCGTGGCGGACGACTACCGGCAGCACAACCCGACCATCGCCGACGGGCCGGAGGCCGCCGTGGCGATGCTGACGCCGAAGTTCGACGGAAGCCCGGACGCCCGCTTCGAGATCCAGCGGATCCTCGTCGACGGCGACCTGGCGATGGTCCACGTGAAGGCTTCGCGACCCGGCGCCCCCGACGCCGCGGTCGCGGACATCTACCGATTCGAGGGCGGCCGGATCGTCGAGCACTGGGACGTGCTGCAGCAACTCCCGGCGCACGCCGCCCACGACCATCCGATGTTCTGAACAGGAGAAGCCATGTATCAACTCGCACCCAACATCGAACTGCTCTTCACCGAGGCGGGCGACTACCAGGACCGGGTGCGCGCCGCCGCCGCCGCGGGCTTCACCGCCGTGGAGATGTGGGGGCCGACGGGCGTCGACGCGCCCGCGACGCCCAAAGACCTCCCGGCGCTGAAGGCCGCGCTCCAGGAGACGGGGACGGTGCTCACCGCCCAGCTCTCCGAGCCCCGCACCCAGTTCATGATCCCGCCGTGGGACCACTCGGAGTTCTTCCGCAAGCTTGACGAGGGCGTCGCCATCGCGCAGGACCTCGGCTGCCCGCGCATCGTCGTCGGCAGCGGGACGGGCTTCGGCGGCTGGAAGCGGCAGGTCCAGCTCGACAAGCTGATCGAGATCTACCAGAAGGCGGTCGCACAGATCGACGGCTCCGGCGTCACGCTCGCGCTGGAGCCCGTCAACATCCGCGTGGACCACCCCGGCTCGCTGCTCGACCGCACGTCCGAGGCCGTCTATGTAGCACGCGGCGTCGACTCGCCGTTCTTCGGCGTGCTCTACGACATCTACCACTCGGCCGTCGAGGGAGAGGACATGGCCGCCGAGCTCCAGAACGCCGGCGACCTGATCGCCTACGTGCAGCTCGCCGACGCCCCCGGGCGAGGCGAGCCCGGCACGGGCGACCTCGACTGGACGGAACGGCTGCGCATCCTGCGCGCGTCCGGGTACGACGGGCCCATCGGTCTCGAGTACTACCCGACCCAGGAGTCCGCGGCTTCGGTCGCGCTCATCCGCGACCTGGCGGCTGCGGCATGAGCCGGTACCCGGACGTCGTGGACGTCGTCATCGTCGGGAGCGGACCGACGGGCGCGGCCTACGCGCGCATCCTGAGCGAGGAGGCGCCGGACGCGACGATCGCCGTGTTCGAGGTCGGCCCCACGGTGTCGGATCCGCCCGGGGCGCACGTGAAGAACATCGAGGACGCCGCGGTCCGCGCCCAGGCGCAGGAGCGCTCCGAGGGTCCCGGCGCCGGAGCGGACACGGTCAGCTCCCCGGGGGCGGTCACCGCCGGCCAGCGCCGGGCGCGACCGGGCACGTACCTTCTCGACGAGGGCTACCAGGAGCCCGGCGAGGACGGCATGCCCGTCGTCGCGTTCTCCAGCAACGTCGGCGGGATGGGGGCGCACTGGACGGGCGCCTGCCCCCGCCCGGGAGACAGCGAGCGCATCGCCTTCCTGCCCGACCTCGACGAACTCCTCGACGAGGCCGGCCGGCTGCTCAACGTCACGACCGACGCCTTCGACGGCGCCCCCTTCACCGCGCTCGTCCGCGAGCGGCTGGCGGCCGCGGTCGACGACGGGCGACCGGAGGAGCGGCGCGTGCGGCGCATGCCGCTCGCCGTGCATCGGCGCGACGACGGCCGGCTCGTCTGGTCCGGATCGGATGTGGTGTTCGGCGACGTGACGCGCAGCAATCCGCACTTTGGCCTCTACGACGAGTCGCTCGTCACGCGCGTCCTCCTCGAGGACGGCCACGCGTCCGGCGTCGAGGTGCGCGACCGGCGCAGCGGAGAGACCCACGTCGTCCGCGCACGGTTCGTGGTCGTCGCGGCCGACGCGCTCCGGACACCGCAGGTGCTGTACGCCTCCGGCATCCGCCCGCCCGCGCTGGGCCGGATGCTCAACGATCAGTCGCAGGTCGTCTACGCCACGCGCATCCGCGACGCGGAGAGCGCCGCGGGCGGCGCCGGCGGCAAGACGGCCGGCGAGCACGGCCTCGACGAGGTCGTGGACGGCGCGATCAGCGAGCGCAGCGGCGTCACCTGGGTGCCGTACACCGACGACATGCCGTTCCACGGCCAGGTCATGCAGCTGGACGCGTCCCCCATCCCCTTGGCGGAGGACGACCCGGTGGTGCCGGGGTCGATCGTCGGCCTCGGGCTGTTCTGCGCGAAGGACCTGCAGTGGGACGACCGCGTGGAGTTCCGCGACGACGAGCTCGACTGGTACGGGATGCCGGCCCTGCGCATCCACTACACGCTGACCGACCGCGACCGCGAGGCCCTCGATCGTGCGCGGGCGCAGATCACCGCGCTCGCCGAGGCGGTCGGGGACCCGCTCGGCGATCGTCCGTTCACCCTGCCTCTCGGCGCATCCCTGCACTACCAGGGGAGCACGCGCATGGGCGAGACGGACGACGGCCGCAGCGTCTGCAGCCCGGACAGCGAGGTGTGGGGCGCTCCCGGCGTGTTCGTCGCCGGCAACGGCGTCATCCCGACGCCGACGGCCTGCAACCCGACGCTCACCTCCGTCGCGCTGGCGGTCAGGGGCGCTCGCCGAATCGCTTCTGCCTTTAGTAACAAAGCGACATTAGTGTGTAGATACAAGGAAGAAGTCAAGGAGGACTTGTGATCCCCGACCGCATCATCGAGCAGGGAACGCTCACCACGACGGGCACCCGTGCCGCCGTCGAGGTGCGCATCCCCTGGTACCGCGCGCTCCCGGCGTCCTGCATCGCAGGCGCGACGCTGTCCGTGGACGGCGTGCCCGCTCCGGCCGAGACGCTCCGCTGGGAGCTCAACGGCCGTGAGCGCACCTTCGACGACATGAAGGACGACACCGAGGAGTGGTGGTTCCCGCTCGACTCGGCCGTGCTCTCGGGGGACATCCCGGTCACGGCCGACGACAGCGAGCACGAGGTGGCGGTCGACCTGACCGTGTTCATCCCGTACATCGTCATCGGCGACGACGAGGTGCTCCACATCGAGGAGCACGACACCAAGACCATGAAGGCGGTGACGGCATGAGCCCGACGACCTCCGGCCTCGGATCCCCGATCCAGGGCGTGACCCTCTACAGCTTCACTCGGGCGTTCCACGGCCGCGAGTACGACCTGGAAGGCCTCATCCGCAAGGTCGCCGCCGACGGCTACGGCCCCGGACTCGAGGTCATCGGCTTCTCCAGCTTCCGCGGGTTCCCGGCGGTCGACGACGCCTTCGCCGGCTGGTTCCGCGACCTCGTCGCCGAGCTCGACCTGGTGCCGACGTCGCTCGCGATCAACGCCGACATCGGCATCCACCGCGACCGGATGCTGAACCAGGACGAGCTGATCGAGTACATGCGCCGCCAGATCGAGGCGGCCGCGAAGCTCGGCTTCCCGATCGCCCGCGTCCAGATCTCGATCACGCCCGACTCGATGGCGGCGCTCGCGCCGATCGCGGAGCAGTACGGCGTGACGCTCGCCCTCGAGGTGCACGCCGACCAGTACGCGTCGCATCCGCGCATCCTCGCGCTGCGCGACCGCTACGAGGAGGTCGGGTCGCCGTTCCTCGGCTTCACTGCGGACTGGGGCGCGACCACCGTCGGCTTCGCGCCGTCGCTGCTGGAGGCCTACCGCCGCCGCGGGGCGAGCGAGGACCTGCTCGCCCAGGTGGTCGACCTGTGGAACGAGTTCTACGAGGCCGGTCCGCCCGCCGACCAGGCAGACCACGGCCAGCGCTTCGGCCGCTTCATCGGGCTCGCCGCGCAGAACGGCCGGCCCGACCTCGGCATCGACTTCGGCATCAACGGCACCGGCCTGTTCGGCCCGGCGCGCGTGGACGACTGGCTGGAGATCATGCCGTGGATCAAGCACGTGCACGGCAAGTTCTTCGGCATCGACGAGAACCACGAGGAGCCCTCGGTGCCGGTGCGCGACCTGATCGCCCTGCTCGTGCGGAACGGCTACAACGGCGCCATCTCGAGCGAGTACGAGGGCTGGCACTGGAACTACTGGGACTCGCCCTTCGAGATCATCCGCGACGAGCAGGCCGTGCAGCGGTCGGCGGCGCAGGACGCCGGGAGCCGCATGGTCACGGACGCGGCCGAGGCGCGCCTCCAGCTGGGCCAGTGGCTCCCGAGCACCGAAGGGGCGAACCGATGAGCCCGGACGCGCAGGCGACGAGCACGGCTCCGATCAAGTGGAGCTACATGGACCACTGGCGTGCGAACGGACCCCGCGGTCCGTACGACCAGTGGCACTCCCGTCAGACGATGACGCGCTTTCTCCGCCAGGTGAGGGCTGTCGGCTTCGACGCCATCGACACGTTCGACTTCCGGATCTGGCAGATCCTGGAGCAGTACGGCTCGGTGGCGAACTACCAGGAGTTCGTGCAGGAGCAGGGCCTCGAGCGGATCGTCAACACCTTCCACGGCGTCTACTACGACCCGGAGCGCTACGCGCCCGAGGTGCCCGCGACGCATGACAACATCATCGAAGACTTCAAGCGCACCCTCGACATGTGGTCGGGCATCCAGCTCGACAACATCATCGTCATGCCTGGTTCGCGGTTCTTCGACGAGCAGGGCGTGACCGACGACGGCCTCAAGCACGCGGCCGACATCTGGGGGAAGGTCGGGAAGCTCACGCAGCAGTACGGCGTCAACCTGACCTGCCACCACGAGTTCTACGGCGGCATCCGCACCCGCGCCCAGATCGACACGTTCTACGGCTACGCCGACCCCCAGTACGTGAAGTTCTTCGTGGACACCGCCCAGCACTGCATCGCCGACGTCGACCCGGTCGCCGTGTACGAGGCCCACCACGAGCGCGTTACGGGCTTCCACTTCAAGGACACCCGCACCAAGGACGTGAACGAGGACTACCGCCTGTGGCCGGACGCCGAGCTCTCGGCGGTCACCACCGAGAAGTGGTTCTACGAGATGGGCACCGCGGAGGGCCTGGTCGACTTCGAGTCGATGATCCGCTCGGTGCGCGACCACGGCTACACGGGCTGGATCAGCGTCGAGCACGACAAGGCCGACAAGCTCGGCGGCGACTACTCCGAGAGCACGGCGGTCGCGCGCTGGTACGCCAAGAACGTCCTCGACCGCATCTACCTGGAGAAGACGGCATGAGCGACATCCGGTGGGGCTACGCCCTCAACCAGTGGGACACGAACATCGACGCGTTCGTGCGCAAGCGCGACCACGAGCGCGCCTTCAAGACGATCTCGATCAGCGGGTTCTCCGGGGTGGAGCTCACCGCCGAGAGCTTCGGCCCCTGGGAGCCGCTCGGTTCGCCCGAGCAGATCGGCAACCTCTACGGATCGCTCGAGGGCTTCCGCCAGGTTCTCGCCGACTGCGCGCTCGACGCCGTCTCCAGCTACGTCTACGACCCGTTCATCGGGTTCGACGTGGAGATGGGCCGCGGACCCGATCCGCTCGATCCCAACGCCGCGCCCCGGATCACGGCCACCGCGATCTGGTTCGCGGAGGCCCTGGAGGCTCTCGGCGGCGCCGTGCTCGTCGTCCGTCCCTGCGGGTCGGCCTGGCAGACCGGCGCCCTCGACGAGGGCCAGATCGTGACGCTCGCGGCGCTGTGGAACGCCGTCGGCGCGGCCATCGCGCCCTTCGGAGTCTCGCTCGCGCTGCATTTCGATTTCCTCTCGGCGCTCCGCCTCGACGACGGCCTCGCCCGGCTGCTCGACGCCACCGACCCCGCGCTCGTCGGGCTCGCGCTCGACACGGCCGAGTTCGCGGTCGCCGGCGTCGACCCGGTGGCGGTGCTCGAGCGTCACGCCGACCGCGTCCGCCACGTCCAGCTCAAGAACGCGTACGACGTGGTCGACGACGCCGAGGCCGTGACCCCGCACGCCGAGCAGTTCGTGCGCACGGAGGGCGGCGCCCGGCGGGTCGAGCGCTGGTTCTTCGAGCCGACCGACGAGGGCGGCCTGGTCGACTTCGAGTCGTTCGTCCGCACGCTGGCCCGGCTCGATTACACCGGCTGGATCGTCGTGGAGTCCGACCAGAGTCCCCACCCCGCCGAGAGCGCGATGGTGAGCGGCTGGTACGTGCAGAACGTCCTCGCACCGATCGTCGAAACAGCGCGGAAGGAAGTACCGACATGGTGAACGGCGGCATCGCGGGCTCGGGGATCGAGCTCGGAACGACCCTCTACTCGATGACGAGCGAGTTCGCGGCGGGCGTCTACACGCCGGAGACGCTCATCGCCGCCGTCGCCGAGAACGGCATCGGGCCGGGCGTGGAGTTCAATATCGCCCAGCTGCTGCGCACCTACCCGGATGTCGACGACGAGTTCGTGAAGCTCTGGTTCGACTCGCTCGAGAGGTACGAGCTGGAGCCGAGCGCCATCGGCACGAACCTCGACATGGGTCGGCGCAAGGACCGCGACATGACGCCAGACGAGGAGCACGACTTCCTCGCCCGGCAGCTCAAGACGGCGCACACCCTCGGGTTCAAGCGGGTCGTCATCCGCTCGGCCGGGCGCGAGCTGCTGCGCAGCCTCCTGCCGCTCGCCGAGGAGTACGACCAGAGGCTGGGATACGAGATCCACGCGCCGCAGGGGCCGAACGACCCGAAGGTGCTCGGCATCCGCGAGCTGTACGACGAGCTCGGCAGCGACCGGCTCGGCTTCACGGCGGACTTCTCCTCGACGATGCACAGCCTCTCGCCGACCCTGCTCTCGCAGCTGGAGAAGATGGGCATGGACTCGAAGCACTTCGCCGTGATGGACGAGATCTGGCACGAGCCGACCCCGATGCACGTGCGCAACCAGAAGTTCGAGGACTACCTCACGGGCGAGGGTGTCGATCCGGTCGGCTTCGGCCCCTTCACCCGCCTGGCGTTCAACATGCACGGCCTGGTGCCGCCGGAGGAGTGGCGGGACATCATGCCGCAGATCTTCCATGTGCACGCCAAGTTCTATGACATCGATGCGAATGGGCAGGAGCCCGCCATGGACATCCCGCGAATCGTCCGCCAGTTCGTCGAGGGCGGCTACCGGGGATATCTGTCGAGCGAGTGGGAGGGTCATGCCTTCCAGGACCTCGGGGAGGCCGATCCGATCGACCTCGTGAAGAAGCAGCACGCGCTCATGCGGCGCACCATCGAAGACGCCGTCGCCGGCGTCCCAGCCTGACCCACGAAGGAGTAGACACCATGTCGGACACCACCACCGAGACGTCCATCTCGGACCTCGTCGCCGAGGTCGCGCGGCTGCGCGAGGACGTCGCCGCAGCGCAGCGCCTCGCCCAGCGGGCTGAAGACCGCGGGCAGGTCGAGAACCTGTTCAACCGCTACATGTTCCTGCACAACGCGTTCGAGGACGAGCAGATCATCCCACTCTGGGTCAAGGAGGGCACCGAGGGCATCCGCGCCCGGTACACCAACGCCGGGCAGTACACCACGTGGGAGAGCGTCACCCGCTACCACCGCGACCGGCCGCATCCCGTCGGCAAGCTCATCCTGCACGCGGCCACGACGCCGGTGATCGAGGTCGCCGGCGACGGCGAGACCGCCAAGGGCGTCTGGATCATGGCCGGCACCGAGTCGGGCCTCACCGACCCTGCGGTGGCCGAGGAGTTCCCGGACATGTACTCGCCGAAGGAGGTGCTCGGCAAGAAGGTCTGGGCGCACTGGGTGTGGTGCAAGTACGCGGTCGACTTCCTCAAGCAGGACGGCGAGTGGAAGTTCTGGAAGTTCCGCTGCTACGAGCTGGCGCGGGCGCCGTTCGAGGAGAACTGGATCAGCTTCGGCCTGAAGAACCAGGGCGCGTTCGACCTCGACCTGATGTACTTCGGCGACGACGGCAGCCCGTCTTCATGCCCCCGGCCGACGAGCCGGCTCCCAGCGAGAACCACCCGTACAGCCCGGAGACGGTCCAGAAGCTCGAGCCGGCGCCCCCCGCGCCGTACGACCGCTTCGTCGACACGTACGAGTAGGAGAGGACCATGGCAACCCACAACTCCCTCTTCTCCGAGAAGGATGTGCGGCGCACGGAGGACGGCATCGCCGTCTCGGTGCAGCTCCCCTGGTACCGCAGCCTGTGGCTGTCCGCGGTCGACGGCGTCGCCGCGACGGTGAACGGCGTGCCGGTTCCGCGCGAGGACCTGCGCTTCGTGCTGAACGGTCGTGCGTACCGCATCGAGGAGCTGCCCGAGCAGTCCGAGACCCTGTGGTTCGTCGCCGACCGCCCTGACATCCTCATCGCGCTGGGCCGTGCGCCCGAGGCGGGGGAGAAGCTCACAGTCGAGGTGGTGCTCACCATGCGCCTGCTGTACATGCAGATCATGCCGGGCGTCGACGGCGCACCGGGACGGTACGTGACGAACCGCGTGCCGGTCGAGCGGGAGCTGGTGCTCACATGACGCTCCGCGTGGCCATGATCGGCTACGGCTTCATGGGCGCTGCGCACTCGGTGGGGTGGCGGCAGGCGCCTCGGGTGTTCGACCTCCCGGAGGCCGTGGAGCTGGCGGTCGTCGTCGGCCGCAACGAGGAGGCGGTCGCCCACGCCGCCGAGAAGTGGGGATGGGCGGAGTACGCGACGGACTGGCGCGAGGTGATCGCGCGCGACGACATCGACCTGGTCGACATCGTCACGCCCGGCGACTCGCACGCCGAGATCGCGATCGCGGCGCTGGAGGCAGGCAAGCACGTCCTGTGCGAGAAGCCCCTCGCCAACACCGTCGAGGAGGCCGAGGCGATGGCTGCTGCCGCGGAGCGAGCGGCCGAGCGCGGCGTCCGTGCGATGGTCGGCTTCACCTACCGGCGCGTCCCGGCCGTCACCCTGCTGCGGGACCTGATCGCCGAGGGGCGGATCGGGCGCGTCCAGCAGGTGCGCGCGGCGTACCGCCAGGACTGGCTGGTCGACCCGGAGATGCCGCTCGCCTGGCGCCTGCAGAAGGAGCACGCGGGTTCCGGCGCCCTCGGCGACATCGGCGCGCACATCGTCGACATGACGCAGTTCGTGACCGGTCAGAGCGTGGAGGCGGTGTCCGGCATCCTCGACACCATCGTCAAACGCCGGCCCCTGCAGGCGTCCGGGTCCGGTCTCGCCGGGGAGGCGGGCGAGGGATACGGCGACGTGACCGTCGACGACCTCGCGATCTTCACCGGCCGCCTGACCGATGGCGCCCTGGTGTCGTTCGAGGCGACCCGCTTCGCAACGGGTCGGAAGAACGCGCTGTCGATCGAGGTGTCGGGGACGCTGGGCGCCCTCCGCTTCGACCTGGAGGACCTCAACGTCCTGAAGTTCTACGACCGCACCGACCGCGCCGAGCTCCAGGGCTTCACGACCATCCTCGTGACCGAGCCCGTGCATCCCTACGTCGCCGGCTGGTGGCCGGCCGGGCACATGCTCGGCTACGAACACGGGTTCGTGCACCAGGTCGTCGACCTCGTGGGGGCGATCGCCGAGGGGACCGACCCCCACCCCACCTTCGCCGAGGGGCTGAGCGTGCAGCGCGTGCTGGCGGCCGTCGAGGCCAGCTCGGAGAACCAGTCGTCGTGGGTCCGCGTCGCTGCGGACGCCGCGGTCGCTGTCTGAAAGAGGAGAACAAGCATGCCGCGTCCGATCACCCTGTTCACCGGCCAGTGGGCCGATCTGCCGTTCGAGGAGGTCGCCCGCCTCGCCGGCGAGTGGGGCTACGACGGCCTTGAGATCGCCTGCTGGGGCGACCACCTCGACGTCTCCCGCTGGGACGACGCCGACTACGTCCAGTCGCGCAAGGACATCCTCGAGCGCAACGGCCTGCAGGTGTGGACCATCTCCAACCACCTCGCCGGCCAGGCCGTCTGCGACGACCCCATCGACCAGCGCCACCGCGACATCCTGAACGACCGGGTGTGGGGCGACGGCGATCCCGAGGGCGTCAGGCAGCGCGCCGCGGAGGAGCTGAAGCTCACCGCGCGCATGGCCGCGGCGCTCGGCGTGAAGACGGTCACCGGCTTCACCGGGTCGTCGATCTGGAAGGCGGTGGCCATGTTCCCGCCCGCCTCCGACGAGTGGATCGCCGCCGGCTACCGCGACTTCGCCGACCGCTTCCACCCGATCCTCGACGTCTTCGAAGAGGTCGGCGTGCGGTTCGCGCTGGAAGTGCATCCCTCGGAGATCGCCTACGACTACTGGACGGCGAAGGCGACGCTGGAGGCGATCGGCCACCGCGAGAGCTTCGGCATCAACTTCGACCCGTCCCACTTCATGTGGCAGCAGCTGGACCCGGTGGCGTTCGTGCTGGACTTCGCCGACCACATCTTCCACGTGCATGTGAAGGAGTCGATCACCAACCTCGACGGCCGCAACGGCGTGCTCGGCTCGCACCTGCCGTGGGCGAACCCGCGACGGGGCTGGACGTTCGTGTCCACCGCGCACGGCGAGGTGCCGTGGGAGCCCATCTTCCGCGCCCTCAACTTCATCGGCTACACCGGGCCGACGAGCGTGGAGTGGGAGGACGCCGGGATGGATCGTCTGCAGGGCGCCCCGGAGGCGATCGCCTTCGTGCGCGAACTGAACGCGATCACGCCGCCCGACGCCGCCTTCGACGCGGCCTTCTCGACGAAAGCCGACTGATGACAGACCTGCTGAACGTCCTCATCCTCTCTGGGCACATGACCCGCGAGCACGACAACGAGCACCGCAGCTTCCGCCTCCACAACCAGTGGCTCACCACGCTCCTGGAGGACACCGGTCGCTTCCGCGTGCGCGTGGTCGAAGACCCGCGCGGGCTCGGCGCCGAGATCATCGACAAGTACGACGTCGTGATCGTCGTCTTCGAGGGACGGGACGGCTACTTCGACAAGGCGGTCGGGTTCGGCGCCGAGACGGACGCCGCACTGCTGAAGTTCGTCCGCGACGACGGCAAGGGCATCGTCTGGTTCCACGGGTCGGCCGCGCAGGAGCCCGACTGGGGCTACCCGGACGAGTACAACGTGCTCCGCGGCTCCCGGATGACCGTCGCGGGGGGCCTGCGTCCCCGGCCGTGGGGCGAGGCGCAGCTCGACACGGCCGAGCCGCGACACCCGATCACCGAGGGCATCAACTCACGCTGGACCGTCACCGGCGACGACATCCTCACCGGTGTGGAGATCCTCGACGGCGCCCAGGTGCTGCTCACGACGTACGACGACCTGGAGTCGTACGAGAAGGCGCCCGTCTGGCCGATGTCGCACTACCCGGTGGCCATCCCCGAGGAGGGCATCGCGGCCCTCCCGGGCATGAACACCGACCAGCCGATCGCCTGGATCAACGAGTACGGCGCGGGCCGCTCCTTCACCATCACGATCGGCCACGACATCGACACGTTCCGCCGGATCGAGTTCATCCGGATGTTCCCGCGCGGCGTCGAATGGGCCGCCACCGGCGAGGTCACGCTCACCGGCCCGGACCGCCGTGGCGAGCGGCGGTTCCTGCCGTGGCCGTACTACAACCGGGAGGGGTGAGTCCGGCTGTACCCGCGGAAAGGGAGGAAGTTTCGGCATCTCGTCGCAGCAGCTTCCTCCCTTCCGCAGTCTTCACGGACTGTCGCCCCCGACCCTCCTCCGTTCTGCGCTTCCTGGAGGATGCCGCACGCTTCCGTAGCCGCGCAAAACCCTTCCCCCTGGCTGCCCAAAAACGGAGGATGAGGGTCGGCGCGCGCGGCGCGTTGACGCGAAACGGAGGTGTTCGGTCCCGAGTGGCTCGAAGCCATCCTCCGTTTTGGACGCCGATCGGAGCTGTGACCCCATCCCGGCCCGGCTCGAACAACGGCTGCCTCCCTCTCCAGATGGCCGCTCAGCGGGGGTGCGCGTTGCGACTAGGGCGGGACCGGTGAAGAGCCTACCTGCGCGGGCCTCGGGCTACCCAGAAATCACTTTCACCCCCAAACGGGTGACTGGGTATCAGCTGAGAATTGCGTACGAATTCTCAGAAACGCTAGGGTTGCCCTCGGCTCCTGATTAGCCATCACTCGAGGGGGATCGTGCGCACCACAGCTGCGTCTGTAAAATACCGACTGTCCGGTTGTATAGCTGCGGCCTTGGTGGGCACCTTGGCGATCGCACTTCTGGCTCCAGTCGCCGCTACGGCCTCGACCGCTGTTGCCACGGCAGCGACGCAAGACCTGCCCGCAGACGCCGCGCAGGCGGAGACCGAGTCCCAGGCGCGTGACATCGCGGCAGCGCACGATCACGACGTGGTGGTGGCCAACCAGTCCAATCCCAATCTGTTGATCAAGGCGCGTCCGGACGGCCTCATGCAGGCGGTCAGCAGCCAGGTTCCGGAGCAGGCCGAGGTGGGTGGTGTCTGGAAGAGCATCGACACGAACCTGGTGGAGAAGGCCGATTGGTTCGAACCGAAGATCGCCGCCGTTCCCGTGCGTATCGGTAAGGGCGGTTCGGCGGAGATCGTTTCCGTGCGTGCGGTGTCCGGGGAGTGGGTGACTGAGTCGTGGCCGTATGGCGATCTTCCGGCGCCGGTCGTGTCGAAGAACGCGGCGGTGTTCGAGAGTGTCTTCCCTGACGTTGATTTGCGCGTCACGGCGACCAAGGCCGGCATGCGTGAGGTGCTCGTGGTGCACACCGCGGCCGCGGCGGAGGATGAGCGTCTTCAGCAACTGCGGTTGACGATCGAGGGCGCCCGTCTTCAGGTGGCGCCCGAGACGGACACTCTGCAGGCCCACCCGGATTCCGGTGAGCCGGTCGTTGCGGCGACACCCTTGTGGTGGGACTCCTCCCATGAGAGCGCGACCGCTGATTCCCCTGGTGGCGTGGAGGTCCAGGCTGTCAATGCGACGGCGGAGGGCTCGCAGGCGGTGCTGGATGTGGCGGCGGTCACCGACCAGGATGTGACGTACCCGCTGTATGTGGATCCGGACTGGTCGTCCTACCTGCAATACGACTGGTACACCGACCGGGCGTACCCGAACCAGTCGTATCTGAACCCGCCGGAGAACAGCGTCGGCTACGGCATCGAGAACGGCGTCGGCTACCTCTCCCGCGCGTTCTACCGGTTCGACACGGCCTTCCTAGCCGGGAAGACCGTCACCAACGCGCGTTTCGCGGTCGTGCAGACGTGGGCGAACAGTTGCGCGTCGACGTGGACGCAGCTGTGGCAGTACGGGCCCAG
>Ga0209455_1000985_pt1 | contig 14404 bp, 15 predicted proteins | sample AraplaCol_mCL_r2_FD_184275 | JGI IMG/M metagenome (GOLD analysis project Ga0209455, IMG submission 184275) | Arabidopsis root microbial communities from North Carolina, USA - plate scrape CL_Col_mCL_r2 (SPAdes) (version 2) | ecosystem: Host-associated > Plants > Roots > Endosphere | place: USA...
GAAGCGCGCCACCTGCTGCTCGCCCGCCTTCAACAGGAACACGCCGGGATTGGCCAGCACCTCGCGCGTCGGCGTCAGCACATCGCCTGTCGCGTCCTGGCTCCAGTTCATCACGCTCAACTGGAGCAAGGTGTCGGTGCTGCCGCGGTTGTTCAGCGTCATCACTGCGTTGGGATTCTGCTGGTCGAGCACGATCCGGATGGGCGAGATCTGCAGGTCGGCGGCGGAGGCGGAAGCTCCCAGCGCCGCCAGCGCGATGGCGGCCAGCAGCAGTCGGAAGTTAGAAGCTATAGGTAACCTGAATGGCCTCGATCGGCGTGACCGTCTTGGCGACGGCGCGCATGGCGCCATCTTGCCCAGCAGCGCCGGCAACCGATTGGGAAGTGCCAAGACGCGAACCATCCCGTGCTGTGTGCGCATGTTCGTCGGCGGTGGTCAACAGATCGCGCGTGACGGCGATTCGCTCACGGCCTTCGCCCAGCGCATAAGCCGAGCCTCCGGCGCAGCTGGCGGATCGGCTGTCCGTGCGGATCAGGCATTGATCGACCACGGTGACGCTGACCGCCAGGTCGGCGCTCGCCGAGGCCGCATGCGCGGTCCCGCAGGCCGTAAGCCCGATCCCCATTGCCAAAAGCCACTGACGCACCCGACGCCCCTCGATCCAGCGAGGGCTCGGGCGGCAGAGTCACCCGAACCATGGATCGACGCTAGGCGCGCCACTCTCTCGGGCCGGTTGAGCGATCTGGTTAGGAAACAGGCTTGAGCGATATTAACCAACAACCGCCCCCCGCACCGTCGCCGGTACAGGGGGGTCGGCAAACCGAGCGTGCGCAGCCGATCAGAAGTTGATCGTGGCGACGACGGTATCGGCGTAGCTGCCCGCCGCCGGGATCGCGCCCGTCGGGATGCGGCCATAGACCGTCTGGTTTTGCGAGGCGCCGGTACCGGTGCCGGCAAGCGTGTCGGTGCCGATATTATTGCCCCAGTTGGTGGTGCGGCCCGCGTCGCTGAACAGCTGATAGCCGAGCGTGTTGGCGCCCGAGGTCATCTTACGGTTCGACGTGGTCGCGCCGGTGCCGGCGCCGGCGCCGAGGGCGATCGTCCAAGGCGTGCCGTTGATGCAGTTCGCGGTCACGGTGCCAGTCGCGTCAACCTGCGTGCCCGCATAGGCACCGAAGGCCACGGCTGAGGTGCTGATCGTGCAGGTGGCGGCGATGCTCGCGCTGATGCCGAGATTGGCGTTGGCGCTGCCAGCCGAAGCGGCAGACGCGAAACCCGCGGCCGCGCACACGCCGACCGCAACCCTTATAAGCTTACGCATGTAACCATTTCCCCCCGAAATGAACCCTACAGGCGCATTGGGAACCCGCCTGATGATCGCCGCCTAGCAGCGGGACGTGATTAAAGCAACGCTAAGATTGTAAAATCATGTGGTGTTAACCAAAGATAATCGCCCCTATCTTAAGATAGTAACCTGATGGCCATGTTCTGTTGCAGTGCAAGGCCCAATAATTAAGTCATTCCATAAAAGTAAAATGAGCAGTTCTCTTTGAATCTATGGTTCACTTGTTGATACGTCGAGGAAACGCTATCGTAACAACTCATTCCAACGCACTGAATGTCGAATACAAATAAAACCTAGAACCAGAATACTGCAAACCTCTCGGTGCAGCCAGATTCCCGCTGGAAACGACGTCGTTTCTCTAAAAACCCTCCACAATGGTGCGAGCACAGTTACGCAAACCCTGAGCCTCGCCGGGCGATTAGCCGCAATCCGACGTCTGCGGGCACCGCGCAAAATGCGACTCTCGCGACCGTGAACGGCTTAAGTCAGATCGTGGAAGGGAGCGCGGCGGCCCAAAAAAACAAACGCCCGGACCGTTTTCCGGTCCGGGCGCCTGCGTGACGATCGCTCGTCAGCCCCCTTTTGTCGCGGGGCCCGCTCGCTTCCGTCTTGCGACGTGCGGGGCCTCCACTTCTCCCCGAACCATGGCCTGGGCCGCTGTTCGTGAGTTTGTGCTAGGACAACAAGCGCGCCCCTGTCATCGATCTTGTTAACCCGCCGCTCACAATGCGCGGCCCCTGTGCCCCACGGGCAACAGCCGAAATCAGACGATGACGAGCCGATCCATGCCCAGGTCGGCGAGCCATCCCACCATTCCCCCATAGGAAAAGCGCTGGTCCAGGCTCGCCGCCTCCATCCCTGCTTCGGCGAGCCCGGTCTGGCAGAGCGTCATCTCCACACCCAATTCGAAACAGCTTTCGATCAGGTCATCCACAGTCCCGGCGAGCGGCACCGCCCCCGAATCGAGCAGGATTCGCGCGCGCCCCCCCAAAGCGGCCTGCGCCGCGGCCAGCGTGAGCGCGGTGCGGAAGCGCACCGGATCGATGCCCGCGACAATGATGCCGAGCCCCGTCATGCGCCGCATCCACAGGCAGGATCCTTGGGCAGGCCGATCGTGCGGAAACGGAAGTTGAGCGCATCGACCAGCAGCAAAGTGCCCGCCGGATCAGTCCCGAACGGCACGATCGCGCGGATTGCCTCGATCGCCGCCAGGCTGCCGAGCGTGCCGGTAAGCGCGCCCAGCACGCCCTGGTCCGCGCACGAAATATCGGGCCGGTCCGGATCGTGCCCGACCAGGCAGCGATAGCACGGCCGGTCCGCCTCCCAGCCGCGGAAGACCGCCAATTGCCCGTCAAATTGCCCGACAGCCGCCGAGACGAGCGGAATGCGCAAATCTCGCGCCGCATCCGCCACCGCGAGCCGGGTCGCAAAATTGTCCGAACCGTCCACCACCACGTCTGCCCCCGCCAACAGATCGGCCGCATTGTCGGTGGTCAGGCGGAGCTGGCGCGGCACCACCCTGACCTCGGGATTGAGCAAGGCGACCGCGACCTCTGCCGCCTCGACCTTGGGCTGCCCGATATCGTCGGTCGCGAAGAGGACCTGGCGTTGCAGGTTGGACAGGGCGACATCGTCGTCGTCGATCAGGGTCAGCCGGCCCACGCCCGCCGCCGCCAGATATTGGATTGCGGGCGCGCCGATCCCCCCTGCCCCGACCAGCACGACATGTGCATCGATCAGGCGCTGTTGCCCTGCTCCGCCAATCTCCTTGAGGATAATATGACGGGCGTAGCGTTCGAGCTGTTGGTCGTTCACCGCCCGGTCGAGCCGAAGCCGCCATGGCCCCGCGCGGTCTCGTCCAGTTCCTCGACCTCGGCGAAACGGGCATGCTGCACGGGCGCGGGCACCAGCTGCGCGATCCGCTCGCCGCGCGCGATCGGAAACGGCTCCGAGCCCAGATTGGCGAGGATCACCTTCACTTCGCCGCGATAATCCGCGTCGATCGTGCCCGGCGTATTGAGGCAGGTGATGCCATGCTTGAGCGCAAGGCCCGAGCGCGGCCGCACCTGCACCTCGTAGCCCACGGGAATCGCGATCGCGAAACCGGTCGCGATCGCCAGCCGCGCGCCTGGCTCCAGCACCACAGATTCCGCCGAGACCACGTCCATGCCGGCGGCATGGTCGGTCGCATAATGGGGGAGCGGCAGGTTTTCGCCATGGGGCAAACGCTTCAGGCGAATCTCGATATCGGTGAGCGGGCTGGTCATCGCGCAGCTATAGCCGAGCGGGTCCCACGCACGCCAGCGCATCAATGCTTGAACCGTGCTCCAACTCCCCGGTACGAACGAGCCGCGTCCAATCTGGCCGTAATTCCGTCCTTTCTGCACGAGGCCTGCATGCCCCGCACGATCATCGACACGCCCAACGCACCTAAAAGCCCGCCTTCGTACAGCCAGGCGATCAAGGCCGCGGGGCTGGTCTTCGTATCGGGAACCGCTCCGGTCGATCCCGCTACCGGACAGCTCGTCGAGGGCTCGGTCGAACAGCAGGTCGCGCAATGCCTGCGTAATATCTCGGCCATTCTTGAGGCGGCAGGCAGCAGCCTGGAGAAGGCGGTCAGCGCGACGCTCGTGCTGGCCGACGAGGACGACTTCGCCGCCGCCAATCAGGAATGGCTGAAATGGTTTCCGATCGACCCGCCCGCACGCCAGGGCGCGAAACTGCCGGCCAGGATTCCCGGCCTGAAGATCTCGATCGCGATGATAGCCGAGGCCTGACGGCTAGTAGCGCGTCGCGGCGATGCAGCCGCTCTGGAACAGCACATCGACCGAGGGGCAATCGTTCGCATCATCGGAATGATGTTTCGTAGCCCAGCGTCGCCCGAGCGCATAGCGGTCCTGCGGCTCGGGCGGCGTCACGTAGCTGTCAGAGGCGGGCGTAACCGTCATTGCGGTCACCGTCGCCTCGCCCAAAGTTACGCCGATCATCAGCGGCAGCACCGCACAGGCCACACGCAGATACACACGCATCGCACCAACCCCTGTTAGTCGAGCGGGGCTTTAAAGATGCAAGCCAAGCGGAGTTCCCACCCTTTCGGGCGCGTTACAGGTGGAGATGCAATCCGGCCGCCACCGCGACACCGATCGCGGCCGCGATCAGGGCGACCGCGACATAGCGCCAGCCGCCGCCTAGCCTGACGACCTCAACCTCGCGCAGGGGCGGTGGCGGGGGTGCGGCGCCCGGTGGCGGATAGAGTGCCTCGATTCGCTCTATCAGCGCGGGCACGCGCGTGAGCGTGTGGAAATCCTTGCGCAGCCGGTCGGCGAGCCACGCCTCGGGGCCGAGCTCGTCGCGCAGCCATTCCTTCACGAACGGGCCAGACACCTCCCACATGTTGATATCGGGATCGAGCGCGGTGGCGACGCCTTCTACCATCACCATCGTCTTCTGGAGCAACAGCAGGTGCGGCTGCGTCTCCATGTCGAAATCGCGCGTGATCGCAAACAGGCCGTCGAGCATCTGCCCGATCGAAATGTCTTTGACCGGCAGCCCGCGGATCGGCTCGCCCACGGCGCGCAAGGCGGTCGCGAATTCGGCCGGGTTGTGGTGCGGGGGGACATAGCCCGCCTCGAAATGGATTTCGGCGACGCGCTCGTAATTGCCCGTGATCAGCCCGTGGAGGATCTCGGCCAGCCACAGCCGTGCCTGGCGGTTGATCCGGCCCATGATACCGAAGTCGATCGCCGCAATCCGTCCGTCCGGCAGCGCGAACAGATTGCCCTGGTGGAGATCGGCATGGAAGAAGCCGTCGACGATCGCCTGGCGCAGGAAGGCGCGCACTAGGTTCGAGGCGATCTCGTGCGTCTTGAAGCCCGCTTCGATCAGCGCGTCGCGCTTCGAGAGCTTGATCCCGTCGATCCATTCGAGCGTGAGCACGCGCCGCGTGGTGCGCGACCAGTCGATCGCGGGCACCATGAAGCCGGGCTCGGCTGCCATATGCTCGGCCAATTCGGACGCGGAGGCTGCCTCGCGCCGCAAGTCGAGTTCACGCAAGGTCCATTGGCGGAAGTGCGCGATAGTGAGGCGAGGGCGCAGCCGTGCCAGCTCGCCGCCCAAAGCCTCCGCCTGTGCCGCCGCCCATTCATAGGTCTCGATGGCGCGCGCCATTTCCTCCTCGATGCCGGGGCGCAGTACCTTGACCGCGACAATGCGACCGTCGATCGTGATCGCGCGATGGACCTGGGCGATCGAGGCGGCGCCGACCGGCTCGGGATCGATCGAGGCGAAAAGCTCTTCGATCGGCTTTTCGAGGCTGCGTTCGATCGCTTCCTTGATCTGCGCGAAGGGTACGGGAGGCACCGCATCCTGCAGCCGCGCAAGATCGTGCGCCGCCGCCTCGCCGACCAGATCGGGCCGCGTCGCGAGCGCTTGGCCAAGCTTGATCGCCGCCGGGCCGATCGCCTGGAAGGCGTCGGCATAATGCGGCGTCTTCGGGATACGCGCGCCGATATGCGCGAGCTTGATGAGACGGCGTACAGGCGCGGGCGTATTGGGATCACGCTCGAGCCCGCGCAGCGCACCGTGGCGCGCGAGGATTCGGCCCCAACGGATGAGCCGCCAGAGATGGGTCGTCGGACGCGTCATACCGGCGTCAAATCTTCCAGCCCGAATGGATCGCGACCAGCCCGCCTAGAATCGGCTCGGCCTTGGGCTGATAGAAACCCGCCTCGCCGATCATTGTCTTGAACCTCTCCATGTCGGGAAAGCGGCGGATCGATTCGATCAGATAGCGGTAGCTGTCCTCGTCATGCGCGATCGCTTTGCCGATCTTGGGCACGATCTTGTGCGAGTAGAAATCATAGACGTCGGCAAAGCCCGGCCAGAGCGTGGTCGAGAATTCGAGACAGAAGAAGCGCCCGCCGCGCTTCAACACGCGGTGCGCTTCCTTCAGCGCCTGGTCGATATGCGTCACGTTCCGGATGCCGAAGGCAATCGTGTAGGCATCGAACGAGGCGTCATCGAAGCTCAGCGTCTCCGCATTCTGCACAGACCAGTTGAGGTCGTTGAGCCCTTTCTTCTTCGCGCGTTCCTGGCCGACTTCCAGCATCGCCGGATTGATATCGGACACGGTCACGTCCGCGCCCTTGGCCTTCATGCGGAAGGCGATATCGCCGGTGCCGCCCGCCATATCGAGGATGTGCTCACCCGGCCGCGGCTTCACCCGCGCGATGAAGCGGTCCTTCCATACGCGGTGCATGCCGCCCGACATCGCGTCGTTCATGATGTCGTAGCTGCGCGCCACGCGGGCGAACACCTCACCCACCTTGGCGGTCTTTTCGGTCGGGCTGACTTCGGAATAGCCGAAGGAGACGGTCTCGGTCATGCGCCGCCCATAGCGGGGCTGTCCCGGATGGGCTAGCGCCGTCCCATGCCTGAGCTACCTGAAGTCGAAACCACCGTACGCGGCCTGCGGCCCGTGCTGGAAGGCCATCGTCTGACCAAGGTCGAGCCGCGACGCGCCGATCTGCGCCACGCCATCCCGCCCGATCTGCGCCAGCGCATGACCGGTGCGACCGTCACCGGGCTTGGCCGCCGCGCCAAATATGGGCTGATCGAGACCGATCGCGGCGACACGATGATCTTCCACCTCGGCATGTCGGGCCGCTGGCGGATCGACCCCGAGGAAATCGGCAAGCACGACCATCTGATTCTTGAGACGGATGCGGGTCATCGGCTCGCGCTCAACGATCCGCGCCGCTTCGGCTCGCTCGACCTGGTGCCGACCGAGGATCTGGAGGACTTCCCCGCCTTCAAGGCGCTCGGTCCCGAACCGCTCGGGCCCCAACTCTCCAGCAAGTATCTCGCCGACAAGCTCGAAGGCCGGATCGCGCCGATCAAATTGCTGCTGCTCGACCAGCGCGTGATCGCGGGGCTCGGCAATATATATGTGTGCGAAGCGCTGAACGTCGCGCGCATCGACCCGCGCAAGCCGGGGGGCCGGGTTTCGGGCCCGCAGCTCGCGCGGTTGATCGAGGCGATTCCCGCTGTGCTCGAATCGGCGATCGAGGCGGGCGGATCTACCTTGCGCGATTATGCGCGGCCCGATGGCGAGCTTGGCTATTTCTCCAAGCAGTTCCGCGTCTATGGTCGCGAGGGCGAGAAATGCCCTTATGACGGCGGCATCGTCAGGAGGCAGGTGGACGGTGGGCGATCGACCTTCTTCTGCCCCAAGTGCCAGCGTTAGGCCGCGAAACCCGACACGCTCTTACCGGCGTTGACGAATCGAGGCGCCTTATGTAGAGGCCGCCCCTCACGGCGCAGGCCCGCCTGCCGCCGCCATCCCATTTGATCGAGGTCAGTTTAGAATGGCGAACACGCCGCAAGCCAAGAAGCGCATCCGTCGCAACAATGCCCGCGCCGAAGTCAACGGCGCGCGCGTCAGCCGCATCCGCACCTTCCTGAAGAAGGTCGAGACCGCGCTGACCAGCGGCGACAAGGGCGCAGCGGCTGCGGCACTCGCGGCGGCACAGCCGGAGCTGATGCGCGGCGTGTCGAAGGGCGTGCTCCACAAGAACACCGCTTCGCGCAAGTTCGCGCGCCTGACCAAGCGAGTCGCGGCGCTCGGCTAATCTCCGAATTTCCGCTAGGAAAATTGGCCCGTCGATCACCCGATCGGCGGGCTTTTTGCTGCTTTTGCGAAGTGGCCCGCAATGCGCGGATATTCCATGATTCTCTGAAACGTCACGCAGTCGTCATATGACACTTCTGTGAAAACTTTAGGAATCACAGGCACTTAAACTTTTTTTTCGGAAAAATGGCGGCTTTCCGCTGTCAAGCGCATTATTTCAAAATCGTGACGGTTCTGACGCTTGAAACGCGCGTCCCGATGTCCCTAAAGTCCGTCTGTTCAGCCGGTGATTCTCCGGTTGGGCCAACCGAACTGGTATAAGTTCCAGCGCGTGTACGGGGGCCGTGCGCGTGGGGGTCAAAGTGTGTCTGAAACGGCCAAGCCGGCGTCAATAGGGACGCTTCCGGCAAAGGGAGAGCTATGCGTGGAGCAGGTGATTGACGCGGGCGGTTTCGGTGCGGGCCAGCTTCCTTTCGAGGCGGCCTGGGACGGCATCCGTGCGAGCCTGCGCAAGAGCTGCGGCGAGCGCATTTTCGACGGCTGGCTGAAGCCGCTGCGCCTTGGCGCCTGCGACGCCGATTCGGGCGAGGTGCGCCTGGCCGCGCCATCCGCGTTCATGGCAACCTGGGTCCAGAATCATTTCGCCGAGCAGATCGGCGCCGCCTGGCGTGCGATGCTGCCGTCGGTCCGCCACGTCATCATCGAGGCTGCTGCCGACGCGCCCGCGCGCGCGGCGCTCGAAGCCGCGCCGGTTGCGGAGCCTGAGGTCAAGGCCGCCGAGACCACGCCCGCCGCTGCGGCACCCGCCAACAAAGGCACTGCGCTCGACGCACGCTACTCGTTCGACAGCTTCGTCGTCGGCAAGGCAAACGAACTCGCCTACAACGCCGCCAAAACCTTAGCCGAAGGCGGTAAGCTCGCCTTCAACCCGCTCTTCCTCCATGGCGGCACGGGTCTCGGCAAGACGCATCTGATGCACGCGATCGGGCACGAATATCGCCTGCGCCATCCGGAAGCGCACATCCTCTATATGTCGGCCGAGAAGTTCATGTTCGAGTTCGTCTCGGCGCTTCGGGCCAAGGACACGCACAGCTTCAAGCAGCGCCTGCGCGCCGCCGACGTTCTGCTTATCGACGACGTCCAGTTCATCGCGGGCAAGGATTCGACCCAGGAAGAATTCTTCCACACGATGAACGAGCTGATCTCGGCCGGCCGCCGCCTCGTGATCAGCGCCGACCGTAGCCCGCAGAATCTCGACGGGATCGAGAGCCGCATCCTGTCGCGCCTGTCGTGGGGCCTGGTCGCGGACATCAATCCGGCCGATTTCGAACTGCGCTACAACATCATCGTCAAGAAGCTCGAATCGCTGCCTGAGGGCACCGTGCCGGACGAGGTCGCGTTGTTCCTGGCGAAGCGCATCTCGGCCTCGATCCGCGAGCTCGAAGGCGCGCTCAACCGCGTGATCGCCTTCGCCACGCTCAACAATCGCGCGATCGACCTCGATTTCGCGCAGGAAGCGCTTGCCGAGCAGCTCCGCGCGAGCCAGCGCCGCGTCTCGATCGACGAGATCCAGCGCAAGGTGTGCGAGCATTTCCGCATCCGCCAGACCGAGATGGGCTCGGCCCGCCGCGCGCGCGAAGTGGCCCGCCCGCGCCAGATCGCAATGTATCTCGCCAAGCAGCTGACCCAGCGTTCGCTGCCCGAGATCGGCCGCCGCTTCGGCGGGCGCGATCACACCACCGTGATCCATGCGGTGCGCACGATCGAGGCATTGCGCGTCAAGGACGCGGAGATCGACGCGGACGTCCGCCTGCTGCTCCGTCAGCTCGAAGGCTGAGGAGGCCGGACGAATGTCGACCGCGATCCTGTGGCCGACATTCGCACTGGTGCTGCTGATCTTCGTCGTACTGCTGACGTTGGCGACCCGGCGTTTTCGCTACATGAAAGAGAACCCGCCCAAGCGCGGCGACTTCGCGACCAGCGGCACGATGAAATCCTATTTCGGGCCGGTCGAGGGGCCAGCCAACAATCTCGCCAATCTGTTCGAGATGCCGGTGCTCTATTTCGCGCTGGTGCCTCTGCTGCTGCTGTTCCGGCACGCCAACCATATCCAGGTCGCGGTCGCCTGGGCGTTCGTGATCCTGCGGGTGGGACACAGCCTGATCCATGTCGGCGGCGGTAAGGCGAATGCCCGCTTCCTGGTCTTCCTGGCGTCCTGCATCGCGCTGTCGGCGATGTGGATCGGCTTCGCGGTCGACATGGCGAGCGCGACCGCAACGCTGGCCACCGCGGGCGCGCTCTGACCCTCTACCCGTCGGCACGACGCGGCGCTAAGCGGCGCGCATGAGCGAGATCGCAGACTTCCTCACCCGCCTGCTGGCGATCGAGCGGGCATGGACGCTGCTTCCGGCGGATATCGAGGAAGCATTGCGGCTGGGTAGCGCAAGCGCGCATGTCCTGATCCGCGCAGCGGAACTGATCGCGCCAACCGATCCCGATCGCGCGCATGGGCTTCTCGAACAGGCGGTACAACTCGACGCCCCGCCTGCCCCCGCACAACTCGCTCTTTCGCGCAGCTTCCGCGCGCGCGGAGAGGAGGCGGAGGCGAGCCGCTGGCTGCGCGGCGCGATGCTGCGGGCGCGCCCCGACGCCGCTTTGCTGCTCGAACTGGCCGCGATCGAAACCGATCACGCAGCCGAGATCGTCACCGCCGCGCAGCGTTTTTCCTGCCGCGACGCCGCAACCGCCGCCGACGCGGCCAGCGCGCTCGTCGCTTACGGCAAACTGCCCGAAGCGCGGATCGCGGGCACGATCGCATTCGAGGCCGGCGCGCGCGAAGGTGACTTTCTGAGGTTGTACAGCGACCTGCTGGCCAACCCAGGCTTGGGCGACGATGCGACACTGCCCGACGGCCCGCTCGGCATGCCGCATTGGTGGTTTGTCGGCACGCAGGCCGCGCAGGCCAGGCTGACCGCGGCCTATCCTGCAGCGCCGATTATCGCCCAAGCTGCGTCGCGCGAGCAATCTGGGGCGTGGGTGGGGGCTGGCCGGATCGGGGCCTTCCTCAAGACCCGGATCGCGGACGCCAAGCCCCTTTCTTGGATCAGGCTGGGCGATGGCGAAGCGCGCTTTCTGATGCATCTCCATCCCGAATTGCGTACAGCTTTGCCCGCGCGCGAGGCGATGGCGATGGCAAAGCAGATCTGGTTCGCCTGGTTCGGGCAGGATCTGGATAATGTGCCGGCTGAGAGCATCGCCGCGCTGGGCGAGCGGCTGGATCAGGCGATCCGCAACGCCGACCTTATCGGCGTGACCAGCGAACAACGGCTGGAGACCGACGCCACGCATTATGGCTTCTGCGCGGGGCTCGAAACCTATCTGGCAACGCTGCTCGCTGACCAGGCATCGTGCCTGTTCTGCGATGCGATGGCACCTGTCTGGCTCAATCGAATGGACCCGTTCTTCGGTTCGCTTTTGCGCGGCCTGGATTTCCTGGGCGTGGTCAGCCCGCACCCCGATCTTGCCTATCGCCTGCAGCGTCATCTCAAGATCGGGGCGGTCGCCTCCTACGATCTGCCGGGCGAAACCCGGCTAGGCCGCGCCATCGAACACGGCAATCGCGGCACGCATTTTCCGGAAGTGTATGAACGCACGCTCGCCGCGCTGACCGTGCCGCGGCCAGGTGCGGTGTTCCTGGTGGCAGGCGGGCTGCTCGGCAAGATCTATTGCGACCGGATCCGCGAACTCGGCGGCATCGCGCTCGACGTCGGCGCGATTGCCGATGCCTGGGCAGGATATAACCGGCGCGGGGAGCTACTCGAACAGGCGCCCGCCCTGGCGCCCTAGCCGACGCGGTTCCTGATCAGATCGTCCACCACGCTGGGGTCCGCCAGCGTCGAGATGTCGCCCAGGTTCGACGTGTCGCCTTCGGCAACCTTGCGCAGGATACGGCGCATGATCTTGCCCGAGCGCGTCTTGGGTAAGCCGGGCGCGAACTGGATCACGTCGGGGGTGGCGATCGGCCCGATCTCGGTGCGGACCCACTGTGCCAGTTCCTTGCGGAGCGCATCGGTCGATTCTTCGCCCGCATTGAGCGTGACGTAGGCGTAGATGCCCTGCCCCTTGATGTCGTGCGGGAAGCCGACGACCGCCGCCTCGGCAACCTTGGCGTGGAGCACGAGCGCGCTCTCCACCTCGGCGGTGCCCATGCGGTGGCCCGAGACGTTGATCACATCATCGACGCGGCCGGTAATCCACCAATAGCCGTCCGCGTCGCGGCGCGCGCCGTCGCCGGTCGTGTAGACGCCGGGGAAATGCGAGAAATAGGTCTGGAAGAAGCGTTCGGGATCGCCCCACACGCCGCGCATCTGGCCGGGCCAGGAGCGCGTAATGACGAGATTGCCCGAGGTCGCGCCCTCCAGCACCCTACCGTCATTGTCGAGCAATTGCGGCTCGACCCCGAAGAAGGGCTTGGTCGCCGAACCCGGCTTCTGCGCGATCGCGCCGGGCAAAGGCGTAATCATGTGGCCCCCTGTCTCGGTCTGCCACCAGGTATCCATGATCGGGCAGCGGCCGTCGCCGACCACGTCATGATACCAGCGCCAGGCCTCCGGATTGATCGGCTCGCCGACCGAACCGAGGATGCGAAGCGAGGCACGGCTGGTCTTCTTCACGAAATCGTCGCCCTCGCGCATCAGCGCGCGGAGCGCGGTCGGGGCGGTGTAGAGGATCTCGACCTTGTGGCGATCGACCACCTGCCAGATGCGGCTAGCGTCGGGCCAGTTGGGCACGCCTTCGAACATGAGCGTGGTCGCGCCGTTCGCGAGCGGACCGTAGACGATATAGCTGTGGCCGGTGACCCAGCCGATATCGGCCGCGCACCAGTAAATCTGGCCGGGGCGATAATCGAACACGGTCTCGTGCGTCAGGCTGGCCCAGAGCAGATAGCCACCGGTCGTGTGCATCACGCCCTTGGGCTTTCCGGTCGAGCCCGACGTGTAGAGGATGAAGAGCGGGTCTTCCGCGCCCATTGGCTCGGCCGGGCAATCAGCAGAGGCCTTGGCCATCGCTTCGTCATACCAGACGTCGCGGCCATCCTGCATCGCGACGGCGCCGCCGGTCGCGCGGACGACGATAGCGGTGTCGATCTTGCAGCGCTCGGCGGCGGCATCGACATTCTTCTTGAGCGGCACCGGCTTGCCACCGCGACGGCCTTCGTCGGCGGTGATGACGATGGTGGAGTTGCAATCCTCCATCCGCCCCGCGAGCGCGTCGGGCGAGAAGCCGCCGAACACGACCGAATGGATCGCCCCGATCCGCGCGCAGGCGAGCAGGGCCACAGCCGCCTCGGGGATCATCGGCATGTAGATGGTGACGCGGTCACCCTTCGTGACGCCTTGCGCTTTCAGCACGTTGGCGAAGCGGCAGACCTGTTCGTGCAGTTCGCGATAGGTGATGTGCCTGGGCGCCTCGTTGGGCTGGTCCGGCTCCCAGATGATCGCAGTCGTATCGCCGCGTTCGGCAAGATGGCGGTCGAGGCAATTGGCAGCGACGTTCAAAGCGCCGTCGGCGAACCAGCGGACCTGGAAGCCGTCCTTGGCGTAGTTGCTCTCGTCGACCTTGGTCGGGAAGGTCATCCAGTCGAGCCGCTTCGCCTGCTCCAACCAGAAGCCGGTCGGGTCCGCGAGCGAGCGCGCATACATTTGCTCGTAGCGGTCCTGGTCGACCCTGGCGTTCGCCGCCCATTCAGCCGACACCGGATAAATCGCGTCTTCGCTCATCCCGACCCTCTCACTGGTGTTCTGGTTGATCCCCATAGCGCCGCGCGATGAATGCGCAGGCCATGAGCTGCATCTGATGGAATAGCATGATCGGCAGCAGGATCACGCCCGTTTGCGGCCCAGGGAACAGGACTTTTGCCATCGGCACGCCCTGCACAAGGCTTTTCTTGGTACCGCAGAACTGGATTGCGATCCGGTCGGCGCGGTCGAAACCGAGCAGGCGGCCAATGCCCCAGGTGAAGCTGAGCCCTATGGCCAATAGAACCGCGTTCGCCGCGAACAGCAGGCCCAGCGCCGCGGGCGGCAATTTATGCCACAGCCCCTCGATCACCGCCGCCGAGAAGGCGCCATAGACCGCGACGATGATGGTCGAGCGATCGGTGAAACCAACCAGTTGCTTGTGGCGCTGCACCCAGCCGCCGATCCACGGGCGAAGTAGATGCCCGGCGACGAAGGGCAGCAGGATCTGGGCGGCAATCTTGGCCACGCCCTCCGCTCCGCCGTTTGCGCCATGCGCACCAACCATCAGGCCCATCAGAATCGGAGTCAGCACCACGCCGAGCATCTGGCTGGCCGATGCGCTGGCGACCGCTGCGGGTACGTTGCCGCGCGCCATCGAGACGAAGGCGATCGCGGATTGCACGGTCGAGG
>Ga0209455_1000988_pt1 | contig 14339 bp, 13 predicted proteins | sample AraplaCol_mCL_r2_FD_184275 | JGI IMG/M metagenome (GOLD analysis project Ga0209455, IMG submission 184275) | Arabidopsis root microbial communities from North Carolina, USA - plate scrape CL_Col_mCL_r2 (SPAdes) (version 2) | ecosystem: Host-associated > Plants > Roots > Endosphere | place: USA...
GCGACCCTTGCGCCATCCCGGCCGACGAGGACGCGGCCTGCCGCGCCATCCTGCGATACGCGCTCTAAGCACACCACACCCATTACGCCGCCGGCGCAAGAGCCGGCGGCACATAACCCCGAGGAGACAAACCCATGTTGAATAAGACCCTGGCCTGGATGGCCTGCGCCGCGGCCCTGATCGCCGCCGCGCCCGCCGCGCAAGCGGCGGACAACTACCCCGAGCACCCTATCAACCTGATCGTGCCTTTCCCGCCCGGCGGCCCCACCGACGCCCTGGCGCGGCGCCTGGCCGAAGGCCTGGGCAAGCAGCTGCACCAGAGCGTGTTGGTCGAGAACCGCGCCGGCGCGGGCGGCAACATTGGCGCCGAATACGTCGCCAAGGCCGCGCCGGACGGCTACACGATTCTCTTCGGCACCTCGGGCCCGCTGGCCATCAACATCGGCCTCTACAAGCACCTGAACTACGATCCGCGCACCAGCTTCGCGCCCATCATCCGCATCGGCTATCTGCCCAACATTCTCACGGTCAACCCCTCGCTGCCCGTGCACAACGTGCAGGAGCTGATCGCCTACGCCAAGGCCAACCCCAACAAGCTCACCTTCGCCTCGTCGGGCAACGGCGCGTCTTCGCACCTGGCGGGCATTCTGTTCAACAAGATGGCGGGCACGAGCATCCAGCACATTCCCTACAAGGGCACGGGCCCGGCCGTCACCGACCTGCTCGGCGGACAGGTGTCGATGTCCTTCACCGACATTCTCACCGCGCTGCCCCTGGTTAAGGCGGACAAGCTGCGCGCCCTGGGCATGGCCAGCGGCGAGCGTTCCGAAGCCTTGCCCAACCTGCCCACCATCGCCGAACAAGGTTTGTCCGGCTATGACGTGAGCGTGTTCTTCGGCATCGTCGCGCCCAAGGGCACGCCCGCGCCCGTCGTCGCCCAGCTCAACAAGGCCTTCGTCACCGCGCTCGACGATCCCGCCGTGGCCAAGGCGCTGCACGACCAGGGCGTGGTGCGCGCCGCCGACACCACACCCAAGGGCCTGGCCGATTACATTCAGGCCCAGGTGCCGTACTGGAGCGGGATCCTCCACGAGGCCAACGTCTCGATCGACTGATCACTACGGAGAATAGCCGCCATGTCTCACGCCCTCATCCCTCCCGGTTCGCTGTCGGGCTGCAAAGTGGTCGACCTGTCCCGCGTGCTGGGCGGCCCCTACTGCACGCAGATATTGGCCGATCACGGCGCGGACGTGCTCAAGATCGAGCCGCCGGACGGGGACGAGACGCGCGGCTGGGGGCCTCCGTTTCTCGACAAGACGGCTTCGTACTTCATTGGCGTGAACCGCAACAAGCGCGGCCTGTCGCTGGACCTGTCCGCGGAGCTTGGCCAGCAGCGCCTGCGCGCCTTGCTCGCCGATGCCGACGTGCTGATCGAGAACTTCAAGCCGGGCACGCTGGAGAAGTGGGGGCTGGGCTACGCCACGCTGAGCCAGGAGTTTCCGCGCCTGATCCACTGCCGCGTCAGCGGCTTCGGCGGCGACGGCCCGCTGGGCGGCCTGCCCGGCTACGACGCCTGCGCCCAGGCCATGTGCGGCCTGATGAGCGTCAACGGCGAGGACGGCGGCGAAGGCACGCGCGTGGGCCTGCCCGTGGTCGACATGGTGACCGGCCTGAACGCCACGGTGGCCATCCTGCTGGCGCTCAACGAACGCCAGCGCAGCGGCCTGGGCCAGTTTCTCGACATCACGCTCTACGACTGCGCGCTGTCGCTGCTGCATCCGCACGCGCCCAACTACATCTACAGCGGCAAGCTGCCCAGGCCCACCGGCAACGCGCACCCCAACATCGCGCCGTACGAGACGCTGCCCACGAATCACGGGCCGATCTTTCTGGCGGTGGGCAACAACCGCCAGTTCGCCAGTCTGGCAAAAACATTGAACGCGCCGGAGCTGGCCGAAGACCCGCGCTTTGCCACCAACGCCGACCGCTTGAAGAACCGCGCCGCGCTGCACGAGCGCCTGGCCGAGTTGCTGCGCGAATGCGAGCCCGTCGAGTTTTCCGAACGTCTGCTGCGCGCCGGCGTGCCCGCTGCCGCGGTGCAGGACGTGTCGCAAGCCTTGAATCATCCACACACTGCCCATCGCAATATGGTGTGGCGCGAAGGCGATTACGTGGGGCTGGGCACACCGATCAAGCTGTCGCGCACGCCGGGCGGGCTGCGAAGCCTGCCGCCGGATCTGGGCGCGAGCAACGACGAGTTCGGGTGGTCCTAGAACCTGTTCGCGCGCAATTCCGGATCAGACTCTCGCATCCATCCTTGCCGGCGCGGCAACTGGAGGAGGCACACATGATTCGCGCAGAATCATTTGCGTCGTAATCAGAATGCGCTCGGATTCCCGGGCTTCCCGAGCCGAAAGGTTGCGTAGCAACACTTCGGCGCAAGCTGTGCCCAACGCCGCCAGATCCCAGGTCAAAGACGTGATGGCGGGCGTAAAAAGCTGCGATAGATCCGTGTCGCCGATGCTGATGACGCTCACATCGTCCGGCACCGTGCGTCCCGAATGGCGAATGGCTTGCAGGACACCCGACAGGATGCGCGTACCCAGGCAAAGGAACGCCGTGGGCGCCGTATCCGACGACAAAAGCGCCAGCGCTTCGCTGAAGGAGAACTCCATGGACGAACTTTCAGCGCGGATAAGCTTGGGATCCGGCTGCAGCCCCTGCGAGGTAAAGGCATCCGTGAAGCCGGCAATGCGTTCCCGCCCTGGGCGCAGGTTGCTGCCGGGAGTAAGCAATGCAATGCGACGATGACCCAGTTTTAGAAGATAGCGCGCCGCTTGCAGGGCCCCATGATAATGATCGACGTGCACCCCGGTGCTCTCGGCGGCCATGTCCCGGTCCAGCGCCACGACCGGCATATCGGACGCGAGCTGCACCAGCATTTCGGGCTTTTCCGAATCGCACGGCCCGAGGATGAGACCGTCGACGCGTCTGCGGCGGAACAGATCTATCAAGGTCTTCTCGCGGTTGCCGTCGCCGTGCGTGCTGGCCAGCAGCAAGGTATAGCCGGCCGAAAACAGCCTGGCCTCGACCGCGTTGATGATCCCGGCATAGAGCGGATTGGAAATGTCCGACACGAGCAGACCGACGGCGCTCGTGGACTGGGTGCGCATGCTCTGCGCCAAGGCGTTGGGTACATAGCCCAACTCCCGGGCGGCGCGGGTGACATCGTTAATGGCTTGTGCGCTGACCCGCCCCGTTCGATTGAGCGCGCGCGACGCCGTTCCAAGGGATACGCCAGCGGCTTCGGCCACATCGCGGATGGTGATATTCGGCTTTGCATCCTTGCTGCGGCCCATGCTCTCTCCTAGTTCGTACCCATGCCCGTTCCTGAAACGGGTAGTCCGCATATGTTATCGGCCGGACCCGAAGTCATCTGAGCAAACTCCAGCCGCCGTCGACCACAAACTCGGCACCCGTAATATAGTCGGCCTCCCGGGACGCGAGGAACGCGATGAGACGCGCCGCGTCCTCAGGCGTTCCAGCCGGCCCCAAGGGTATGCGCGAGGCGGACGAGGCCACCAGCGTAGTCCCTGTTTGGGCACGACGTTCAACCATCTGATCGGCGATGCTCTGTAGCATCGGGGTGGCGGTACGCCCGGGGTGAACCGAGTTGCAGCGTATGCGGCGACCGTTTTCGCTGCCGAAGAGTGCGACGGACTTCGTCAATTGGGTAACCGCGCCCTTGCTGGCGCCGTAGGCAACGCTCTGTACTGTGGGGTAATAGGCCCCCAGCGATGAAACATTGACGATCGCGCCCCTTTCCTGGGTTCCCATTACCAGCGCCGCCTCACGGCACCCCAGGAAGGTTCCGTCCAGATTGACCGCCATGACCTTGTGCCAATCGGCAAGCGTGGTTTGCTCGAGCGAACCCGCAACGACATCGCCCACGATGCCGGCGGCGTTGACGAGAACGTCGAGCTTGCCGTATCGCTTGACAATGTCTTCCACGGCCTGCTTCCAGCTTTGCTCCGAGGTGACGTCGAGCACGGTGAATTCAGGACGGGCGGTGCCCGGGAAAGAGTCGGGACCCGGCTCTCGCAGGTCGCCGATGACGACGGTGGCGCCACGCTCTATCAAAAGGCTGGCCGTGGCGGCGCCGATGCCGCCCGCCCCGCCGGAAATCAACGCCACGGAAGATTCGAACTGTCTCATCTGCTTATCCGTGATTTAGTTGAATTTCATGCCCGCGTCGTGCGCTATTTTGCGCCAGGCCGTAATGTCTTTGGCATTGTCCGCATTGCGCTTCTCGCCTGGGATGAACTCCGCGGTAATGCCCCAGGTCAGCAGCCTGGACGAGATCTTGGGGTCTTCTATCGTCTCCCGGACCGCGTTTGCAAGCTTGTCCAGAATCGGTTTGGGCAACTTCGGCGGAGCGAACATCGCCCATCCCGTCCACTGATCGAAATCCACACCCTGCTGCTGATAGGTACCGACCTTGGGGAACTCGGGAGTAGGCCGTGTGCACAAGGCCACGGGATGAATCTTGCCCGTGCGGGCCGCAGTCGTGCCCGTCGCCATGTCGAGCCAAGCCACCTTGATCTCGCCGCTGAGCATGGCGTTCAGGACCGGCGCCGTCCCTTGGTAAGGCACGTGACTCAGCTTGATTCCGGTCTTCTGGCTCAATACTTCCGCGCAGAAATTCCCCGTCGAACCTACCCCCCAGCTGCCGTATTGCACGGGATTGGGACTCTTTTTGGCGTAGTCTAGAAATTCCTGCAGATTGCTCACAGGCAAGTCGTTTCTCACCATCAGCACGATGGGCGAGGTACCGATGCCGGCGATGGTGGTCAGGTCTTTCACCGGATCGTAGGCCAGCTTGGGATAGACGATAGGCGCAAGCGTCGTGGAAGTCATGGTGCCCAGGCCTATCGTGTAGCCGTCCGGCTCCGCTCTGGACAGCTTGGCGATGGCGATGGTGCCCGATGCGCCTGCGTTGTTTTCGATGATCACAGGTTGGCCGAGGCGCTTGGACAAGCCCTCCCCGATCAAGCGCCCGACCATATCGCCGCCGCCGCCCGGCGACGAAGGCAGGATGAACGTGATGGGCTTGTCCGGATATTGAGAAGCCGCGTTCGCCTGTGCCACGACGCCAACCATCAGGGCGGAAAAGATTTTCAACGTGGTGATGAATTTCATTTTTTGTCTCCCGTGTTCTATGAATAGGTGCAGGTTTTATGCCTGCGTTATGACGATCTTTCCGAAATGCCCGTTTCCTCGCATGAGATCGAAAGTCTCCTTTACTTTTTCGATCGGCAATGCAGCGTCGATAGGGACACCAAGCTGGCCCGCTTTCAAGGCAGGCCAGAAATCCGCCTGCACCTGCTGCTGGATTGCATGAACGTCGTCCGCGGATCGTGTCCGGAACGTCGTGCCGAGGTACTGAATGCGCCGCATCGAATGCAGGTCGAAATCGAACAGGCCCGATTCGCCCGCCATGCGCCCGACGTTGACGATCCTGCCGCCCACCTTCACCGCCCGCATGCTGTCGTTGATCAAGGGACCGGCGAGGAAATCGATCAGCAAATCGACGCCCTGCCCGTCGGTACGATCGAGAACCTGCTGGACCCATTTGGGATCGCCGCTGTCGATGGCAAGATCTGCGCCGAAATCGGAAAGCCTTTCCCTGCGATCCGCTTTGGTGGACGTGCCGATCACAAGCCCGGCCTGCAGCAACCTGGCTACCTGCAGGCTCATCAGGCCCACTCCCGACGAGGCGCCGAGCACCAGCACCGAGTCGCCCTTCTGAAGTTTTCCAGTCGTAATGACCGACACATGCGTAGTGCGCAGCGAAACGGGCAGACAGGCCGCCGCTTCATAGCTCATGTCTTGTTTCGGAAGGGGGAAAGTGCGCCGCCAATCGGCCACCGCGTATTGGGACAATCCGCCGCTTCCCGAGCACATCACACGGTCGCCGATCTTGAACGCGCTCACTTGCGCTCCGACCGCCACGACGTCGCCCGACCATTCCAGGCCGAGCCGGGTTCCCACGCCGCCGAGATTGCCATGAGCCCGGCCGTCGACCAGGGCAAGATCGGCCCGGTTCAGCGAGGAGGCTCGGACCTTGACCAGAATCTCGGTAGCGCCGGGTTCGGGCACCGCCAGATCTTCAAGTGCAATACCCGAAGAAGCAAGCACCGCGCCGCGCATGCGCCGAGGTATCGCTGCGGCAAGCGGGCTCCCGTCTTCCGAAGGAATGGGGCTCATTTGGGAGCCCCGACGCGGCGGATCGGATCCTTGCCATCCCAATTCTCGGCCGCCTGGCGCACCTGTGCGAAGTACTCCGCCTTGCCGCCGCTCGAATCCGAAATTTCGATCATCGAGCTGGGCAGGTCCGGATGGATGAAGTAGGCATAGGGGCCGCGATTGGCTCCCATCCGTCCGGCGTGCCCTTCTATGTAGCCGAGCTCCTTGAGCTGCTTGCAGATTTCGTTGAATCTGTCCGGCGTCCAATACGCAATATGCTGCGCGATTTCTCCGTTCTTCTTCAACGAATCCAGATAAAGCGAAGGCGCATCGTCGCGCTGCTGGATGAGCTCGAGCTGCATGTCGCCGGAATTCGCCAGCGCAATCGAAACCTTCGGAATGCGCGAGGGCTTGCCGTAGTAGCTAAACTCCGTCGAACCGACGTCTTCTTTGTAGAACCACGGACCCACGCCGACTTTTACCCAGTGCTCCATCGCCTTTTCGATATCTTTGACGACGTACCCGATCTGCCTGACTCCACCCATGAGAATGCTCATTCCCTGTCTCCTTTTTACTGTCCGAGAATCGTGACGCAGGAAGCGGCTTCGTCGTAGCCGATGGATCCGCCGCCGTTCTGAGCCAACGCGACGCGGGCCCCAGTCACCTGCCGGGCGCCTGCCTCACCACGTAATTGCGCCACCAATTCGTAAATCTGGGCCAGACCGGTCGCGCCTATGGGATGCCCGCGCGACTCCAGCCCGCCCGAAGGATTGACCGGGATACGCCCACCCAGGCTGGTCTCGCCGCGCTCGGCCATCGCTCCGCCCTCGCCGAAGGCGCAAAGACCCAGGTTCTCCGTATGGACGATCTCGCCCATGGCCGTCGCATCGTGGACCTCGGCCACCGAAATGTCGGCGGGTCCGAGACCCGCTTTCTCATAGGCGATGCGCGCCCCTACGGCCGTCGGGGAATTTTTCGAGTCGTTCGGTTCACGGTCCGCTCCCGAGCGGACAACGCTGGCCAACACGCGGATGGCGCGATCGCGGCTCAGGCCAAGACGGCGCAAACCGCTTTCGGTGCAGACGATCGCCGCCGCGGCGCCGTCCGAAATGGGCGAGCACATCGGCGTGGTGAAAGGATAGGTAATGGGCGCGCCCGCAAGCACGTCCTCGATGCTGTACGGCTTTTGATACTGGGCCAACGGGTTGTGCCGGGAATGCTGGTGATTCTTCGCGGCGACGGCTGCGATCTGCCGCTGGGTAGTCCCGTAGCGCATCATGTGCGAGCGCGCCTTGGCTGCATAGACATCCATGAAGATGCTGTAAGGCCGGGGCGAGGTCGTGCCGGGCGGCACCTCCATGCCCTTGCCCAGTTCCAGCAAGCGCTGCGTGTTCTGTTCGATCTGCGTCATGTCCCAGCCGCTCTTGAAGGCCGAGAACATGCGTTCCTTGTCGTCCGAGAACATTTTCTCGGCGCCGACGACCAGCGCCACATCGGCTTCGCCGGCCTTGAGCAGGTTGACGGCAAGATTCAATGCCGTGCTCGAAGCCGCGCAGGCGTTTTCCACATTGACCACGGGAATGCCGCCAATGCCCATCGCGCGCAACGCGATCTGCCCGCGGATCATGTGCTGGCCTTCCATGTGACCCTGCACGCAATTGGCGAAATAGGCAGCCTGCAGTTGACTGGCTTCGATGCCGGCGTCCTTAAGCGCTCCCTCCACCGCTACTCTCGTCATGTCCTTCAGGCTCTGATCGAGAAGTTTTCCGAAGGGCGTCATGCCGACGCCCGCTATGTAGATCGTTTCCACTTCGTCTCCTTTTTTCCGACTTTTCGCTGATCGCGTCCGTCCGCGCCGTTCAGCGCTTCAATATGTAGCCAGCTTTCTCTCTATCCCAGGCGGTCGCGGGTATGCCTTGATCGCGCAGGCGATATTTTTCGATGCGGTGGGTCGGCGTCTTGGGCAGTTCCGCGCGGAAGTCCACATAGCGCGGCACTGCGAAATAAGGCATGAGATCTTCGCAGTGCTTGATGAGATCCAGCGCCTCGACCTGCTCGCCAGGCTTCAGTTTCACGCAGATCATGACTTCGTTCTCGCCCACGTCGGACGGCACGGCAATCGCCGCCGACTCCAGCACGGCGGGATGCGCATTCACCACGAGCTCCACTTCGTAGGCCGAAATATTCTCGCCGCGCCTGCGTATGGCGTCCTTCTTGCGGTCCACGAAGTAGTAGTAGCCGTCTTCGTCCCGCGTCATCAGGTCGCCCGTGTGGAACCATAGGTTGCGGCTCTGCGCCAGAGTCGCCTCCGGATTCTTGTAATAGCCGTCCATCATGATGTGCGGATAGCGCGGCCGGAACACCAGTTCGCCGACTACCCCAGGGCCGACGAAGTCGTCTTCGTCGTTCACAAGTTCGCAGTCGTAGCCGACGATGGGCAAGCCCACCGAGCCTGGACGCGGTGCGTGCAGCGGGTTGGTAAGCGCGCTGCAATTCTCCGTCTGTCCGTAGCTTTCGATAAGCCGGACGCCAAAGCGCTCTTCGAATGAGACCAGCATGTCTTTCGGGGCCGCGGCTCCCGAAGCGATCTTGACCGTGTGGTCTCGGTCGCCGGGTGAAGCCGCCTGCTTCATGAGGATGGGGATCATCCCGCCGATGTAGTTGAAGCGCGTGGCGCCATAGCGGCGCAGCCGCTCCCAGAAAGTCGAGGCGCTGAAATGGTCGTCCAGCACCAGCGTGACGCCAGCCACCAAAGCCGGCATTGCGCTCAACAGCTGCGCATTGGCGTGGAACAGAGGCAGGCAGGTATAGACACGTTCGTCCGCTTCGATGCCGCGCGCCTTCACCGTCTTCGATCCGCCAAACCAGAAGTAGTTATGGCACAGCAAGATGCCTTTCGACGGACCCGTAGTACCCGAGGAATAGAGAATCGCCATGGTGTCAGTATGCGACACCTCGATGTCGGGAAAGGGGGCCGAGCCGGCCATGAACTCGTCGAAAGTCAGCGCCGGAATGGGAGTGGATGGTTTTGCCGCCGGCTCGCGCGACCAGAGCACCAGGTGCTCGAGCTTGCCGAAACCGACGGCTTCGTGGGCAATCCGCTCTACATAATTGGCGTCGACGACCGCGATGGATGCGTCGGAATGACTGAGGATGTGCTGTAGCAGCGGACCGCGGTAGTTGATGTTGACCGGCACCTCGATTACACCGAGCCGCGCACAGGCGAACCACAGACCCATGAACTCGGCGCAATTGGGCAGCATGATGGCCAGCTTGTCGCCTTTGCGCAGACCCAGCGCATATAGGCTTCCGGCAATTTGACTGACCCATTCGTCGAACTCCCGGTAGGTCCAGCTCTGGTCTCCCACCACAAGAAAGTCCCGATTCGGGTATAGACCGGCCTGATGGCTCAGAAGCTTGCCGAGCGGGCGCAAGCTTTTGTCCAGGTCCACGTATTCCGATGTATCCATTCGTCTCCTCTTTGGGGTGTCACAGGCAGGCGTCTTGTCCTGACACTGACTCTTCGATGGAACTAATCTTATTCTATGAGAAAACGTTTCCACATAATGGATAACCCTTAAATTAGGCGTAAATATTCATTATTTATATAAATAAACCATCTATTAAATCAAAGAAAATGGAATCGTTTCTTCTCAGGAATAAATGACGTTGCTTTCCCCGCTTGATTCCCGGGCGCCTCACTCGAACGGGTTGTCGGACTTGTTCGGGCCGGCGGTATCGTCCGCAAGATTGAATTCGCGCTGCACGGCCTGCAACACCGCCGCGATGTCGCGGTCGAAGCCGGCCGCATTGCCGAAGTGCTTCATCGTCCAGTTGCAGCCCGTCTTGTCCGGTTCGGCCAGGAGCTGAGGCCGCGGCACCATGATCTTGACGCCCTCCTCGACCACCGCGGGAAGGCGATCGAGGCGCTTGCGGACCTCTTCCTGAAGCCTCGATGCATTGGCCGTTTTGCGGATCATGGATGCCTCCTCGATTTGCGGACGACCCAGTCTAGCGCAAGCCCCGCGCGCGGTATCAAGACCTCGCTTTCACGAACGTCGACTTGGTGTAGGCCAGTTTGAAGCCAGAACGCTCGGCATTGCGCGCGCTCGAATTCGACGGCCGCGCCGCCAGGCACGCCATCACGCAGCCCACTCGCCGGGCCGCGGCGAATCGGGCGCGCAGCAGCGCGGACTGGATGCCGCGCCCGCGGAACGCTTCGAGCGTGCTGGCGATGTACAGATGCGCAACCTTGCCTATCGGCGTGTCGAAAACGCTCATGCCCGCGCTGCCCGCGATCTCTGCGCCGGACTTGGCCAGGAATAAAGTGGTGTCCATTCTGGTCGCTGCAATGCGTGCCAAAGCCTCCAGCAATTCCGGCGCGCGGCGCGTGGCTTGCACCGAAAAGCCCGCGATGCAGTATTCGAGAAAGGATTTATCGATAGCCGCTCTATCGGTCACGACTTCGATGGCCGCGTCGGGCACGAAGTCCAGATCGTCGTCCGTGAGCATGCGCGCGTAGGTATTGCTGAACGCATTGACGGCATATCCGCGTTCGGCGAGCACGGCGAGCGCGCTGGGATGCGCATGAGGGCAAAGGTCTATCTCGACCGCAAGGCCGCTCTGGAAATAGGCTTGTTCCAGCGTCGCCATGGACTCGGACGTGACGGACGCACCCATGCCCAGCCCGGTGACGTGGTTCAGCTTGCGCCCGAAGGCGGGATCGGTCATGGCGGCGATCCCGCCGGGCACGGCGATCGTTCGAACTCCTTCGCGCTGCGCCAGCTGCCCATAAGCTCGGACTTGCTGCTGCAAATGCTGGACTTCGACGTTCTCAAGGACAAATGCGGTTTCAGAATCGGTAAGAACCATGATTCAGCTATTTTCAAAGCCTGTTTGGAATGCGTTTGTCATGGTCTTACCTGATGGGGCTGATCGCCTGAACGGTTTTTACTGGAAATGCACGAACTCGACCCAGTTCGGCTGCTTGCCGGTGGGATAGGAAGCAAGTTTGGTCAGGGCGCCTGATTTCTGATCGATGCGGTAGACACTCATGCCGTCGGACATCTCGCCGACCGCCGCGAGATAGTGGCCGCTCGGATCGACGTTGAAGCCGCGCGGCTGCTTCTCGGTGGGCACGCTGCCGATCGCCGTGAGCTTGCCGCTGGCGGAGTCGACCTTGAAGGCCTTGATCGTGCTGGAAGTGCGCTCCGACGCATAGAGGAACTTGCCGTTCGGCGTCAAATGGATGTCGGCCGCCCAGGGCTTGCCGGTAAAGCCGTCGGGCAGCGCGGTCGTGCGCTGGACTTCGCGCCAGCTTCCCTTATGCCCGTCGTACGCATAGACCGCGATGTCGGCATTGAGTTCGTGAATCAGATAGACGAACTTGTGATTGGGATGAAAGACGAAGTGCCGCGGGCCGGACTTCTCCGGCGTCTTGATCTTCGGCGGATCATTGGGCGTGAGTTCCCCCGTCTTGCTGTCGAACTTGAACGACAGCACCTGGTCGGAACCGAGGTTGGTGGCGAACACATAGCGGTTGCCGGGGTCCGGCAGGAAAGCGTGGGCGTTCAATCCCGTGGGAATCACCTGGATCGGCACGTCGACCACGCCGTTGGCGCCGATCGGATTGACCGCGACCTTGTTGCCGCCGTAGGACGCGCTGAACAGAAATTTGCCGGTATGGTCGGTGGCAATGTTGGCCATGCTGTCGGCCAGCAGCCCGTTGCCGATGTGCTTGAGCATGCCCGTCTTCGGGTCGATGGCGAAACTCACCGCGGTATAGGGCTCCGACCGCACCCCGGCGATCAGCACGCGATGATTCGGCGTCACCGCCAGCGGCGTCGACGAGCCGGGCTTGTCGATGCCGGTGAAGGCTGCCGTCTGCACGGGCTTCATCGCGCCGGTCTTGGGCTCGAGTCGAAAGACGCTGACGTTGTTGCTGCCGGCATTGCCGACGTAAGCGTAGGTGGCGGCCATACTTGGATGAACTCCGACAAAAGTAGCGATTGCCGTCATGGACAGCGTCAACGCGGCAGTACGGACAGACTTCAACATGCAGATCCCCTCTGGTTATTGTGGCCCGACATCGACCGTTCGGTTTTGCACAGCGAAACTATTCTATCGTCCATGTACGCTTACCTGCCTTTGTCCAGCTCCAGAGCCAGGAAGTCGACGAAGGCCCGTATGCGGGTCGACATCTGATGGTGCTGCGCGTAGACCGCGTAGATGTCGGCGCTTGGAGTGGAATACCCGTCCAGCACGACGACCAGGCGCCCGTCGGCCAGGTATTCCTCGATGTCCCATTGCGCGCGCATCAATATTCCGTGCCCGTCCAGCGCCCATTTGACGGCGACCTCGCCGTCGTTGGTCGTCAGGTTGCCGCTGATGCGGACGGTTTCTGTCTTGTGCGACGTACCGCGCCCGCTGCTCAGGCGCCATACGCCGTAGGGTTCGTCGCCCTGGCGGATGCCTATGCAGTTGTGCCGGCACAGATCGTGCGGGGTGAGCGGCACCCCGTGCTTGGCGAGATATGTCGGCGAGGCGCACAGCAGCCGCCGATTCGGCGCAAGGCGACGGGCGACAGCGCGCGTGTCGGGCAGCTCGCCGAAGCGTATGCAGACGTCGAAGGCATCGTCGGTCAAAGGCGGCGGCGCGGCCGACAGCTGCAGTTGCACCGAGACCTGCGGATAGCGGGCGACGAAGCGGGAGATCGCAGGGCCCACATGTCCGCGGCCGAAGCCCAGCGTCGCGTTCACGCGCAGCAGGCCCTTGGGACTTTTCTTCGCGCTGCCCAGCAATTCGCTCAGTTCGTCTATCTCGTCGAGGATGCGGCGCGCATGAGCCAGGAAGACTTCCCCTTCGGGGGTGAGCATCATGCGGCGGGTGGTCCGGTTGACCAGCATCACGCCGGCGCGCTGCTCCATCTGCGTGAGCCGCTTGCTGACCGCCGCGGCCGTCAGGCCCAGCTCGCGCGCGGCCGCGCTCAGGCTGGACGAGGCCGCGAGCGTCGAGAAGAAGCCGATATCCGCCGGATGCACGGTGTCTGACACGGCGTTCATTTGTGAATAAAAGTTAATGATGGATTAAGTTTAGCGCCAGTTTTTCTACTTTGGAGCTGGGTAGAGTTCGCTTCGAACTCAGCGATTTCCAAGGATTGAAACCATGAAAACTTATCGCATCGCAGCCATCCCTGGCGACGGCATCGGCAAAGAAGTGATCCTTGCGGGCAAGCAGGTGCTGGAGGCGCTCGCCAAATCGACCCATCGTTTCGCCTTCGATTTCGAGGACTTCGATTGGGGTGCTGACTACTACCGCAAGCACGGCGTGATGATGCCGGAGAACGGCCTGGACGCCCTGCGCGGCAAGGACGCGATTTTGTTCGGCTCGGCCGGAGATCCCGATGTGCCGGATCACATCACGCTGTGGGGGCTGCGCCTGAAGATCTGTCAAGGGCTGGATCAATACGCCAATGTGCGTCCCACGCGCATCCTCTCTGGCATCGACGCGCCGCTCAAGCGCTGCAGGCAGCAAGATCTGGATTGGGTGATCGTGCGTGAGAACTCCGAAGGCGAGTATGCCGGCGTGGGCGGCCGCGTGCACCAGGGCCTGCCCCTGGAAGCCGCCACGGATGTCTCGATCCTCACGCGGGCGGGGGTCGAGCGCATCATGCGTTTTGCTTTCCGTCTTGCGCAGTCGCGTCCGCGCAAACTGCTTACCGTCGTCACCAAAAGCAATGCGCAGCGCCACGCCATGGTGATGTGGGACGAAATTGCCAAAGAGATCGCTCTCGAGTTCCCTGACGTCACATGGGACAAGGAGCTGGTCGACGCGGCTACCGCACGCATGGTCAATCGCCCGGCATCGCTGGATACCATCGTCGCCACCAATCTACACGCCGACATCCTCAGCGACCTGGCCGCGGCGCTCGCGGGCAGCCTGGGCATCGCGCCGACCGGCAATATCGATCCCGAGCGGCGCTATCCGTCGATGTTCGAGCCCATCCATGGATCGGCCTTCGACATCATGGGCAAGGGGCTGGCGAATCCGATCGGCACTTTCTGGTCGGTCGTCATGCTGCTCGAGCACCTGGG
>Ga0209455_1000990_pt1 | contig 14320 bp, 7 predicted proteins | sample AraplaCol_mCL_r2_FD_184275 | JGI IMG/M metagenome (GOLD analysis project Ga0209455, IMG submission 184275) | Arabidopsis root microbial communities from North Carolina, USA - plate scrape CL_Col_mCL_r2 (SPAdes) (version 2) | ecosystem: Host-associated > Plants > Roots > Endosphere | place: USA...
AACTCGGCCGCCGCAATCTGCTCCATATTGCAGGCCCCGATCACAATATCGACGCGCGCGAGCGGCGCGAGGGGTTCGAGGAGACGGTGCGCCAGCTCGCACCTGACGCGACTGTCACCGTGCTGCCGGGCGACTTCAACGAAGATACCGGCGAAGAGGCCGCCAACCTGATCCTGTCGAAGAACATGAAGGTCGATGCTATCTTCGCCGCCAACGACATGATGGCGGTCGGCTGCCTCCAGGCGTTGCGCGCCGCCGGCAAGAAAGTACCGGAAGAGATCGCCATCGCCGGCTTCGACGACGTGCCGATCGCGCGCTATCTTTCGCTCACCACCGCCCGCGTAAATATCGCCGATATCGGTGCGCGCGCCGTGATCCGCCTGACCGAGATCATGAGTGCCGAGGGTGAACCCCATAGCGGGGTCGAGGTACACAAGCCCGAATTGGTCGTCCGCGGCACGACAGCGCCTGCGCCCTGATCTTTTCCTGTTCGTGACGAGGTAAGCCCCCTGGAGGGCCGATCTTCCGGTCGGCCCTCCTCTTTTTTGCGGAACCGGTTACAAAGCGGTCTTAGGCCGCGCGATTCGGCCCAAGAAAGAGATGGGGAGGACTGGATGTCGCGTCGCCTTTTCGGGCTTGGCCTGACCGCAATTGCGCTGGCGCTGACAGCGCCGGTGGTGGCGCAGACCTACGACCGGCACGTCGTGTTCGACAATGCGCGCGCGCCCGGACCCTATCATTTCAGCCTCGCCAGCAAGGCCGGGCAGAGCCTGCTCGATTTCACCGATGCGCGGATCCCGGTCGACACCGACCATTTCCATTCGCCGCCCAACAGCCTGCGGTTCAAATGGACTTCGATGTTCGGGGGCGACTGGCGCGTCTCGATCGACGTCCAGCATTATTTCCGGACCAACGATTTCGCAGGGCACCGGCTGACCTTGTGGGTCTATGCCGAAGACGAAATCGGTCCCGATGCTTCGCCCGGCCTGATCCTGACCGACAAAAAGGGCGTGCCCAGCCCGACGATCCGCCTGCTCGGCGATGTAAAGACCCTGCCCGCGCATCAGTGGGTGCCGATCCATATCGCGCTCGACGACATTCACGATCTTGTGGGCTCTACCGACGACGCCAAGGTCGACCTCCGTCACCTCGCGACGGTAACGATCCTGCAGGGCCTGGACGACGGCAAGCCGCACATTCTCTACCTCGACGATATGAGGATCGACGATCCCTCGACGCTGCCGCACGGGCCCACGCGCGCGCCGACTGATCTCGTTGCCAAAGGTTATGACCGGCATGTCGATCTGTCGTGGCAGGTCGATGCCGAGCTAGGGGTGGAGTCCTACCGCATCTATCGTTCGACCGACGGCAAGCCATTCGAGGCGATCGGAATCCAGAAAGGGCAGATCGGTCGGTACGAGGATTTCCTGGGCGCGAGCGGCAAGTCCGCGACCTATCGGATTACCGCGGTGGACGGGGAGGGGCGGGAATCACCACTATCGTCAACCGCCTCCGCAACCACGCGCGCGCTCAGCGACGACGAGCTGCTCACGATGGTCCAGGAAGCGCAGTTCCGCTATTATTGGGAGGGCGCGCAGGCCGATTCAGGCATGGCGATCGAGGTCACGCCGGGCGATCCCAATCAAGTTGCGGTTGGATCCTCAGGCTTCGGCATCATGGCGATTTTGGTCGGCATCGACCGCGGTTTCGTCACGCGCCAGCAGGGCGTCGACCGCTTCCTCAAGATCCTGCACTTCCTCGATAAGGCCGAGCGCTTTCACGGCGTCTTCCCCCATTATATCGATGGCCGCACCGGCAAGCGCATGGCCTTCTTCGGCAAGTACGACAATGGCGGCGATCTGATCGAGACCAGCTTCCTGATGGAAGGCCTGCTGTGTGCGCGGCAATATTTCACGCACAATACGCCGCAGGAGAAGGAGATACGCGATGCGATCACCACCCTCTGGCAAGCCGTCGACTATGACTGGTATCGCGACGGCAAGGACAGCAAGTTCCTCTATTGGCATTGGTCGCCCGATTACGGCTTCAAGATCCACCATCCGCTGATCGGCTGGAACGAGAGTCTGATCGCCTATCTGCTGGGCATCGCCTCGCCGACGCATTCGATTCCGGCGACCTTGTGGGACAGCGGCTGGGCAGGGCAGGACGAGACGGGCATCGCCTATCGCCGCTGGTGGTCGCGCACGACGCGGGGTGACCATTTCACCAATGGTGGCACCTATTACGGGATCAAGCTGGAGGTGGGCGAAGGCAACGGATCGGACCTGTTCTTCACCCATTTCTCGTTCATGGGTTTCGATCCGCGGGGAATGCGCGACGCCTACACCGATTATTTCGAGAACAACCTTGCGATCTCGCTGATCAACCAGGCCTATGCCATCGACAATCCCGGCAAGTTCAAGGGCTATGGCGCGGATGCCTGGGGCTTCACCGCAGGGCTGCATGCGGGTGGACGACCGTCGCAGGCCTCCGACAATGGCACGATCACGCCGGAAGGGCCGCTCGGCTCATTCCCCTATACCCCCAAGGAGTCGATGCTCGCGCTCAAGCATTTCTACCGCGATCTCGGCGCCAAGATGTGGGGCGTTTACGGCTTCGAGGACGGCTATAACGAGACCGACAATTATTATGACGAAAGCTATATGGGGCTGAATCAGGCGCCGACCGTCGTGATGATCGAGAATTGGCGCACCGGGCTGCTCTGGCGGCTATTCATGTCCAACCCCGAGATCGCGCCGGCGCTCAAGAGGATCGGTTTCCACAAGGATTAAGGCTCAGTCGATCATGCTCGCGCAGCGCAGCAGTGTGCGATGAACTGTTCGTGCGGCGGCATCACCGATGCGTTCGACGCGACCACCTTTTCGACGTGATCGACCAGCTGGTGCAGATCCGAATCCGGCATCCAATCGACGGCCGGATGATATGTGCGGGGATATAATCCCTGGCCGAGCATCACCTGAACCCAGCTCGTCAGCCCGAACATCTCAGTGCCGTTGCGGAAGAACTGACCGTTGGCGATGAACAGGTCGATATAGGATTGCAGCGAGTCCGGGATCCGCATTGTCCGGACGTACTTCCAGAACGGAGAATCCGTTCGCTGCGTGACGTGATAATGCAGGATCAGAAAGTCCCGGATCCGCTCATATTCGAAGTCCGCCTGCTGGTTGTAGACGGTCTGCAGCGCGACGTCGCAGTCGGCGTTCGGAAACAGGCTCACCAGGCGGTTGATGCCCGCCTGAACGAGATAGATGGCGGTCGATTCCAGCGGTTCGAGAAAGCCGCCGGCAAGGCCGAGGGCGATGACGTTGCGGTCCCACAGCTTGCGGCGCTTGCCGCTTGTGAAGCGGAGCAACCTAGGATCGGCTTGAGCCTTTCCATCGAGGTTCGCCAGCAGGATCTCCGCGGCGCGTTCGTCGGTCGTGAATTGGCTGCTGTAGACATGGCCATTTCCCGTCCGATGCTGCAGCGGAATGCGCCATTGCCAGCCTGCTTCGTGCGCAGTGGAGCGGGTGTAAGGCGTCGGCGGCCCAACCTTTTCGCACGGCACCGCCACCGCACGATCGCACGGCAGCCAGTGCGTCCAGTCGTCGAATTCGACATCCAGTGTGTTGCCAAGCAGAAGCGAGCGGAAGCCCGTGCAATCCAGGAACAGGTCGGCGCGGATATGCGTGCTATTCTCCAGCTGCACGCTCTCGACGAAACCGCGCTCGCTTTCGCGATGGACGGCGACCACCTTGCCTTCGATCCGTTTTGCGCCCTGCGCTTCGGCGCGCCCGCGGAGGAAGCGCGCATAGAGCGTCGCGTCGAAATGATAGGCATAGGCGATCTCGGCCAGCGGCGAGTTGGGCGGGGCGTCGCTGGGGGCGGCCGTGAACTTGCCGAGCGGCGCCGCGACCGTGTTGAGCGAGTAGGCGCTGATGTCCTTGCCGCGGCCCTGAGCGCGCGCCTTGAGCCAATATTGATGGAAGGGCAGTAGCCCGACGTCACGGCCGATCGTGCCGAAACCATGGATATAGCTGTCGCCGATCTGGCCCCAGTCGTTGAACTGGATGCCAAGCTTGAAGCTACCCTGCGTCTGACGGACGAACTCCGCCTCGTCGATCTCGAGCAGACGATTGAAGGCGGAGAGATGCGGCACGGTCGCTTCGCCGACGCCGATAATGCCGATCTCGTCGGATTCGACCAACATGACGTCGATCTTGTGGCCAAACACCTTGGAAATCGCGGCTGCCGCCATCCAGCCGGCCGAGCCGCCGCCGATGACGGCGATCGAACGGATAGGGCGCGCGGTTTGCTGCTGCGTCATCGACCACCGAAACAGAGGAAAGTCACGGCTTTATGCGCTCCCCGTGAATTGAGCTCAAGCGAGCCGTCCCGGTGCGCATTGCGGGCCATGGCGAAAAAAAAGCCCCGGCGCGAGCGTTGCTCGTACCGGGGCCGAAGGCTTGGTTTAAGGTTAGAACCGCACGCCTGCGGTCAGCTTGATCAAGCGGGGTGTGCCTGTGATATTGCCCTGCTTGTTGTAGGTCGCCCGGAACGTGGTGCCGTCCACTGCGATGTCGCCCGGGTTGAAATTGTGCCAGTTAAAGGCGTTCAGCACGTCGACCCGGACATAGCCCGCCAGGCTGTCCACGAAGGTGATATCCTTCGATAGCTGGAAGTCGATATCCTTGTAGCCAATCGTTTTGTGCGGTCGGCTGCTGCCAAAGATCGTGCTGCCGCCATAATCGTTGCAGACCGATACGCCGCCCGGGCAGCCGAAGATCCAAGCTGCGGCGGTCGGCGTCGACAGCTCCACCCTGGTTGCGCCCGAAATGCCCCAGAACAGGTCGCGCGTGTAGGTCGCGACGATGCGGTGACGGGGCACTGCGGTCGCCTGGATGGTGGGATATTCGTTCGCGTAGGGCAGATCGAACAGATACTGGTTATTGTTGATCTGGTACGGGTTCGATCCCCCGGCCAGGTTGTTCTGCTTGCCCATCGACAGCGTGTAGCTGAAGGTCGCACTCCAGCCCGACGCCTTGGTGTAGGGCTTCTGCGCGCCGACGCCGACCTGCCAGAGATGGTCCTTGGTGCCGTTATCCCACAGGATCAGGCCGCCGACGCCGGGCACGCCCTGGCCGCCCCATTGCGAGCCATTGTGAAAATAGGCGCCGTCCGAATAACGGTTGCCCAGCCTGCCGACGATATTGTCGTAGCTGGCGATGTAGGACGCCGTAACCTGGGTGCTCCAGTCGCCGATCTTGTTGCGCATGCCCAGGCTGAACTGATCGGAATAAGGCGTCTTGATGTTGTTGTGCAGCAGATCGACCTCATGCGAGCTCGGATCGGTCTGGAACCCGGCCAGACCCGCCGCAGTCAGATACTTCGGGTCGAAGGCGTAGCAGTGATTGGCGGGATTGACGTCCGCCGCCGTGGCGCAGGGGCCGAAAGCATCCTGCGTCTGGGCCGACGGGAAATAGACTTCCGGGTTGCCGTTGAGCGCGATCTTTGTCGTTTCCAGCGCCAGCGTCGCGAACTGGTTGCGATTATAGGCACGGGCATAGCCGCCATAGAAGACATGCTCGTTATCGCCGCCCAAATCGTAGGAAAAGCCCAGGCGCGGCGAGAAGTTCTTGGGCGCCTTACGATTGTGCCCGTTGCTGATATAATCGTTGATGTTGTAGCCGGGCAGCCCGCCGCCACCCATCGCCAGCACCGAAGCATAGCTCTGGGTGGTCCCCGGGAACGGCCCGTTCAGTCCCGCTACGACGTTGGCGGGCGTCTGGAAATCCAGATAGGCCGGCACGACCTCGTAATCCATGCGGACGCCAAGGTTGATCGTCAGGTGCCGATTGACGGTCCAATCGTCCTGCACATAGGCGCTATACTGCTTGTCCTTGGTCGTGATGCCCGCTTGGTCGAAACCGGCGGTCAGATTGGGGAATTGCAGCTTGTAGGGCGTCGCGGACAGGCCTGACGGCGTGACCGCATAATAATAGGTCGCGTTCGCCGCATCCGAGCTCGCATTCTGCGAGGTCAGCTTGATCGAGCCGTAGCTAAAGCCCGCACGCAGCGTGTGGCTGCCCATGAACTGGATATCGGGAAGCGTCAGGTCGTCCTTGAAGGTGTAGCCCTTCTGCGCATTGATCGCGCCTACGCCCGAACCCGGACCGCCGACCTGGATCAGCGCGATCGCGCCGTTGCTGCTCGCGGCGTTCGGGAAGTAGAAATACTGGGTTTGCGGCGAGGCCTTGGTCGTCGTGGTCGACGAATTGGTGTCCTGATAGCTAACCAGCACTTCGTTGATCCAATGATCCTCATTGTGCTGCCAGCGGATATCCGCGCGCTTGTCGTTGTTGCGGTAAGGGGCTTCGGTCGAAGCCGCTGCCTGGCCGCTGCCGCCCGATACCGAATGTTCGAGCCGCCATTTCGCGGTCGCTTCGATCCGGTCCTTGTCGCTCGGCTCGAGGTCCACCTTGCCGAAATAGAGGTTCTCGGTGAACGGATTGGTCACCGGTCCATATTGGCTTGCGACATCGGCGGGGAGCACGGCGGCCGCCTGGGCCTCGGTGATACCCGAGCCGGGGAAGACATTGGCCTGGTTCGACAGGCTCTTATGCTCCCATGTGAAGAAGAAGTGCGCGACGTCCTTGATGATCGGACCGCCGACCGCGACACCATATTCCTTGCTGGGCTCCTTGGCTTTTGCCGTGTTGGTCGCCTTCTCCGCAGGAGTCTTCGCACGCAGATGCTGGTCGGTGTAGTCGCCGAACGCCTCGGCATGGAATTCGTTGGTGCCCGACTTGGTCTGGGCAATGATGATCGCGCTCGACGCATCGCCATATTCGGCGCTGTAGTTCGAGGTGACGACCTTATATTCGGCGATCGCCAGCTGCGGGAAAGGGTTGCCCGGATCGCCGTTGCCCTGCGCACCCGCGCTGCCGGTGATGCCCGAACCGCCGCCGACCAGATCCTTCTGGCTGACGCCGTCGATATAGACGTTAACGCCTGCCGCCAGCTGCGCGCCGCCGCGCAGCGAGGTGTTGTGGTTGGCATCGACGCTGAATTGCACGCCCGGAACCGTACTCGCGAATTCTAGGAAGTTGCGCGTCACCTGCGGCAGCGCCGCGATGTCGTGCAGCGTCACGAATTGGTTGACCTGCGAACTGTGCACTTCGGTCGTCGGGCGTGCGCCACGGACGACGACTTCCCCGGTGTCGCTCGCCGCGGCAGCAATCAGGTCGACGACCGACGTCGACGCGACCGATAGGACCACGTCCGTCGCCTGATCGCCGGCGGTGACGTGATAATTGCCGGGCTGAAGGCCGGCGATGACATAAGTGCCGTCCGCGCTTGCGGTGACACGGCGCACCGAGCCGGTATCGACCGCGGTGGCGACAACCTCTGCGCCGGGCTTCGTGTGGCCGCGCAGGGTGGACGAAGCGGCCTGTGCGAGCGCCGGCGGCGTCAAAACCACCGTCGCCGCCGCGATTACGGCCAGGGAACTCCCCACCTGTGCGAGAACAATAGCCTTCCGGCCAATCGAGCTTTTCATATCCGTCACCCTCCCTGAGTTTGGTTCATCGGCCGATCTGCGTCAGCCTTTGCCATGTGGTCGTCTCAATAATGTATCCGGTTACATAAAATAGCAAGCCCGGCAAAGGCCCGACAACGGACAGGCATTAAACAGGTTGCTGAAACCGGTTACAGGAGCTAGCGTGGCCTAACTTCTAAGGCCGGAAAAGGGGCCGGCTATATGGATGGGAGTGGGGCTTTTTCCCCGCTTCTCCATCTTCTCCCTTCAAGCCGCCGTCGTTCATGGCGGCGCTATACGAACAAGCATACGAGAGGGGCCATGACCGCATATTCGTCTTCCCGTCGATCCTTCCTGAAGGGCGCGTCGGCCGCTGCCATCGCCGCCTGTGTCGTGCCGGCGCGCGCCTGGGCGGACCGGGTGGAGGCGGGCGATCCCTTCATCGAGAAGATCCTCTCTGGGATGACGATCGAGGAGAAAGCTGGTCAGCTCACCATCTACAGCGATCCGGTGCGTACCGAAGGCCCGGCGATCAACCCGGAAGCCAACAAGCAGAGCATGGATCAGCTCAAGGCGGATATCGCCGCGGGCAAGCTAACCGGCCTGTTCAACGGCATCGGCGTTGCAAGCGGGCGCGAATTGCAGCGGATCGCGGTCACGCAATCGCGCTCCAAAATCCCGATGATCTTCGCCGCCGACACGATCCACGGCATGAAGACGACGTTCCCGGTACCGCTGGCGGAGGCGTCCAGCTTCGATCCTGATCTCGCTCGCCGGACTGCACGTGCGGCCGCGGTCGAGGCGTCGGCCAAGGGTATCCATTGGGTGTTCGCGCCGATGGTCGACGTCGCGCGCGACGAACGCTGGGGCCGCGTGGTCGAGGGTTCGGGCGAGGACACGTATCTGGGCAAGTTGCTCGCCGTGGCGCGGGTCGAGGGATTCCAGGGCACCGACCTGCGCAACAATGACAGCGTGATGGCCTGCCCCAAGCATTTCGCGGCTTATGGCGCGGTCCAAGGCGGCCAGGATTACAACACCGCCGACATTCCCGAGACGACTCTGCGCGAGGTGCATCTGCCCGCGTTCCAGGCCAGCTTCCAAGCCGGCGCCCTCTCAACCATGTCGAGCTTCAACGACATTGCCGGCGTACCCTCGACCGGCAACCACCATCTGCTGACCGACATCCTGCGCGGCGAATGGGGCTTCAAGGGCCTCGTCGTGTCCGATTATACCTCGGACGAGGAAATGATCCTGCACGGTTACGCCAAGGACGGCCCGGACGCTGCCGCCAAGGCGATCAATGCCGGTTGCGATATCTCGATGCAGAGCGCGCTCTACATCAAGCATTTGCCCGATCTGGTGAAGGGTGGGCAGGTGAGCATGGAGACGGTCGATACCGCGGTCCGCCGCGTGCTCGGAGTCAAAAAGGCGCTCGGCCTGTTCGAGAATCCCTATCGCTCGCTGGATGTCGTGCGCGAGAAGCGCGACATCCGCCGCAAGGATGCGATCGAACTCGCCCGCGAATGCGCGCGCAAGTCGATGGTCCTGCTCAAGAACGAGGGCAATCTGCTGCCCTTGTCGAAGAGTAAGTCGATCGCTTTGATCGGGCCCTGCATCTCCGACAAGAACGACTATCCGGGCCCCTGGGCTAATTTCCCCGACGTGCAGAGCTGCGTGACAATGGAAGAGGGCTTCCGCGCCGCGCTGGGTCCCAAGGGCGTGCTGCGTGTCGTGCGCGGATCGGATTACGAAAAGCCCTTGGAAGGCGGCATTCCGGCCGCGATTTCCGCAGCACAGGCCTCCGACGTGATCGTGCTCGTCATCGGCGAGAGCAGCAACATGTCGGGTGAGGCGCAGTCTCGGGTCGAGATCGTGGTCCCGCCGCCGCAGATGGCGCTGGCCGAAGCATTGGCTGCGACCGGTAAGCCGATGGTGGTGCTGCTGCGCCATGGCCGCGCGCTTGCACTTGAAGGTGCGGTCAAGAATGCGCCGGCAATCATGGCGACCTGGTTCCTGGGCTCGGAAACGGGCAATGCCGTCGCCGACGTCGTGTTCGGCGACCATGCCCCGCAAGGCCGTCTGCCGGTGAGCTTCCCGCAGGCGTCGGGTCAGGAGCCCTGGTATTACAACCATCGGCGCACCGGTCGCCCGCAGATCAGCGACGACGCCAATTGGAAGTCGCGCTATCGCGAGGTGACCAATGAGGCGCTTTATCCGTTCGGCTTCGGCCTGACCTATTCGAGTTGCACTTATTCGCCGACGCAGGTGAGCGCGACGACGCTATCGGGCACCGGTTCGATCACGGTCAGCGCTACCGTTACCAACAACGGTGACAAGCCGATGCACGAGGTGGCGCAGCTCTATATCTACGACAAGGTCGCGAGCCTCACTCAGCCGGTGAGGCTGCTGAAAGGGATCAAGCATCTCGATCTGAAGCCGGGCAAGAGCGAGACGGTCGAGTTCAGTTTGTCGGTGGACGATCTCGCCTTCATCCACCCACTCGATTTCAAGCGTTTCGCCGAAACGGGTGAGTTCGACGTGTGGGTTGCGCCGTCCTCGGTCGGCGGCACGCCCGTCAGCTTCACGCTCACCACCTGAAGCGGAAAGGCTTGCGCGCAAGCGAAGACGCGGGTCAGGTGCTCTGCAGGAGAGTTCCCGCGGTGAGCCTGACATGAAGCCCTCCCTGCATCGCTTTGGCGAAGGCCAGCACCCGGTGGTGGTCGTGGACGACTTCACCGGTAACGTCGCAGCGATCCGGGAGATCGCTGCCGCACTGGCGCCCTTTCCCGCCAACCAGGGCAACTATTATCCGGGTTTGCGGCGTTTCATCATGCCCGCGGACACCGAGGCGTTCGCTTATGCCCATGGGCTGCTGCGCGAGGCCGCAACCTTCATCGGGGGTGGCTTCGATTGCGACGACTTCGATTGGCTTGAGGGAAGCTTCTCCATGGTCACAACCGCGCCCGACCGGCTGACCCCGCCGCAGCGCGCGCCTCATTTCGATTCCACCGACCCCGGCTATCTCGCGGTCCTCCATTATCTTAGCGACACGCCGGGCACGGCTTTCTACCGCCAGCGGCTGACCGGGATCGAACAGGTGACGAGGGACAATGTCACCCGTTTCGTCGAGAACGCACGGGCGGCAGCAGCGAATGCCAAAGGCTATATCCAAGGATCGGACGGCTTCTACGAGCAGATCGGGATGGTCGAGGGCAAGGCCGATCGGCTGGTCATTTATCGCGGGTCGATGCTCCATTCGGGCATCATCCCGCCCGATGCCGATCTGAGCGAGGATCCGCGCAAGGGGCGGCTGACCGCAAATCTGTTCGTGCAGGCGAACTGAGCATGGAGCAGGGGGCGGCAAAGCTGGGCTGGGGCCGAAGCCTGCTATTCGCGAGCGGCGATTTCGCCTGCAACCTCTACTGGCAGAGCATCACTTTCTACCTGCTGTTCTTCTACACCGACACGCTTGGCCTGTCGGCGGCGATGGCGGGGCTGATCACGATGGTCGCCTCGGTCTGGGACGGGATTGCAGGCCTGGTGATAGGGGTCGCGGCGGACCGGCGCAGCGCGCGCACCTTCGTGCGTTTGAACGCAGTGCCGCTCGCGCTGTCGTTCGTGCTGATCTATCTGCCCGTGCCGCTGAAGGATGCGTGGCTCGCGGCCTTCGCGTTGATCGGCCACATGCTGTTCCGCACGCTCTATGTTGCGGTCAACGTGCCTTATGCCGCGCTGACCCTACGGATCGCGCCCGACAGCGCCAGCCGATCGCGCATCGCCGGCTTGCGCATGATCCTCGGCGCAAGCGCGGCCTTGATCGTGGCGAAGGGCACTCAGTTCGCGATCGGCCATTCCCCGCAGATTGGCTATGCCGCCGCTGCGGTCGCGTTCGGCGCGGTGGGGACGACCCTACTGCTGATTGTCGGCGGGATGGGCGAAAAGGGGGAGGCCCCGTCGGCGCAACCTGTCCAGTTCACCGTTCGGGATGCGTTCGCGGCGATGGCGGGCAACCGCGCTTTCGCGTGCGTCAATCTCGGCATTTGCGGCGCTGTCGCGTCGATGGCGGTTCTGACGCGCGCAATCCCGTATTACTTCAAGTATGAGGTGGGTTCTGCTGCTGCCGCGTCGGACGCGCTGGCAATGATGAGTATTGCAGGCGTAGTCGCGATCCCCGTCTGGATGGCTTGCGCCGCCAAATTCGGTCATCGCGCGCAATGGCAGATCAGCGCCTCGCTCGCGGGTATCGCGCTGATCGGCCTACTCGTGTTGCGTCCGACTGCGGCCGTGCCCGCGCAGATCCTCTTCATCCTTTACCAAGGGGGCGGGCAGGGGCTGTTTTTCGGCTTCTGGGCTTTGATTCCCGATGTGGTCGAGCATGGCGGGCGGCCCGGTGCGCCCCGCATGGACGTCTTGCTCTTCGCCATCGCTGCCTTGCTCCAAAAAGTGACGATGGGGGTCGCAGTCGCGATCTTCGGCGGTTTGCTGTCGGCGGCGGGCTATGTTGCGCGCGACGTCCAGCCGCCGCAGGTGCTCCATGCGCTCGGCCTGCTCACCGCCGGACTGCCGCTGCTGGCCTTGATCGTCGCTGCGGGGGCGATGGTTTTCTTTCCCGCCCGGTTGGGGAAGGCGCGTTAATCCTGCGCTGAACGTTGCGCTTGTAATATGAAACCGGTTACGCAAACGACCGTTCGGCTGGTTCGTTAGGCCGATTGTAAGCAACAAAAGGGATAATGGGCGCCTCCAACGGCCAAGCCTTTGAATCGATGAGCAACCACCGCATCCGTTTCGATCGTCGCTCGCTGCTGCTGGGCTCGGCTGCCCTGTTGGCAGGCTGTGCCGGCCCCAAACCGGTACTGCGCGCGATCGGCGTGGCCAAGCAGGAACCGGTGTCGCCCAGCGACGAGGCGATGCTGCTCGACATAGCGAAGCGGACCTTCAACTATTTCCGCGACACCACCCAGACCGATAACGGCCTTGCACCCGATCGCTGGCCGACGGTTGCCTTCGCCAGTATCGCCGCGACCGGTTTCGCGCTTACGGCGTGGGGGATCGGCGTGTCACGCGGTTGGATGTCGCGCGAGGAAGCGCGGAAGCGCACGCTCGCCTGCCTCCGCTTCTTCGCCAATGGCAAACAGGGCCCCGACAAGTCTGGGACGATCGGTTATAAGGGTTTCTATTACCATTTCCTCGGCCTCAAGACCGGGACGCGTTTGGGGCAGAACGAGCTTTCGACGGTCGACACCGCTTTGCTGCTGGGCGGCGCATTGTTTGCGCAGAGCTTTTACGACAAGGGCCATGAGGAGGAGCGCGAGATCCGCGAACTCGCACAGACGCTCTACGACCGGGTCGAATGGACATGGCCGCGTCCGCGCCACAACTTCCTGTCGATGGGCTGGCACCCCGAGAGCGGCTTCATCGCAGATGACTGGGACAGCTTCAACGAAAGCCTGTTGCTCTACGTACTGGCGATGGGTTCGACCACGCATCCGATCGAGCCCGAGACCTGGAACCGCTGGACCAGCAATTTCGATCGTGCCTGGAATGCACGCGACAAGGATCCTTTCATCGCTTTCCCGTCGCTGTTCGCGTTCCAGTTCAGCCACATGTGGGTCGATTTCCGCGGCATCCGCGACGATTATAACCGCGAGCGCGACCTCGATTATTTCGAGAACAGCCGGCGCGCCACCTATGTCCAGCGCGATTATGCGATCCGCAATCCCGGCGGCTGGGAAGGCTATGGCGAGAATATCTGGGGCCTGAGCGCGTGCGATGGGCCGGGCGACTTCACCATCATTCAGGACGGCATCCGCCGCGAATTTTATTCTTACTCCGCGCGTGGACCCAACGACCGCGACGACGGCACGCTCGCGCCGACCGCGTCAGCGGGGTCGATCGCGTTCGCACCGGAGATCGTGATTCCGGCGCTGAAGGAGATGAAGGTACGCTACGGTCGGGCGATCTACAGCGAATATGGCTTCTGGGATTCATTCAACCCTTCGCTCGCCGGCGGCCAGCGCGTGCAATATGGTCGTGTGGTCGAAGGCGTATGCTGGGTCGATGGCGACTATATCGGCATCGACCAAGGCCCGATCCTGGGCATGATAGAGAACCATCTGACCGGACTGGTCTGGAACGTGATGCGCCGCAACCCGAACATCGTGCGCGGGCTGCAGCGTGCGGGCTTCACCGGTGGTTGGCTCGACAAGGCCGAGCCCAGGCAGGTCACGCGGCGCGAACGTTCAGAAAAGGGCAGCGCCTGACATCAAGGTGCGCGAGGCGCCCGCGACCCATACCTGACCCGTCTCATCCTGGCTCAGATACACGCGTCCGCGCCGGCCGAGCTTGGTGCCTTGCGCCGCGACATAGCTGCCTTTGGCGCGGCCGCTTTCGAACAGCCATTGCGCGACCGAGGCGTTGAGGCTGCCCGTCACCGGATCCTCGACCAACGTACCGCCGCTTATGCTGAAGAAGCTGCGTATCTCGAAATCGGCATCGCCGCCGGCATGGGCCCCGACCACGCCGACATCGATGACGCGATCGTGCGCTGCTCCCGGCCGGACGGCGAGTACCGCGTCGGCGGATTCCATCAGCACGGCGACCCAGCCCGGCCCGTTCGATACCCACTGCGCGTCAACGATCTGGTCGCGGCCGAGCCGCAGTACGCCCAACACTTCCTCCAGCTCCGCATCGGTGAGCGCGCCGGTGCGCGTGCGCGGTGGGGCGGCGAAGGCGAGACGATCGCCGTCGCGGCGCAGCGTTACCAGCCCGGCACCGCATTCCTGC
>Ga0209455_1000991_pt1 | contig 14310 bp, 11 predicted proteins | sample AraplaCol_mCL_r2_FD_184275 | JGI IMG/M metagenome (GOLD analysis project Ga0209455, IMG submission 184275) | Arabidopsis root microbial communities from North Carolina, USA - plate scrape CL_Col_mCL_r2 (SPAdes) (version 2) | ecosystem: Host-associated > Plants > Roots > Endosphere | place: USA...
GTCCAGCCCACCCCGCAGCACACGGTAGTTATCGTGGTTCAGCGTTGCAGCGAAATCCGGCGCCGAAATCTGCTGGTCGACGTCTTCGACCGCGACGGTGCCGTACAGCGACCTGTTTCGCGACAGCTCGATCGGTCCGCGTAGTCTCAAGGCAAAGCGGTCAAAGGTGCCAAGCGAAGCCGGGATTCCGGCGGTCTGCTTCGTCGCCGTCCGCGAATGGGTGTATTCCGGATTCGCGGTGATGCCATCCGTCCCGATCGGAACCACGACGCCGCCGCCATAGACCGAGACCGGCGCATTGCCATCCGACACCGCCGTCAGATTGGCGCCAAGCCCGGCCGTCCCATAGATCTGCTCGCCGACGCCGAAGGCGCTGTTGAGGGCCAGCGTCCCGCGCAATTGCCATGTCCCGAGCGAGCGCGGCAGAAGATCATCCGCGCCCACCGAGCCGGATACCAGGCGATGCTCGCCGTTCAGCACAAGTCGCACGCCGCCTTCACGCGTGCCGCGCATCACTGTGCTGCGCAATTTCAGGCCCGGCACCTCGCCTGCAATCAGCAGCGCACGCTCGATTTGCGCGAGCTTGAGATGCGGCCGTTCCAGGAGCACGTGGGTGCGATCCGCAACCACTTTCCGCACGGGTTCGGGAAGCGCACCGACATCGACCGCTTCGATGAAGCCGTCGACAACGATGAGGCGGAGCTTTCCGCCATTGACGAGCGGTTGGGGAGGGACGCTGATCCGCACCAGCGGATAGCCGGCCGCGGCATAAATCAGTTCAAGTTCGGCTGCCAACGCATAGATCCGAGCGACGCTGAGGCGCTGTTTTTCGACGCGCGCGATCATCGAGTCGGTCCGAGGCCGAAGATCCGGGAAGGCGCCTTCGAGAGCCACTGTGCCGACGACGACAGTCATGCTGGCATTGCCGGGAGGGACCGCGGGGTCGGTCGGCCCCGCCAATCTCAACGACTGCTCGTTCGATGACGAGTCAGGACGCAAGCTTTGCGGAGTGATCTGGCTCGGAGCCGCAACCTGTGACAGCGCGGACGAGGACCATATCAGGAGTCCAGCACTCGCTGCGGCGTACAGAAGGGAGCCAAGCTTCGCCATGGACCGCGACAAACATCACTGAGAACTGCATCCAACTGGATCGTTGCGGGCGTTGGCCTGTGTTGCAGCTGATAGATTAAGTCCCTGTGGTTAAAGGAGCTTGAATTGGGACCTTCTGCGCAACGATCCCAGTAGTTCAACGGAGATACTCCCGATCGGGATACCCTCGAGGAGGAGAGCGATCGGTCGGAATCGATCGGGAAAGGCTTGCGCGGGCAGCTAGCGCAGATATCCAACGACGAGGCGGGTCGTCTCGTTGACCAGCGTTTCGACCGCTTCCTCCGAGAGCATCTTGGAGTGGTACAGGACCGCCGTATGGGCCAGCGCCTCGATTGAGGTCACGCACATGAACGCCGCAAGTTCCAGGTCGACGACGTGAAGCTCATCGCTGTGACCCTCGAGATAGGCTTTGAAAAGGGCATGGACTTCGCGATTGAAGGTCTCGACATTCTCCAGCCGTCCCGTGCGTGGAATCTGCTCAGCCAGGACGCGATGTAGCCTGGGGTCGATGCGATGGGCCTCGATCGCCACGGCAACAAGTCTGCGCACTGCTTGCTCGATCGGCAGCGTGGTGACCTCCGCAAATGCGCCACGCACGACCTTCATAAGTTCCTGATTGTGGCGATCGATCACAGCGGCAACAAGTGCGTCCTTGCCGGGGTAATACTGATAAAGCGAGCCAATGCTCACGCCGGCCATTTCGGCGATGCGGTTGGTGCTGGCTTTGTCGAACCCCTGCCTGACCAAAATGCGAGCGGTCGCTTCGATCAACGCGTCTACCGTCGCACGCGATCGCTGCTGAGAGGCGCGTTTCCGGGGATTCGTGGGTAGCTTGCGCGCCATGTCCTGCGTTTCAAATGCGAGTACAAAATACGAGTAATCGCTCGTATTTTATCGCAGATGACGGCGGCTGGACAGCCGGGCTGTCAAAGCCAGAATTCGCAGCAGATTAGGATGGAGCGATGCGCATGGGGGATATGTCGTCAACGCAACCGGTCCGCGGCAACGGGCCAAACCCGCAACAGCTCCTGCTGGATGATGCCGGACCGAGCTTGCGGAGCCGTGCGCTCGTTGGTCTGCTACGGCTGCTTCCCATCAAGACGCGGATGGCATCCGCGGCCGTCGTCCAGGAGCACGTGCGCAGATTGGCATTGCGCCCTGCTTCCTATGAACCGACGGGTCTGGGGCGCGATATCCAGGTGACCAGGAAGGACGTCGGAGAATGGCCAGTCTACCACACGGCGCTATCTGACAGCCCTGACAGCGGCAACTACGTAGTGTTTCTGCACGGCGGCGGATATATCAACGAAATCGTTCGGGCCCATTGGCGCTTCATCGGTGCCCTGAACCGCGCTGCGCGTGTCCGTTGCGTCGTTCCTATCTATCCGTTGGCTCCCCGTGCCACCGCAAAGGAGGTCGTGCCGGCGACCGGCGAGCTGTTGCGGAAGGTTCTGGAAGATGCGGGGTCCACGAAGCTCACGGTGGTCGGCAATTCGGCGGGCGCCGCGTTGGGGCTGGCCGCGGCCCAATGGTTACGAGACGCCGGATGTCGCCAGCCAGATGGGCTGATACTGATCTCGCCCGGCGGAGATTTTTCGATCAGCCGCCCCGAGCAGATCGCCATCGCTGCGAGCGATCCGATCAATGACATTGCTGGCGCGCGCGAAGCTGGGCGTCTTTATGCTGGCGAGCTGGACATCGCGCATCCCTATGTCAGTCCCTTGAATGGCGATTTCCGCGGGCTGGCGCCGATGATCCTGTTCTCGGGGACGCTCGACCTGTTCTATCCGGACTGCATCGAGCTGGCTGCAGAGGCGCGCGCCGCGGGTGTGCCGGTCGAGCTTCATCTGCGCCGAGGTCAGCCCCACAACTATGCCGCGATGCCAACGCCAGAGGGACGACAAGCGCGTGCAATCATCCTGCGCGCCGTCGCCAAGGACTGACTTGATCGTTCCGTGGCTCAGGTTCCACGTCTGGCGCAGCCACGCTCAAGTCGATCTGCGGGACTTGAGCCGCGTTTGCGGTCAATTCGGCCGCCTTCGTCACCAGCTTGGCTGAAAGCTCCGCGTCGGATGTCGATCGCGCCATCTTCAAAAGAATAGCAGCCTGCTTCGCGAGATAGCGTCTACCCAGCACCGTGATGCTCCCCGACAGTCCAGCCCGCCAGAATCCCCAAGTTCGAGAGCGCGTTTTCGTTCCCTGGGGAGGGTACAAATGCACTTTATCGGCCGGGCGCAATGACCCGACCTCCATCGCTGGTGCATATTTGGCCGGGGCTCTCATGAGACCAAAGGCGGTCAGGCTAAGTCACCAAAACCGCCGGCGCCCCCGGGATCGTAAGACCGCTTTAAAATCACGCGGCCGACAAGGCGGGCAGCTCAGCTATTGATTGCGCAAATTCGATTCGCCTTTTGTGCCGGCTAAGGCGAACACGATCGCTTCGGACAATTGCCCCAGACGAAATGGCTTCGCGAGAAGTTTTGTGTTGGCGCGAAAGCCCTCGGGCACCAGCGAGGGGTCCGCGAAGCCGGACATAAAGAGAATGGGGAGGTCGGGCCATCTGCTGCGCGCCTGATGCGCCAAGTCGATGCCGGTCATGCCGCCCGGCAAGAGAATATCGGTCAGCAGCAGCGATACCGGGTCCGGCCGCTCCAATTCGGCGATCGCCGATGAAGCATTGGTGACGACAACCGGGCTGTAGCCCATCGAGGACAGCATCGTGGAAGCCATGGCGCCCACCAGGGAATTGTCCTCCACCACGAGAATCCGTTCGCCAGTCTCTGGTCGCGACGGCCGCGCCGCGCCGGCGCGCGGCTGATCGGTGACGCCTGGTCCCGCGCTCGGCAGATACAGCGTGACGCGCGTGCCCTGCGCCACTTGGCTCGCTATCACAACCGTGCCTCCCGATTGTCTGGCAAAGCCATAAACCATGCTGAGGCCGAGCCCGCTGCCTTTGCCGAACTCCTTGGTGGTGAAGAATGGTTCGAAGGCGCGGCGCGCGATCTCGGGCGACATACCCTCGCCCATGTCCGACACCGCGATCGCCACGTATTCACCAGGCGCGATCCGCTCGTCGCCGTCATCGAGTGGCTGGTCGAGCACGGCATTGGCGGTGGTGATCGTCAAGCGCCCGCTGCCTGCCATCGCATCCCGCGCGTTGAGGGCCAAGTTGAGCAGCGCGTTCTGCAATTGCGTCGGATCGATCAGGCAGTGCCACAGCATGGGGTCTTGCGCAACTTCGATCTCGATGGTTTCGCCGAGCGTCCGCTGCAGGATTGTCGTCATGCCGCTGACCAACTGATTTACGTCGGTGATCTGCGGCCGCAGCGTCTGCTTGCGGGCGAAAGCGAGCAGTTGGCGGTTGAGATCGGCGACCCGCTCTGCCGCCTCGATCGCCCGTTCGGCCAGGCCGCGGGAGTCTTCCGCTGGCGGCAATGCGTCGAGTAGCAGATCGAGATTGCCGAGCGTCGCCGCCAGCATGTTGTTGGAGTCGTGCGCGATCCCTCCGGCCAGTTGCCCGATGGCTTCCATTTTTTGTGCCTGGCGCAGTTCATCCTCAATGCGCTTGCGCTCAGTGATGTCGACCGCCAGCACGAAATAGCCGCGCACCGTGCCGTCTTGACCGCAATCCGGCACTCGAATTGTCTCGCACCAGCGTTCACGGCCGTCGGGAAACGCCGCCTTCTCCTCGCCGCCAGTGGTTCTGCCGGCAAGCGCGGCCTCGATCTTCAGCCTCGCCTCACCAACGCGCGACGGGTCGATGAAATCGTCGATCTTGTAGCTGCGGATGGCCTCGGCGGACGGCTGGGCATACCATTCGAGCGCGACACGGTTGGCGTAGCGGATGTGACCATCGGCGCCGACATGTACGATCAGAGCGGGCACATTTTCGGTGACCAACTGATGCTGCTCCAGGTTGTCGCGCAGCGCCTGCTCCGATTCCACGCGCAGCCGCCATTGCCGCGCCAAGCCCAGACCGAAGCCGGCAATCAACAGATTGAGCCCGGCGGCGACGACGCTGTAGTACAGCGCATGATTCTTCCAGCCAGCCAGAAACTCGACCGGGTCACGTGCCACGGTCACCACCAGCGGCATGCCGGGGACCCGCCGATAGCTGATGGTCCGCGACGTCCCGTCCGTGATTCCGCTTCCTTCAAAGCTTCCGCTCGGAGCTTGCGGAAGATATTGCGTGAACAATCGATTCGATCGCACGTCGCGACCGGCAAACGCGTCCGCGTTCGGCGTGCGAAGCAAAATCGTGCCGTCGTCGCGGTAGAGCGTCACGGTGCCACGCTGGCCCACGTTCAGCGACAGAAAGAACCGCCGGAGATTCTCGTAGTCGACCGGCACGAAGACGACGCCGCCAAAATGTCCATCGGGCGTCAAAAATGCGCGGCTCACCGCAATAACGAGACTATTGCGTACGCGCGAGAGCACCGGCACGTCTATGAAGAGACCGCGGCCGGGGTCATCTCGCTGGACCTTGTAATAAGCCCGATCGGCGAAGCTTTTTTCCCGGCCGGGTCCTCCGTTGCCCAAGCTGTCGCCCAGCAGACTTCCCTCGGCATCGAGAACGACGATCGCATCTGCTACGGGGTACGGTGCAACCCGGTGTTTCAATTCGTTGATCAGGGCCGGATTACCAGGGACCAGCAGGGATGGATTCTGCGCGAGATTATCAATGGTTGTACTCAGCAGAACATCAACGCCCTGGATATTGCGCGACATGTATTCTTCGAGCGCGCGGGCGAGATCGCCGTTTGCGACTTCGGTCGTCCGATAGGTCTCCCAGTAGTTCGCGGAGAGCATGTAGGCCACGAAGGCATCACACAAAATGGCCAGCACAAGGCCGCTTAGGACGATAATGCGAGGAGTCCAGCGTCGGTCCATCCCGGACTCCGGATCGACCCTGCTCAAGGCGCCGATGATGCCTCTCTGCTGCGGACCGCGCTGATGGTCAACTGTGGCTTTGGTTTGGTCCAACATGGCGCCAGATTTCAGGAACTGGTCGAGGAGGTCCATTTGTGAATTGACGTCGAAGCAGCGTCAGCAAATCGCCCAGCCTTGCTGAACTCAGCGTCTCGGGCCAGCGCTTCGCGGGACACTTCGCGACGCCTGGGTAGCACGTTTTTCTGTGATATGTCATCTTTGGCGGCGGGGCACCGGGGGTGATGCGCAACGAACCCTCGGACGCCGTGGCATCGGCCGGCGCGGCCCCGCGTCATAGCAGTAGCGCCTTCTTTGGCATTCAGTGCGCTGTCACCGCCAGCCCCATGTGCGGAAGGTGCAAGCCGAAAGCGAGGGCTGACATCGCGACGATGTCGACTTCGCAACGGCCCCATCGCGGACGCAAGGAACGCCACCGTTCGTCAGAATCGCCGCGCTTGCGGTCCGAAACGTAATGTTTACTATTGTCGTCGCGCGTGCCCGTGTCTCCATCCCTCCGCGAGGCCTCGTTCCGGCTTGGGATCCGTTGCAAATTTCGGCCGGTCCGTTGGATTGGGCGCGATCACCGGGGGCATCGACTTACGGAGCAAAGACTATGTCCGCACCGGAAAGCTTCCCCATCGACAAGATCCACGTTCCCGAGAAGAAGCGGAAGACTCTCAAGCCCGACGTGGTTCACGACATCGCGGAGAGCATCCTGGCCATTGGACAACAGGACCCAATTCTCGTTCGGCGTGAGAAGGACCATTTCGTCCTGGTCGAGGGACTGCATCGGCTGGAAGCGTGCAAGGCGCTCGGGGAACGCGCCATCATCGGAGTTTTGGTCTCGGCCGAGGCGGCAAGGCAGGTGCCGCTCGCGTCGCAAGCTGTCGACGCAGAACGCCAGAAGATGGAGCGACTGAGAAACCTCCGTCTCGAAAAGGAGGCCGCTGAGAAGCGCGCCACGACGTCAAGAGGGGTCGCAGCGCCGGACCCTGCGATGCGCGGGCGAGAGCACCCGGACAAGGCGATCCGGAGCAAGCTCGCCGCACCATCGAAACCGTCGCGTTCCGGTGGGGGATCATCACCCGGAACGTTGTCGGATTGGATCAAGCAGCAAGAGCGCAGCGGCGGCCGATATTGACCGTCCACCGCGCGACTGGCCTGCCCTGACCTGCCCAACGGCACCGCAATCTCGGACAGCCGATTGATCTAACAATCTTGAGCTCATCAAGGGAGACGCCGCATGCTGAAATCGATCAATCCGCTTTTGAACGCCGATGTTCTCTATGCGTTGGGTTCGATGGGGCATGGCGACGATCTCGTGCTCTGCGACGAGAATTTTCCGGCCGAGTCGGTGGCGCGGCAGACCGTGCTGGGGCGCCTCTTGCGCATCGACAACGTCACGGCAGGCCGCGCCGCGCGCGCGGTCCTGTCGGTGCTGCCGCTCGACAGCTTCGTGGACAAGCCGGCCTTTCGGATGCAGGTCGTCGACCAGCCCGACGAAATTCCGCTTGTGCAGAGCGAGGTCCAGGCCGAGATCGATGCCGCGCAGGGCCGATCGCTTCCGATGGCCTCGGTCGAGCGCTTTGCATTCTACGAGCTTGCGAAGAAATCCTATTGCGTGATCAGGACCGGAGAGCGCCGTTTCTATGGCTGTTTCATCTTCAGGAAGGGCGTCATCCCGCCCGATGCGGATTGAGGTGAATACCTCCAGCCGCCTGGAGGACGGCAGCCGCCCGAGCCCTCCAGCCACCGGCAAGCCCTCGGCACGACCACGATCAGAGCGCTTCGAGGGGACACCATGAATGCTGCACGCGACGGTCTTCCTTGGTGAATGCGAAGAAGCAGCCGCCGCCGGCGGGTTGGTCATAGGTGCGATCGATCGCGATACCCGAGTAGTAGCAATACAACAAAGTGCCGACGCCGCCATGGCCGACGAAGAGGATGTCGCCCGGTTCATCGCGAGCCAGCACGTGCTCGACCTCGCGGACGATGCGCGACTGGGCGTCGACCGCCCGCTCCCACCCTCGAACGCTGATGTGCGGCTGGGCAAAAAACTGATCGGCAACCGCCTGGAACTCGTTCGGAACCAGGAAGCCGGTTGCCGATCGATCGTTCTCGTGCATCGCCTGACGAACCTCGACTGTGACGTTCAACCTGACGCCAATGATCTCGGCTGTCTCAATCGCCTTTCGCTCGCCGCTTGAGATGATCTGTGTCGTGCGAGAAAGCTGCCGCGTGCTCCCGACCGTCTCGGTGCGGGTCCTTCCGATCTCGCTCAGGCCCCAGGACGGGACGGGAATCGCCGGATCAATGTTCACTTGAGGATGGGTGAGATAGCGCACGAGGCTCATCACCTAATCGATGCTTCTCGCATCGCCTTGCGTCGAAATCCGCAGGCCCGCAGCATCGAAGACATGCACGTCCCCGGCCGCGGCGGCGAGCGTGATTCGCTCGCCCGGCGCCGGGGTCTGCCGGCCGCGGACCTCGGCAACGAACAGCTTGTCGTCGGTGCGGCGCAAATAAGCGAACGAGGATTCGCCAAGCCGCTCGATCAGTTCGACGATACCCTCCACTGCGAAAAGACCGTCCGCCCGGCCGCCAAGATGCTCCGGACGAACACCGACCGTCAGCGCGTCGCCGACCTTGAGTGATGCCGCGGGCAAGTCGAAACGGCGAAACGCTGTTCCAGCGACGTGCGCGGATCCGCTCTCGATGCGCTCGACCTTTGCCTCAAAGAAATTCATCGCAGGCGAGCCGATGAAGCCCGCGACGAACAGATTGGCCGGCGCATAGTACAGGTCGAGCGGCCTGCCGACCTGCTCGATGCAGCCCCGGTTCATGACGACGATGCGGTCGGCGAGCGTCATCGCCTCGACCTGGTCGTGCGTGACGTAGACGATGGTCGATTTCAACATTCTGTGCAGGTTAGCGATCTCAACGCGGGTCGAGACGCGCAAGGCCGCATCAAGATTGGAGAGCGGCTCGTCGAACAGGAAAACGGCGGGCTCGCGCACGATCGCGCGGCCGATTGCGACGCGCTGGCGCTGGCCGCCGGAGAGATCGCGCGGATAGCGCTCCAGCAACTCCTCGAGCCGCAGCATGCGAGCGGCCTCCGCGACGCGTCGTTGGCGCTCCTTCGGCGGCACGCCGGTAAACTTCAGCCCGAACGTCATGTTCTTGCGAACGTTCATGTGCGGGTAAAGCGCGTAAGACTGAAACACCATCGCGATGCCGCGTTCGGCGGGAGCGAGCGTGTTGACGAGCTTGCCGGCGATATGGATGTCGCCGCCCGATGCGCCGTCGAGCCCGGCAATCATGCGCAACAGTGTCGACTTGCCGCATCCCGAGGGGCCGACGAGCACCACGAATTCGCCGTCCTCGATCGCCAGGTTGATATCGTTCAGCACCGTCGCCGCGCCGTAGCGCTTGTCGAGATGCTCAATGCGCAGATTGGACATTTTCCAAACCTATTTGACTGCGCCGGAGGTGAGGCCTGCGATGAGTTGGCGCGACAGGATCACATAGATCACGACGACGGGCAGGATCGCCATCGACAGCGCCGCGAGCACGGAATTCCAGTCGGTGATGTATTGGCCGAGAAACTGCTGCACGCCGAGCGTGACCGTATGCGTCGAGTCGCTCGACGTCAGGATCAGCGGAAACCACAGGTCGTTCCAGATCGGCACGATGGTAAACACGGCGACGGTCGCGATGGCCGGGCGCAGCAGAGGGGCAACCACCTCGAAGAAGATGCGGGTTTCCGGAACGCCGTCGCAGCGCGCGGCGTCACGCAAATCCTTGGGGATCTGCTGGATGAACTCGCTCAGGATGAAGATCGACATCGGCAGGCCTTGCGCGACATAGACGAGAATCAGGGCTGTCAGGGTGTCGTTGAGGCCGGCTGACCGCATCATGTTGAGGATCGCGACGGAGCCGAGCCGGATCGGCACCATGATCCCGATCGAGAGAAACAGCGCGAGCGCCGTCGAACCGCGAAAGCGGTATTCGGTCAGCGCCCAGGCCGCCATCGCGCCGAACAGCAGCACCAGCGCCATGCTGACGAGCGTGACGATCAGCGAATTCGAGTAGTAGGTCAGGATATGGGCGGTATGAAACACCTTCTGATAGCCGATGAGGCTGAAGGTGGCGCTGTCCGGCGGTGCAAGCGGCGCGCCGAAGATCGCGCTGCGCTCCTTGAACGAATTCATCACGACGAGCAGGATCGGGCCCACCGCAAGCAGGCTGTAGGCGATCAGCACGAGATGGACGCCAAGGCTCCTGGCGCGCTGCTCCATTGTCGCCCCCATCAGAATGTATAGCGGCGGATGCGCCGCTGCACGAGGAAGAGATAGAGGCAGAGGCCGACGAGGATGATGAAGAAGATGACGGTCGCGACCGCGGCGCCCATCGTCGGATCGCCCAGTTGCAGCTGGTTGCCGAAAAACGTGCGATAGAAGAACGTGCCGAGAATGTCGGTCGCGAAATTCGGCCCCGCGAGCGCGCCCTTGACCGAGTAGATCAGGTCGAAGGCGTTGAAATTGGCGACGAAGGTCAAGACCGAGACCAGGCTGATCGTCGGCAGGACGAGAGGCAGCTTGATGTGGAAGAAGATGCGGAGATGTCCGAGCCCGTCGACGCGCGCCGCATCGATCAGTTCGTCCGGGATGTTGAGCAGCGCGGCATAGATCAGCATCATCGGGATGCCGACGAATTGCCAGACCGAAATGAGAGACAGGGTGACGAGCGCGCTCGATTCCAGCCCCAGCCAGGGCGCGAACAGTGAGCCCAGGCCCACCGCCTTCAAGGCGCCGGCAGCAACTCCCCACAGTGGGGAAAGAATCAGATTCCAGGAGAAGCCGACGATCACGACGGACAGCATCGTCGGCAGAAACATGACGGTGCGGTAGAAGCCCTTCAGCCTCAAGCCCGGCAGGCTCAGAAATCCTGCGAGCGCGATGCCGACCGGATTCTGCACGCACATGTGCACGGCGAAGAAGATCAGATTGTTGCCCAACGCATTCCAGAACGGTTTCGACCACAACGCGGAGCCGAGCAGCGCCTGGAAGTTGGCGAGACCGGCGAAATGCCGACCTCCCGACGGGTCGTTGGTGTAGGTGGACAGCGCCATCGTCGCGACCAGCGGGTAGATCGAGAGCAGGCTGTAGATCGCCAGCGCCGGGCCGAGAAAGAACAGCAGGAGGCCCGCGAGTTTCACGCGCGATATCTGGGCGGTGATGGTCGAGACCGGTTCAGGCATGATGGAAAAGATCGGACCTCGGGCGCGTGCTCATCCGCTCCGCGCTCGCGCATGAGGACGTAGCGGGGCGTGCAGCAACGATCGAACACGGAACGATCCCTCTCTCCGCGGGCGCGGAGAGAGGGACTGGCATCACTTTGCGGGCTTGTACCATTTGTCGAGGCCGTCCTGCAGCTGCTTGGCGGCCGCCTCGGCGGTCAGCTTGCCGTTGACGACCTGCGCGGAGACGTTCCAGAGCTCGTTTTCCAGGTTCGGCGTGCCGCGCGACAGGATCTGATACGAATTGCGGATCGTCGACTTGCAGGTCTGTCGCCATCCGACCATGGTCGCGGCGACGTCGTCATCGATCTTGACCGGTGTCTTGGCGAGGGGGAAGAAGCCGGGCAGCGCGTTGGCATAGATCGTGGCGAATTCCGGCGTCGTCAGCCATTCGAGAAACTTCCTGGCATCGTCCTTGTTCTTCGAGGCCGAATTGACGCCCATCGCGATGTCGGTGTGATCGGAAATGTAGCAATCCGTCGTGCCGGCCGGTTGGGGCGGCGGGAACGCGCCCATTGCAAATTTCGCCTGGCCGCGGAACGTCGAGATGTCCCACGAGCCGGCCGCATAGATCGCGCCCTTGCCGAGCGAGAACAGGTTCTGGCTATCGGCGTAGGTCTGGGCCTGGAAACCGGATCCGAGATACGGCGCCCAGCTTGCGATCTCCTTGAATGCCGCGACATATTGCGGATCGGTGAACTTCTCTTTGCCCGCGATCAGATTGGTGCGGCCGGTCTCGCCCTTCCAATAATCGGGTCCGATGTTCTGGAATCCCATGGTCGCGGCCTCCCACTGGTCCGCTGTTCCCATGACCAGCGGGACGTAGGTTCCGTCCTTCTTCAGCTTATCGAGCACGGCATGGAATTCATCGAGCGTCTTCGGCACGGACACGCCGACCTTGGCAAAGGCTTCCTTGTTGTAGATGAACCCGGTGATGACGGATGCCATCGGGACGCAGAAGGTGGTCTTCCCATCGTCCGTTTGCCACGCCGCCTTCGCGACATCGGAGAAATTATCCATGCCCTTGAGGTCGTTGAGGCTGTCGAGCTGGCGCTTCTGATAGAGCGCGAGCGAGGCGTCGAACGGACGGCAGGTGATGAGGTCGCCAGCAGTCCCGCCATCGAGGCGGGCGTTGAGCGCGGCGTTGTATTCCTTCGGGGCCGACGGAGCGAATTCGACCTTGATGTCTGGATAATGCTTGTTGAAGGCAGGAATGATCTTCGAATTCCAGATGTCGGCGTCGTCGTTGCGCCAGCTCTCGATTTTCAGCGAGCCTGCCTGGGCCGCCGCGAATCCCGCGAACAACGCTATCGCGGCGACTTCGGCAAGTATCGCGGCCTTGAATGTCCGTCTCATGCTACGCTCCCTTGTTCGGGCTCTCGCCCATGACTGACCTCGCTGACCGCCGCGCGGCGCAAGGCATGATCGATACGACCTTCCGCTGCAGCGAGGCACGCGACGGCTTCGCTGACGCCGCCGACACCGCAGGCAATCAGGACCGCCGGCTTGACCTCGCCGCCCGCCGCGCGAAGCGCATCCTCCGCTTCGACGTGGCTCACTCCGGCGATGGTGGCGACGATTCCGCGCGCCCGTTCGCGCAATTTGGCATTGTCGGCCTTCAGATTGACCATCAGGCCGCGGTGGATATGACCAAGCCCAAATCCCATCAGCGATGAGAGCATGCCGAGTGCGGCCTTCTGCGCAGTGCCGGCGGCGAGCCGTGTCGAGCCGCGCAGCGCCTCCTCGCCGCTTTCGAGCAGGATCGGCGCGTCGGCGCCGGCGAGCAAGGGCGAGCCCGGACGGTGCGCGATCGCGATCACGAACGCGCCGCGACGGCGGGCCTCTGCGGCAGCGGCCACGGTGAATGGGGTCGAGCCGCTCGCCGAGACCGCGATCACGGCATCGCCGGCGAGGTTACCCAGCTTCGCAACGGCCTGCTCGCCTGCTGCAACATCGTCCTCCGCGGCGCCATCGATGCGAAAGGGCTCTGCCGTCCCGCCGGGCAGGACGATCGCGATCCTGCTCCCATCGAGGCCGAATGTGCCGGGCAGCTCGGCCGCATCTTCGGCAGCCGCAAGGCCGGAGGAGCCTGCACCGACATAGACGAGACGCCCGCCGTTGCGCCAAATCGCCGTGAGGCGAACCGCAGCTTCGCGGATGTCGCCGGAAGCAGCCGCCACCGACGCGATGGCGCGACGATACGATATCAGCATCGCTTTGGTGAATGCCGCCTCGTCGACGGCAGCGCCGGTGTCGCGCCACCTTTCTCCCGTCTCCAAGCTCGGCAGTACCGCCATCGTGAATACCACTTGTAGATACCTCTTGTATTTATTTTAGGCCCGTGAAATACCATTTGTCTAGCGGCGTTAAGGAATTTTTATAAGGAGGCTCCTTGGCGACGGTGAAGTTCTTCCTCGGTGTGGACGGTGGCGGCACCCGCTGCCGCGCGAGGCTGCGGGATTCGGCGGGCCGCGAGATCGGGCGCGGTGTCGGGCCGGCTTCGAACATCTATCTCGATTTCGAGGAGGCCATGCGCGTGGTCCGCAAAACCATCGAGGCTGCGGTCGCTGCCGGCACGGCAAGGCAGGAGATCGCGGTCGGCCTCAGCCTTGCTGGGCTTTCGGATGAGAAAGAAGTGGACCGCGTCGCCGACGCCCTGCCCGGCTTTGCGCGCGTCGTGGCGGTGAATGATGCGGTCGCCGCCTGTGTCGGCGCCAACGGCCTCGGCGATGGTGGCCTGATCATCGCGGGCACGGGTTCGGCGGGGATCGCTCGCGTCGGCGAGCGCACGACCATCATCGGCGGACGCGGCTTCTGGCTCGGCGACGACGGCTCCGCCGCACGGCTCGGCGAAGCGGCGCTGCGCGCGACGTTGCGCGCGCTCGACGGCCTCGAACCAATGAGCGAACTCGCACGGACGCTGGCGCGCCATTTCGACGACGATCCGCTGCGGATGAGCCGCTGGGCATCGG
>Ga0209455_1000992_pt1 | contig 14308 bp, 13 predicted proteins | sample AraplaCol_mCL_r2_FD_184275 | JGI IMG/M metagenome (GOLD analysis project Ga0209455, IMG submission 184275) | Arabidopsis root microbial communities from North Carolina, USA - plate scrape CL_Col_mCL_r2 (SPAdes) (version 2) | ecosystem: Host-associated > Plants > Roots > Endosphere | place: USA...
TTTTCAAACACCATGTCGGCGCTCAACTACCATAAAACAAATGATGGGCATGGATGGATGGGTGTTCGTTTTCAGTTGGAACCCAACGGCCCTTTTAACGATGTGGTGCTGCACGTAAAACTACTGGATAACGACAACGTTTTGCAGCAGCAAGCAGTGGGCATATTGGGCGTAAATCTTATTTATGCCTGCTTTTATTACCCCGAGATTCCGCCCGTGTTTTTATTGTCGCTGATGGATAACCTCTCCCGCGATGCGATACAGATCGACATGATCCGTTTTGAAGGCCCGAACTTTACCAAAGTTGATAACCGCCTGATGAGCCTTCACCTGGTAAAATACGGATTTTCGGATGCGGCCCTGTTTGGTCCCGATGGCAAAAACCAGCAGCCATCCGAAGTATTGTATAAAAAGCATATTGTAGTTATCCGCGGCCGGTTCAGGCCAATTATAAACGTGCATTTGGATATGCTGAATACAGGGGTTAAGCAATTTGTGGCAGAGCCGGATGTCGACCGGAAGAACCTGGTTGTAATTGCTGAGCTTACGCTACAGGCATTAAAAGAGCGCAACGCCGGCGAGAGTGCTGAAATTGATGAAAAGGACTTTCTTGAACGGGTGGATATCCTTTGCTCGCTGGGGCAAACAGTATTAATCTCCAATTTCCATGAATACTACAAGCTGGTGGCTTACCTGTCAGGCATTACCAAACTAAAAATCGGCATGGTGCTGGGCTACCCCAACCTCGAATATATTTTTACGGAAGAACACTACAATAATCTTCCCGGCGGTATCCTTGAATCATTTGCCACGCTGTTTAGTCGCAAGGTAAAGCTGTTTATTTACCCCACTCTGCGCGATGGCGTGATTTGGAACTGTCTCCGGTTTTATCCGCCGCCCCATCTTATCGATCTTTACCGTTACCTGATAGCCAATAACAAGATTGAGGATATACGCCACTACAACGAAAGCAACCTGCATGTACAAACCGACAAGGTGCTGAACATGATCAAACAAAACGAAGAAGGCTGGGAACAATACGTGCCTGCCGATGTAGCTGCCATGATAAAGGAGCGTTGTTTGTTTGGGTTTTCGTGTGTTAATGATGATGTGACTAGCAGAACAGAGTAGTTGTCAATAAAGAAAAAACTTAAAGACACACAGTTATCCTAATACTATTAATTAAAAGCCCCTGCACGAATTTTTCACTATAGCGATGGTTTTTAAACCTTGAGTGTTCGAAACCTTAATTCTCGCGCAGGGCGGTGCCCTACGCTGACAAATTTATCCCCTTTGGGGAATTAGGATCTAAGGTAGAACTCCACATTAAAAGCCCTGAAAGGGCGAAATCCGTCAGCACAGGTCGCAGGCCTGCGCGAAACAACGCGCAATTATATGTTTCGAACGCTACCGGTTTTAAACCCATCGCTATGATAAAGCCGCGTTTGTTTTTTAAACGCGGCTCCCAGCCTGCCGGCATTTCGTTTTTTCTATTACCAAAAACCCCTTATCTTGGTATCATGAAATCCAAACCTTTCCTAAAAGCCCTGACCGTAATTGCGTTTATTTCGGCTGTATTGTTAATGGTAAAATGCAAAACCACCGAGAAGGCGCAAAAAGGCGAGATCGCTCAATTTTTGACAGCCTTTAATAAACAAGTTGAAGCGCGTAATACCGACTCCGTTTTGTCGTATTTCGCGGAGAGCCATTCGGGCCGCTCATTTTTAGGAATGGCAAATTTACTTTCGGGGAAAAGCGAGTTTAGCAGCAGCGCAAAACCTGTTGCAACCATCAGTCTTGATATGGATAATGCCGACATTAAAATGATGAACGATAATGTGGCAATAGTAAGCGTGGTTACAAAATTTAGCCATGACTCGCTTACTTCGCGCGAATCCCTTTTAAAATTCACCATAAAGAAAACAACACTACGCCAATATAAAATTCAGGATGTTGATGCGAAACGGTTTTTAGCCGAATATGCAGATTATGAAAGTGTAGTGCGGCAAAAAACGATGTCGCCGAAAGATATGTTTAGCCCCGAAACAATTGCCGCCTTTAAAACTGCCCGGGCACTTAAGCCGGCCTATGATTCAGTGGTGTGGCTGGCCCACGTTGACAAAAAGACCTATTACTACGTGGTTAAAGGAAAATGGGATATGGATAACGATATTAATCGCTACCCCGACAGCGTTATAGCGCCTTACAAAATGGGACTGGTTAACCCCGACTTAAAAGAAGTTATCCCGCCCCAATATGATTTGATACACAACATTAGCGGCACATTTGCGGGACTGGTTGAGGTGGAAAAGGACGGTAAAAAAGGCTTTTATAACCTTGACGGTAAAATAGTGCTACCGGTGAACTACGACCAGGTATTCCCGGTTAACGATGGCGATAACCTTGCTATTTTACGTAACGGCGCCGATTATTTTTACTTAAAGCACGATACGACAGTTTCAGACAAAGTTGATTTGAAAATAAGCGATATCATGCCGAAAATTAAGGGCCTGGCGGGTTCGTTCGACCTATATAAAAGCGCGCTGAATGTTATAACGGAATATAATTCAGAAACCGAACACGGGGCAATCTACATCGCGCCGTCGTACCTGGTTGATTTGAATATTATTAATAAAAGGATGGATTTTAAAAACCCACTGCGTAAAATTTATTATGAAGAGACGCACCTCAACTATAAGGTAGCTTATGCTACTACAGCTAAGCCAGCCGAAAACTGGCTCGAAGCTACGTTTTACAATATACGTGACTATTTTTTAGGCGGACGAAGCGAGTTTTATGACTCAAAGAACATTGTAATAGTGGATAAAAAGAACAACCGCTTGTTTACCCAAAACATTAGTGCCGGTTACAGTCGGGAAATGGACAGCGGCGAAGCGCTAAAGGGACTTTGTGATGTAAACAATATTAAAATAATTAACGATACGCTGTATGAAGTAAAGGCCGGAGCCCGGTTTGAATCTGAACTTTATGACTCAACCAAATTAGTAACAGGGGGCCCTTATTACCATTATTTCGTGGTTAAAAACAACAAATTGGCCGAATTACCAAACGACCGCAATTTTGGCTTCACAAAGTACGCAAAAATGGATGACAGCTACTTAAATGCATGTTATACAATGCTAATCGGCTCGGGCAGGTATGACCGTCGGCAACAAAAGACAGTCAATCAAATTACACCCGAAATGCTGCGTATGATAAAAAATGAAATATTTGCTGATTACGCTTATAAGTTCAAGGACAAACGCTGGGAAGATATATTTATGGACATGCAATCGTACAACCGGAAAACGAGAGATAAACAACCCTATAATATTAGCGTCGACGACTCATTAACCGTAATCGATAAATACAACATCAACTGGATTAACCAAAGGCTGAAAGGCGGTGGTGCTGCAGCACCTAAAAACACCCTGGCTGCAAAATGAAACTGGCGCTAAAGGTATTGTGGTACACGGCGTTTTTTTGGGTAGCTATATTATGCGCAGGCACCTTTTTACAGTATTACGATTTTAAGGGCCAATCATCGTTTTTGCAGATAAAGCAGGCTGCTGTTAAAACCGGCTGGTACCTGCCTGCCTTTTATTGCCACATTATAGGCAGCAGCGTAATTTTGTTCATAGGTTTTTTCCAGTTCTCGAAAAAGGTATACAACAACAGGCCGTTGCATAAAACTTTGGGGAAAATATACGTATTTGGCGTGCTTTTTTTTGCGGCACCAGGTGCTTATGTGATGACGCTGTTTGTAAATCGTGGCCCGGGGGTTTTTACCTCCTTTTTGTTGCAAAATACGCTTTGGGTTGTTTTTACGCTGGCCGCATGGTTGCTGGTATTAAAGGGCCGCATAAACCCGCACATAAAAATGATGCGCCGCAGTTATGCCCTTGCTTTTGGTGCCGTAACGCTGCGGCTTTACATATTCCTGTTCACGGTATTAGGCAGCGGCGTAGGTTTTGCGCACAACTACCTTATCATAGCGTTCTTGAGCTGGGTGCCCAACTTGCTGGTAGCCGAATGGCTGAATTATACTGCCGAAGCGCCTCAATTTTCGGCAAAATAATAACATATCTCCTGGTATTTTCACCGCGGTGGTTAATAATTAGGGGTTTCAGGCTTGTTTAAATATGTGATAACCAGCTGCTGTAAGCATGAGCAATATCATTATTTAAAATTGGTGCTTTTGCTAAATTTGATTGGTTTTATGCGTATACCCTGCTGGTGTATAAGCCAATAGGTTACCATTAAACAGGGTTAACCAAAACTTAATGTACACGGCTATGTTTAATGAATCTGTAGGTTGCCACTACACCGCCTTTGTTTGCTATGAAAAAACAGGAAGAGGAAAAGTATTTTGATAAGCAATGGGAAACCTTGTCCGCCAGCCTGGCCGCCTACCTTGAAACTGAGGATCCCGAAGATTTGCACCGCTTTAGGGTACAGGTAAAAAAATTGAGAGCCTTTATTATAATGGCCGATAGCGTTGAAGACGTTCCCGTGCTTGCGCCGCTTTTTAAACCTGTTAAAAATGTTTTTAAAAAGGCAGGGGAGATACGGAATGCTTATATGAACCAGCAATTAGGTAACGCACACCACACCGGCAACAATTTGCTGATGGAAAGCCAGCGGTTACAGGAGGTTAATGCCACCCGCGATTTTAAATTGGCAGGGGCCAGGTATCTTGATAAAATAAATCGCGCACAACACCAGTTGGGAGGAAAAATACCACCGATAAGTAATTTACATATTAATTTTTTTTATCAGAAATTGCTGCGGCAGATTGCCGATACTGTTAAAAACATTAAATTTAACGAGGGATTGCACGAATGCCGCAAGCTGGTAAAAGTTTTAATTTACAATCTTAAACTGGTGCGGCCGGTGCTAACCATAGGGTTGAATGAAGATTACCTGGAGCAGATACAAACCGCCATTGGCGATTGGCACGATTGCGTGCTTGCCATAGAACTTTTCTCGGGAGGCGAAGCTAACGATAAAGTAATTGTGGGGGCGTTAAAAAAACAACTGACCATACTAAAACGAAATATTAGGGAGCTCACCAAAGATTTTTATAACCAGGCAACAACTGTAGTTGATTTGCCAATTGAGCAATTGAGCTAGCATATATGGGGGTAGAAATAGAAAGAAAGTTTTTAGTTGATCATGATGCCTGGCATAAATTGGATAAACCGCCAGGCACGCATTACCGCCAGGGATATATTTTAAGTGATGACGACAAGGTGGTACGGGTTAGGGTAGCAGGCACACACAGCTACCTTACATTAAAGGGCCGGGGTGCCAATAACGTAAGCCGCAGCGAATACGAGTATGAAATACCCTTAACCGATGGTGAAGAGCTGTTGGCTGCATTTACCAAAAACGGGACTCAAAAAATACGTTACCGCGTACCATATAAAGGATTTACCTGGGAAGTAGACGAGTTTTCAGGAGATAACGATGGACTAATTGTGGCCGAAATTGAACTTAACCACGAGGACGAGAAGTTTGAGAAACCGGCATGGGTTACACAGGAAGTAACTGACGATGGCCGCTATACAAATTCAAATTTAGCGGTACGCCCGTTTAAAAACTGGGGCGGTCAAATTTAAAAGCTTGCGGCCAATGTTGGCTTGTTTTTAATTTTTTTCATATTCCGGCGTTTTTTTAGTGCAACCAAACCAATGGTGTTACGTTGTATGCAAAACATTAAAACCCATGACGTCGCTTATTTTTATGTTAACGGCCATTGCATTAATTGTACTGGTGATCCGTTTAATTATTAAGCTCATTCGGGGGCGGCCTGCGCTGCCATCGTTAAAAATAATTGTAATTGTTGTTGCTATGTACGGCGTTGGCTGGCTCTTTTTTTACTGGGGAAGTAAAAATGTGCCGGTATCTTTTGGGACCGAGGTTTGCTTTGATGACTGGTGTGCAACTGTTACCCAAATTGAATGCGGCCCTGTAATACAGAAGCAATTTGAAAAGCTGAATTCCGACAGTGCATATATTATTATACATATCCGTATGACAAACCAGGCAAGGGGGATAGCGCAAACACCATCAAATCCGCGCGTACACATTCTCGATAATAAAGGAACTGCATGGCCATACTCGGCCGCTGCGCAAAGGTTATTGGAGTCCGTTTCCGGCATCCAGCCAGGAATTGGCCACAGGCTTGATTTACACCAATCGCTCGAAACATTGTTCGCCTTTGCGGTTCCTAAAAATACTGGTGACATAAAAGCGTTGATTGAGGAAGGCCCGCCAATTACCAACCTGTTGTTCCCTGGAGATAAAATGGTTTTTAAAATAAATTAAATGTTGTTAAAAAAATAAAAAACCAGCATGGTTAGAAATTACGTTAGGTATCTGCACAACAAACCAATTGTATATGTTAAAAAAAATAGCTGCCTTTATTTTAGACAATGGCCTTGCAGAAGATGACGAATCGCTCATTGCTTATTGTGATAGTGGGCTTAAATATCGTTATGCCAATAATGCTCATCTGCAATGGTTTGGGAAAACACCCGGCCAAATAGTCGAAAATATGTTGTTACCCGAACTATTGGGCCCCTTTTTGTATGGCAGTAGCCGGGAATTTATTACCCGGACCCTCAAAGGGAAAAAACAGCAGTTCGAATGCCTGGTGGTGCTTGCATCCGGCGAGATAAAGAAAGCAAAAACCATGTACGTGCCTGATGAACAGGACGGCGTTGTAGCCGGGTTTTTTATACACACCTACGATATAAGGCGAATTCAGGAAGGTGCCGAAACAAAAATTGCGAAAGGTATTGAAAGAGCAAATGTAGTTCCGGTTGATAGCACTTTGGAGGGCGTTGTGCAAACACTAAAAGATGCATTGCTTACCCAGTTTCCGGGTATTTCAAATATTGCCCGCAAACACGCAATACCCGAAACAACGCTAAAAGTTGCCTTTAAAAGGACATATAACACTACCATTTTTAATTACTATCGGGTATTGCAAATGAAGCTGGCCTATAAATACATAAGTCAGAAAATAGCCACTAAGGCAGAGATGGCACTAAAGTTCGGCTTTGCCAACCCGTCAAATTTTTACGCATGTTACAACAAATACACCAGGCAGAATCAAAAACAAGTTTTAACCGGACAAATTATTTGTGATAAACGCGACCGTTACAACGTGTTTATTGAACAACTGCCCGTAGCATCGGCTATGATTGATAATAGTTTTTTATTTACAGCGGCATCGCCAATGTGGTTTGCAGTATTTAAGATAATGGGCACAGATATAAATGGAAAAGGAATTTCCGAAATTTTACCCGGGCTTGGAAAAGATTTTGCAAAAACGCTTAAGAGTAGCTTAAAGGCAAATGAAACCCATATTGAAGCAATACTTGTAGTATTGCCCGATGGCTCCAGCAGTTGGATAAGGTTTGATATTAAGCCATGGCATCAAAATGCCGGGCAGGTTGGCGGGTTATTGATATTTGCATCTGACGTTACTTCGCTAAAAAGCAAACCCGGCTTAAAAACGGTAGCGAAGGCTAAAGTCGCCACCTGAAGGATTTTTCGTCGATTGCCCGCATCGTGCACAATACCCCGTTTAAATGGTCGTATTCGTGCTGTAACAACTCCGATAGGGCTCCTTCCATTTGCCATTCCCGTGGTTGCCAGTTTTCATCCAGGTATTTGATAGTTAGCGACTGGTGCCTTTTCACTTTTACCAGCAGGTTTGGGAAACTCATGCAATCGTCCCACAGTTCAAATAGCCCGTCGCTCAGGTTATGCAGTTCGGGGTTAATGAACACCACCGGTTTGTCAATGTTCATATAAATCAGCCGCTTCATTATGCCAAGTTGCGGAGCAGCTATTGCCCTGCCAAAGTTGTATTTAAGCCTGATTTCCTTCATTACATTATCCATATCGGCTACCCATCCTTTAATAAGGGGCAGCTCGGCCTGCAAAACAGGGTCACAGGTTTCGTAGAGGCGGGCATCGCCAAGTAACAGTAAATCGGCAAGCGTTTTCATATAATAGCACTTTAAACGGCCAAAATTAAGGGTTTTTGGTTACCACGCGGATTTCCATCTATACAAACCGCCTGCTGGTCGATTGCTTTTTTTTATTGATAGCGGTTGAGGTAGTTTTGTAATGCTTATTAACGCAAATACCCAATTTGCTTAATGTAATAAAGGTTTAGGTTTAAGGCCTCCCGACAGCGAGTGTTAGGAGGCCTTTTTTGTGCCCTGGCTTTCAATGCTCTCATCTAAAAATATGAATGTCGAAACGGGCCGGACTACAATCCGCCTAAACAAAAAAACAGGGCCCCGGTTCTGCGGGAGCCCTGCCTGGTGAGCTGCTGAAATAACACTGAAGTAGAATTTGTGCCCCTGTACTTGTCTGTGTTCCCACCAAATTTTATAAAGCGTTGGTCGCTTTTAATCTAAACCTCTGTAACAAAAATAGCACACAAAATTGGCTGTCGGTTATACAATGCCGTACAAGATGATACATTTTGGAACAAGGTTTTTTTAGCTAAGAGCGAAGCAAAAAATAGAAACACATACAACAAAAAAGGGAACAGGCACCATACCCATTCCCCTCTTTAAAACAGCGAGCGCATATATTATTTCATACTATCATGTATCTTATTGATGGCATCAAGGTGCGTTTGCACCACTGGTGCGGTCTTCGTGGCGAAAGCTTTTAATTCGCTGTCCTTACAATCCTTAGCCGCCATATTCATCAGGTCGAGGGTTTTCTTGTGCCCGTCAACCATGGCATCTACATAGGCTTTGTCAAAATCTTTGCCCGATAGTTTAGAAAGGTCATCCAGTTTTTTCTGATGATCGGCATCTGGTGCAGCCGGCAGGGTAATGTTTTTTGCTTTTGCAATGGCCGCCAGTTCGTCATTTGCCTTGCTATGGTCGGTAACCATCATGTCGGCAAAGTTTTTCACTTGCGGGTTAGTCGCTTTTGTTTGCGCCAGTTTGCCCAGGGCAACTTCGGCCAAACCACCATTGGCAGCGTCGGTAGCAAATTTAGCATCTTCGGCCGTTACTGCTATGCCACCCGTGGCGGCAACATTTGTAGTGGTATCCTTGGTTTTGTTTAAACTGTCGGCATTTTCCTTGGCGTCTTTATGGCCACCGCAGCCCTGCAACGCATAGGCTGCAAATGCGATTACTATCGCGAAACTTAACTTCTTCATAGGTATTTAGTTAGTGTGTTTATAAATTCAATAAACAAACAACCGATACGCCATTAAGGTTTTAACTTTTAAATAAAATTTGGTCGTAAAAGGGAAAAGAGGGTTAAGGGTTAAGAGTCAAGAACCAAGAGACAAGAATCAAGATAAAAAGAACTGCCTTATTTTGCCGATTATTTACTGAATCGTAAAGCTCTCCGCGTTTTCTATCTTGGTTCTTGATTCTTGACTCTTGGTTCTAAATCTCTACGTCAATTCTTTCATCAATTTATCAAACGCTTCGCGTAGCTCGGCAAGTTCGGTTTCCAGCTTCATTACGCGTGCTTCGAGGGCGCCGCGGTTGCTTACCGGTGCGTCATCATTAAAATCATCTTCGGTAAACTCGGGTACACCGCTCAACAGGTGGGCATAACGCACTTCCTTTTGTCCCGGACGGCGAGGCAACTGCATTAAAAAAGGCAGTTCAGGGCTGCTTAGCCGCTCCAGTTTTTCCTGCACTTCTTCTATCGATTCAAACTCGTACATCCTGCCCGAGTTGGTATTTATCTCGCCGGGCGTTTGCGGTCCGCGTAGCATTAAAAGGCAAATTATAGCAACCTCGGCCGGCAACACCGGGTACACAATGGCAAAGTTATGTTTGTATTTTACACTGCGGATCGATCCGCCGGTGGCAGTTGATATTAACCCGCGCCGCTTCAGCGTGTTTAATGCCTGGGCAACGGTGTCGTCATCATAACTAACAACCGGCCGGCGCGACGTCTTCTGGTTACAGGCAAGCGTAAGGCTGTTAATGGTCATGGGGTAATAATCGGGTGTGGTTTTGCTTTTCTCCATCAGCGAGCCAAGCACGCGCAATTCAACAGCATCAAGTACGGGTAATGTTATTGGTGAATCCATGGAGGTAAATATATTGTTGAATTTTGGATTTCGAATGTCCGATTTCGGATTTATTTAATTTTTATCATGAGAATTAGGGATTTGCGAGGCATTCGACATTCTGCCTTCCCCATCCAAAAAATCCGAAATCGAAAATCCGACATCCGAAATAAGAAATATTACCGTTATTTGTATCTTCATATGTCACTTTTCATCGCATCATTAAATTCGGGCAGTAACGGTAATTGCTATTACGTGGGTAACGAGCACGAAGCCGTATTGATTGATGCAGGCATATCGTGTCGCGAAACAGAGCGGCGCATGTTACGGCTGGGCCTGTCGATGAAAAAAGTAAAAGCCATTTTTGTATCGCACGAGCATTCCGACCACATCAACGGCATCCCGGTTATCGCCAAAAAATACCGCCTGCCGGTTTATATTACGCCGCCAACATTGCAGCGTGGCGGGCTAATGCTCGATCCGGAATTGGTAATCTCCTTCGGCGCCTTTGAAACCATTGTTATTGGCGATTTGCATGTCTCGGCTTTCCCCAAACAGCACGATGCCAGCAACCCGCATAGTTTTTCGGTAACCTGCCGGGGTATTAAAGTTGGCGTATTTACCGATATAGGCATTGTTTGCGAAAATCTTATCAGCCATTTCAGCCAGTGTCACGCGGCATTTTTGGAAGCAAATTATGATGATGAAATGCTCGATAACGGCGGCTACCCCTATCACCTGAAACGCCGTATCCGCGGCGGGCAGGGCCACCTCTCCAACAAACAGGCGCTGGAACTTTTTATGGCACACAAACCACCGTTTATGACCCACCTGCTGCTATCACATCTCTCAAAAAATAATAACGACCCGCAATTGGTACAACAACTTTTCGACGAATGTGCCGGCGGTGTGAATATCATTGTTGCTTCGCGATATGCAGAGAGCGAAGTTTACTACATCGGCCAACGGGTGGAGAGCTACCCCATACAACAAAGCGGCGTAGTCGACTTTAAAGCACAACAGATTTCGTTGTTTTAAATGATTTTTTAAGGCAAGCGGTGCCCTGCACGGGTAGATTTGACCATTTCAGGGTTAGTGGAGCGTAAAATTGCAGGAAAATCGCCAGAGCCCCAAAGGGGCGCAATCCGTCAGCGCAGGTCGCAGGCCTGCGGAAAAAGGCCTGCCAGCCACTTCACCTCGTTATCTGCCCTGTAATTTTCCCGCTCCAGTGCCAGGCCATTTTGGGGTCTTCGCGCAACACGGTTTCAAAAAGTTTGTGATAGTTTTCGGAAGTGCTTTTAAAAAAAGAGGTATCCTGGTGCGCGTTCAGCAGGTCATTTTTAAGGGGTACCGAAAACAATTTATACAAATCAGCCAGCATATCGTTTTTTGATGCTTCGGCCATCAGGATGCAAAAGTTTACATGTGCGTCAATACAGTCTTCAACCTGGTTCTCGTTCGCGGCCTTTGTTCGTTTCTTTAGTGCGTGTTCAAGTTTTGAGATATCGTTGCCGGTGCGGTTCATGGCCGCTTTTTCAGCAATTTTCATTTCCAGTATTTCGCGCACCTCAGTAATGTTTTTAGCTGAAGCCCGTTTAAGGCGCTGCCCAAGCGGCTCATTAATGCCCGAGCTGTCTTCAACAAAGGTACCGATACCCTGCTGTACCCGCAGGAAACCGGAGTTTACTAAAATTTTAACGGCTTCGCGGATGGTGGATCGGCCCACGCCAAAACTTTTCATCAGTTCGGCCTCAACGGGGAGTTTTTGATCAATTTTGTAACGGCCTTTTAGTATTTGTTCCTGTAATGTAGCAGCAACTTCGTCGGCCAATGATTTTCTTGTAATTAGGGTTGGGTTCATCGTATCATCTGACGAGTATAAATATACGCGTAGTTTCAGACATGGCAAGGCTTTTCGTATTAAGGTTATGTAACATTTTGATGTACTTATTATTTGCTGCAGCCTGTTTTTTAAAATCCCGCCTGGCGTTATCATTTTGTTGATATTAACCTCATAATTGTTTTAATCCCGATGCTTAATTTCGGCTTTTATAAATGCAATAAAACATGCAACGACGATCGCTTTTAAAAAACCTTGGCGGGCTGCTGTTAATCCCGGCGCTGCCCTCTTTCGGGGCTATTGCCGCTGATAAGAAATCAGTGTTGCGGGTTGCGCACCTCACCGATATTCATTTAAAAGATAAATGGGATGCGCCGGCACGCTTTGCAAAATGCCTGCACCACGTGCAGCAGCAGCCCGGCGTCGATTTTATATTAAATGGCGGAGACGTGGTTTTTGACATAAATAAAGAAAACCTCGATGTTATAAACGCACAATGGAACCTGTGGCATAAAACCCTTAAAGCGGAATGTAACCTCCCAATGCATTATGTTTTGGGCAACCATGACGTGTGGTGGAGCGAAAATGACAAAGGCCAAACCCTGTATGGCAAAAAGTATTCGATGGACCAATTAAAGCTGGCTACCCCATACTACAGTTTCATAAAAAACGGCTGGAAGTTTATTATGCTGGACAGCGTGCACCTGGATATTGATAACACGTGGTATATCGGCAAACTTGGCGACGAGCAATTTGCCTGGCTGCAAACCGAATTGCAAAATACGCCTGCGACTACGCCCGTTTGTGTGTTATCGCATATTCCTATTTTATCAGCAACGCTGATGGTGGATGACATTGCCGAAGGGAGTAACAAATGGGAAATATTAGGCGGCGATATGCATACCGATACAAATAAAATAGTCGATCTGTTTTATCTGCATCCCAATGTAAAACTGTGTCTGAGCGGCCACATACACCTGCGCGACAAGGTGGTTTATAACAATGTGACCTACATTTGTAACGGCGCAGTTAGCGGCGCCTGGTGGGAAGGCAACAAACGCCAAACCGCACCAGGTTATGGCCTTATCGATTTTTATGCTGATGGAACGTTTACAGAAAATTATATAAATTACTGAGCCGCCAGGATCAAAAATTACAATCCTGTTCCCGCATGATCTTTTGTGAAAGAGATGTTTACAACGACTAAGGCGTTCCATTTTTCCGCGCGGAACACCCGGAACGCTGTGAAACATTCTGATTATCAATAGATTAAATATTTAACATACATTCTCAGATCGAACAGATGACTAAATATCGCAGCAATGGTCACCAGCCCGTGCGACTTAGAAGCTCTACTGCTGATCCGTTTTCGGTTTCTTGGCATCCTCAGCGGCCTTCGCTTTTTTAATAGAATCCTGCTGGGCTTTTTTCTTCTTTTTATTGAAGAATCCCTTTAGCAGGAAATTGCTTTGTGCAGCCTTCAAGTCGGTATTTAACGTTGTGGTTGTAGCGTGCACGTTAGCCATAGTGGTTTTGGCCTGCCTAACGGTGCCTTCAAGGTCCTTCGATAATTTATCGCTGTTCAGCAAACGCCCAATACTGCCTTTGCCGCTATTTATTTTAGCCACAATTTCCGATAGCCCGGATGTCAGCGATTCGGCATTATCGGCCACCTTTGTCAGCTTGTTTATTATCTTGTCAACATCAAGCGGGGGTATTGATGCCAGTTGTCCGCCGGGAGATACCGGGGTGGTGCTTGTAATGCCGCCGGGGGCAATAACCACCAACTTGTCACCCATCAGTCCATCGCTGCCGATGCTGATTTTTGAATCGGTTTTTATAAATTTCTTTACCTCGTCGTTCAGGGTAAGGTCAACCCGTACCGAACTGTCGGTTACAATAGTTATGTTTTGTACTACGCCCACGTTTATACCGGCAAAGCGTACATTGTTGCCCACCTGCAGGCCGTTTACATTTTTAAAGGTACCGTAAACGCCAAAGGTTGAACTGAACAGGTTTTTTTTGTTGCCGATAAAAAAGACTATTAGTACCAGCACCAGTAAACCTACAAAGGTAAATATGCCAATTTTTATTTTTTGTGATGCTGTTGCTTTCATGATATATCCAGAAAATATGATTTTACAATTTCGTTTTTTGATTTATGCAGCTCGTCAAACGTGCCTTCGGCAACGTACTTGCCGTCGTCCATAATTACCACCCGGTCTGAGGCAATGCGCGCGCATTCCATATCGTGCGTAATAATGATGGATGATGTTTTTAGCTTTTTTTGAATGGTTAAAATAAGGTCGCTGATCTCGCGCGAGGTTATCGGGTCGAGGCCTGTTGTTGGCTCGTCGTATAACATAATTTCGGGGTTCACAATAATGGTT
>Ga0209455_1000993_pt1 | contig 14293 bp, 16 predicted proteins | sample AraplaCol_mCL_r2_FD_184275 | JGI IMG/M metagenome (GOLD analysis project Ga0209455, IMG submission 184275) | Arabidopsis root microbial communities from North Carolina, USA - plate scrape CL_Col_mCL_r2 (SPAdes) (version 2) | ecosystem: Host-associated > Plants > Roots > Endosphere | place: USA...
GGGGCGAAATCCTCGCGCCGGCGTCCGACATCTACTCCCTCGGCCTGGTCCTGCTGGAGTGCTTCACGCGGACCGTCGCCTTCCCCGGCTCCCCCGTCGAGTCGGCGCTCGCCCGGCTGGATCGCGACCCCGAGATGCCGGACGACATCCCCGAGCCGTGGCGCACGCTCATCCTGTCGATGACGCAGACCGACCCGCGTCGGCGGCCGTCCGCTGCGGACGTCGCGACGGCCGCGCGCGAAACCCTGCGGGCCGATCGGGAGCACGAGCCGGCGTAGCCACGCTCATTTCACCGAGCAGTCGTCGATCGTGACCGCCCCGGCGGTCTTGGTGAGGGTGGTCGCGCAGAGCCGGGGAACATGTGAGAGATGCTCATCATGACGGTCTTGTCGTCGCGGGACCCGGTCGCTTCCCCGCTAGAGAGTGCTGCCCTGCCGTATGGCTGCTGTGCTTTACGGTCAGCGGTGACTTTGAAGCGTATGCTCAAGTCACGGGCAGCACCCGCGCATCCCCGGCGCACGACCCCTCAGAGTCTGACGTTCAGCGACCGCGACGGTGACGGTCGACCATCCTGGTGGATCGCATCGCGAAGCAGACAGCACCTGCTGGGACGGGGACCGAATGTCCGACCACCTTTTTCCTCACGACACCCCGGAGCAAGCCGAAGAGCGCGAAGACAGGGTGTGGGAATCGTTGCGTTCCACTCCGCGCAGCGACCCGAACCGAATTCAGAAGGCGCGTGATGCGTATCTGGCCGATCCGACCACGAGTGCCCGTTGACTCGTGCAGCGATCGACGAAAGGAAGGCTGATGAGCGCGATGAACGAGGCCAACACCTCACGCTCGGACTCGCCCCCGCAGACCCCGGAGGGTGAGGAGGCGGACGCCCGCTGGGACACCGAGGGCGGGGCAGCCGGGGCCGCCGACCCGGCTCACACCGATAACGTGCCGACGGGGCGAAGCGACCAGGAATGGCGCGCTGAGAAATCCCGGCACTGGCACAACGGCGGCTACACGCCGGAGACGCAAGCCCGCTCTGACAAGAAACCCTGAAGTCCGACGGCAGAACGCGGATCTCGAACAACGCGTGACAGCGACCGAATGGTGGAGATGGGGGGAATCGAACCCCCGTCCACTGCTGTGGTCATGTGCCTTCTACGGGCGTAGCCAGTGAAGTCGCTTTCTCGACCCCGGAACTTGTCGCTGGCACCTGTTCCGGCGGGCCCAGTATCAGTGGAAGTCCCTCTGCGCCCTGATGCTCAACGCAGAAGCAAGTTCTCTAGCTGACGCCAGGATCCGGGTAGAGAACAATTCCCGGTCTGACGGTCTCTCAAATGGCGGAGGTGAACTTACGCCGCGAGGGCGAAGTCGGCCTTGGCCGAGACAGTGCTCTTGTTATTGGCACTTATTTTTTCGCATGGATCGTTAACGAGATAACCATGCATCCTCGACCCGCTTCTCACAGTCACGCAGACAATGTCGAAACCGATCATCCCCATGCGCGGCCTGTCGGCCGGGTCGCTGTCACACGCTGTTGAGTTGTTGCAGATACCGCCTCACCGCATCAGCGGCGAGCTACTCATCATACAACACCACGTCCTCCTGGTTTATGCCACGATCGGGTCATGGCCGACACGATCATCACCGTCCAGGGCGAGTACGAGCTCCGGCATCCGGCGGAGCGGGGTGCGCTGCGGCTTCGGGTCTCCTACGAGGGGCCGTCGCGGGATGAGGTGCTCGCGCTCACCACGCAGCGCCAGGTGTCGCTCACCGCGGAGCTGCGCGACCTGCAGGACCCGCAGCGCGGTCCCGTGGTGCAGTGGGCGTCCGACCAGCTGCGCGTCTGGGGAGACCGGCCGTGGAACCCGGACGGATCGCGCGGCGATGTTGTGCACCACGCCGAGGTCGGCATCGACGCGGTGTTCAGCGACCTGGCGGCGCTCTCCGACTGGGTGGGCGTGGCGTCCCTGTTCGACGGCGTCGCGGTCGACGGGATCACCTGGTCGCTCACCGAAGCCCGGCGGCAGGCCCTCACCCAGGAGGCACGCCGGCGGGCGGTCGAGAACGCCGTCGCGAAGGCGACCGTCTACGCCACCAGCCTCGGGCTCTCCTCCGTGACGCCGCTCGCGCTCAGCGACCCCGGGATGCTCGGGGACGGGTCGGCGCCCGGCCAGCCGCCGCAGCCGCTGTTCGCCCGGGCGGTCTCGGCCGATGCGGGTGGCGCCGCGCTGTCGCTCAAGCCCGAGCAGCTGACGATCGCCGTGCAGGTGCACGCGCGGTTCGCCGCCTCCTGAGCGTCCTCCGGTTCAGGAGCCGGGGGTCGCGGGCCCGGGCGTCGACGGCGGACGGGTCGGGAAGGAGTCCAGCTTCAGGATGCGCTTCGCCGTGAGCGCGCCGTCGGAGCGGCTGCCGATGACGACGACCTCATCTCCGGCGGCGAAATCGGACTTCGATGACGACTGGCCCGGGGTGCCGTAGACCGTGGAGGTGGTCACCTTCACGTCGACCGAGGCGCCGTTCTCGCGATCGATCGTCCAGGTGTTGCCGGAGATGGATGCGATGGTGCCGCGGACGAGCGCCTGGCCCTGCTGCATCCCACCGCCCTTGCCTCCGTCGCCCTTGCCACCGCCGTTGCCCGGACCGCCCGGAAGGCCGGGAGCGCCCGGCTGCACCTGATGCGGCACCGAGTGCGAGATCATCCGCTCCCCCACCCGGGAGACGACACCGGCGACCGCGAAGGCGCCGGCCGTGAAGATCCCGATCAGGACGACGATCGAAAGCACCAGGGTCGAGATCGCGAAGGCGAGACCGTGCCGCTTGTAGAACGGCTCGGCGACGGGCGCCGGCCCGGCTGCGGCGGCCGGCGGCACCGGCGGCTCCTGTCGAGGCGGGATCGGCTCCGTGGGCTGGGTGTTGCTCATTCTCATATATAAGCAGGACAGACCCGAGGCCCGGCTTCGGGGATGTTATGGGTTCGGTGTGAATGCCTCGGAGGCGTCCGCGTCGACCAGCACCGACCGCAGCTTCGCCAGCTCCACCTCGTCGAGCCCGGCCGCGAGCAGGTACCGGTGGACGCTGCCGTGGCGCTCCTCGATGCGGTCGATCGTCGTCTCCAGCGCCTCCCGCGGGCTGCCGCCCAGGATGACGCGCAGGTCGGGCGTGACCTCGACGCCGTAGCCGCGGACGAGCTCCAGCATCCCCTCCAGCCACGGGCCCTCGAGGTTCGCCTCGGTCGCGGCGTAGTCCTCGACCACGGTCTCGCGATCGACGCCGACGGCAAGCAGCGCGAGCGCGACCACGATGCCGGTGCGGTCCTTGCCCGCCGTGCAGTGCACGACGACCGGCTCCTCCCCGGTGTCGGCGATCTCGCGCAGCGCCCGCACGATGACGTCCGTGTGCTGGAACACGATCTTGTCGTACAGGTGCACGATGGTGGACCCGACGGTCGACGCCGACGCACCGGACCCCTCGAACACCGGCAGGTGCAGCACCTCGATGCCGAGCCCGTCCAGGTCGTCCGGCAGCGCCTGCACCTCGAAGTCGTCGCGCAGGTCGATGACGACCCGCACGCCCAGCTGGCGCAGGCCGTCGCGTCCCGCCGCGCCGAGCCGGCCGAGCGCGTCGGCCCGGAACAGCTTGCCCGGCCGGGTGACCCCGCCGTCGGCCGTGTATCCGCCCACATCCCGGAAGTTGTACGTGCCTTCGATCGGGATGCGCTGAGCGGTGGAGTCCATGCTCCTCAGTCTGTCACTCGCCGAGGTGGTTGCGGGTGGACATGGCCCTCTGAGCCTCGCGCTGGTCCTGACGCTCGCGCAGCGCCTGGCGCTTGTCGTACTCGCGCTTGCCCTTCGCGATCGCGATCTCGACCTTGGCGCGCCCGTCGTTGAAGTAGATCGACAGGGGGACGATCGTGTAGCCGCCCTGCTTGACCTTGTTCTCGATCTTGAGGATCTGCGCCTTGTGCAGCAGCAGCTTGCGCTTGCGCCGCGGGGCGTGATTGTTCCAGGTGCCGTCCGCGTACTCGGGGATGTGCACGGCGTCGAGCCACGCCTCTCCCCCGTCGACGAACGCGTAGCCGTCGACCAGCGACGCCCGCCCCAGCCGGAGCGACTTCACCTCGGTGCCCGTGAGCACCAGTCCCGCCTCGAAGGTGTCCTCGATCGTGTAGTCGTGGCGCGCGCGGCGGTTGGTGGCCACGACCTTCTGGCCCTTCTCCTTCGGCACTGCTCGCTCCTGACGTCGACGCGGATCGCTGCCCGGCACGGCGCCGGGCAGCCATCCAGTCTAGCGGGTCAGACCCGCAGATACCGGCGGATCGCGAAGTTCGCCGACGCCGCGGCGAGCACCACGCCGATCACGATCAGGATCGGGATGACGAGCCAGGCCTGATCCATCCCGACGAAGTTGATCGACTGGATGCGCTGGCTCAGGTATCCCCGCACGAAGAACTGCACCCCGACGGCGATCACGACCGACGCGAGGATCGAGCCGATCAGCGCGGCGATCACGCCCTCGATGATGAACGGGGTCTGGATGAAGCGGTTGGAGGCGCCGACCAGCCGCATGATCCCGATCTCCCGGCGTCTCGAGAACGCGGAGAGCCGGATCGTCGTCGCGATCAGCAGTACCGCCGCCACGAGCATCAGAGCGGCGATGCCGATCGCGGTGTAGCTGGCCGCGTTCAGGATGCTGAAGATCTGGTCGAGGTAGCTGCGCTGATCCACCACGCTCTGCACACCGGCGGCTCCGGAGAGGGTCTCGGTCAGCACGGCGGAGTTGTTCGGGTCCTTCAGGTTCACCCAGAACGTCTGCGGGATCATGTCCGGCGTGACGAAGTCGGCGATCTGATTGCCCTTGAACTGCTCCTTGAACTGCTCGTAGCCCTGCTTCTGGTCCTGGAAGTAGAACTTCTGGATGTACGGCGCGAGTTCTGGAGACTTGAGCTGCTTCTCGACCGCCGCGATGGTCTGATCGTTGGCCGCGCCGCCCTGGCAGTTGTCGGTCTCGGTGCACATGTACACGGCGACCTGGGCGCGGTCGTACCAGTACGTCTTCATCTGGCCGATCTGCAGCTGCAGCAGCACGGCGGTGCCCACGAAGGTGAGCGAGATGAACGTCACCAGGATGACGGAGACGACCATGGAGAGGTTGCGGCGGAGGCCGTTGCCGACCTCCGACCAGATGAGTCCGAATCTCATTTCGTCGGCCCCACATTCTGGTCGCCCTCGCGGTCGGCGTTGTCGCGCAGGCCGCTGAGGTCGAGGTTGGCGGTGAAGTTGAGGTGGTCGGGCAGCTGCTCCGACGACGGCGGAGCGGTGACGGGCTGCTGCGGCTGCGGCACGGGCTGCTGCTGGACAGGCTGCTGCGCGACGGGCTGGACCGGGGCCGTGTGCTGCGGCTGCACCGGCTGCACCGGCGCCGTCTGCTGCGGCAGCGCGACCGGAGCCGTCGGCACCGAGGTCGGCGCGTGCGGGCGGGTCATGGGCGCCTCCGCCTGGGCCTCCGCCGGGATGCCGCCCGCGTACACGGGGGTCGCGACCGAGACGGGCTCGTCCCGCTGCAATGGCTGCGCGATCGGGACGGCGGCCGTGAAGCCGTAACCGCCGTGGCGCTCGTCGCGGACGATTTGGCCGCCGACCAGCTCGATCACGCGGCGCTTCATCTGGTCGACGATCGCCGCCTCGTGCGTCGCCATGAGCACCGTGGTGCCGCCGGCGTTGATGCGCTCCAGTACGGCCATGATGCCCGCGCTGGTCGCGGGGTCGAGGTTTCCGGTCGGCTCGTCGGCCAGCAGCACCTGCGGCTTGTTCACCACGGCGCGGGCGATCGCCACACGCTGCTGCTCACCGCCCGAGAGCTCGTGCGGCAGTCGCTGGGCCTTGCCGTCGAGGCCGACCATCTTCAGAACGTCCGGCACGGCCTCCTGGATGAAGCCACGCGACTTGCCGATGACCTGCAGCGTGAACGCGACGTTCTGGAAGACGGTCTTGTTCGGGAGCAGGCGGAAGTCCTGGAAGACGACGCCGATGTTGCGCCGGAAATAGGGGACCTTGCGGGAGGAGATCGTGCCGAGGTCCTGACCCAGCACGTGGATCTTCCCCTTGGTCGGCTTCTCCTCTTTGAGGATGAGGCGCAGGCAGCTGGACTTGCCGGAACCCGAGGCGCCGACGAGGAAGACGAACTCTCCGCGCAGCACTTCCAGGTTGATGCCGTTCAGCGCCGGGCGCGCCGTGCCCGCGTACTGCTTGGATACGTGTTCGAACCGGATCATGACCCTTCGAGACTAAGCAACCCGGGCACGATCCGCAGTAGCGACATGCGCTAGTCGTCCGCTTTACTCCCGGCGCGCCAGCGGATGCCCGCCGCGATGAAGCCGTCGAGGTCGCCGTCGAAGACCGAGCTCGGGTTACCGGACTCGAAGCCGGTCCGGAGGTCTTTGACCAACTGCTGGCCGTAGAGGAAGTACGAGCGCATCTGGTCGCCCCAGCTCGCGGTGATGGTGCCGGCGAGCTCCTTCTTCTTGGCCGCCTCCTCCTCCTTCTGGAGCAGGAGCAGTCGCGTCTGCAGCACGCGCATGGCGGCGGCGCGGTTCTGGATCTGCGACTTCTCGTTCTGCATCGACACGACGATGCCGGTCGGGAGGTGCGTGATGCGGACCGCGGAGTCGGTCGTGTTGACCGACTGGCCGCCCGGGCCCGAGGACCGGAAGACGTCGATGCGGATGTCGCCTTCGGGGATGTCGACCTCGGTCGCCTCCTCCATCAGCGGGATGACCTCGACCGCCGCGAACGACGTCTGGCGCTTGTCCGCCGAGCCGAACGGGCTGATCCGGGCGAGGCGGTGGGTGCCGGCCTCGACCGACAGCGTGCCGAACGCGTACGGCGCGTCCACCTCGAAGGTCGCGGACTTGATCCCCGCGCCTTCGGCGTAGGACGTGTCCATCACCTTGACCGGGTACTTGTGCTGCTCCGCCCAGCGCAGGTACATGCGCATCAGCATCTCGGCGAAGTCGGTGGCGTCGTCGCCTCCGGCGCCCGAGCGGATGGTCACGATGGCCGCGCGCTCGTCGTACTCGCCGCTCAGCAGCGTCTGCACCTCGAGGTCGCCGAGCGCGGTCTGCAGCGACGCCAGCTCGGCGCGCGCCTCGGCGGCCGACTCCTCGTCGTCGGCCTCGTTGGCCAGCTCGACCAGCACCTCCAGGTCGTCCAGGCGCTGCTCGATCGCGGTGATGCGTCCCAGCTCGGACTGACGGTGGCTGAGCGCGCTGGTCACCTTCTGCGCGTTGGTGGTGTCGTCCCAGAGGTCGGGAGCGCCGGCCTGCTCGCTGAGGTCGGCGATCTCGGCGCGGAGCTTCGGCACGTCGACCACCGCCGCGATGTCGTCGAAGGTGGAGCGCAGGTCCGCGATCTGGGAGGAGAGGTCGAGTTCGATCATGTCGCCATCCAGCCTACCGAACGGTCAGCAAGCCGACCGAGCTAACAGTTGTACGGTGTTAACGACATGACTTCCGACGAGCGCCCCTTCGACTTCCGCTCCGTCGCCCTCGCCGCCTTCCTGCCGACGCTCCTCTTCTCCATCGGCGAGGGGGCGATCATCCCGATCATCCCCGTCGCCGCGGGCAACCTCGGCGCCGGGCTCGCGATGGCCGGCTTCATCGCGTCCATGGTGATGCTCGGCGAACTGGCCGGCGACATCCCGAGCGGCTGGGTGGTGTCGCGCTTCGGCGAGCGCACCTCCATGATCGGCGCGGCCGCGGTGGCGATCGCGGGCGTCGTGGTGTGCCTGCTCGCCCCGAACTACTGGGTGCTGATGGTCGGCATCTTCGTGGTGGGCGTCGCCACCGCCGTGTTCGCCCTGGCCCGGCACGCCTTCATGACGACGTACGTGCCGATCCGCTACCGCGCGCGGGCCCTGTCGACGCTCGGCGGGATCTTCCGCGCCGGTTGGTTCGTCGGGCCGCTGATCGCGTCCGGCATCATCGCGCTCACCGGTTCCACCCAGTCGGTGTTCTGGATCTTCATCGTCAGCTGCCTCGGCTCGGTCATCGTTCTCGTCGCGCTGCCCGACCCCGAGCGGATGTTCGGCCCGTCGCCGCGGGTCGCCGACGAGTCCGGCGCGCAGGTCACGGCCGGCGAGGAGGACGCGGAGGAGCGGACGCATGGCCTGTTCCCCACCATCTGGTCGTTCCGTGAGGTGCTCGCGCGGATGGGCGCCGGCGTCTCGCTGGTCGCCGCCGTCCGGTCGGCGCGTACGGTGCTGCTGCCGCTGTGGGCCGTGTCCATCGGGCTGAATGAGGCCAACACCGCCCTCATCATCGGCATCGCCGGCGCAGTCGACTTCGCGCTGTTCTACGCGAGCGGCCAGATCATGGACCGGTTCGGGCGGATGTGGAGCGCCATCCCGTCGATGATCGGGCTCGGTCTCGGCTTCCTCGTGCTGTCGTTCAGCCACGATCTCGGCTCGGCGGTCGCCTGGTACATCGGCGTCTCGCTGTTCCTCTCGGTTGCGAACGGGATCGGCTCGGGCATCGTGATGACGCTCGGCGCCGACCTCGCCCCGAAGGAGCGGCCCGCGGCCTTCCTGGGCGCGTGGCGGTTCTCCGCCGACGCCGGTCAGGCCGCCGCTCCCCTGTTCGTCTCCCTGTTGACGGCGCTCGTCTCGATCTCGTTCGCGAGCGGGGTCATGGGCGTTCTCGGCCTGGTCGGCGCCGGGATGCTGGCCCGCTACATCCCCCGCTACGTTCCGCGGAGGGCACGCCCGGCCTGACAGGGAATACCCTCGACCATGACAGCGCTAGTCCATGCAGACGCATGAATCGAGGGATGGGATGGCCGCGATGGAACTCGGGATCGACACGTTCGGCGATGTGACGCTGGACGCCGACGGCGCGCCGCTGCCGCAGGCGCAGGTGCTGCGGAACGTCGTCGCGGAGGGGGTGCTGGCCGACCGGGTCGGGCTCGACTTCTTCGGCGTCGGCGAGCACCACCGCGCGGACTTCGCCGTCTCGGCGCCGGAGGTCGTGCTGGCGGCGATCGCGGCGCAGACCGAGCGCATCCACCTCGGCTCCGCCGTCACCGTGCTCAGCTCGGACGACCCGGTGCGGGTGTTCCAGCGCTTCGCCACGCTCGACGGCGTCTCGAACGGACGCGCGGAGGTCATCCTCGGCCGCGGATCGTTCATCGAGTCGTTCCCGCTGTTCGGCTTCGACCTCGCGCAGTACGAGGAGCTGTTCGAGGAGAAGTTGAACCTGTTCACCGAGGTCCGCAAGCAGGAGCCGGTCACCTGGGAGGGCAACCTGCGCGCGCCGCTCAGCGAGCAGTCCGTCTACCCGCACCTCGAGCACGGCCTGCTGAAGACGTGGATCGGCGTCGGCGGCAGCCCCGAGTCGGTGGTCCGCGCCGCGCACTACGGCCTCCCGCTCATGCTCGCCATCATCGGCGGCGGCCCGATGCGGTTCCAGCCGCTCGCGGAGCTGTACCGCAAGGCGCTAGAGCAGTTCGGACAGGATGCGACGCTCCCCATCGGCATCCACTCCCCCGGTTTCGTCGCCGAGACCGACCAGGAGGCGAAGGACACGCTGTGGCCGCACTACGAGGTGATGACCAACCGGATCGGCCGCGAGCGCGGCTGGCCGCCGGCCTCCCGGGCGCGGTTCGAGCACGAGGCAGGACCGGACGGCGCGCTGGTCGTCGGCTCGCCGGAGACGGTCGCGCAGAAGATCGCCTACGCGGCGAAGGGCCTCGGCGCGACCCGCTTCGACGTCAAGATGAGCAACGGGACGCTGCCGCACGAGGATCTGATGCGCTCGATCGAGCTGTACGGCACCGAGGTCGCGCCGCGCGTCCATGAGCTAATGTCGTAGCCGCGCACAGGCGCGCGGGAGTGGTGAAACTGGCAGACACGCAGGATTTAGGTTCCTGTGCTTCGGCGTGAGGGTTCGAGTCCCTTCTCCCGCACCTTTTTCGCACGGTTCGTGCAGCTTCGCGACACCTCGCGCCGCTAAACTCGGCCACAGCTTTCCCACTGAAATCCCTGGAGAACTGTGATCCATCACGCCGGCCTCATCCCGTGGCTCGACCCGAACACCATCATCCATTCGGCGGGTCCCTGGGCGCTGCTCGTGGTGTGCGGCATCATCTTCGCCGAGACGGGTCTGCTGATCGGCTTCCTGTTCCCGGGTGACACGCTGCTGATCATCTCCGGGCTCCTCACCCACACCTCGCTGGTCTTCGGCGTCGACATCTGGTGGGTGTGCCTCGCGATCGCGTTCGCCGCGTTCCTCGGCGGCGAGGTGGGGTACCTGATCGGCCACAAGGCCGGCCCGCGGGTGTTCGAACGCAAGGAGTCCGGCCTGTTCTCGATGGAGAACGTGCGCCGCACCAACCGCTTCTTCGAGCGCTTCGGTGCACTCGCGATCATCCTGGCGCGCTTCGTGCCGATCGTCCGCACCTTCGCGCCGGTCGCTGCGGGCGTCGGTCACATGAACTACAAGAAGTACTCGCTGTACAACGCCATGGGTGCGCTGATCTGGGGCGCGGGCGTCACCTACTTCGGCTTCCTGATCGGCTATATCCCGCCGGTGGCGCAGTTCGTCTCGAGCTACATCGACATCATCCTGATCGGCGCCGTCGTGATCACGCTGGTACCGACGCTGTTCCACTACTTCCAGTCGGTCCGCAAGGCCAAGCGCAAGGCGGCCGAGGACGTCACCGCGACGCCGGTCATCGACGAGCCGGCCGAGCCCGCGACGCGCCCGGAGGCCTGAGCCGCGGTCAGCGGTGGAACTCGTCCTCGTGGGCGGCGTGCTCCGCGGGCTCCAGCTGGAACGTCGAGTGCTCCACGTCGAAGTGCTTCGACAGACAGCCGGACAGCTCGTCGAGCAGCGCACCCGTGCGTCCTGACCGGAACACCGACTGCTCGCACACCACGTGGGCGCTGAACACCGGCGCCCCCGAGGTGATCGCCCACACGTGCACGTCGTGCACCGCCACCACACCCGGGGTGCCGAGGATGTGGTCCCGGATCTCGGCGACGTCGGTGTCCGCCGGTGCCGACTCGCTCAGCACGCGCACCACGTCACGCAGCAGCGAGTACGCGCGCGGCACGATGAGGACGGCGATCAGCAGCGACGCGATCGCGTCGGCGGGCATGAAGCCGGTGGTGAGGATGACGACCGCCGCCACGATGACCGTCGCCGATCCGACGAGGTCGCCGAGCACCTCCAGGTAGGCGCCGCGCATGTTGATCGAGTGCCCGGCCGACGGCCGCAGGATCAGGAGCGCCGCGAGGTTCGCGACCAGGCCGATCACCGCGACGATCAGCATGGGAACGCTGTGCACCTCGGTCTCGCCGCCGACGAGCCGGCCGATCGCGCCGATCGTGACGGTCACGGCGACGACGACGAGGATGAGGCCGTTGATCAGCGCGCCGAAGACCTCCGCACGCTGGAAGCCGAACGTCTGCCGGTCCGTCGCCGGGCGCGCCGCGACGATCGTCGCCATGAGCGCGATGATGAGACCTGCCAGGTCGCTCAGCATGTGGCCCGCGTCGGCGAGCAGCGAGAGCGAGCCGCTGATCCACGCGCCGACGACCTCCACTACGAGCACCGCCGCCACGATGCCGATGGCGATCAGCAGGCGGTTGCGGTTGGCGGTGTGGCCGTGGTCGTGACTCATCTCAGCTTCTACGGTAGATAGAAGTCGCCGCTCCCGCCAGGGCTCGGGGCTAGATGGGAATGAGTGCCGTTCTCAGTCAGGCTCAGACGGGCTCAGCCGAGCTCGCGCAGGGCCGGGACGATTGCGGCCAGAGCTCGCGCCCGGTGACTCTCGGCGTTCTTCTCCTCGAGGGTGAGCTCGGCCGCGCTGCGGTCGTGCCCGTCCGGCAGGAAGATCGGGTCGTAGCCGTGCCCATGCTCGCCGCGCGGTTCGCGTGCGATACGGCCCGGCCAGACGCCCTGCACCAGGGTCGGCTCGCCGCCCGGCACGACGAGCGCCAGCGTGGCCGTGAAGTGCGCGGTGCGGTCCTCGTCGCGGATGTCGGCCAGCTGGGCGAGCAGCAGGCGGATGTTGGCCTCGGCATCCCCGTGCGTCCCGGACCACAGCGCCGAGAAGATCCCGGGTGCGCCGCCCATCACATCCACGCAGATGCCGGAGTCGTCGGCCAGCGCGGGAAGGCCGGTGTGGGAGGCGGCGGCGCGGGCCTTGATCAGCGCGTTCTCCTCGAAGCTGGTGCCGTCCTCGACGGGCTCAGGACCGTCGTAGGTCACGATCTCGAGTCGCGGGACCTTCCGGCCCAGCAGCTCCTGGAACTCCTGCGCCTTGCCGCGGTTGTGCGTGGCGAGGACGACCCGCACGCTCACGCCTCCGCGGCGGGCGCGAGGGTCGCGGTCTGGATTGCCGCCAGCTCGGTCGCGCCGCCGAGCGCGAGCTCGAGCAGGGAGTTCAGCTCGTTCCGGTCGAACGGCGCGCCCTCGGCGGTGCCCTGCACCTCGACGAACAGCCCTCGACCGGTGACGACGACGTTCATGTCGGTCTCGGCTCGCACGTCCTCGACGTACGCGAGGTCGAGCATCGGCGTTCCGTCGATGATCCCGACCGACACCGCCGAGACGGAGTCGATGAGCGGCGTGGCCTTCTGGCCGATGAAGCGGTGCTCGCGGCCCCACTCCAGCGCCTCGGCGAGCGCGACGTAGGCGCCGGTGATGGCCGCCGTTCGCGTCCCGCCGTCGGCCTGCAACACGTCGCAGTCGAGCACGATCGTATTCTCGCCCAGCGCCTTCATGTCGACGACCGCGCGCAGGCTGCGGCCGATCAGGCGGCTGATCTCGTGGGTGCGGCCGCCGACGCGTCCCTTGATCGACTCGCGGTCCATCCGCTCGTTGGTGGAGCGGGGCAGCATCGCGTACTCGGCAGTGACCCAGCCGCGGCCCTTTCCGGACATCCAGCGCGGGACGCCGTTGGTGAAGGAGGCCGTGCACAGCACCTTCGTGTTGCCGAACGAGACGAGCGCCGACCCCTCGGCCTGGCGGCTCCAGCCGCGCTCGATGGTCACCGGGCGCAGCTGGTCGGGGGTGCGCCCGTCGGCGCGGGTGATGTCGGTCACGGAGTTCTCCTCGATGGATGGTCTACAGCGGCAGGTCGATGACGCCGGTCTGCACCAGGTCGACCCGCGACACCTCGGGGCCGATGAACCGGTGCGCCAGGCGCAGGAAGTAGTCGGCGTCCGAGCCGGTGGCCTCGTAGCGGAGGGTCGGCGGCAGCGGCGAGCGCCGCTCCATACCCTGGCCGACGAGCGTGCGGTAGACGTCCTTCGCGGTTTCGGTGTCGCTGGACACCAGCGAGACGCCCTCGCCCATCACGTACGAGATGGCGCCCTTGAGGAACGGGTAGTGCGTGCATCCCAGCACCAGGGTGTCGACATCGGCGTCGCGCAGCGGCTGCAGGTACTCGGCGGTGACGCGCAGCACCTCCTCGCCGCTGGTGATGCCCGCCTCGACGAACTCGACGAAACGCGGGCAGGCCTGCGTGAAGAGCTGGAGCGTGGGAGCGGCGGCGAACGCGTCCTCGTAGGCGCGCGACGCGATGGTGCCGACCGTGCCGATCACACCGACCCGGCCGGTACGCGTCGCCGCGACGGCCCGGCGGACGGCCGGCTGGATGACCTCGATGACCGGCACGTCGTATCGCTCGCGCGCATCCCGGAGCATCGCCGCCGACGCCGTGTTGCAGGCGATCACGAGCAGCTTGACGCCCTGGTCGACGAGGAAGTCGAGCACCTCGAGCGAGTAGCGGCGGACGTCCGCGATGGACTTCGGTCCGTACGGGCTGTGCGCGGTGTCCCCGACGTAGAGCAGGGACTCGTTGGGCAGCTGATCGCGGATCGCCCGGGCGACGGTCAGCCCGCCCACTCCCGAGTCGAAGATCCCAATCGGCGCATCCGTCACAGCAGTCCAGCCTACCCGGCTGAGTAGGCTGGGCGGCGTGACCCAGGTTCCCGCGTCCACCGCCTTCCTGACCGACCGCTACGAGCTCACCATGCTCGACGCCGCCCTGCTCGCCGGCACGCACGACCGCGAGTGCGTGTTCGAGGCGTTCACCCGGCGCCTCCCGGCCGGGCGCCGCTACGGCGTGCTCGCCGGCACCGGGCGCCTGCTGGAGATGATCGAGCAGTTCCGGTTCGGGGATGCAGAGCTGCAGTTCCTCCGCGACAACCACGTCGTGCGCGACGAGACGATCGACTGGCTCGCCGACTACCGGTTCTCGGGCACCATCCGCGGCTACCGCGAAGGCGAGCT
>Ga0209455_1000994_pt1 | contig 14281 bp, 11 predicted proteins | sample AraplaCol_mCL_r2_FD_184275 | JGI IMG/M metagenome (GOLD analysis project Ga0209455, IMG submission 184275) | Arabidopsis root microbial communities from North Carolina, USA - plate scrape CL_Col_mCL_r2 (SPAdes) (version 2) | ecosystem: Host-associated > Plants > Roots > Endosphere | place: USA...
GGCAGCACCGGCGGAACTGGGCGGGCGGATCAGCGGAAGTCGGTCGCCAGAATATGGTCCACTACCCGCATGGATTGCGCCGCGACCGTCAGAGCCGGGTTGACCCCGGCCGAGGACGGAAAGAATGACGCATCGACAACGAAAAGATTGGCGTGATCGTGGCTCCGGCAATAGGAGTCGAGCGGCGCCGTCGCCGGATCATGCCCCATGCGCACCGTGCCGCATTGGTGGGACGTGGTCTTTGCACCGAGCGTCTCGGTCATGATCAATGGAAAGCCGAGCCGCCTCATCTGCGCCGATATGCGCGCGACGAGCTGGCGGTGTGGCTCAAGATTGGAGAGCCGTCGATCGATACGGATCCTGCCATCCGTTCCGACCGCAACACGGCTGGCAGGATTGGGCAGATCCTCGGATTGGAGATACCAGTCAATGCTGTGTCGCACCGCCTCGCGCCGCAGGAAATTCGGCAGATAGGGCGTCCGCTCAGCGATCATCGCCGGCTGAAGCTTGCCGATCATCTGCGCATTCCCCATCGGATAGGGATATGCCGCATCGCCGAAATAATAGTCATTGATGCCGAAGGTCTTCTGGAAGGAAATATCCATCCGGCGCGGCGAGAAGGCCATCAACACGGAAGAGTTATGGGTCATATAATTCCGGCCCACCATGCCGGATGAATTCGCCAATCCCGCATTGAAGCGGCCATCTGCCGATCTCAGCAGCAGAACGGCGGAATTGATGGCGCCAGCCGCCAGGATGACGATCTTCGCCGACACGCTGAAGGGTGAACCACCGCGATTTCCCTCGATATGGGAAACCCGATCACTACCCGATTCAAGTCGGAGCCGCTCGACCTTGGCCTGGGTCCATAAAGTGATACTCGGATGTTCAAGTGCCTTGTTCAAAAGCGAGACCTCGGCATCGCCCTTCGCATCCACCCGGCACGGATAGCCATCACAGGTCCCACACCTGATGCAATTGCCACCTGGATGCTGCTTCAAGGACAGCGGTAGATGAAAGGGTTTCAAGCCGGCCAGGCGCAAGCCGTCGATGACACCGGCGACCCGGCCGTCATGGGCGATTGGTGGAAAGGGGAACGGACTTTCCCGGGACGGTTCCGTGGGATCCTCACCCGCCAGTCCATGCACGCCGAAGCAGCCTTCTGCGATATCATAATAGGGCGCGAGGTCTGCATAAGTGATGGGCCAGGCCGGCGAAACGCCTTCCGGAAACGCGATCTCGTCAAAGTCTCTTTCACGCAGGCGGATGAGGACCCCACCGAACAGTTTCGACGCGCCACCGACATTGTAGTAAGCGAGCGGCAGCTCCGGCGCGCCGCCATTGAAGGACCAGGTTTCGCCCCGGGCGATGTAGCGACGTTTGACAAAGACCTCTTCGGCGCTCCAGTTCTCCGCCTCGCGGGGCAGCGAGACGCCACGCTCAAGAACCAGGACCGACAGCCCAGATGCCGCCAGGCGCAGAGCCGCCGCACTGCCGCCGACACCGCTTCCGATCACGACGATATCGTAGGTCGATGACATCTATCCGCTTCCCAGAGTCGTGGGACCGAAATCCCGATAAAAATAAGGAGTCCGCTGCAGCCGCCGGATGACGCTGCACCGGACCCCTGTGATAGTCAGGCAGGTTGAACGTAATCAGAGATGCTGCTCGTCACGCCGGCCTTCGGCATAGAGCTCCTGTTCCTTGGTATAGTAAGCCGGCGACGGGAAATCCCACCAGCCGGTCACAAATGGACCCGCTGCGTCACGCGATGTCGTCACCTCGACCAGCGCCGGGCCGCCCGACTTGAGGGCAGCTTCCAGCGCCGGCTTCAACTGCGCATCCTCATCGACCTTCCAGGCATTGAGGCCGAAGTTCCGCGCCACCTCGGACAGCTTCGCCGAATAGGGTTCGCCATTGCCCTTGTGGAAGTTGAACTCGGAAGCGACATGCCGGCCCATGAACTTGCGCTGGCCGCCGCGGATCGACATATAGCCGCTGTTGTTCTGAACCATGAAAACCACCGGAATGTCATTCATGACGGCCGTCGCCATTTCCGGCAGCGACATCATGAAGTCGCCATCGCCGATCACCGCAACCACCTGCTGGGCCGGGCAGGCAAGCTTGGCGCCGAGTGCCGCGGGAACCGCCCAGCCCATCGGCGAGAACGAGCCCGAGGTGATATGCGTCCGCGGTTCATAGACCGGAAATGTCTGCTTCACCGCACCCTGGGTATTACCCGACCCCGCCAGCACGATGCCGTTGCGGTCGAGCACCTGCCGCAACACGCCGAGCGGCCGTTGCGAGGTGAAGGGCGTTTCAGTCGAATCCCGGCGCGCGGCCAGCATCTCTTCCCACTCAGCCTTCTTGCGCCGGATATCAGCGAAGAAGCTTTCACGCCGATTGATGGCCTTGCGCGACTGCTCGGGCGAGATCGCGGCAATGATCGCCTCCAGGGTCGCCCGGGCATCGGCGACGATTCCGACCTCGGTCGGATAGTTCTTGCCGATCTCGTGATGGTCGAGATCGATATGGATCAGCTTGCCGGGCGGAATGGAGAAGCTCGTCCCCTTGCGATAGCTGGAAGCCGACCAGTCGGTGAACCGGCAGCCGACCGACATCACGACATCGGCAGATGCCGTGATCTGATTGCCGCAGGCCGTACCGGTCTGCCCGACGGCACCAATACTGAGCTCATGGTCTTCGGAAATGGCGCCCTTGCCATTCCAGGTCGACGACACGGCGGCACCGACGAGCTCGGCCAGCCGGGTCAGGGCTGCCGAGGCATTCGCGGTGATGGCACCACCGCCGGCGACGATGACCGGGCGCTCGGCCGAGAGCAGCAGGGCTGCCGCGCGTTCGACCGCGACCGGGTCGGGATAGGCCACACCCACGGCCATCCGCGTCTCGAGCGGATGGATCGAGACCTCGGCGGCCTCGGTCTGCAGGTCCATCGGCACCTCGACATGAACCGGGCCGGGACGACCTGACAGCATGGTGTTGAAGGCCCGGTGCATGATGAAAGGCAATTCATCGACCCGGCCGACCTTATAGGCCCGCTTGGTCACCTGCTCGGTGATGCGGGGAAAGGCATTCTCCTGCTGACGCTCGATCTCCTGCATCACTCCATGCCCCTTCATATGGGTTGCGGGGCCGCCGGAGACATAGAAGGCCGGGATCGAATCGGTGTAGCAGGTAGCAAGACCGATGATGGTATTGGTGGCACCCGGGCCGATCGATGTCGAACAGGCCATCGGTTTGCCGCTTGCCCGGTAATAGCCGTCCGCCAGATGCACGGCGCTTTGCTCATGCATCACCTGGATGAAGGGAATTTCCGATCCCTGCTCCAGGAAGGCATCGAACAACGACCAGATTCCGTGACCCGGAATGCCGGCAACGTATTCAATGCCATATTCCTTGAGCGCGCGCGCGACAATTTGCCCACCTGTCAGCTTCATAGCCATACCTCTTCGTCAGATAGCCGCCATGGCGGCGTGTTGAATGCTACATGAATGCGGCGAACGGTACCGCTGCGATTGCTCAGGCACTTTCCTTGGTCGCGGCGCCACCATAGGGCACATTCCGCGCGCCATAGCGGCGCAGCCGCAAATTCGCCTGCTCGGCATGACCGGCGAAGCCCTCCATGATGCAGAGGCGCGAACAATATTCGCCGATCAGAGCCGAGGCGCGGTCGCTCAGTACCTTCTGATAGGTGCAGGTCTTGATGAACTTCCCAACCCAGAGGCCACCGGTGTAGCGTGCCGCCCGCCGGGTCGGCAGCGTGTGATTGGTGCCGATGACCTTGTCACCGTAAGAGACATTTGTCCTTGGGCCCAGGAAGAGTGCGCCGTAATTGCACAGACGCGCCAGAAAAAAATCCGGGTCGCGCGTCAGCACCTGCACGTGTTCCGAGGCAATGCGGTCGGATTCCCGGATCATCTCCGCGTCACTGTCGCACAGAATGATTTCGCCATAATCTCGCCAGGCGGCACCGGCAATCTCAGCGGTCGGCAGGATCTTCAGGAGCCTGTCGATCTCCCGCTCCGTATCCCGGGCCAATTTTTCCGAGGTGGTGACCAGGATCGCCGGTGAATTATAGCCGTGTTCCGCCTGCCCCAGAAGATCGGTCGCGCACATCTCGCCATCGGTGCTGTCATCGGCGATGATCAGGACCTCGGTCGGCCCGGCGATGAGGTCGATGCCTACCAGGCCGAAGACCTGCCGCTTGGCCTCCGCCACATAGGCATTGCCGGGACCGACGATCATATCGACCTGACCGATCTGCTCCGTGCCGATCGCCATCGCGGCGATCGCCTGGACGCCACCCAGACAATAGATCTCATCAGCGCCGGCAAAATGCTGGGCGGCAACAATCGATGTCGCGAGCTGCCCCTTGAAGGGTGGTGCGCAGGTAGCAATCCGTTCACTGCCGGCGACCCGCGCGGTCACCACCGACATATGCGCAGAAGCCAGAAGCGGATACTTGCCGCCCGGCACATAACATCCGACCGCATTGACCGGAATGTTCTTGTGACCGAGCACGACGCCGGGAAGCGTTTCCACCTCCAGCTCCTGCAGGCATTCCAGCTGGCGCTGTGCGAAATTCCGCACCTGCGCCTGGGCAAACTTGATATCGTCCAGTTCGAGTGACGAGAGGCGCTTCACACAGGCGGCGATCTCGTCTTCCGTCAGGCGGTAGCCGGGGCGGTCGAGGCCATCGAATTTGACCGAGTAGTCGCGAACCGCCGCATCGCCCCGCGCCGCTACATCCTGAATGATCTTCTCGACAGATTCTTTCAGCGCTGCATCCTCGGTCGCGACCGAGGCGGAACGAAGCGGCTTTTTGATATGACGGACCACGGATGGCCTCCAATTGTTGATAACTGCAGGAAGGCGGGAGGGAGCCAGCCCGGCTCCCTTCCGAGAATCACAGGGAGCTGACGTTCTTGACGATCTTCGCGACCGCCTCTTGCGAGCTCATCGAGGGGTTGTTCGAGAATTCATGGATCACATCGACAATAGCGGCCCGGATATCCGCCCGCAGCGCCATATTCTCGTTGAAGGAGGGAATGAGGCTGCCATCCTTGAGGGCCTCCGCGCGATCCGCGAAATCCTGTTTCGAACAGGCATTGAAACCATCCGAAGAAGCATCCAGGCGGGCCGGGATCGATCCCTTCTTCTTGTTGAACTCTTCCTGGATCTTCTTATCCATGACGATCTCGATCAGCGCCGCCTGGTTCGCCTTGGCCTGATCATTGGGTTGCTTGAAAGCCACCAGGAAATCGGTCAGGAAATCGAAGGTATGGCCGTTGCCAGGAGCGGTCACGCACAGGAAGTCCTTGTTCGGCTCCAGCCCGGCATGGATCAGATCGCCCGCCGCCCAGTTCCCTTGAAATTGCATCGCCGCCTCGCCGCGGGCGACCATGCCGGTCGCGATGGCCCAGTCGCGGCCCGTGCGATTGGGATCGGTATATTCCAGCACCTTGCGCAGGGTGTCGAAAGCGGCCAGCATCTTCGGCCCGCCCAGCGTATCCTTATCGAGCTTGAGAATGGCGTCCTTGTAGAATGCGACACCGCCCTGGCCGATCATGATATCGGTGAAGATCTCGGCCTCCTGCCAGTCATCGCCGCCAAGCGCCAGCGGGATCACCTTGCCGCCCTCCTTGATCCGGCCGAGGAGCGCCACGAACTGGGCCCAGTCCTGCGGTACCTTGCCGCCATACTGATCAAGCACCTTCTTGTTGATATAGAGCATGTTCTCCCGATGCATGTTGAACGGCACCGAGACCCAGTTGCCATTGACCTTGGTGTAGGGCAGCAGTTCGGGTGCGATCAGCTGCTCGAAGCCTTCCTTGGCAGCGATTTCGTTGATTTCACCCAGCGAGCCCTGATTGGCATATTCCAGCACATTCTGCCCCTGCGCGGTCGCCGCGGCGGGCGGATTGCCGGCGGCGAAGCGCGCTTGCAGGGCCTGGGCCTCGTTCTGGCCGCCGGCACCGGCCACTGCGGAATCCTGCCATTCAAGCCCGCGCGCCTGCACCGCGTTTTTGATGACCTGCATCGCAGCCGCCTCGCCGCCGGAGGTCCACAGATGCATGACCTCCAGTTTCTTGCTGCCGTCAGCCCGCACCGTCGCCACCTGGCTCATCATGACAAGAGCCGCCACGGCAAAGCTTCCGCTGAGGCACAAGCGTGATTTAAACCGCATATGTTTCATCTCCTGACCCCTTTTTCCTCTCTGATATTCGGCATTAAATGGGCGCACGATAGGGTTGCCGAACTCACCCCCGCGCGTTCTGGCCAAATTGCAAAAGCAGCCGTGTAAATCTAAATGGCGGTCAATTGTCGGGCTTCACCCGGCTCCTCCACCGCCTCCTCCGAAGCATGTATGAGCAACTCGGTCTCCGGATCGAAGACCAGGATTCCGTCATTCTCGAGCAGAAACTGCTGGCGACCGAGTGACAGCCGCGCGCGCGGCGTGGTGCGCGCCGTCAGGGTTCTCCCGGCAATGGTGACACTGACAAAAGTATCCGCACCGGTCGGCTCGATCAGCTCGATATCGGCGTCGAAGGTCTGCTGGCCCGGCCCAGCCCGGCCGCTGCTCTCCCGGATCGCCTCAGGCCGCAGCCCGAGGATGACTTCCTTGCCAATCCGCGGCCTGAGCGCTTCCGTGACCGGGCCGACATCGAACCGGACATTGCTGCCCTCCAGGGTGACGAGGGCTCGTCCGCTTTGCTGCGCCAGCCGGCCCGGCATGAGATTGGCCGGCGGCGAACCGATGAAGCCGGCAACATAGAGATTGGCCGGCCGCTGATAAATTTCATCCGGCGTGCCCAGTTGCTGCACCACCCCGCCCTTCATCACCGCGACCTTGGTTGCCAGGGTCATGGCTTCGATCTGGTCGTGGGTGACATAGACGATGGTGGCGCCGAGGCGTTGATGCAGTTTCTTGATTTCGGCACGCATCTCGACGCGGAGCTTGGCATCGAGGTTCGAAAGCGGCTCGTCGAACAGGAAGATCTTCGGCGAACGGACCAACGCCCGCCCCATAGCGACGCGCTGCCTTTGACCGCCGGATAATTGCCCCGGCTTGCGATCCAGCAGATGCCCGATCTGCAGGATCTCCGCGACCTTCGCAATAGCCGCCACGCGTTCTGCCTTGGCGACACCGCGCACCCGCATGCCGAACTCGATATTCTTGCGAACGCTCATGGTCGGATAGAGCGCGTAGGACTGGAACACCATGGCAATGTCGCGATCCTTCGGCTCCAGGCCTGAGACGGTATTGCCGTCGATCAGGATGCGGCCGGAGGTGATGTCCTCCAAGCCTGCAATCGCATTGAGAAGTGTCGATTTGCCGCAACCCGAAGGCCCGAGCAGGACCAGAAACTCGCCATGCCTGGCATCGAGATTGATGTTCTTGAGAACCTCCAACTCACCGAAAGTCTTGCCCAGATTCTGGATTGATAGCTCAGCCATATATCTTACCCCTTCACCGATCCAGCCATCAGGCCGCGGACGAAATACTTTCCAGCCAGGAAATAGATAATGAGCACGGGAATTGCGGCGAGGGTCGCTGCAGCCATGTCCACGTTGTAGAGACGCTCACCGGTGCTGGAATTGACGATGTTGTTCAGCGCAACCATGATCGGCGCATTCTGGCCGGTGGTGAACGAGACACCGAACAGGAAGTCATTCCAGATGCTGGTGAATTGCCAGATGATGGTGACGACGGTGATCGGCAGCGCCATCGGCAGCATGATCGAGAAGAAGATGCGGAAAAATCCTGCCCCGTCGACCCGCGCTGCGCGCACCAGTTCCTTCGGGACGCTGATGAAATAGTTGCGGAAGAACATCGTGGTGAAGCCAAGGCCGTAGATCGAATGGGTAAAGATCAGGCCGGGAATTGAACCTGCCAATCCGAGCCAGCCCAGTGCCTTCGCCAGCGGAATGAGGATGCCCTGATAGGGCGTGAAACAGGCGAAGAGGATGAGCGCATAGACGATCTTGCTGCCCCGGAAGGTGAACTGGGTGAGCGCATAGCCGTTCAACGCACCGATGAAGGTCGAGATGAGCGTCGCCGGAACCACCATGAGAAAGGTGTTCAGGAAATAGTGCCGGACACCGATGCAGTCGACGCCGACGCAAGCCGCCGACCAGGCATCCATCCAGGGCTGCAGGGTCAATGCATGCGGCAGCGAGACCAGGTTGCCGCTGCGGATTTCGTCCATCGACCGCAGCGACGTCGCCACCATGACCAGCAACGGCAACAGATAAAAGGCGGCAAAGATTATCAGGACAGCATAGATTCCGAAGCGGCCGACACGTTTCCAGAGGACCGACGTCGCTGCCGGCCGCGCCATATCAAGGTCGAATCGCTCAGTGGGCGCCAGCATGCTCATTGCGCAACTCCGAATAGAGGTATGGGACGACCACGGCGGTGACGGTCAGGAGGATCATCATCGCGCTTGCGGCACCTTGGGCGAGCTGGAAGCGGCTGAAGGTGTAGTTGTACATAAAGGTCGTCGGCAGGTCGCTGGCAAAGCCAGGGCCACCCTTGGTAAGGGCAACGACCAGATCGAAGGAGCGCAAGGCCTGGTAGAGCAGCACCACCATCACGCTGAGGAAAACCGGACGCAGGATCGGCACGATGATCGACCAATAGATCCGCGGCATGGAGGCGCCATCGATCCGCGCCGCCTTGACGATCTCGCTATCGACACCGCGGAGGCCGGCCAGGAACACCGCCATCACGAAGCCCGATGACTGCCAGAATCCGGCGATGACGATAGTGTAGATCGCCTTCTTCGGATCGTTCAGCCAGTCGAAGTGAAAGCTCTCGAAGCCCCAGCCGCGCACCAGCTTCTCGATGCCGACGCTGGGGTCCAGGAGCCACTTCCAGGCGATGCCGGTGACGATGAAAGAGATCGCCATCGGATAGAGATAGATGGTGCGGAGGACGTTTTCCGCACGGATTTTCTGGTCCAAGAAAATCGCCAGCAGGAGGCCCACCGCCAGTGAAGCGCCGATCAGCAGCCCGGAAAACAGCCAGACATTGTTGACCGCGATCTGCCACCGGTCGGTGTTCCAGAGCTTGCCGTATTGTTGCAGCCCGACGAAATTGTACTCCGGCACAAAGCGGGAGCTCGTCAGGGATATCACCCCCGTCCAGGCGATGAACGCATAGACGAAGACGCCGACCGCAATCATGGTGGGCAGCAGGACAAGCAGGGATGTAAGTGTGCTGGAGCGAATTCCTAACAATGGAAATCCGCTGCCTTTAGGTTCAGGCACCACGACGTTCTCTCCCAAGTCCGGGACTTCTGCAGGCCCGGTTTTTTATGCTGTTAAGGCGCTTATTGCCCTCGCATCATCTTGAGCCGAGTATGATCGCAATGAGAATTCTCCACAATTTCTCAAGGTTACGCGAACTAGACGCACAGTAGAGCCAACTTGTGCGTCAGAGTGCGTCATGTTAGCTTTTATTGATGGGAGTGGGCTTATCGACGGGGATGCAGCTCAAGTATGGTGGACACCGCATCTCTTGAATCGAACCTTGCACAAAATCTGCGGACCTTGTGTGACGCGAAGAATTCGATTGCCGATATTTGCCGGCGCATCGGCATCAGCCGCCAGCAATTCAACAAATATCTTTCCGGCAAGCATGAGCCGTCAAAGGCCAATCTACGGCTGATCTGCCAGTATTTCAGCCTGGACCTGCCCGACCTCTATCTGCCGCCGACGCGGTTCAGCGCGCTCTTTGCCAAGCAGCGTTATCCGCAGCTCGACGTGCTGCGGCACAGCCCGGTGATGACACGCCTGTTGAGCCTGACAACGCGCGGCAAGAAGGACTTGGCGGGCTATTGCGGCGTCTATGAGCGCTATCATTCGTCATCGATCTATCGCGGGCAGATCCTGAAGTCGATCGTCTACATCTACGAGAAAGAGAACACCGTCCTCTACAGCTATATCGAACGATTCCAGAATCTGGATGACCCGAAGAAAGCGCGGTACATCTTCAAGTATCATGGCGCCTGCACCTATCTGGATGGCCGGATCTTCATGGCCGATTTCGAATCGGTGAACGGCAATGAGATCACCTATTCGATTCTCATTCCCCAGCAGCGCAGCTCGCGAGAATTTCTGTTCGGCCTGACGATGGGTGTCGCCGCTTCGCTGTCACGCGAGCCCTTTGCCGCCCGGGTCGCCCTGCGCTATTGCGGCGAGGGCCCTCTCACCGCCGCCTATATCCGGCGGTCGAGGACCTATGATCCGGGAGACCCCGCCATTCCTGCTGAAGTCCGGCAATATCTCAACGTCGAACCGGCGCTGATCCGCGGCATGTGAGATTGATCCAAAACGGAAAATCTCGCTGGGCTCCGAACGCCAGGTTATAGCCGTCGCTTTGCCGTAAACAGAGACCAGACAGCGAATATGCCGCCGCACAGAAAGGCGATAACGAAGAACAAGGTGGCGAGCGATGTCTGCGTCGCGATCGCGCCAAAGACCGGCGGGCTTGCCAGATAGCCGCCATAGCCGAGGGATACGACCAAAGCGATGCTGATGGTTGGATTCGGCAACTGACCGGCAACGCTGATCAGGATCGGGACGATATTGGACAGACCCAGGCCGACCATGGCAAAGCCGAGGATGGCAGCCTGCGGCGATGGCAAAGCAGCGACCACCACAAAGCCGACGGCCGCGATCAGCGCACTGATGCCGACCGTCCATCTTGCACCGAAGGTGGAACGCAGGCGATCTCCGGCCAGGCGACCGACGACCATGACCAGGGAGAAGGCGGAAAAGCCCCAGCTCGCCAGCGCTACCGACACGCCGATGTCATTGCTGAGATAGAGCGCGCTCCAGTCACGCACCGCCCCTTCAACGGCGAAGCAAAGGGCGGCCAGCCCGCCGATGGTCATCGCGCCGTTTCCCACGCCCCGCAGGGACGTCTTGGCGGGATTGTCATGCAGCTCAGAAAAAGTCACCCGGGATTGGAATGCCAGGAAGATGGCGGCGAGCAGGACGACGATCACCAGCGCCTGGATCGGGCCATTCACGAGGAACAGGAGTCCGCTTCCCGTCGCGGCGCCGGCCAGGCCGCCGAAGCTCCACATGGCATGGATCGACGACATGACATGCTTCTGCAGCCGCGTCTCCACATCTGCGGCAAAGGCATTTGTCACGACGTCAAGAAGGCCGGCCGCGCCGCCAAAAAGAAACATGCAGACCAGCATTGCCGCGATGCTGCTCAGCATGCAAAGCGGGAGAAATGAGAGAAAGAGGATGAGAGTGCTGGCGAAAAGCAGGGGCCGCATGCCCACGGCACGCGCCAGCCGGCCACTGAGGCTCATGGCGCAGATGGCGCCGCCGCTCATGGCAATCAGCATCGACCCGAAGACCGCGTCCGAAATCCCCAGCCTGGCTGTCGCAAGGGGAATCTGGGTCGCCCAGGCGCCATAGACCGCACCATTGACGAAGAACATGGCGGCAGCAGCAAGCCAAAGGCCACGCGTTTTTTCGACTCCGGTAATAGCGTTCAGCATCCTGGCCCGGTGATTGTGGTCCATCAGGGAAATTTCGGCGGCATGCCGATCTGGCAAATAGGTAACTTACACTGCATGTATCATAGCTATGCATGGAGGCCCACCATTTCTGGCGCCGGATGGCGATGGCCGGGCCGATGGCGCCTTGGGCTTCGTCGCTTTCGGCCCCTTCAATGCCGGCAATCGGCCTGACGACCCCGGTGTTCCCGCCCGTCTCCGGCATGAACAGCCGTTGCGACTGTCGGCGGAAAGGCACGGCGGGGCAATTTCGCAAACCGACGCAGACATGGCGCAGATCGACGCAACGCGGGCGACGAGAGCACCCTAGGTCGCGAAAGCTCACGCGGCTTCTATTGTCTGGCAGATCGCCTAGAAGAAAGAGCATTGGCGGCCGGAAACGTTCCGGCAGACCACACCGATCAGCACCGGTCAGGCGGCTACCCGATCGTTCCTAGTTGCGCATAGCCCCCGAATGGCCGTTCGAACCGGACTTGACACCCCTTCGCCTGGGCAAGGGCTTTAAGCTCGTCTTCCAGCTCGGCACGAGGCGTGACGTGAAACAGCTTCAGCCATCCATGCAGAACCGCACGTGCAACGCTGCCCAGCCCCTCGCAGAAACCGAAATCGACGACCGAGAATCGGCCGCCAAACCTAGTCAAAGCAAGCCCGTGCGTAAGAGCAGCTCGCCATGGTGGAATCATGGACAGCGTGTAAGAGAAATACACGCGATCAAATGCTTCCCGCCCGAAGGCAGCCGCTGCATCGAACACGGCTGCATCGCCCTGGATGAGGTGAATGCGATCTGCGAGGCCGGCGCGTATAATCGCCGCTTTGGCAGTCTTCAGCATCTCTTCGGAAATATCGAAGCCGTAAAGCTCAGCCTTCGGATAGGCCCGCGCTACGGCAATCAGATTTCGGCCCGTGCCGCAGCCCATTTCAAGGACGCTGCCGCCGGCCTCAAGGTCCAATTCGGCGATCAGCCGGTCACGGCCGAGCAGATACGGCCTGCGTGTCAGATCGTAGATGTGCCGTGTGTAGCGATACATGCGATCCATGGCGGTCGCATGCGATGTCCTGGCGATCTCGACCATGTGACGTTCAGGCATCCAGATCTGTGGAATCGTTCAGCTGATAGAGATGGAAGCCGCCATAGATCGACGAGCGATCTTTCGCCACATAAGCGCGGCACGCCTCGGGATCATACGTCCAGCGCCGACGAATCGCGGCAGGAAGTGCTGCCTCGAGTGGGCTCTCATCGCCGGCGGTGCGGAAGATGACCCGGGCACCGGGTTTGGCCGTGCGCGTGATTTCCGCCCAGAGTTCGGCCATTTGGGCAGGTGACATCCAGTCCTGCGCATCGAGCAGCACATAGCCGTCAAAGGCTGCGGCAGGCTCCCGCCCGAGCCGCGTCGTGAACGACGCATGCTCAATCTCGACCCGGTCGACATTCGCCTTCACGGTCTCGTAGTGGCGGCGCGCGAGATAGCGCGGTACGGCGACCCGCTCCGCCTTGTCATAGCCCCGGCCGAATGCCTGCCAGGCGAAATAATTGTCTTCCATCGGGAAGTCGCAAGCCAGCCGCTGCAGCCGGTCTTTCAGCAGCCCCGCGACATTGCCATGCGCCTGGGCATTCAGATAGGCGAATTGGGCCGGCGGAATGCCAAGGCCATAAAGCGAGATGGGCACGCTGCAGAGCCAGCGCACCAGCTTGGTGTCGAACATCGGCGCCAGCGTCTCGTTGAAGAGGCGGCGCTGTTCCTCGAGGCTGGTCGCCGTCAGCATCTTGCACGGGTTCTTGCCATAGGCGCGCGCGAGCACATGGACCGTGCCGATGAAGCGGCCGAGCAGGCCATAGCGATAGACATTGCGGGCGAAGATATTGATACGGCGGCCGGTGCCGAAGCTCTTATACTCCCAATAAGCCCGGGTCACCGGATCGAGCTGGTCACGGATATAGCGGTCGTAGAAGAAGGTATTGGCCTTCTCGTCGGCATAGCCGAAAAACCGGAAGAATGACTCGTAATCCGGCAGATATTTGATCGCCGCGATCTTCAACTTTACCAGCGCCACATGCGCCGGATTGAGGTCGACCGCGCTGATACCTGCGGGTGAGGCCGTCAGATAGCTCATGACATTGCAGCCGCCAGACGCGATCGTCAGGATACGCTTGCCGGGTGCCAGATCCAGCGCCGCCATATCGACCTCCGGATCCTCCCAGATCTGCGGATAGACGAGGCCGGAAAAGGCCAACGTGAACAGGCGCTCCAGCATGCCTTTCTTTGAGGTGAGTGCATTGGCATGTACCGCGTCTTTGAGAAGCTGGTTGGTCATGGTGGCGACTCCCCTGTCATCAAACCTTCACCGAATCAGCCCTGTTGGACTGGTTCCATACTGTCCCTACCAATCATCTGTTGCGTCATGATGAACGTGATAGATCTATAGGTCATGAGATCGGCTGCCGCTTCGCCGAGGATCATAGGAGCGATGGGAGGGGTTGGCGTTGGTCTGGGTCTAAGCACGGGATCAGCTCGCAGTCGAGAAGCCTTTCCCATTTTGGCTCGGCGCTTAATGCGCCGCAGCAGCGTCAAGATGCCCAGGTTTCTTGAGCACGAGGCTGGCGATGAGGGCGACGACCAGCCCGGCGCCCAGGAGGAAGAAGGTGTCGCTGAAGGCGAGCACATAGGATTGCTGGCGCACCACCTTGGCGATGGCGATCACCGCCTGGTGCCAGGCTT
>Ga0209455_1000995_pt1 | contig 14276 bp, 11 predicted proteins | sample AraplaCol_mCL_r2_FD_184275 | JGI IMG/M metagenome (GOLD analysis project Ga0209455, IMG submission 184275) | Arabidopsis root microbial communities from North Carolina, USA - plate scrape CL_Col_mCL_r2 (SPAdes) (version 2) | ecosystem: Host-associated > Plants > Roots > Endosphere | place: USA...
GTGACCGAGGGCAAAGGCATCGAGGAGCCGATCGCCACCCTCCCCGGCGTCTCGCGCTGGTCGGTCGACCGGATCGTCGAGCGCGCGAAGGAAGCCGCATCGCTCGGCATCCCCTGTATCGCGCTCTTTCCCAACACGCCACGGAGCCTGCGCACCGAACGCGGCGAGGAGGCGCTCAATCCCGACAATCTGATGTGCCGCGCGATTCATGCGATCGCCGACGCCGTGCCCGATATCGGCATCCTTACTGACGTCGCGCTCGATCCCTACACCGCGCACGGCCATGACGGCGTCGTCGATGCGCAGGGCCGCGTATTGAACGACGAGACGATGGCGATCCTGGTCGATCAGGCGCTCACCCAGGCGCGCGCGGGTGCGTCAATCATCGCGCCGTCGGACATGATGGACGGCCGCGTCGGCGCAATCCGCGCCGCGCTGGAGAGCGAGGGTTTCCACGACGTCCAGATCATGGCCTATGCCGCCAAATATGCCTCTGCCTTCTACGGGCCGTTCCGCGACGCAGTCGGCTCCGGCGGGCTGCTCAAGGGCGACAAGCGCGGCTACCAGATGGACCCTGCCAATGCCGAAGAGGCGCTGCGCGAGGTCGCCATGGATCTGGCCGAGGGTGCGGACACAGTGATGGTCAAGCCTGGCCTGCCCTATCTCGACATCATTCGCCGTGTGAAGGAACGGTTCGAAGTCCCTGTATTTGCTTATCAAGTCTCGGGCGAATATGCGATGATCGAAGCCGCGGCGGCAGCCGGTGCGGGCGACCGCGACGCGCTCGTGCTGGAGACGCTGATGGCCTTCCGCCGCGCGGGCTGCTCGGGCGTGCTCACCTACCATGCCGCGCATGCGGCGCGCCTGCTGGCCGGGTGATAGAAACCGAGCGCCTCACCTTACGAAACTGGCGCGCGGAGGATCGCGCGCCGTTCAAGGCGCTATGCAACAGCCCTGAAGTGATGGCCTGCCTCGGCGGCGTCGCCAGCGACGAGCAGATCGACGCGGGCATTGGCCGTATCCAGGCGTGCGCGGAGGCCAATGGCTTCTGCTTCTGGGCGATGGAGCGGCGTGCTGACAGCGCTTTCCTCGGTTTTTGTGGGCTCAAGATCGCGCTCGAACCCGGTTTGCCCGTCGAAGGCGAGATCGAGATCGGCTGGCGCCTGCGTCAGGACGCCTGGGGCCAGGGCTATGCGCGCGAGGCCGCGCTCGCGAGCCTGCGCTGGGCCTGGGCCAATTTGCCAGCCCCGCGCGTGATCGCGATGACCGTAGCCGCCAACCGGCGCAGCTGGGGGCTGATGGAACGGATCGGCATGACACGGCGGGCCGAACTCGATTTCGGCCATCCCAGCTTTCCGGAGACCCACCATCTCCACCGCCATATCGTCTATGCGGCGGATCGGCCGACGCGGCCTTAGCTCTCAACCCCGTTCGTGCGGGGCGAAGCCGAAGCACCGTATTTCTTCAAAGAAAGGCAGGCCTTCGACAGGCTCAGGCCGAAGAGCTGCGGGGCAAGCCTAACCCAGCTTGCCGGTAAGCGCCGCCACCGCGGCGGCTTCCTTGTCCTCGATCGCGCCGACCTGCTTCGACGCCGCATCGATCGCCTCGCGATTGCCGCTGGTGCCGTTGGCGGGATCGTCGCGCAACGCCTCGATCGCGCCCGCCGCATCGTGCACCGCCGCGCGCGCGCTTTCGAGCGCGGTCACCGCTTCCTGCGCCTGGACCCATTCCTCGCTGCCCTGCGGCTTGCCCGCCGCCTTCGCGACCGCCTGTTCGGCGGCGGTGCGGCGTGCCGCGAATTCGGTGTCGCCCGCCTGCGCCGCGGCGACCTGCTTCGAGATGGCCGCCTGCAGCGCGGGCGAGACCGGTGTCTGCACCTCGCTCGCCTCGGCAACGGGCATGTCGATCGGCTGCTTCTCCACCGCACGCGGCATCAGTGAGGGCGCCTTCACCTGCGCACCGCAGGCGGAGAGCGCCAGAGCGGCGGCGGAAATCAGGAGAGCATGGATGCTGCGCACCCGGGCGCCCTAGCCATACCGCAAAATAACCGCAACACATGGGCTCGTTGGGGTTGCGCACCCCGATATGCTCCTCTAGGGGGAGCGTCCTCACGCGCCCGTAGCTCAGCTGGATAGAGCATCAGACTACGAATCTGAGGGTCGGACGTTCGAATCGTTCCGGGCGCGCCATTTTCCCCATCTCGAATATGCCACCCCTTTCGGGGGCACCGGAAAATGCGCCAACCTGATTTCCATCCAGGCCTCAAAATCGCATTGTAACCGATCTGCGCTTCAGGCCGTAGGTAGTTGACCGGAGCGCCAACCCTTGGCGATCCGCAAGGGGGCGGCTGTTGGAAATCCGGTTCGATTGCACGCAATGCGGCAAATGCTGTCACGACCTGCGGCTTCCGCTGAGCGTCGATGAAGCCATCGTCTGGGCCGGTCGCGGCCATGCGGTGCAATTGCTCTGCGACGCCCAGCCGATTCTATCCGAAACACCGCCGGACGAGCTGGTCGCGCGCTATCGGTACGAGCGATCCTTTCCTGCGCGGAGCGGCGACCTTGCCGTGCGCGTGAACGTGATTCTGGTCGCCACCCATGCCGGCCCCTGCCCGCACCTTCGCCCCGACATGCTCTGCGGCAATTACGAGGAACGCCCGCGCGTCTGCCGCATCTATCCCGCCGAGATCGTTCCGGAGGTCGCGCTCGATCCGAATAACAAGGGATGCCCGCCCGAGGCATGGGGCGACGAGCAACCGATCTATCTGCGCGACGGTGCCCTGGTAGAGGACGAAACCCGCCGCCTGATCGAGGAGCACCGCGCGGTCACCCACGACGACGTGCCGGTCAAGGCCGCCGCCTGCGCCCTGCTCGGCATCTGCCGGGCGGCGCTCCAGAACGAAGGCTATGCCGTCCACGCCCCCTCGCCGGCAACATTGGTCGCGGCGCTGCAAGCTGCGCGGTTGGCCCAAACCGACGCAGACCCCGCCCCGGCCTGGTCGATCGCCACGAACCGCCAGCCGACGATGCAGATGCTGCGTGACGCCGATGCCGAGGCCAGCTTGTGCAACGCAGGCGCGGACTATCTGGGCTTCTTTCCCGATCTTCCCTGAAAGAGCGACCATCGGCGCCTCATCGCGCGGCGGCGCCCGACGTACCCCACCTGGTCAAATTATCGTCAGCCCCCATCAGCCCCGGCGGATCCAGCCGACGAAGCCGCCGCGCGGAGCAAGATCCAGCCGGATATGATCGGTGCGGGTCACCGCCCCTTCGTGGCGATCCCACGCATCGGGTTTTCCCTTCACATCGAACAACTGGCTCGACTCCCATTTGCCGGCGCCGAGGAAATCCAGGGAAAGATCCAGGCTCGACGCCGATCCCCCATTCATGACCGCGACAAACCATTGATCGCCCTTGCGGCGCGCCTCGGCAACCACGCTGCCTGGTTCGGTGCCCTTGAGCACGCGCGTCTCGTCCCAGGTCGCAGGGAGCGCCATCAGTACATCCTTCGCCGGGTTGGCGATGAAGTCCTTGGGATGGCCGCCGAAGCAGAGGAACGGCGAGGTGAAGGTGATCGCCTGCGCCACCTCATGAGCCCAGGAAATGCCGCGCAATTCGGCCGGATCCAGGACAAGCGGCGTATAGTCGCCCGGCCCCGCAACGTAGCGCGTGAACGGCAGGATCGTGTCGTGCGCCGGCTCCATCGTACGCTTGTAGCGCGTCATATGCCATTCGTGGCCGCGCACGCCCTCGCGCGTCAGTACGTTCGGCCAGGTGCGCTCCATGCCGGTCGGTTTGTTGGCGCCGTGGAAATCGACCATCAGCTTCATCGCCGCCGCGTCGCGCGCCGTGTCGTGATACCAGGTCGCCCACCAGCGGTCGGCGGGCGGCGGGAAGTCGATCTTCACGCCGACCACGCCGGCTTCCACCGCCTTCTGGAAATAGGCCTGGCGCGCCTCGGGCGTCCGGACCTGATTGCTATGCACCCACAGCCAGATCTTCACATTTCGGGGTTTGGCATAAGCCACGACCTTCGCCAGCGAGGCCCAGGGGTCGGTCCAATGTTCCCAGCCCTCGTCGACCAGATAATATTCGTAGCCGAGCTGCCGGGTCCAATCGACCCATTGTTCCTGATCGTCCTGCTTGGGATCGCCGATCGCCATCCATTGCCAGCTCGACCGGCCGGGCTTGATCCAATCGGCCTTCGCCAGTTCGGGCGCTGGTGGCGGGTTGAGATTCTGCACCAAAGTCGTGTTGACCAGATCGGTCAGGGTCCGCGCGACGACGGTGACCCGCCACGGCTGGATCACCGCATCGTCGGTCGTCCACCCCTGCGGATCGGCATAAAGCTGCCCCTCCAGCGCGCCGTCGGCGCCACGCCGCAGGGCAAGATCGCCATAGTCCTTGAGCGCGGCCTCGGTGATCGCAAGGTAGACGCCGCCGACGCGCACCGTCACCGGCATGCCGTACATATCGCTGCCCAGATCCGACAGCGACAGGGTGCGGTAAGGGCTCTCATAGCTTGGATCGAGCTTGTCGGCCCAGATCGTGGGATTGCCGTCGATCATCCAGGCCGAGCGATCCGCCTCGATCTTGCGCCCCTTCTTCGGCGCGAGCCGCAGACGCACGCCGACGCCGTCATTGGCGACATGCATGTCGACCCAATAGGCCTCGCCATGCGCGCTCGCCTTCACGCTGGCTTCGCGCGCATCGTTCACGGCGATGTTATGCGCGCCGAAAAAGCGGTAGGTCTCATGGATCGGCCGAACCGTGGCAGCGCCAAGCGTCACATCCTGCCCCAGCTCGGCTCCGTCCGAGCGGATCCCCAGCCGGGAGGGCGCAAGCACCTGCCGGCCATCGAGCAGGATGCGGTAGCGCAAGGCCCCTCCCGCGGCCGAAAGTTCGGCGCTGAGGTGATGATCGGGGCTTTGCACTACGATCCGGTCGGCCGCCGAAACCACAGAAGACAGGCCTGCCAGGCACCCCGCCAACAAAGCGGGAAGGAATATCGGTCGGAGCATCGTTGGTCCCTTCGTGATGCAGCAGGCCGGTTCAGGCCGTCGGACGTGACGTCAGCGGCCGCCTTGTGTCGATCGCGAGCGAGGCAGGGATCAACGGCGTGAAGGCCGGACCGTCCGCGACCGCTTCAACCAGGATCCGACCCGGCCGGCGATCGGCCTGGACGATCACCTGCGCCAGGCCGTTGAACAGCGACCGGCGCGGCTCCTTGTCGCTCTCGTGACTGTTCGGATCGCCGTTGCCGACGCCGATGATCCTGCCCGGGCCATCAACATGGAAAGCGATACGATTGTCGGCCCGGGGAATCGGCCGGCCGCGCGCATCGAGCACCTCGACCTTCAGCAGCGCAACATCCTGCCCGTCGGCATCGATCGTGCGCCGGTCCGCACTCAGCCGGATCGATCGCGCCGGGCCGGTCGTCTCGCGCCGCTCGGTCAGCACGATCCGCCCGCCTTTGCGGCCACGCGCCTCGATCGCGCCCGGCTCGTAACGCACCTTCCATTCGACATGGCCCAGCGCCGGCACCTTCTGCCAGCCGAGGCTGCGCCCGTTCACGCTCAGCTCGACCTCGTCCAGGTTCGAATAGACCCAGACCGGGATTTCCTCGCCGATGCGATCGGGCCAGTCCCAGTGCGGAAACAGGTGCAGGCTCGGCGCCTTCCCCCACCAGGCGCGGTAGTAATAATAATAGTCCTTCGGGAAGCCGCACATGTCGACGATCCCGAACTGCGAATTGATCGACGGCCAGCCATAGGGCGTCGGTTCGCCACGATAGTCGAAGCCGGTCCAGGCGAAGCCGCCGCTCGCCCAGTCGCGGCTGCCGTAGAATTTCCACCATTGCTCGGGCGTCTCGCCCCAGGGAACGACGCCGTCATAGCTGTTGACGACGTTGCGCGCCGCATCCTGGAAATATTCGCCCCGCGTCGAGATCGCGCTCGACGTCTCGGATCCGAATATCGGGCGCGTCGGGTGTTTGTTGTGGAAGGCTTCCGGATTCTGCGGAAGGTTATAGTTGAAGCCGATGATGTCGAGCGGCTCGGACACGCCCTGCTCGTTATCCCCGTTCACCGCCGCGCTGACCACCCGGGTGGGATCGAGCCGATGGCAGAGATCGACCATGCTGCGCGCGATGCGCGCGCCCTCGGGCGCCAGCTCGCCTTTCTGGAGCTGCCATTCCTCGTTGCCGATCGACCACATGATGATCGATGGCGCATTGCGAAAGCGCTTCACCATCAGTTCGAGCTGATGCAACCCCTCCGCGCTCGAACTCATCTGGCGCGTCTCGCACATCATCATCACGCCCATGCGGTCGCAGCTCTCGACCCATTCGGGGGTCGGCTGGTTGTGCGAGGTGCGCACCGCATTGCACCCCATGCCCTGCAGCACCGACAGACGGAACCGCTGGAGCGCATCGGGCAGGGCCGCGCCGACGCCGGCATGATCCTGATGGTTGCACGTGCCCTGGATCTTGGTCGGCACATTGTTCAGGAAGAAGCCCTTGTCCGCATCGAAGCGCAGGGTACGGATGCCGAAGCTGACCCGTTCGCCATCGCGCACCGCGCCGTCGCCCGCGACCTTGACGATCGCGGTGTAGAGACTGGGCGTCTCCACCGACCAGAGTTGCGGCGCGGTCACGCGCGCCGATGTCCGGCACTCGGCCGATCCGGCGGCCGCAACCGCAACCGGCGCAGAGGTTGCGTGCGCGACGGTCCGCCCCGCAGGATCCAGGATCGTCCAGTCGACAGCCACGTTGGCGGGCCGGTCCTCCTCATTCTCGACGATCGTGGCCAGATCGAGCGTCGCCGCCCCCTGCTCCACCGTCGCGCGCACCACGCTGTCCCACTTGCCGAGATGGACCGGGTCGGTCTTGGTCAGCCAGACATGGCGATAGATGCCCGCACCCTCATAGAACCATCCGTCGCCGAAGCTCGCATCGACGCGCACCACGACATGGTTCGCGCCGCCATATTTGAGCACGTCGGAGAGGTCGAAGCGGAAGGAGGAATAACCATTGTCGTTGCGGCCCACGAAGCAGCCGTTCACCCAGACGATCGCGTCGCGCATCGCGCCGTCGAACTCGATCCAGATGCGCCGCCCCTTGTCGCTTTCCGGAATGTCGAACGTGCGCCGGTACCAGCCGACGCTGGTCTCAGGGAAACGCCGGCCGAGCGGCTTGTAGCCATGCGACTTCGAATTGGCGTCGCCCTGAACGCGATCATCGTTCACGAAAGGCAGCTCGACCGCCCAATCGTGCGGCAGGTCCAGCGAGCGCCAGCCGCTATCGTCGAGCCCCGACTTGGCGATCTTGAAATCGCCGGTCTTGGCGAAATCGCTCTGGCCCATCCCAAAGCCGAAATCCTGCGCCGGATCACTGGCGTGGCCGAATGCGAAGCGCCAGCCGAAATCCAGCAGGAGTTCCTCGCGCGGCGCGATCGCGGCCGGCGCCGCGTGGCCGTCCTTTTCAACCAAGCTGTCCGCGGCAACGGCTTCGAAGGGAAACGACAGCAAGGGCGTGCCGACCGCAAGGCCGGAGGCGAGCAGACCACGACGTGAGAACCGGGTCATGAGGACTCCTGGAAAAATTGCCAATCACCGCCGGCCGGCGAAAGCCGGCGAGCGCCACGAATACGCGACACCTCTCTTTTGTCATACAAAAGCCGGTTTCACTCCTGAACACAAGGCGATCCTTGCGCGAGGAGCGTGATCTCTGCCCTATGGAAGCGGAATGGCGGGCGGGCCCGTCGCTCGGCTGGCGCGGCCCCTGTTCCTGGAAGATCTGTCCAGCACGGCATGCTCCAACCCGACCAGGGCCGGGCAGAGTGTTGAAGCCGAGATTTTCCGACTGGTCGGCCGGGTTAGACCGTCAGAAGACTCGCGGCCGTCTCGTCGCGATGCTTCTTAAGATAGCGCATGAACGGCGTGCCACCGGTGCCGACGTCGGTATCGTTGCCCGCCGACCCGTGGTTCTGTTTGTGGATATAGCTGGCCGCATATTCGAGGTGGAGCGAGCGGAAGTCGGCCACCGCCTGGATTGCTCCGTTATAGGCTTCGGTCAGCCCGCGATCCGCTGCCCTGCTCACGAACGCGCGTACTCCGCTCGTCGCGCGGACATCGTCGATGAAGCGGCGATGCGCGGGCGGGCGATAGATGTGCAATTCGTCGAGATATGCGCGTAGCGGATCGGCCGCGTGGCCCACGCCCAGCAGGGCATCCATCGCCGGCACGATCGAGGATTGCGACCCGGTCTGGCCGCGAAACGCTTGCGGCCGGCCCATGTAACGCGCGACGCCTTCGTAGATCACACCCTCGCCGAGCGCGGGATTGTCCTTCCAGCCATGGATGTAGGGCCGGACCCGCTGGAAATACATGTACGGGTCGCACTGCTCGGGCATGCGGTGGAAGATCGCGTTGATCCCCTCCCAGATCGCCACGATCCGCTCGAGCAGCGACCGGGCCTCTTCTACGTCGCCTGCTTGCGCCGCCTCGATGAGCGGGCCGAACAAGGCCAGCGCCTTGCCCGCCTGCGCCTCGATCGCGACGTGGATCAGCACGAACCATGCCTCGTCGGTCCCGCCCGCGAATTTCTGGATCATGTAGATATTGTCGAGGCCGACGCCCTTGTGCGCGTCCAGCATCGCCCAATTGTCGAGCACATATTGGCTATATTGCAGCAAGGGCTGCTGTCCGAGCCGGTCAGCCACCGCCACCATCGGCACCGCCAGCGACGCGGGCAGGAACGCCACCGCCGGCTGCGCACCCCAGATGTAGGATTGCACCAGAAAGCTGTAATGGACCATCGCCACCCGCGCCTGCCTGTCGTCGAGGTCGGCGAAGGCCTCCGTATCCAGCACCGGCAGTCGCTCCAGCACTGCGCGCACGTGGCCCGTCGGCAGGATCTCCGGCAGCCGCCGCGCGACGTCACGCACCTCCGCAAACCGGTCGGGCAAAGTCACCGCCGCGGCGTCGAAGTCGCACAAGAAGCCGCGCTCCGGGGTGATGCCGTAACTATCGAGGTCCGCGAGGCCCATCGTCCGATCTCCTAATATGATGCGCAATTCTATGCGGTTCAGGATCGAATGAGCTTGCGTATTGACGCGCCTAAGCCAGCTAATCACAATTATCGGCTATGATGGACGCTATCGACGCAAAGATATTGCAAGAACTCGAAACCGACGGGCGAATCAGCAACCTGCAGCTGGCGGAGCGCGTCGGTCTGTCCCCTTCCGCCTGCCTGCGCCGTGTTCAGTCGCTCGAGTCCGACGGCGTGATCCGCGGCTACAAGGCGATCCTCGATCGCTCCCGAATGGGTGGCGGCCTGACCGTGTTCGTGATGGTCGGCTTGTCGGGCCAGCTTCAGCGTGATGCCCAGGCGTTCGAACAGGCGATGGCGGATGCGCCCGAGGTCCGCGAATGCCACAATGTCACCGGTTCGGTCGAATATCTGCTACGCGTCGAGGTGCCGGATCTGGCGGCCTATAAGAGCTTCCACTCGGACACGCTCGGCACTTTGCCGCAGGTGAGCAGCATTACCTCGCACGTCTGCCTCGGCTCGTCGAAGGACCTGCGCGCCTAAGCCCCGTAGCGCTGGCGATTATGCAAATCCGCTTGCAATCCGTTTCGCTAAAGAAATAGATCTGCTATATCAGCCCCATAAACAGAATAGCTTTTTGGGGTGTAGGATGTATCGAGGCCACCAGGCTCCTCCTTCCGAGGACAATCCTTCGCGCCATATATCGGTGTCCAAAGAGGATCCCGCTTCAAATCCAGGCGATTTCTCGTCGTTCCGCGGTCAATATTGTTTCGGTTACCTTAAGGCAGCCTTACCGTTAGGTTTCCGCCGCTATGAGCTCCCAGACGGCACCACAGTGGCTGCTCATGTTGACCTGCCTTTGTTCGTGAAGGCGGAAGCCGACGCCTATCTCATCCTGATCGGGCTCTGCTTCGATCACCGCAATCCGCAGCATGGGATTGCGGAGATTGGAGAGGCTTTGTTCAAGGCCCCCTCTTCAGACATCGTCGACCACACCCATTCGCTGTTGGGCCGTTGGGTTGCGATCAAGTCGGATGCCGAGGGCAAGGTCGCCTTCAGCGATGCCGGCGGCACCCTGCCTTTGATCCACCATTTCGATGGCGGCACCTATGTTTGCGCCGCCTCTTCCCGCCTCATCGCGACCCAGCGGAAGCACCTCGCGCCCAACCCTGCCATCACCGATGAATTCCGCGCACTGCAATCGACCCCGGGGCGGCATGCAGGCCAGTCCTTCCCCCTGCGCCACACCGAATATGCAGGTGTGCAAGCCCTGCTGCCCAATCACTATCTCGATCTGCAGAACGGCCACGCGCACCGTTATTATTTTGGCCCGGCGCGGTTTGGAACCAAGTCGGCCAAGAGCCTGGCGCCGGTGATCGGCGATCTGGTCGTAGCGATCGTCACTGCCATTTCCGCCCGCTACCCGCTCGCTTATGCGGCGACTGGCGGTTTCGATTCCCGCCTGATCGCGGGCGGCGTCAGCCGCGTGCCGGGCCTCGCTGAGAAGATCGATTTCTTCACCTTCCGCTATCCCGACGATGCCGAAGGCACGCACGACGATGTCGTGCTCGCGCGGAAGGTTGCCGCCACGATCGGCGGCACGCATCGCGTGATCGACGCCCAAAGCGATTTTCCCGATCCGGCCACCTCCGCAATCTGCCGCCGGTCGGAGGAATTCTATGCGACCGGCTTCGAAGGCTGGGTCGAGAAATCGCGGGTCGAGGTCGATAGCGACCGGGTCATCCTGATGGGCTGGGCGAGCGAGATCGCGCGCTGCTTCTTCCGTTGGCCGGGCAGCCACAAGGTCGATGCCGCACAGATCGCGCAATGCGGCGGCTTCGGTCATATCGCGGCCTTCCGCCCCGAAGTCGCTTCATGGCTCGCCTCGGCCGAGCAGGCGCACAAGCTGACCGGCATTCCCGTGCTCGATCTCTTCTATTGGGAAAACCGGGTCGCACGCTGGTGCTCGGGCGGGCTGAATATCCTCAACACCGGCTCGCACTGGATGACGATCTTCAGCTGCCGCGACCTGCTGGACACGATGCTGTCGGTGCGCGAAGCCGATCGCGGCGGCGACCATCAGACGCTCTACCGCGAGATCATCAAATATCTGAACCCGGCCATCTCGCGGATCCCGATCAACCCGGTGCCGCTGCACAAGCGCCTTCGGAAGGCCGCCATCTACCGGGTCAAGTCGGTGCTGCTGCCGGTGCGCGGTACCGTGCGCCGCTATACGCGCCCATCGCGCTCCGCCGCCGAATAGGTCCATCGCGACGCGGCCCACGCCAGGGCGCATGCGCGCCTCATTCTTTTACAACCAAAATGGTAGCGCTAACCTTTTCGATTGACTCGGGGCGGCGCAACCGACATCGTTGTCGGATAAATTACCCTCCCTCGATGGTCGCGTTCTACTGACGCGGCCATTTTTTTGTGCCCTCGCCTTCGGCGTCCTACCGATTGCAATCTTCCGCCAATTCGCTATTTCGTAATTATGCGAAATAGCGAATCAATCCAGTTGACCCGCGAGCTGGCCGCGCTCAAAGCCATTGCCAGCTCCGTGCGCCTGACCGTGCTCGAACTGCTCAAGGACCCCGTCGGCAATTTCCCGCCGCAGGTGGACGGCGACCTGATCGCCGATGGCGTCTGCGCCGACTTCCTGCGCGACCGCCTGCAGATTGCGCCTGCGACCGCGTCGCGGCACCTCACCCTGCTCGCCGATTGCGGACTGCTGGTCGCCACTCGCAAGAAGGGCTGGACCTTCTATCGCCGCGACGAAGCCGCAATCGCCGCGCTGGCTGCCCAGCTGGCGGCGAAACTGTGAGCCGCGCTTTGCTGCCCCTTCCCTATCTCCACCTCGATGTCTTCGCGCCACGTGCGTATGCGGGCAACAGCCTCGCCGTCTTCCTCCAGTCGGACGGGCTCGACACCGCGCAGATGCAGGCGATCACGCGCGAACTGCGTCATTTCGAGGCGACCTTCCTCATACCCGCATCCGCACCCGGCCGGTTCCGCGCGCGCGTCTTCGATCTGTTCGAGGAGTTGCCCTTCGCCGGCCACCCCATCGTCGGCGCGGCAGTGGCACTCCATCATGCGGATGGCGACGCGGCGGACCGGACCTGGACCCTCGACCTCACCGAACGCACCGTCACGGTCGCCACGCATCGGATCGGCGACGGCTATTCCGCCTCGCTTGATCAGGGCGAAGCCAAATTCCTGAGCGAGCGCTCTAACCGGGAAGAGATTGCCTCCGCTTTCGGCCTCACACCGGCCGATCTCGACCGCGACCGGCCGGTCGCGGTGGTCAGCACGGGCCTGCGCTACCTGATCGTCCCGGTCCGGTCCGCTGCCCTGGCGCGCGCGCATATCGCCAGCGATATCACCGGCCTCGTCACCGACGCCGGCGCGCAATATGCGGTGCTGCTCGACGAAGCCGGGCTCGAGATACGCCATTGGAACAATGACGGCGTGATTGAGGACGTCGCAACCGGCAGCGCCGCCGGCACGATCGGCGCCTATCGCCTGCGTTATGGCGGCGCGCGCTCGGGCGCGGCCTTTATCCTCAACCAAGGCCGCTTCGCCGGTCGCCCCAGCCAGATCGAGGTTGAGCCCCACGGTACCCGCGAGGCGGTCCATTCGGTAAAGGTCGGCGGCAAGGTCGCGATCGTTGGACGCGGCCAACTCGAGGTGTTGCCGTGACCGCGCCGATGATCGGTGCGGCACGCCTGCGTGCACTTGTCGGGCTGGACGAGCTGATCGAGCCGGTAAGCGAAGCGCTACAGGCGGCCAGCGCCGGACGCGCCGAAACCGGGCTGATCGTCATGTATCCGCTACCCGACCGCACCAAAGGCGACGTCTTCGTCAAGACCGGGGTCGTCGATGAATCGCCGGTCCATGTCGTCAAGGTCGCACCCTGGTTCGCCGCCAACGCCGAGAGCGGCGAACCGCAGGGCGGCTTCCAGGCGGTGCTCGACAGCGCCACCGGTCGGACACTCGCGATCCTGGATGACCAGCATTACCTGTCCGACATCCGCACCGCCGCCGCGGGCGCGCTCGCGGCCCGTGCACTGGCCCCGCCTGACGCGAAGATCGCGGGCCTGTTGGGATCGGGCGTGCAGGCCTATTGGCAGACGATCGCGCTCTGCCGCGAGCGACCCATGCGCGAACTGCTGGTGTGGGCCAGGAACCTCGCCAACGCCGAGCGCCTCACCGTCCGCCTGCGCAAGGCGCTTCCCGGTCTGGCGATCGGCATCGCCAACGACGCCGAATCCGTCGTCCGCCGCAGCGACATCCTGATCACCGCCACCGCCGCGCGCGAACCGATCGTGCAGGGCGCGTGGCTCCGCCCAGGCCAGCATATCACCGCCGTCGGTGCCGACGACCCCAGCAAATGTGAGCTGGATTCGGCAACGCTCCACCGCGCGCGCGTATTCGTCGACGGAACCACTGAAACCGCTGAAAACGGCGACCTCTATCGCGCCATCCGGGACGGCACCTATCTAGCGCACGCGATAGCGGGCGAGATCGGCGCGGTGCTTGCCGGCACGCTGCCCGGCCGCACGTCGGCGGACGACATCACCGTCGCCAAACTGGTCGGCATCGGCGCGCAGGATGTCGCCGCCGCAACCGTCGTCGTCAGGAAGCTCGGGGTGCTGACACGCTAAGCATGCCCGCTGGTCGGCGCTAGTAGCCTGACGTCTACCCCCGCCATCGCGAAGGCCTTCGGCCAGCGTTCCTTGATGGGCGTCTCGAAGATCAGTTCCTCGCTGGCGCCGACCGACAGCCAGCCATGGCGCTGCATCTCCTCGTCGAGCTGTTCCTCGCCCCAACCCGCATAACCCAAGGCAACCAGCCACCGGTCCGGCCCCTCGCCTTTCGCGATCGCGCGCAGCACGTCCAACGTCGTGGTCAGCGAGATCGTGTCCGACACCGGCAGCGTATCGTCGCCGCGCCAATCGGGCGAATGGATCACGAAGCCGCGTTGCGTCTCGACCGGGCCACCCTGATGGATCGGCGCGTCGGGCGCGACGCCGGGCTCGATATCGAGCTGTTTCAGCAAGGTATGGAGCGTGATGCCCGGCACGGTCCGCCCGATGCCCACGCCCATCGCGCCGTCAGGCTGATGCAGGACCATCGCGATCACCGCTTGCTCGAAGCGGGGATCGCCGATCCCGGGAAGCGCCAGCAACAACTCGCCGGCGAGCGAGGCGAAATCACCCGTTGCCATGCTG
>Ga0209455_1000998_pt1 | contig 14267 bp, 12 predicted proteins | sample AraplaCol_mCL_r2_FD_184275 | JGI IMG/M metagenome (GOLD analysis project Ga0209455, IMG submission 184275) | Arabidopsis root microbial communities from North Carolina, USA - plate scrape CL_Col_mCL_r2 (SPAdes) (version 2) | ecosystem: Host-associated > Plants > Roots > Endosphere | place: USA...
GATGGATGCCTTCCCGATCGATCTCTGGCGCGAGACATTCTGATATGATCAGGCGCTTCAGGGTGGCGATCTATGCTCCGCATTTCGCGGAATATTCCTATCGATTGGCCGCGGCTTTGGCCAAGCATTGCGACGTCCGACTGGTGCTCAATCGGAAGGACGCCAATCAACAATGGAATCTGGACTGGATTCCGGCGCCCGCCTCGTTCGACACGCGAATCCGGGATCTAAGCTTGCGCCGCTCCGGCGCCATTGGACTTCCACGATCGTTTCTCGACATCCTCGCGTTCCGTCCGGACGTCGTGCATTGTCACGAATGCCCGGAATATTTCACCGCGGGGCTGATGGAGCTGCTCCGGCTTACCAGCCTTCCGCGCGTCCTCACTGTCCATGACGCCATTCCGCACTCCGAGGGCGGCTCGGGAACCAATACAAGTGAAGAGCGGCTGCGTGACCGCATGCGCGCCGGTGCCACACATGTGACGGTGCATGGCCAGAGCTGCGTGGCCGACTTCGTCCGTGCATCGCCCGGGTACCGCGGCGAAGTGACGTCCTCTATGCATGGCGTGTTGATGGTGCCAGCCGCAAACAGTGCGCCAATCCAGGCGGTCGAGGGCCGCATCCTGTTCTTCGGACGCATGTGGGCCTACAAGGGCCTCGATGTCTTCCTCGACGCCATCGATCTGCTGTCAAAGCGCGGCATACGTCATCAGGCCATCATTGCCGGCCGTGGCCCCGAGATGACGCGATTTGGTGCGCGGATGGCCGATATGGCTTCCGTGAACGCCATCGACACCTATGTCTCGGCCGAAGATACCAGCACCCTCTTCCAATCGGCCGAAGTCGTCGCGTTGCCTTACAAGGATGCATCGCAGAGCGGCGTGCTGGCATCCGCCTTCGGCAATCATCGTCCCGTCGTCGCAAGCGCGACCGGCGGCATTCCCGACGTCGTCACTGATGGTGTCAACGGCCTGCTTGTGCCGCCTGCCGACGCTGAAGCGCTGGCTGATGCCCTGGAGCGTGTCCTGACGTCCAGGCCGCTGGCTGCAAGCCTGACGGAGGGCGCACGGCAGACGGCTGAGGGATCGCTGAGCTGGGATCACATCGCCGAACGCCTGTTTACGACCTATCGTCGTGTCGCCGGCGTCAGCGCCTGACGGCGCCGCTTGCCGGGGGTAGCGGCTGCTCCATCTTCTCGAGCGGCCCGAACACCAGCCCCCGCAGCGCGGCGTCCAGGACGCGCCTTAGCCGGACTTCGATGAGCTGGTAGCTGATCGCGCTCGCGACCAGCGAAGCGACCGACCCCAAGATGATGAATGCGGACCAGAGCAGCCAGCGGTCAGCCCCCATCGCGACGAGCTTCAGCCCCACCACCTGCAGCGGAAACAGCACGAAGGGGTGCACCAGATAAAGGCTGTAGCTGATCTTTCCTACAAATTGCAGCGCCGGCGCGCTCAGGGCATTCCCGATGCCCGAGCCGGGGGCGAGCACCATGCCGAACAGCAGGAACCCCGGGATCAGCGCAACGAAGGGATGAAACAGCACCAGGCTCGCATACATGGCGACGCCGCAAGCCACACCGGCAGCAAGCCCAATCCGGCCCGAGACCGGAAACCGGAGACCGGTGGAGCTGAAGAACATGCCGATGCAGAAAAAGGCGGTGATCGGCCAATGCAGGACACAGGCGAAGCCGAGCAGGATCAACGGCGCCGCCATCAGGCGGCCACCGAGGCGCAACGCGGCGAATGTGATCGCAAACCAGATATAGAATGCCCACTCGTAAGTCAGCGTCCAGGCGTTCTGCTGTGCCGCGGGAAGACCGAGTGCATCCTGCAGAAAGAACAGGTTTGCAGTGAATATGCCGAGATAGCTGCCGACATCGATTCCGCGGAAGAATTTATAGCCGACGATCGGCCCGATCACGAACAGCGCAACATGCAGCACGAGAAACACCGGCATGATGCGAAGCACGCGATCGAAGAAGAAGCGGCCCAGCGACCCATGCCGCACCAGGCTCGCCGGAATCAGGAAACCGCTGATCATGAAGAACAGCTCGACGCCGTGCCCGCCGACGTTGATCACTGACTGGAGCCAGGGCCAGAGCGGCGGCAGAAAGCCGGGGTTCGCAATGTCGTACACGCCGCCTTTCGGCATGTCGTAGAAATGATCCATCAGCACGCTGAGGGCTGCGATGGCGCGAAGCCCCTGGACGGACGGAACGAACGACCCGTCATATTTCACGTCCGGTTGCCTCGCCGCCTCGCTCACTCCGCGGCTCCCTGCGTGCTGAGGGTCGGCTCGAGAGCTGGCCGCCGCCGGCGTTCGGAGCGGAATCGGTGCCCGAATGAGATCGACGGCTTTTCGACCAGAGAAAATGTGGTCCAGCTGACCAGGATCGATAGCGCCACGATGACGGCTGCGAAGACGGACCATCCCAGCGGACCGTCACCAAACCACACCAGGCGATGAACCCAGACGATCACGAACGGCGACATCAGATACACCGAGTAGCTGATCACACCAACGAACGCGATCGGGCGCCAGGCCATTCGCTCGCCGAACGCGGCAAAGACCAGGAAGACCAGGGCCGCGCATATATAGGCCGACCCGATCGAGTAGCTGTAGAAGAAGTTCTCCTGATAGACCCCTCCGAACCGCCTGTCGGACAGCACGGCGGCGAATATCGCATAGAGAAGCGTGCAGCCGGCGACATGCACCCAGCGCAACTTGCCGCCGATCACGGCATCGCGGATGATCTTGCCCAGGAACATCGCAGAGAGATTGAGCCCGACCTCCATCAGGGACGAGACTGTCCTGTTTGCGATCAACAGGGCGGCAACGGTCCCGATCAACGCAGCGGCAACGACTATCGTCACCGCGGTGAAGCGCCTGTTCAGCAAGCCCATAGCGAACAAGATGGTGCAGCTGACATAGAACAGCAGCTCGATGGCCAGCGTCCAGTAGAACACCCAGAGGTTCGGGATGTTGGCAAAGGTTTGCAGCATGGTCACGTTGGCAATGACCTGCGAGACGGGAAAGACCGTGGCATCCAGCACCAGCATCGTGGCGAGCCCGATCACGATCGAGGTCCAATAGGCCGGATAGAGCCGGAAGAAACGGCTGATTGCAAAATCACGGATGGGCGTCGCGCTGTCCGGAAAGCTGAACGGAATCACGAAGCCGCTGACGAAGAAGAACAGGACGACCCCGAATCGTCCGAAGTTCATGTAGTAGCCGATGATGTCGTGAAACATCCAATAATACGCCCCGGTCGGGTGCTTCTGCACGATCACTTCGAGGACGTGCTGAAGCAGCACCGCCAGCACGGCGATGCCGCGCAGCGTATCAATGAATGCGAGCCTTTTATGCATGATCTGGTCTCACCTGCCCGCACCCAGCGCCGTTCCAGGCACATCGGGGTCGAATCCATCCAGCGAACGGATCGGCCGCGCGAGCTGAACCGGCGTGACGTCGCTGGCCCGCGCGGCCGTCGCCCGCTTGGAAAATACCTCGCTGAAGCTCAAGGCGATGATCAGAAGGCCGGATGCCGGGCCGTAGTTCAGCACCGTGATCGTAAACAGGTTGACCACGAAGATGAGCGTCAGCTTGTACACGTCGGTTGCGCCGAACGTCGCCCGGAACACCATGATCATGAATGCGACGAAGGGCAGCCCGAACATCAGGTAGGTCCCGATGTAGAAATTATCGACGGGCACCCAGAATGAGGCGAGCGGCGAGAACAGCTTCTGCGGATAGTTGAAGCAGCCGGCACCGCAGCCCGTCACCAGCCCGATCGGCATCAGCTGGCTCATATAGACAAACGGCAGCTGCCAGCTGTTGTTGATGCGGTCCAGGATGCTGAACAATGTCGAGTGCGGGATCGCCGCGGTTCCCGACGCCGCCACGATCATGAAGAACGGGACGAAGATCGACGCGAATGACCACAATGCGATGGTCCGGATCGCAGGGAAGCGTGACCGCTCCGGCAGCATGCGGACGAACACCAGCAGCACCAAGTACAGCACGAGGACGATCATGGTCGTCTTGCTGGTTGTCAGGCGGATCGTGTACACGGCGATGGAGCCGAACAGAAGACACCATGGGGTGCTCTTGCGAATCGACGTGATCGCGAACGAAATCAGGATGAAGAAGGCCGCCATGGTGTTGTCGGCGGCAAAGCCCATCAGGCGCTGATCGTCGCCGCCATAGGCCCACCACAACCGGCCCGCCTCACGCACGGCGCCGAATGATTCATATTTATATCCGACCCAGGGCATCACGTAGTACTTGGTCAGGATCACGCCGATCACCGAAAGATAGAAGGTCACGGCAATGACCGAGAGCAGCTTTCGGTAGGAGCCCAGGCTCGAATCGCAGAAGCAGAACCCGACGAACACCGGCAGCATCATCTTGAAGGACGATACCGCCGCATTGCCGGTGCCCAGCATGAAATAGCCGAGCACGATCGAGAGCATGATCTGCAGGAATGTCAGCGTCGCGAGCGTGCTGCGGTTGCGCAGGATGCAATGGACGATGAACTGAACGAGGCAGAGAAGCGCGATGCCGTCGGGCAGATACCAGAGCGGATCCACGTGAAGAATGCTGGTGGCGTAACGGATCACTCCTCCGAAGGCGTCCCGGATCAGATAGGTGCCGAGCGCGATCGCCTCGATATTGAGGCTGATCAGCGTGACCCGCGGCCGATGCAGTGCAAGCGCAGTCATGTGCAGCTCAGTTCGTCAGCCGCGCCGATGGCGCGGGCGCAGCCGAAAAATCGGACCGGCGTCCAAGAAGATTGCGAAGGAATTTGCCGCCTGCAATTTCGACGTAGCGGTAGGTGTAGTGTGACACCATGAACACGGCGGCGAGCGAGACGACGAGATTCAGCGTCGCAGGCAAGCCCGGCCAGATCGAATCGAACGCCGCAATCCGCGAGGCCCCGAGCGCGCGCACGAAGTACTCGGCGAACAGCACCACCAGCGCATGCACCATATAGATGGAGTAGGACCGGCGCCCGAGCCACACCAGCGGCCCGGTCACCAGCATCCGGGGCACCAACAGCGCCTCCGGAAACGCCAGCAGGCTGCCGAGGAAGACCGAGAAAACCAGCGGCGCAAGGAAGCTGGCGGCCGGATAGGCCTCGACCATGCTGACGAGAACGACGCTGGCAATCATGCCAACCAGTTGCACGATACCCTGCGCGACAGGCCCCGGCCTGCCGGGCAACCGCCGAACCAGCCTCACCGTCAGCACGCCCAGGAAGAAGCTCACGAAGCAGCGCAGGATGCCGAAATCGGTCTGCAGGCCGAGACTCTTCTTGTCCAACACGAATACGATGACGGCGAGGCTTCCCGCCGCGATCAATCCCGAAAGCGCATAGAACAGAGACAGCGAACGCATGCGCTGGGCCAGCAGGACGACCAGGCCAAAGACCAGGTAGGTATAGAACTCGACACTGATGCTCCAGCTCGGTGCATTCCAGCTGAGATAGTCGACGAATCCCATCGAGTGCAGGAGAAAGACGTTGAGCAGGAATGAATAGGAATTGTTCACCTCGAAGGCGGCTGGCGCTGCGACCACCAGTCCAGCCATGACGAGACTGATGCGCAGGAGGCGGAACAGCAGATTCGCGGCCAGCATCACGATATGCAGCGGATAGACCCGCGCCAGACGCCGCACCATGAAGTCGCGCAGCGAGAAACGACCGAACTCGCCCTCGATAGAGCTCAGCGACATCACCATTCCGCTGAGAACGAAGAAGAGGTCGACAAGCAGCCACGAGCTTCGGAAGAACGAGCAATCGATCCACGCATTATGAGGAAATATCGCGAGGAATGTCGGCATCAGCAGCAGATGGTGGATCACCACGGACGTCGCCGCGATACCCCTGATGCTGTCGAGCGGCAGGATATGCGCTTTCTCACGATGAACCTGCTCCGTCACATCCACATTCCATAGCTATTGCACCGCAGCACTCTGTAGGACATCGCACGCGCTTTCAATCCTCGAGATCAACGACGTGCTTCTGATGCACGACGGTTGATTGCAAATTCATCGCTCGCGACTCATTCCGACATGCGGAGGACAAGTTCGTGCCACTTTTATCGAATGAGCGACGATCTCGACGCGAGCGATTCATGCTTGCGAACATTTGCGAGCAAAGTTTGCGCGAAATCCGGCGTTGTTGAGATCACCGCGAAACGCATCGCGCGAATTTATGTCTTTTGGATTGGAACAAAATCGCGCGTCGCTGGATATGTCAGCTTCGCGACATCCCGTTCGCCTCACGAATCTTCAAACTGCAACATTCGTGAGCGGCGAATTGCCAATCTCGCAGGCATTGCAACTCCTCGTTATGCAACCGGCAGCAAGGGAGCAGCATGTTTGCCACCGATACGATTGATCGAACCAACTTTTGCGCCGCACAAAATTTGACACAGTTACCTGTCAGATTTCGCTCGCGCTCGATAGCAGGAATGAAGGGACACGAATGGGCTGCGGATCATCACGTCGTCGATCGAAGCCAGTGTGGCTGCCAATCTTCGTAGCATCATCAGCATTGATCGCGGCGAGTCTCGGCCCCTGCCAGGCCCAGTGCGTCGAATTCTCGGACCGCGCCTCGCAGATTGATCTCGACGCATTCGTCAAATCGCCATCGTCGCTGTTGGAGCGGCTGCGCAATGACAAGGAGAAGCTGAAGTACCGGCTTTCCACCTACGTCGCCACCAATCCTTCCCTGTTGCCGTCGGTGCAGACACTCATCACCGAATCGAGCTCTGACGATCGTTCGGCGATCGGCGCTGCGCTGCGGCTCGCAGAAGCCCGATGCACAACGACGAAGCCGGATGCTGCGCGCAAGATCCGGGATTTCACCAAGCGGATCGGCGATCTTTCCGTGCAGGCAGGCTATTCCGCAGTGGGCGAGGACGATTCCGGCGCCCCGCTGCAACCGCGTGACAAGACTTCGACGCAATCCTCAGGGGGCAGAGCGCTCCTCGAAGGGGAATGGAAGACGAAATTGTCAGATCCGTTCAAGCCCCTTCCCATTCCTCAGTGACCACAAGGCAGCTGCCCGCAAATGTATCAACCCAGAGAACAGTTCCAGTCGGGCCATAGGTTTGCCATCGAGTTTGGCGGAGCGGTCCTGAGTTTCGAGCGCGTGACCGACGTGCTTCGCCGCCAATGGCCTGTGATCGCGAGCTGCGTCGCGGCCGCGCTGGCCTTGGTGCTGGTCTATCTGATCACGGCACAGCCGATGTACACGGCAAATGCCCGTATCATGATGGACACGCGCCAGACCCAGGTTCTGGACAAGGACAGCGGAACCAACAGCGCTCTCATCGATACCGGCTTCGTCGACAGCCAGGTCGAGGTCATCAATTCGGACGATCTCATCCTATCGGTCGTTCGCCGCCTGCATCTGACCGAAGACCCCGATTTCAACGGCTCCAATCCGGGCGCCCTCGCCGTCGTCCTTGGCAAGATCATGTCGCTGTTCGAATCCGGCGAGCCGCCCTCGCAGGATCGCGTCGAGCATGCCGTGGTCGAGGTGATCCAGAAGAATCTCAGGGTCGAGCGCGTGCTACAGACCTACGTGCTCTCGCTCAGCTACAAGGCTCCCTCGCCGGACAAGTCCGTCAAGATCGCCAATGCGATCGCCGATGCCTACATCGTGGGCGCTCTCGAGGCCAAATATCAGTCCACCAAGCGTGCGACCGAATGGCTGCAGCAGCGCAGCGTCGAGCTGAGCGAGCAGGCCACCGCCAGTGACCGGGCGGTGCAGAGCTTCAAGGCCGAGCACAATATTGTCGGGACCAGCCGCGGATTGATGTCCGAACAGCAGCTGTCCGATCTGAATACGCAGTTGGTTCAAGCCCGGGCCGCAACGGCTGAAGCCAAGGCGCGCCTCGACCGGATTCAGGCCGTGTCCGACCAGGACCTCGCCCAGCCGACGGTCACGGACGCCCTCAACAATCCGGTCATCACGCGCCTGCGCGCCCAGTATCTCGACCTTCAGGCCCAATATTCCGATTGGTCACGACGCTACGGCGCAACTCATCAAGCGACGATCAATCTCGCCAACAAGATGGAAGAGCTGCGCAAGAATATCGCCGACGAGATCCACCGGATCGCGGATGCCTATCGCAGTGATTACGAAATCGCAAAGAGCCGAGAGGCATCTCTCGACAAGAACGTGAAGGATCTCGTCTCCCAAGCGGGGCACACCGGTCAGGCAGAGGTCAAGCTGCGCGACCTCGAAAGTGCGGCCGACACATATCGCAATCTCTACAACAACTTCCTGGAGAAGCTGCAGAGCGCTACCCAGAATCAGAGCTTTCCTCTTAGTGAGGCGCGCCTGATCAGCACCGCGACCAAGCCCGATCGAAAGAGCTCGCCGAAAACAGTTCTGGCGTTGATCGGCGGCCTGGTCGGCGGCCTCTGTCTGGGGTTCGGCGTCGCGTTCGCCCGCGAATTCCTCAGTGACGTGCTGCGGACCCCCGGCGAAGTCGAGGAGGAGCTCGGCGTGAAGTGTCTCGGCGTGCTCCCCGACGTGCGTCCCGCAGGCAAGGCATTGCTTTCCAAGTCCGCGAGCAGCAGCGCCCCGGATCTGTCCCGCTACGTCGTCGACCATCCGTTCTCGCGGTTTGCAGAGACGCTGCGCAACATCAAGGTGTCGATTGACGTCGCGCGACTGACCAGGGAAATCAAGGTCATCGGCATTGTGTCATCGCTGCCGAAGGAAGGAAAAACGACGGTTGCGGCCAATTTCGCCCAGCTGATCGCGCTCACCGGGCATCCCACCCTCCTGATCGACGGCGATCTGCACACGCGTTCATTGACCCGCGAGCTCGCGCCCAATGCGAAGACGGGACTTGTCGAGACGCTGAACGACCCGGCGAGCCTCGGCTACCACGTCCAGCGGAGCAAGGAGACGGGCCTGGATTTCCTGCCGTCGGTCGTTGCGTCGCGCCTCGTCAATTCGGCTGATGTGATCGGCTCAAAGGCCATGGCCGAGTTGCTCAAGGCGCTGAGGGAGCATTACGAGTACATCGTGATCGATCTTGCGCCTGTCATGCCAGTGGCTGACTCCAAGGCGTTCAGCCCGCTCATCGATGCGATGGTCTACGTGATCGAATGGGGGCAGACGACGCGATCGGCGCTTCAGGAGTCCATTTCGGGCTCGGAAGTCCTTCAGAAGAAGCTGCTGGGTGCGGTTCTCAATCGCGCCAATCCGAAGATGCTCAAGCGCATCGAGGCCTACAAGGGCAAGCACCACAACAGCTACTATGTGGAGCACGCCTGAGCGGCGCCCTCGCCTCGCCGGACCCGACCGGCGCAGTCAAGTTCGCGAGCGGCTTGCCATCTTCGGTAGGCCGTCGCTCTGGGGCAGTCTGCCGGTCGGCTCACTCGTGAGCCGACCGCTTCATTTTGCCGTCCCCTCTGGAAGCAGCCTGCTTTCACGCAACGAATGTGGGCCGCGTCGAGCAAGCCGAGCGCAGGCTGACAACCCGGGGCCGGCACGAACCGACCTCCGTATTCGTCCGGAATCCACATCCCGCCACCATTGTCCTAGCTGAAAGCCGGGATTGACGGGCAAGAGGCGGCCGCGACATGGTCTGAGACGCCATCTGGTGGGCCGTCAAGCTTTCCTGATCTTTAGTGATGATCGGCGGCCGCAGGCTTAGGTGCCTTTTCTTTCGAGTTCCCTGAGGCTAAGTTGAGCTCATACTCATTGCTCGTATTTGGTGGGTTCGGATGCTGATCCTCCTCACTGTTTTGTCGATTTGGGTTCTGCTCAACATCCTGTTCGTGTTGATCGTGGTTCCCCCCCGTAAGCCGCGGCGGCTGCCGAGGACGCTCGCGACCACACTTTCTCCGGCCCCCATCGAGCCGAGCCAGCGGGAACTTGAGCAAGACGAGCCATTCTCGCTCCGCCATGTCGTCGCGTCGGTCGCGATGGGAGCATTCTTCGTGCTCGTACCGCCCCTGCTCGCGCTGCGCGATGCCATCATGCGGCTGTTCGGGAAGTCGCGGCAGGACGGCAAATAGCCGGGGCACGGCCCCGGCTATCCCGACGAGTTCCCGGCTTGATGTTGTCGGCGGCCTAATAAGCTTCCTGGAACATCACGGCTGACGCCGTCCGCGCCATGATCTTCAGATCGAGCCAAATGCTCCAATTGCTGACGTACCAGACGTCATATTCGACCCGCTTTTCCATCAGGTCGATCGTCGGCGTCTCCCCGCGAAGGCCGTTCACCTGAGCCCAGCCGGTCAGACCAGGCTTCATGTGGTGCCGGTAGACATATTTGCTGATGAGCTCGTCATAATAATTGTCGTGGGCCAAGGCGTGCGGCCGCGGCCCGACCAGAGACATATCGCCCCGCAGGACGTTCCAGAGCTGCGGCAACTCGTCGATGCTCGTCATGCGAAGGAAACGCCCGATCTTGGTCACGCGGGCATCCTTCTTGGTCGCCTGGGCGATGGTCTGACCATTTTCGGACACGGTCATCGTCCGGAACTTCCAGATATCAAACGGCTTGCCGTTGAACCCGCGCCGCGACTGCCGGAAGATGACGGTTCCGGGCGAGTCCAGCTTGATCAGCATGGCGACGGTCAGCAGCAGCGGCGTCAGCACGACGAGCGCGAAGATAGCCACGCCGATGTCGAGACAGCGCTTCTGCAAACGCTCGAAGATGCTCAGCGGAGGCCGCTGAATCTCCACCGCCACGGTCCCGCTGACGGGCAGGAACGGGCGCGAGACGATATCGGCGATGGAATCATCAGGCAAAAGCCGCACAGGCTGCGGAACAGCACGCAAATAATGGCCGAGCTTTCGCAGCATCGGCAATTCGTCCCAGTCGATCGCGAGGAGATACTCATCGACATCCACGAGGCGCGACTGGCGGATGACATCCCGAACCTCCCGCTCCCAATGGCCGGTGTCGTGGCCACCGTCACTCTCGTCGATTCCGAGAACGAAATGACGCACGACATCGAAGCCGTTCCTGCGCAGATCCTTGAAACGGCCCGACGTGAAGTCGAGCGGCTTGAGGCTCAGAAGCACCACCTTGCGGTCAACCAGGCGGCTTCTGGCAAAGCTCGTACCGAGCACGATCTGCCAACCGAAGCGAAGACTGATCAGCCCCAGGCCGCCCATCGCCGAGAAGACAATGACGGTGCCGCGGGACAGATTGTCCGTCGACTTCAAGAGGAATGCCGCCACAGCAAGGACCGTCAACGACACCAACCAGATGAAGACGGCCTTGCGCATCTGCCAGACGAGATTGAGGAGGCGATGCGTCGCGTAGACGTCCTGAAAATAGGCAAGCGCGACGAACACGAGACCGACGATCAACCCGGCGCCAACCGAAGCGCCGTCGGTCGTCGACGCCGTCGCAAAGCTGTAGAGGGCGGAGCCCGCGACGTAGCTTAGCAAGATCAGCAGAAAATCAGCAGCGATAACGACGATCTGAAATGGTCGCTGAAGGGCAGTGCCGCGCGACGATGACGGCGAGTAAGCCTTCTCAGAACCATAAGTTGCAACGGCCATTCGAACCTCTACGTATCGAGAGAGTGTCTGACGCTCATCGTGATGCTGAAGATCCGTCACTTCCCCGCGCTGAACGTGTTCAGTGATCGCAGCGACATTGTGGCGTTGCACGCAAAACTTTTGCGATGCAAGGCAATCGCAATCGATTGAAGCGCGCTTGTTGACTCGTGCGCGCTAAGAAGCTCGTCACAGTGCTGACATATCCGCGGACGCGCTGCCCTATTTTGAATCAAGTTCCGCATCGAAGCGATGCGCGCAAGCTGATTTCAGCTCAGCATTGAGGCACGACACTCCGCACGGAGAATGCGCACCGAATCAAATGCGAGAATTTCTTCGAAATACCACCTCCGGAGGTATCGCAAATTTGCATCGAGACATGCTTCTTTTGCCGTACCGACCGGAGTAGCAATGCTTTGATGCGCCCTGGCCTCGTTTATGCACGCATCGCCGCATGGCTTGGTGGGCAAGAAATGCCGCGCCTTCCTTTTGGCACGATCAAGCCCGAGAAGCAGGCCGACAATGCTCCCGTTCAATTGGAATTCTCTGGTGCCGGCGCCTGTCGACCTCAAGATCGACAACCCGCCATGATGTCCCGTGCCAGACCAGCCTTGCCCGCTCACAAGCCGCAATTGCCGGAGGGTGTTCGCATCTACGCGATCTCCGATATTCATGGCTGCGCTCATCTGCTTCAGCCCATGTTGGGGGTGATAGACGCCGACGTCGCCCACAGCCGGCCGCGCTACGCCATCGAGATCTACATGGGCGACTACATCGATCGTGGACCGGACACGCGTGCGACCCTCGATCTCCTCGTCGAACGAAGCCGTCGGGGAAACGTGGTTTTCCTCAAGGGTAACCATGAGGCATTTCTGGTGAGCGTCTTCGAAGACCCCTCATTATTCGAGGACTGGATCGGCGTCGGCGGAGCCCAGACATTGATGTCCTACGGCCTTGCGCCTCCAGATCTGAAACGAGACGAACCGGCAACGATCTTGCGTGACTTGATTCGCGCCATGCCGACCGCGCATCTGGAGTTTCTGGACAATTTGCGGTTGAGCTTTACGTACGGGGACTTCTTCTTCGTTCACGCCGGCGTCCGCCCCGGTGTCCCGCTGGCGGAGCAGACGGAACGCGATCTGCTCTGGATTCGCGACGAGTTCCTGCAAAGCGACGAGCAGTTCGGAAAATATATCGTCCATGGCCACACGCCGGTCCGGAGTGCGGAATTTCTGGCGAACCGCGTCAACATCGATACGGGTGCCTATGCTACGGGCAATCTGACCTTGATGAGCATACAGGGCAGCAGAATGCTGGCGGTGTGAGAGGCTTGGCCGACGATCCAGTGAATTCGACGAACGCAGCGCGCGACCTAGTTGAGCAAGTGCGGCGTCTGCCGGGCGCGGGTCTCGGCCATCCAATTGCTCCAGGCCCGCTCGTGTTTGACATAGAGTTCGAGCCAACGCTCGTCATGCTTGTGCTGACGGATACCGGACTCATTGGCAAGCAAATCAGCGCCCGGGCGGGCTTTCCCACTCTCGAGAGTCTCGAACTCGATTGTCTCTGAAATCGTCAGACCGACCAGAACACGTTGGCCGGCCCCGTCCATGATGTAGCGCCGCGGAGCATCCTTCTTTGGCTCACTCATGTCGTCGTCACCTCCAGGATTGATGCGATCGCGTAGACGGCGTGACCGGACGGAACCTAGAAAGCCCGTCGCGCATGTCCGAACGTGGAGGTAGGAGCAGGTCTCGCTGATGCGCGTGAGGCAGAGGGGAACAAGTTTGCCACCTTTCGTCGGACGCGCCAGGCGCGCAATGCGTATCCGAGGGCTAACCCGGAGCAGAAGAACGATGCGGAGACAGAGGCAGAAACCATTGAACGCGTCCAGGCTCTGAAGAGTCAGTCACTCATCAAGAGTGAGCAGTGTGTCGACATCATGATTCTCGATGCCTCGTTCAGGCTGAAAGATTGTTCAAACCGCTCTGCTCTTGTGCGCCGAAAAATCTTGCCACTGCTCGGGTGGACGACGGCGCGTCTGATCTCACCACCACGGAGACGAGAGGCCTCCAAGCTTTGGGGGCCTCGGCGCAGCTCGGACAAACCTTGCGTTTGCGGAAGGAGGATTCCCGATCGATCGGCCGACCGATCCACTTGCAACCCAGCGATGGTCGTCGCATTATTCGGGACCGCCTTTTGAGAAAGGTTCGAGCCCATGAAGTTTCGCATTTTTATTTCGTCGATTGCTCTTGCTATGTTTGGCGCCGTTCTGACGCCGAGCGTCGCTCCGGCCGCTGAGCTCGCGGTCGCTCCCATGCATCATCATCGGGCGACCTATGTCGCGACGGGATACGTGCTGTGGGATGATGTTTATCCGCCTGCGATCTACGGCCCCCAACTACGCCCGGTCGAAGAGGTGTCGGCGATGAAGGCGCAAGCGCGACCTGTGTCGCAGCGCTGGTGGGGGTACTGGTACGCCCGGTGAGTGCCGGGAGCGCACCCAATCGAGATCTGAGTGACGATCGGCAACGAGACCGCCGCAGCACCGAGATGATCGGGAGCGGCGGTTTTCGTTTGCGCATCCTTGCGTGGACGAGGCGCCGGTCGCCTTGCTCCGGTCTCGTCACTTAACTCGGCACGGAGCTTGTCCATCGGGGTCAGCCCGGCAAGACCGGTGTTGACCTCAAGCGGCTACTTCGTAGTCGCGCCTCGCTCCCAC
>Ga0209455_1000999_pt1 | contig 14262 bp, 12 predicted proteins | sample AraplaCol_mCL_r2_FD_184275 | JGI IMG/M metagenome (GOLD analysis project Ga0209455, IMG submission 184275) | Arabidopsis root microbial communities from North Carolina, USA - plate scrape CL_Col_mCL_r2 (SPAdes) (version 2) | ecosystem: Host-associated > Plants > Roots > Endosphere | place: USA...
AGACCAATGGCGTCAGGCTGCTGCCTCCCACCTATCATGATGTCACCACCATCTTCGCCGATCCCCGGTTGCTGAAGCAGATGATCATCAATCTGCTGACCAATGCCTGCAAATACACGCCCGCATCGGGCGAGGTGCAGGTGCGCTGGCACCGCACTTCGGCGGGTGTCGCGGTCGCGGTCGCCGATACCGGCATCGGCATGACGGCGGAGGAAGTCAGCGTCGCGCTGAAACCTTTCGGGCAGGTGAATAATCCGCTGGTCCGGGGCCAGGAAGGAACCGGCCTTGGCCTGCCGCTGGTGAAATCGCTGATCGAAGCCCACGGCGGCGAGCTCAGGATCGAGAGCCAGCCGCAGCACGGCTCGACCTTCATCCTCTCATTGCCGCAGTGATTCCTGCCGGCGCCCTTGGCCACGCGTCAGACGCGCCGGCCAGTGCCATAGAGCATATAGAGGCCGGCGCCGACGATAAGGGCAGCGCCCAGGATCATGGTCTGGTCCGGTACCTCATTGAAGATGAAGAAGCCCCAAAGGGTCGCCCAGATCAGGCCGCTATATTCGAAGGAAGCGACGAAATTGGCCTCGGCCATCCGGTAGGCCTGGCTGAGCAGGGTCATGCCGATCGCCGAGATCGGTCCGCAGGCAGCCAATAGCAGAAGATCGCGCCATGTTGGCGTCACCCAGGCCCGCAGCAGGAAATCGAGGACGCCATTGGCGTCATGGGCGACGCCCCGGCCAAAGAAGATCGCCATGGCGCCGGCTGCGATCAGGAACATGAGGTTCTGATAGAAGGACATGACAATGGCGGGGGTTCGCGCTGCAAGCCCCCGGGCCATCAACTGCGCCGCGCCATATCCCATCGCCGCGATCACCGGCATCAGGGCGACGAGATTGAAGACGCTGCCACCCGGCCGCAACATGACGACGACACCGGCAAAGCCGACCAGGGTCGCCGCCCAGCGCCGCCAGCCAATCTTTTCGCCGAGGAACGGTCCCGCCAAAGCGGTGACGAAAATCGGCACGGTGAAATAGAGCGCCACGATATCGGCGAGCTTCATCACCGGGAAGGCCAGGTAATAGGCGGAATAGGAAATGACCAGGAACACACCGCGCCAGACCAGCGCCTTGACCGGTCCGGTGAAGATGGCCGCCAGCCCCGCCTGCCGATGCACCAGGAACAGCAGGATCGGCAGGGCCGAGAGGCAGCGGATCATCACCACCTCATGCACCGGATAGCCGCCGCTCAACAATTTGATGATGACGTCCTGCAGCGAGAAAATCAGGACGCCGCCGCAGAGCGACAGGATCGCCAGCCAAAGCTGCTTTCCCGCCCCGCGGTTGGCCGCACCAGGCCGCAACGCAATATCAGTCATGATCGGAACGACGACCGGTCAATTGAACATGACGCGATTATGCGCAAACCACCTATCGGCCGTCGCATGCATTTACGGCATGCCCAGCCCATCCTGCACCGCCATCTTGCCGCTTGACCTGGGTCAGCCTCCGGATGGCAGGGACCCACGACAGTCAGGCGAAGGCGTCGCGGATGACCTCGGCGAAACGCCGGCCAGCCTCGACCTCACCCGGATGGCGCCCATCCTGCACCACCCAGTCGCCCCCGACCATGACGTCCTTGACGAGCCGATCGGTACTGCCAAAGAGCCAGCGCGACAGCAGGTCGTCGCCCTTGAGATGGGCGGTCATCGGATGCGCCCCATTGAGGACGATGAAATCGGCCCGCTGACCGGCCTTGATCTCGCCGATCGGCTGTCCCAGCGCCTGGGCACCGCCGGCAAGAGAGGCGCTATAGAGATAACCGCCGATATTGGCACGGTCAGCAACATGCAGGCGATTGCGACGCTCGTGCTTCAGACGCTGGCCATATTCCAGCCAGCGTATTTCCTCGACGACGCTGAGCGAGACATGGCTGTCGGAGCCGATGCCGAAACGTCCCCCTTGCTGGGCGTAGGAGATTGCCGGGAATAACCCGTCGCCGAGATTAGCTTCCGTGGTCGGACAGATGCCGACCACCGCCGCACTCTTTGCCATCGCCGTGACTTCGCGCTCATCGGCATGTGTCGCGTGAATGAGGCACCAGCGGTCATCGACCGGCGCATGTCCATAGAGCCAATCGATCGGCCGCTGACCTGACCAGGCGATGCAATCATCCACTTCCTTCTGCTGCTCGGCGATATGGATATGGACCGGCCTGCCGTCCTTGGTGGCATCGAGGATGGCGCTCATCTCATCGAGAGTGACCGCGCGCAGCGAATGGAAGCAGGCGCCCAAGCGCCGCCCATTCTCACGACACAGCGGTTCCAGATGCCGCAGCAGATCGAGATAGCCATCGGTGTCATGAATGAAGCGTCGCTGTCCCGTCGTCGGCTCCTTGCCGCCGAAACCGCCATGGGCATACATCACCGGCAACAGGGTGATGCCGATGCCCGTATCGTCGGCCGCGGCGAGGACGCGCTCGGCCATCTCCGCGTGATTGGTGTAACGCTTTCCATCGAGGTCGTGATGCAGGTAATGAAACTCGGCGACCGAGGTATAGCCAGCCTTCAGCATGTCGATATAGAGATAGCGGGCGATCGCCTCGACCTGCTCCGGGTTGAGGCGGCCCACCAGCCGGTACATCAGATCACGCCAGGTCCAGAAACTGTCCTCCGGGTCGCCGGCGACCTCGGTCAGGCCTGCCATGGCGCGCTGGAAGGCATGCGAATGGAGATTGGGCATGCCGGGAATGACCGGGCCGGCGAGGCGCTGACCACTGTCGCTTGCAGCACCTGCCGTCGGGCTCCCCTTCCCGGCCCCGCCCGTCACCGAAGAGATCATGCCATTGGCATCGACCGTGATGCGGACATGCTCTGCCCAACCTTGCGGCAGGAGCGCCTGATCGGCGATATAGGTCTTCATGTGATACAGCCCCTCTGACCGCTCGCCTCGTACACTGAATACGTGTCCTGGCCCTTAGCGGCTTGGTGTGCCGGCCAGCCTATACTATAGTCTCGGCCAAGAATGACGGAAATTCGACGTGCCGCCACGATTCGGCATGCGCGTCTTTGACCTTGCCGCCGGCCCGACCGGCGCTCACGGGAGGCATATTGGACAACTCGCTGCTGCCGCGCTATTCGCAGGTCAAGCGAATGATCCTGGATCGGATCGAAGCGGGCGATTGGCCGGCCAAGCACCGCATCCCCTCGGAATCGGAACTGGTGCGCGATCTCAGCGTCAGCCGGATGACGATCAACCGTGCCCTGCGCGAGCTCACGCTGGAAGGTCGGCTGGTGCGCGTTCAGGGTGTCGGCACCTTCGTCGCCGAAGCCAAGATGCAGTCGCCGCTGATCGAGATCCGTAATATCGCCGAAGAGATCACCGAGCGCGGCCACCAACATAGCGCCAAGGTCGTCGCCCTGGAGAAGCTCACCGTCAGCAACGAGATCATTGCCTCGCTCGATCTGCCGCTCGGCGCCGATATCTTTCATTCCATCCTGGTGCATTACGAGAACGGCATCCCGGTACAGCTCGAAGACCGTTTCGTCGACCCGCAATTGGCACCCGATTATCTGAAGCAGGATTTCACCCAGATCACGCCTTATGTCTATCTGACCGAGATCGCGCCGATCTCTGAGGCGGAGCATGTGATCGAGGCGGTGCTGCCAGTCACCTGGGAACGTCGCCTGCTGAAATGCGATTCCCATGAGCCCTGCATCCAGCTGCAGCGCACCACCTGGAGCGGCCCTCGCAAAGTCAGCTGGGCGCGCCTGCTCTATCCCGGCAGCCGTTATCGCCTGACCGGCCATTTCAGCTTCAAGGGCGGCGCCTAGGGTACCGCGCCACGCGGCGATGCCGCGGCCCTGCCGCCGATCAGGCAAATACCGCTGCCTCAAGCAATCGCCGTGTTGATATCCGCGAGCCATGCCGGTTCTGCGAGACGCTGGTCGACAAGGGCAATGTCCGGAGCCAGGAACCGGTCCTGGTCATAAGCCGGCACCTCGGCGCGCAGCAGGCGATACGCCCGCTCGGTGCCGCGGCCGAGACGCAAGCCCGGATAGAATTCCATGGCCTGGCCGGCGAGCAGGAACTCGATCGCCAGGATCTTGCGGGTATTGTCGATCACCTGCCGGCATTTCAGTGCTGCCGGCGTGCCGAGACCGAGATGATCCTCTTGCTGCGCCGAGGTGATGTAGTTATCCGTCACCATCGGATGCGCGAGCAGCTTGTTCTCCGCCGCCAGCGAGGCCGCGGTATATTGCGCGATCATCATGCCGGAATTGACGCCACTTTCCCGCACCAGGAAAGGCGGCAGGTCGCTGACCGCCGGATTGATCAGCCGGTCGAGCCGCCGCTCGGCAACCGAGCCCAGCTCCGCCATGGCGATCGCCAGCAGGTCCATCGCCATGGCCAGGCTCTGGCCATGCGGATGCGCATTGGAAATCACCCGGTAATTATCCGGCGTGCCGATCACCAGGGGATTGTCGGTGGCTGAACCGAGCTCGATCTCGATCTGGCGACGAACATGATCGATCTGGTCGCGCGTCGCCCCGTGAATCTGTGGGATCGAGCGCAGGGACAAGGCATCCTGGGTACGCACCCCCTGATGCTTGGCGATGATCTCGCTATCCGCCAGCAGGCTGCGCAGGCGCCGGCCAATCGCCAGCAGGCCGGGATGGCGTTTGAGGTCGAGAACCAGGGGATCGAAGGCCGCGATCTGTCCCTTCAGGGCCTCGAAACTGAGCGCCCCCGTGATATCGGCCCAGTCCGCCACCTGCTCGGCTTCCACCAGCGCCAGGCAGGCGAGACCGGTCAAGCAGCGCGTCCCGTTGACGAGGCACAGCCCATCCTTGGTCGCCAGCTCGATCGGCGCCAAGCCGGCTTCCGCCAAGGCGGCAGCGGCGCTCATCTGCCGGCCGTTCATCAGCACATCGCCGACACCGATCAAGGCGAGGCCGATATGCGCCCCGTGGACGATATAGCCGACCGAGCCCTGGCGCGGCACCAGCGGCGTAATATTGGCATTGAGCAGGGCGGCGAGCTGCAGCGGCACGGTCGGGCTGACACCCGGCTGGCCGTGGCAAAAATCGTTCAGCATGGTCGCCATGATGGCGCGGGTCGCCGCGACCGGCAGCGGTTCGCCGACGCCGCAGGCATGGCTGAGCAAGGTATTGCGCGACAGCTGCCGGCGCTGGATACCGGTCAGGCGGATATTGCTGAGCGCACCCAGTCCGGTGCTGATCCCATAGGCGATTTCGCCGCTATCGATGATCCGCTCGACGATCGCCCGGCCATTCCGCACTTGGGCTAGGGCAATGTCGCCGATGGTGATATCGGCTTCGCCCCGGGCAATTGCGACGATCTGCCGATAGGTCAAGGAAAAGGCGTCACGGCAGATCACTACCTTCACCGGAGCGGAATCCGCAACTGGCAGGGCGATCTCACGTTGGGCGGCAGGCATGGTCTAGTCTCCTGATAAAGCTGACAACTTGTATATACAGGGCTATACAAGGCGGCAATTCAGTAAATGTCATGGAAGCCATGAGAGACTCGCGCGGATGCGCTTGCGGGCCGGTCGCCGGCCGGTCACATTTGGCCATGGACCTTGATCAAGATTCCCTGCTGCAGGAGCCGCCGATGGGCGCGCGCGGGTGCCGTTACCTGACCGCCCGGCTGACCTTGCGGCCGATCGCGGCCGGCGATCTTTCCTTGCTCAGCGCCATCTTCACCGACACCCGGACGACGGCACACCGCCCGGATCCAAAACCGGAGACGGTGGCAGAATGCCGGCAGCGCCTGGCTCGTTACCTGGAACACTGGGCCAAGCACGGCTTCGGGATCTGGGCGTTGGAACATGACGGGGTTGCGATCGGCTTTGGCGGCCTGACCCATCGCGACGGCTTTGCCGGCCTCAATCTCAGCTATCATCTGCATCCCGATCGCTGGCGTCATGGCTATGCCAGCGAATTTGCCGCCGCCGCCAGCGACATCGCCCTGCAGGACATGGGCACGCCTCGGGTGATCGGGGTCGTCCGGCATGTCAACCTAGCCTCGCGCCGCGTCCTGGAGAAAGCGGGTCTGACCTTGGAGCGCGAGATCGTCTATGGTGATCATCCGGGCCTGCTCTATGTGAAGCACCGGGAACTGGTACCGCGCTAAGACCGCGCCGCGGAAAGACGACGAGATGACCGGAGGCCGCTGATGGAACTCGCCTGTCAGGATGCCGTGCGCGAACAGCGCCAGCTCCGCCTCTCGATCATCCTGACCGTCATGGTCGCCACCATCGGCATCGTCACTGGCCTCTGGGTCGGATCGCAATCGATTGTCTTCGACGGCTTCTTCTCGATGATCGACGCCACCATGACGGTGGTCGCCCTGATCGTCTCGCGCCTGGTGACACGGGATGGCAGCCGCCATTTCCAGTTTGGTTACTGGCATCTCGAGCCCTTGGTGGCCGGCTTCAACGGCATCATCATGGCCTTGAGCTGCGGTTATGCCTTCCTGAACGGCATCGACGGATTGCGCAAGGGCGGCCATCCGGTCGATTTCCATCTCGCCGTCGTCTATGCCGTGGTGATCAGCCTCGCCAGTTACCTGATGTGCCTCTATCAGCACCATCAGAACAAGGACCTACAATCGGAACTATTGCGTATCGACAGTCATGGCTGGTTCATGGGCGGCACGCTCAGCGCGGCACTGCTGGCCAGTTTCCTGATTGCCTCGCTTGCCGCCGGCACCAGCATCGAGCCCTGGACACCCTATGTCGATCCCGCCGTCCTGACCGGTCTCTCCGTGTTGCTGGTGCCGATCCCGCTCAGCATCATCTGGCGCTCGGTGCGTGAGATCTTCCTGGTGGCGCCTGCCGAGCTCGACGAGCATACCCGCAATGTGGTGAGCGAGATTGCCACCCGTTACGGCTTCCCGAAATTCCGCTCTTATGTGGCGAAGACCGGGCGTGCTGATCTCATCGAGATCAGCATCATCACCCCGCCCAATTTCAAGGTCGAGAGCATCGAGAGCTACGATCGCATCCGCCAAGAAATCGCCGACAAGCTCAACGAAGACGGCCGCCAACTCTGGCTCACCATCATCTTCACGGCCGATGAGAAATGGGCGTGATCTGATCGCGCGGGTCAGCCCTTACGCGTAGCTGCGACACGCTCAGCCAGCAAGCACATGATCTCGAACATCATGGTGGCGCCGACCAGTGCCGTATTGCCTGACTGATCGAAGGGTGGCGAGACTTCCACCACATCGCCACCGATCAGATTGAGCCCGCGCAGGCCACGTAATAACGTCAGAGCTTCGCGGGTGGTGAGGCCGCCGGCTTCCGGCGTGCCCGTACCTGGCGCGAAGACGGGGTCAAGACCATCAACATCGAAGCTGATATAGGTCGGGCCATCGCCGACCACGCGGCGGGCCTCGGCAATCACCGCCTCGATACCGACCTTGTCGACCTCCTGCATCTCCATCACCCGCATGCCGGAATTATGCGAGAAGTCATTGTCGTCCGGCGCATATTTCGAGGCACGGATGGCGATCTGGATCACCCGCTTCGGATCGAGCAGCCCCTCCTCCACGGCGCGGCGGAAGGGCGTGCCGTGGGTATATTTGTTGCCGCCGAAATAGGTGTCATTGGTATCGCAATGGGCATCGACATGGATCATGCCAACCGGCCGGTCCTTGGCGATCGCCCGGAAGATCGGCAGGGTGATCAGATGATCACCACCCGCCGAGAGTGGCAGAGCACCAGCCGCATGCACCTTGGCATAGAAATTCTCGATCCGCTTCAGGCTGTCCATCAGGTCGATCGGATTGACCGGTGAGTCACCGAGATCGGCAATTCGCGCCAGGCTGTAGGGTTGGATATCGGTGGTCGGATGCACCTTGCGCATCAGCGCCGAGGCGCTGCGGATCTCGCGCGGCCCATGGCGCGCTCCCGCCCGGTTGGTGGTCCCGCCATCCCAAGGCACGCCAATCAACGCGATATCAAGTTGCGACAGCTCGGTCGTGTAGGGCAAACGCATAAAAGTGGCGATGGCGCCAAAGCGGGGCGTGATCGCGGAGTCCACCGGTTGCGGGAAGTTGCTTGGCGTATTGCTTGTCATGATCCCTGACCTTGTTACTTGCCGCCACTGTCACATATCAGCGTCTTCATCGTCAAACGCGCCGGTAATCTTCAGGCCTTCGATCCAGGTGCCACCATGCTTGCGAATGACGCGACGTGGCTCGACGCCTCCCTCGCGCGCAATCGCATCCGCCAATTGCTCCGAATGGGTCACGAGCCAGATCTGCGTATGTTTTGCCGCTTCGACGATCAACCGCGCCAAGGGCTCGAGAAGTGCCGGATGCAGGCTGGTTTCCGGCTCATTCAGCGCGACAAACTTGGGCAGCCGATAGGCAAGCAAGGCCCCTATCAAAGCGAGATAACGCAACGTGCCATCGGACAGCTCTTCCAGCTCGAACACACGGTGCGGATAGTCAGCAAAGATCATCCCGAAGGTGGCATGTCGGTCCGGCCGTGGCACGACGAGCTCAGCGCCGGGAAAGGCATCCTCAATGGCGCGGTCTAGCTCCGTCGTATCACCGCGAATATGCACCAGTGTGGCAAAGACCGCAGCCAGATTGGATCCATCCGATGCCAAGGTCGGCGTGGTGATCGCCAGACATGGCCGTCGGAGAGGCGCATCTGCATCCGTCCGAAAACCATGATAAAAGCGCCAGTCCAATAATGTCCGGCGCAGCCAATAGAGATCCGAGAACCGGGATGGGTCTTCCACTGTACCCAGCGCCGTCTCAGAAAACATCAAATCATCGTTGATCTGCTCGCGAACACCCTCCTCGTTTCGCATCCACAAGGCAGGGCCCTTGCGTTCAAGTAATGCGACCTTGCGTCTCCCGGCATGGAGGGAGAGGGTTTCCGATTTAACGATCGGCTCAGAGGCAAAGGCAGCAAAAGCCTCTTTTGGTGGAAAGCCGATGCCGATGTCATAACTATAGGCAGTCTGCCCATTGCTGCCGAAATTGGCGGAGATATTGACTTGCCCCAACTGATCCTTCCGCTTGATACCGGCGCTGATGACCGATGCCATGCCGCCTTCAGTGGCCAATTCGCGCGCCAGACTTCCTGCCGCCGCCGATTGGATGATCTGCAGGCCGCGATAGAGATTGGTCTTACCGACACCATTGGCACCAACGAAGACACTCAGCTGATCCACGGGAAAGCTGATTTGCCGCAGCGAACGATACCCGGCGACATGTACCGAATTCAGCTGATAGGGGTTCTTATCCGTTGTCATGATGCCTCGGCAACTCCGATATCACCGTACCCGGCTCAGCCCCAGCCAGAGTCCGCCACCGATCAAGGCACCACCGCTGCAGCGCATGATCCAGCGACTGCGGCTCGGGCTGAGCATCCGGGCGGCGCGCCCGCTCAGGATCGCGAAGCTGCTGTCGGAGATCCCGCCGCAGATCAGCGCCGTGACACCGAGCAGCGCGATTTGCGCCGTATAGTTGCCCTGCGGGTTGATGAATTGCGGCAGGAAGGCGCCGAAGAACAGCAATTGCTTGGGATTGCTGAGCGAGACCAGGCAGCCTTGCATGAAGAAGCCACCGCGCGGCTGGCGCAGTGCTTGACCCTCGCCAACGGAACCCGCGGCCCGGATCAATTTCCAACCGAGATAGATCAGATAGGCCGCACCGGCGAGCCGCAGCCAGTCGAACCAATGTCCGAGATTGGCAATAGCCGTTGCCAGGCCGAACAGCACCAGGGCCAACATGGTGCCGCAACCAAGCTGCGTGCCGGCGGCATTCAAGAGGCCGGCGCGCATGCCATGGCGCAGGCTGTTGGCGACGATCAAGGTCGTGGTCGGCCCGGGAATGGCCGCGGCGATGAAACATGCGACGACATAGGCCAGGTACAATTGTAACGACATCACGCTCCCCCTTTTCGGGAGCCATGATAGGGAGGCAAAGGCGATTTGTCAGCCGCCAGCCGGGTCCTGAGGGCAGCACCCGAACAGGGAAATAGCGCCGTATGCAGCGGGCGATGATCAGCGGTTTGAGGGCTTTGGTAACTGCGCTGTCTCCCGACGTTTGCGCCGGCAAAGGAACAGATCGCCGATCGAACGGTTCCAACAGCGGACCGGCAACGGATATGACGATGAGCGCGAAACACGCAGGCCAAAAGGCGGATGGCAGCAGTACCGACGAACATCCGACTGCCCCTAGTCGAAGCGAGCCAAAGACGCTGGCCGGCCTTAACCGGCTAATCCTGGCCTCACCGCCACTGGTTGCCGGCTCCTCACGCGCGGTTCTCGGTGAAGGTCCGGAAGGTGCCCGGATCGTCCTTGTCGGGGAACAGCCGGGCGACCAGGAAGATCGCCTAGGCCGGCCTTTCGTCGGACCGGCGGGTCAACTGCTGGATCTGGCCTTGCAGGAGGCCGGTATCAAGCGAACGGAAGTTTATGTGACCAATGCCGTGAAACATTTCAAATTCGAGCAGCGTGGGAAGCGGCGCCTCCATCAAAAGCCAACCACCGGAGAGGTGAAACATTATCGCTGGTGGCTGATGAAAGAGCTCTCCTTCATTCACCCGCATATCGTCGTCGCATTAGGCGCCACGGCGGCCTCGGCCCTGGCGGGCAAGCCGGTCGCTATTATGAAGTCGCGCGGCGAGACCCAGTTCGGTGACTTTCATGGTTACATCACCATACACCCGTCCTATCTGCTTCGGATCCCCGACGCTGCCGCGAAGCGAGAGGCCTATGCGGATTTCTGTACCGATCTGAAACGCATCCGCAAACTGGCGGCGTGCCCCCAAAGCAAAAGGCCGGCCCCGCCGGGCCGGCCTTCGCCATTCCGTATAGCCGAGGCTTAGAACAGGCCTTCGACCTCGCCCTTTTCATTGAGGCGGATATGGTTCGCCGACGGCACGCGTGGCAGACCCGGCATGGTCATGATCTCACCGCAGATGACGACGATGAATTCCGCACCAGCCGACAGGCGGATCTCACGCACCGGCAGGGTATGGCCTGACGGGGCGCCCTTGGCGTTGGGATCGGTTGAGAAGCTGTACTGGGTCTTCGCCATGCAGACCGGATAGTGACCGAAACCGGCCTTGTCCAATTCCGCAAAGCGATCCCGCACCGACTTCTCGGCGCTGACATCGGCGGCGCCATACAGCGACTTGGCGATGGTGCGCACCTTCTCGAACAGCGGCATATCGTCCGGATAGAGCGGCTTGAAGTTGCTCGGAGTCTCGGTCATCTTGACGACCGCATGGGCGAGCTCTTCGATACCGGCGGAACCCGACGACCAGTGATTGCACTCGATCGCCTGGCTGCCGAGATCGGCGCAGAGCGCCTTCACAGCGGCCAGTTCGGCATCGGTGTCAGCGATGAAGCGGTTGATGGCAACGACGGCCTGCACACCGAACTTCTTCACGTTCTCGATGTGACGAGCGAGGTTGGCACCACCCTTCTTCACGGCTTCAACGTTTTCCTTGCCGAGGTCTTCCTTGGCAACGCCGCCATGCATCTTGAGCGCGCGCACGGTGGCAACGATCACCGCTGCCGCCGGCTTCAGGCCGGCCTTGCGGCACTTGATGTCGAAGAACTTCTCGGCGCCGAGATCGGCGCCGAAACCGGCTTCGGTCACCACGTAATCGGCCAGCTTCAGCGCGGTGGTCGTAGCGATCACCGAGTTGCAGCCATGGGCGATGTTGGCGAACGGGCCGCCATGGATGAAGGCCGGGTTGTTTTCCAGCGTCTGCACCAGGTTCGGAGCAATCGCGTCCTTGAGGAGAACGGTCATCGCACCGTCGGCCTTGAGGTCGCGGGCGTAGATCGCCTTCTTATCGCGGGTGTAACCGACGATGATGTTACCGAGACGCTTGGTCAGGTCGGCGAGATCGGTCGACAGGCAGAAGATCGCCATGATCTCCGAGGCGACGGTGATGTCGAAACCGTCTTCGCGGGGGAAGCCGTTGGAGACGCCGCCCAACGAATTGGTGATCTGACGCAGCGCGCGGTCGTTCATGTCCATGACGCGGCGCCAGGAAATACGGCGGCTGTCGAAGCCGAGCTCGTTGCCCCAGTAGATGTGGTTGTCGATCAGCGCCGAGAGCAGGTTATGCGCGGTGCCGATGGCATGGAAGTCGCCGGTGAAATGCAGGTTGATGTCCTCCATCGGCACGACCTGGGCGTAACCACCGCCTGCCGCACCACCCTTGACACCGAAGCACGGTCCGAGGCTCGGCTCGCGCAGGCAGATGATCGCCTTCTTGCCGATGCGGTTGAGGCCGTCACCGAGGCCCACCGTGGTCGTGGTCTTGCCTTCACCGGCCGGGGTCGGATTGATCGCCGTCACCAGGATGAGCTTGCCATCCTTCTGGCCCTTCAGCGACTTGATGTAATCCATCGAGATCTTGGCCTTGGTATGGCCGAAGGGCAGCAAGTGCTCTTCCTGGATACCGAGCTTCGCCGCCACCTCGCGGATCGGCTTCATTTTTGCCTCGCGGGCAATCTCGATATCACTACCGACCTTCTTCGTCATCGCAGCAGCTCCCAAGCACTCATCTGGTTGGTGAAAATCAGGGTAAAACGCTTGGCGATCCGTCGGATTTGCGGGCTTTTGCCGCTTTTGCCGGGATCGCCGGTGGACAGAGATTACGGGCTTTCGATTGCCGATTTCCGCCTATCGGCGACGGGTAATTGTCGTTTTTGCGGCTGATTGGTCGCCCGGACGTCAATCCGCCAAATCGTCATATAATTGCGCGGGAGACCGAGCACCCCGACTCACGAATCGGGCGGAAGTTCTGCAACTTCCGCCCGTTTTCCGTCTCAGTGGCCTCTCAGCAATCCAAGGTATTGTCCCGTTCCCACTCAGTGAGATGACGGCTGTAGTTGTTCCAGTCGGAATATTTCAGCTTGCAGTAGCTGTCTACAAAACTGTCACCAAGCTGTTCGCGCATGGTCTTGCTCTTGTCGAGCAGCCGCACCGCATCCAGCAGGTTGAGCGGCAGCTTCTTGCCGCTCTTCACCGTATGGCCTTCGGTGTACATGTTGATGTCGAGGCGCTTGCCCGGGTCGCGCTTGTTGACGATGCCGTCGATACCGGCGCTGAGCAGGCCGGCCTGTAGCAGATACGGATTGGTGGCACCGTCGGCGAGGCGAACTTCGAAGCGGCCGGCATCGGGGACGCGCACCATGTGGGTGCGGTTGTTGCCGGTCCAGGTGATGGTGTTCGGCGCCCAGGTCGCACCTGAGGTCGTCCGCGGCGCGTTGATGCGCTTATAGGAGTTCACCGAGGGATTGAAGATGGCGCAGAGCTCGTCGGCGCTGTGCATGATGCCGCCCAGCACGGCATAGCCGAGCTTGGAGAGGCCGAGCTCGCCCTTGGCATCGCTGAACATGTTCTTGTTGCCCGACTTGTCCCAGAACGAGACGTGGGCATGGCAGCCATTGCCGGTCAGATTGCTGAAGGGCTTCGGCATGAAGGTCGCCCGCATGCCATGCTTCTCGGCGATCGACTTCACCATGTATTTGAAGAACACATGGCGGTCGGCGGTAACAAGGCAATCATCATATTCCCAGTTCATCTCGAACTGGCCGTTGGCGTCCTCATGGTCGTTCTGGTAGGGCTTCCAACCCAGCGCCAGCATGCTATCGCAGATCTCGGTGATGATGTCATAGCGACGCATCAGGGCCTGCTGGTCGTAGCAGGGCTTCTCCGCCGTATCGGCCTCGTCAGCCGGCGCCTTGCCGTCCGGCGTGATCAGGAAGTATTCGCATTCGACGCCGCTCTTCATGCGATAGCCGAGCTTGGCCGCTTCGGCGACCTTGCGCTTCAGCAGGTTGCGCGGCGCGTCATCCACTGGCTTGCCATCCATCCAGAGATCACCGGCGAGCCAGCCCACTTCCGGCTTCCAGGGCAGTTGGATCAGGCTTTCCGGATCGGGCTTTGAGAAGAGATCGGGATGAGCCGGCGTCATGTCCAGCCAGGTGGCGAAGCCGGCAAAACCAGCTCCGTCACGCTGCATGCCGGCGATCGCCTGGGCCGGCACCAGTTTGGCCCGCAGCGCGCCGAAGAGGTCGACGTAGCTGATCAGGAAGTATTTAATTTTGCGTTCTTTGGCGACCTTCGCCAGATCGATGCTCATGAGTATTTCCCCTAACCTTGGCTCTTTGGCCTTAATTGATCACTGAAAGACCGGCGGCGCTTGCCGCCGCCGGTGAACCTCCCAAAATGGTGGATTAGTAACCTCCCT
>Ga0209455_1001000_pt1 | contig 14262 bp, 11 predicted proteins | sample AraplaCol_mCL_r2_FD_184275 | JGI IMG/M metagenome (GOLD analysis project Ga0209455, IMG submission 184275) | Arabidopsis root microbial communities from North Carolina, USA - plate scrape CL_Col_mCL_r2 (SPAdes) (version 2) | ecosystem: Host-associated > Plants > Roots > Endosphere | place: USA...
TGAAGCGGCGGCCGCCGTCATCGTCCTGCGGCAGCGTCAGTACGCGTATCTGCAGGCGGGCTACCTGATCGTGATGCGTATCGGCCAGCGCATCGGCCAGGCGCAGACGGCCCTGCAGACAGGTATCGAGCGAACCGGCCGACAGCCCCGCCAACAGCAGGCAGGCCAGGCGTGCAGGCAGTGCGCGCGGCGCCGATCGCATTCTTGCAAATGCTGCCAGCGCCGCAATCGCCACGCATGCCAGCGCGGCGAGGCCGAACGCTCCGGGCAGGGCAGCCAACAGATGAGGCAGCCCGGCGCCGAAAATGAACGAAAGAAGAAAAGCGCGGCCAGAAATGAGAACCTCCGCAAAGGTTCCAGACTAGCCACTGGGGAATAAGCTCGCCAAGACGGGAAGGCGCGCTTTTGTCACCGCGAACCCGAGCCCGGTGCGCAAGAAGAACGGCGCGTCAGGCGGGAGCGACGCTGCGCACGACGCGATTCCTGCCCGTGGACTTGGCTTCGTACAGGGCGTTGTCGGCCAGCACATAGACCGCATGCTGATCCACGTTCGAATCGACGCGCACGCAGGTCAGGCCGAACGAGGCCGTCACGACGTTGCCCGTATTGCCCAGATGAGGGATGGCGAGCCCCTCGATTTTCTTGCGCAAGGTCTCCACGGTCTGTAGCGCCGTATCGGGATCGCGCACCGAGAAAATGACGCAGAACTCCTCGCCGCCCAGCCGGAACACGAAATCCGAAGCGCGCCGCATCGACTGGCGCAGCATCTCGGCAATACGCTGCAGCACCACATCGCCTTGCGGATGGCCGTAGCGGTCGTTGTAGCGCTTGAAGTGGTCGATGTCGAAGATGCTGAAGGCGAGCGTATTGCCTTCGGATTCTTTCGTCCGATTGAAGGTGCGCTCGATCACGTCGTCGAAATGGCGGCGGTTGTACAGGCCGGTCAGGGGATCGGTCACGCTCAAGGATTCCAGCTGCCGATTGGCGTTCTCCAGCTCCATCGCGCGTTCGTTCAGGCGTGCGTTCAGGAGCGAGGCATGCATATTGCCGAACGCGAGCGCGTAGCCTATGTGCGCCAGGACCAGGCAGAAGGAAAACAGGATCTGGAAATTTCCAGAAGCCATGAAATCCTGCGGCGCGGGAAAGAACCAGGTGCCGGCCATGCGCACCACCATCACCGCCGTGAAAAACAAGGTCACGGCGCAGGCATCGATATAGCGGTCTCTTTTGTGCTCGCGCCCCGCCGCGAACAATGCGGCGACATTGACCAGGGTAATCGCTGCCTGACAGGCGGTGTAGACGTAAACACGCGCATCGGTGTCGTATCGGATGTAGGTAAACCCGATCAGAAGGAAGATTTCCAAGGCCAGCAGCAGCCAGGGCAGTTTCGACCTGCGTCTTCTGAGAAACGCGCAAGTGCCCAGGTAGAACAGGACGGAGCTGAGCGTGATGCCGAAATTGCCGCCGAGAATCGAAAACAGGTCGGGAAGACTGCCGCGGCGCGTGACCAGCAGGTGCCCGGCCGCGCTGGCGAAAAAACCGTAGCTCCACAGCAGAAGATAGCGCCGCTTCCCGCTCTTCCATTGCGCCAGCATGCCGACCCCGAGGGTCGCCTCGATCAGGGCGGAAAAGAAATAGGCGTTGGATAAATCCAGGCTCAGCATGGCCACCCAGGCAGGCAATCGTTCGCTGGGATGATATTGCCTGGTGCCTCGCGCGCCTCTCCATGATTACCATGAGTTGCAGCGCAAGAATTGCGCGGCTGACGCCGGCGGGCGCTCTACACCATGCCCTGAGCTTGCAGGCGGGGCAGCACCCGGAGGGCGGTGCCAGTCGTGGCGCGGACCACATCCTCGCGCGGCATGCCGCGCAGCTCGGCCAGCACGTCGGCGATGCGCGCCAGTTCATGCGGGGCGTTGCGGCGCTCGGGTTCGTGCAGCCAGGCGGGAGGAATGTCCGGCGCGTCGGTTTCCAGCACCAGGTGCTCCAGGCCCATGTCCACGGCATGGCGTCGTATCTGCAAGGCCCGCGCATAGGTCATGGCGCCGCCCAGGCCCAGCGCGAAGCCGCGTTCGGCGAACGCCCGCGCCTGCTGTGCGCTGCCGTTGAAGGCATGGGCAATGCCGCCCGGCACGCCCGGTTTGCGGCGCAGGTATTTGAGCAGCACGTCCTGCGAACGCCGCACGTGCAGCAATACCGGCAGGCCGAATTCGGCGGCGATATCCAGCTGCGCGGCATAGAAATGCTCCTGCCGCTCGCGCTCCGGGCCCTGGGAAATCTCGGGCACGAAGAAATCCAGGCCGATCTCGCCTATGGCCACGAAACGCGGATCGTCCAGGGACTCGCGCACCCGTTCGCGCAGCAGGCCCAGGTCGCTTTCGGCGGCCCGGCGCACATACATGGGATGGATGCCCAGGGCATAGGCGCCGCCGGCGAAGGAATGGGCCAGATCGCGCACGACCGGGAAATTGGCGCGTTCCACGGCCGGAATGACAATGCCCCGCACGCCCGCCGCGCGAGCGGCCTGGATGACCGCCGCGCGGTCCGCGTCGAACTCGGCGGCGTCCAGATGGCAGTGCGTGTCGATCAGCATGGCGTCGGGCTCCCGTTGACAGGCCCTGGTCCGCAAGCTCAGCCGGAAACGAGCTTGCCGCGCTCCATATGCAGCACGCGGTCGGCGCGCGCGGCCAGTTCCTGGTCGTGCGTGACAATGACGAAGGCCGTGCCCGACTCCCGGTTCACGCGCGACAGCAGCTCGTAGACATCGTGCGCCGTATGCCGGTCCAGATTGCCCGTGGGCTCGTCGGCCAGCACGCACGCCGGCCGCGTGACCAGCGCCCGCGCCAAGGCCACGCGCTGCCGCTCGCCGCCGGAAAGCTGGGCGGGATAGTGCTCCGCGCGCGCCGCCAGGCCGACCTGCTCGAGCACGGCGCGCGCCGCGGCGCGCGCCTCTTCGCGGCCCTGCCGCCGCACGATCAAGGGCATGGCCACGTTGTCCAGCGCGCGAAACTCCGACAGCAGGTGATGGAACTGGTAGACGAAGCCCAGGCTGCGGTTGCGCAGGGCGCTCTTGGCGGTCCTGCCGCCGCACGATCAAGGGCATGGCCACGTTGTCCAGCGCGCGAAACTCCGACAGCAGGTGATGGAACTGGTAGACGAAGCCCAGGCTGCGGTTGCGCAGGGCGCTCTTGGCGGATTCGCCCAGCCCGGAGGCGGCAGTGCCGTCGACGGTCACGCTGCCGTGGTCGGGCGCATCCAGCAGGCCCAGAATGTGCAGCAGCGTGCTCTTGCCCGAACCCGAGGCGCCGATGATGGACACCATCTCGCCGCGCGCCACCGTCAAGGACACGTCGGTCAGTACGTCGATGCGCTCGGGGCCTTCGTCGTAGAACTTGCTCAAGCGCTCGGCGCGCAAGGCCGGCGTCGCGCCGCGGGAGGCTTCAATCATGGCGCAGCACCTGGGCGGGTTGCAGGCGCGAGGCGCGCCAGCTGGGATACAGCGTGGCCAGGAGCGACAGCGCCAGCGAAGTCACGCCTATGGCGGTGATGTCCGAAACTTGCGGGTCGGACGGCAGTTCGCTGATGAAATACACCTGGGGCGCGAGGAAATGCACGCCGAAGAGATGCTCGATGAAGGGCACGATGGTTTCGATGTTGTAGGCGATGAGCGCGCCGAACAGAACGCCCGCGACGGTGCCCGCCACGCCGATCAGGCTGCCCTGCACCAGGAAGATCCGCGCGATCTCGCGCGGGCCGGCACCCAGCGTGCGCAGGATGGCGATGTCGGATTGCTTGTCCTTGACGGCCATCACCAGGGACGACAGCAGGTTGAAGGCGGCCACCGCCACGATCAGCGCCAGGATCAGGAACATCATGCGCTTTTCGGTCTGCACCGCGGCGAACCAGGTGCGGTTGTTGCGCGTCCAGTCGCTGGCGATGACGTAGGGCGGCAGCGTGCGCGACAGCTCGGCGGCGACCTGCGGCGCGCGCTGCATGTCGGCCACGCGCAGGCGCACGCCCGCCGAGCCGCTGTCACGGAACATCTTGGCCGCATCCTCCGTGTCGATGAAAGCCAGCGAGGAGTCGTATTCGTAATTGCCCGAGGAGAAGACGCCGACGACCGTGAACTGCCGCATGCGCGGCGCGAAACCCGCCGGGCTGATGCTGCCCTGCGGCGCCAGCATCAGCACTGTGTCGCCGAGCTTCACGTCCAACGCGGCGGCCAGGTCGCTGCCCAGCACCACGCCGAAGCTGCCCGGCTTGAGATCGCCGAGCTTGCCGGCAATCATTTGCCGGGGAACCTGCGACACGTTCCCCTCAAGAGCCGGATCGATGCCCTGCACCTGCACGCCGCGCAAGGTCTGGCCGCGCACGACCATGGCCTGGGCCGAGACGAAAGGCGCCACGCCGCGCACCTCCGGATTTTTCTTGGCCATGTCGGCATAATGCTGCCACTGCGGCAGGCTCTCTTCGGGCGAGGCTCCGGCGATGTAGAGCTGGATGTTGGGCAGCACCGACAGCATGCGGTCGCGCACGTCTTTCTGGAAGCCGTTCATGACCGACAGCACGATGATCAGCGCGGCCACCCCCAGGGCGATGCCGGCCATGCTCGTGGCGGCAATGAAGGAAACGAAGCGATCGCGTCGCCCCTTGCCGCCGCGCCGCCACCAGCGGCCCATGCCCGCGTAGCGGGCGCCTATCCAGAATTCGTAAGGTATTTTCAGCACCTGCGCATTATCCCGCAATTTTCATTACCGCCTTGCGAGCAGCCGGCCCGCCCGGCACGGGACGACTACAATCCTTTTCATGCTTATCGTGCTCGCGGGCGCCCTGCCCGATGCTTCCATCGCCAACGAACTGGCCCGCCACCTGCCCCAGCGGGCGCCGACCCTGCATGCCTGGCTGACCCTGGGCCAGGTCGAATACCGCGATCACGATCCCCACGCCCAGGGCTGCACGCCCTTCGAGGCCTGGCAGCTCGAATACGCCGGCTATGCCGCGCAACCCGGGCTGCCCTGGGGCGCCGGGCTGGGGCCGCTCCTGGCCGGCAAGGACGCCTGCCGCGGCGGCCAGGCCGTGTGGCTGGGCGAACTGGTCCACCTGGCCCTGGGCACCGACCGCGCCACGCTGCTGCCTGTCGGGCAGATGGACGTTCGCGCCGAAGAAAGCCAGGCCCTGTTCGAAGCCGTCCGGCCGCTGTTCCAGGACACGGGCTTCGCCGCCGAACCGCTCGATGCGCGGCGCTGGCGTCTGTTCCTGCCTGAAGGATTGCGCCCCGAATCCGCCAGCCCCGAGGCCGTCGCCGGCCAGCCGCTGGACGCCTGGTGGCAACAGGACGCCGGCACGCGCCCCTGGCGCCGGCTGCTCAACGAAATCCAGATGGCCTGGTACGAGCACCCCGTCAACGAAGCCCGCACCGCACGCGGCGTGGCGCCCGTCAATGCGCTCTGGCTCTACGGCGGCGCCCGGCCTTGGCCCGCGCCCGCGCAGACCGATCAGGCCAAGGTCCTCGACGGCCTGCTCGCTGCGCAGCGAGCAGGCGACTGGGGCGCCTGGCTCGAAGCCATCGAAGATCTCGACCGCAATCACCTGGCGCCGCTGGCGCAAGGCAAATACCGCCTGCCCGCGCCCGATACCGAAATCCTGCTGCTGGGCGCCGACCGCAGGGCGCGCCTGCGATTCAAACCCCGCGCCGGCCTGATGCGCTGGCTGCCGCCCGTCAAAAACAACTGGAACACCTGGTGGTCTCGCCCCGTCTAACCGTGCGTTCTTCGGACGCCAACGCACGCCGCGCGCTCGAAGCCGCCGGCATCCATCCGCTGCTCTCGCGCCTGTGGGCGGCCCGCGGCGTCACGCATCCCGACCAGACCCGCCTGGCCTGGCCCGCCATGCTGCCGCCGAACCAGCTCACGCAGACGGGCCACGCCGCCGCCGTGCTGGCCGACGCCATCGCGCAGAACAGGCGCCTGCTCATCGTCGCCGACTACGACTGCGACGGCGCCACCGCCTGCGCCGTAGGCCTGCGCGCCCTGGCCGCCATGGGCGCCGACGTCGACTTCCTGGTGCCCAATCGATTCGAGACCGGCTACGGCCTGTCGCCCGCCGTGGTCGAACTGGCCTTGCGGCACGCGAACGGCAAGCCCGATCTCATCATCACGGTGGACAACGGCATTGCCAGCGTCGACGGCGTGGCCGCGGCCAATGCCGCGGGCATCGGCGTGGTGGTCACCGACCATCACTTGCCCGGGGACCAGCTGCCCGAGGCGCTGGCCATCGTCAATCCGAACCAATCCGGCTGCGGCTTTCCCTCCAAGAACCTCGCCGGCGTCGGCGTGATCTTCTACCTGATGCTGGCCCTGCGCGCCGAGCTGCGCGCGCGCGGCGTCTACGCGCCCGACGGCGGCCCGCGCCTGGACGCGCTGGCCGACCTGGTCGCGCTGGGCACGGTGGCCGACGTGGTCAAGCTCGACGCCAACAACCGCCTGCTCGTCACCCAGGGCCTGGCACGCATGCGCAGCGGCCGCCTGCAGCCCGGCCTGCGCGCGCTCTTCGCCGTCGCGGCGCGCGAGCCGCGCGAAGCCAACAGCTTCGACCTGGGCTTTGCCCTGGGCCCGCGCATCAATGCCGCCGGCCGCCTGGCCGACATGAGCCTGGGCATCGCCTGCCTGACCACCGACGACGAGGCCCAGGCGCTGGACATGGCGCGCCAGCTCGACCAGATCAACCGCGAACGCCGCGGCATCGAGGCCGAGATGCGCGACCAGGCCATGGCCGCCATGGCCGCCGAGCCCGACGCGGCCGCGGGCGCCTCGGTCTGCGTCTACGACGAATCCTGGCACCAGGGCGTCGTGGGCCTGGTGGCTTCGCGCCTGAAGGAAAAATTCTGGCGCCCCACCCTGGCCTTCGCGCCGGCGGGCGACGACGAGCTTCGCGGCTCCGGCCGTTCGATTCCCGACGTGCATCTGCGCGATGCGCTGGACCTGGTCTCCAAGCGCCACCCCGGCCTCATCCGCAAATTCGGCGGCCACGCCATGGCGGCGGGCCTGACCCTGGGCCGCGACGACTTTGCCGCCTTTTCCCGCGCCTTCGACGCCGCCGTGCGCGAGCTCACCGGCCGCGAGGCTTTCGAGCCGCTGATCGAAACCGACGGCTCGCTCGAATCGGGCTATGCCAATGCCGAGGTCGCAGGCCTTCTGCAGCAGCAGGTCTGGGGCGCCGGCTTCGCCGCGCCGCTTTTTCTCGACGAATTCAGCGTGCAGAACCAGCGGCTGGTCGGAGGCAAGCACATGAAGCTATCCCTGCAGCGCGACCGCCAGCGCTTCGACGCCATCTGGTTCAACCACGACCAATCCCTGCCCGACCGCATCCAGGCCGCCTACCGGCTGGAGCAGAACGTCTGGAACGGCATGGTCAACGTGCAGCTGGTGATCGAGCACGCCGGATGAAACGCGCTGCGTAAACGGCCCGAGCAAAAAAACGGCGCATCCCCAAAAGGATGCGCCGTTTTTCTTGAACGAGCCGAGCTTACTTGTTCACCAGCTTGGCCGGCTGCGACAGGGCCAGCAGCGCGCCGACTACCAGACTGGCGGCCAGCAGGTACATGCCCGAGGTGGTCGAACCCGTGACGCTCTTGAGCCAACCCACCAGGGAGGGGCTGAAGAAGCCCGCCAGGTTGCCCACCGAGTTGATCAGCGCGATGCCGGCGGCGGCGGCCGTGCCGCTCAGCATGGCCGTCGGCTGGCTCCACAGCAGCGGCAGCACCGTGATGATGCCGATGTTCGCGATGGTCAGCGCGGTCATCGCAAGCACCACGCCGCTTGCCGAGGTCGACCAGATCAGGCCCAGGGCCCCGATCACGGCCGGAATGGCCAGGTGCCAGCGGCGTTCGCGCATGCGGTCCGAGCTGCGCGAAATGAGGACCATGCCGATGATCGCGAAAAGGTTCGGGATCGCGGTCAGAAAGCCGATCTCGAGCGTGCTGCTCACGCCGATGCCCTTGATGATGCTCGGCATCCAGAAGCCCACGCCGTACAGGCCCATGACGAAGGCGAAATAGGTGAAGGCCATGATCCACACGCGCGGCATGCTCATGGCGACCAGCACCGACGGCTCTTCCTTGGACTGGTTTTCGGTGGCGATGTTGCGCGCCAGCATGGCCTTTTCGCTATCGGTCAGCCACTTGGCCTTCTCGATGTGGTCGTCCAGGTAGAACAGCACAACGATGCCGATGATGATCGCGGGAATGCCTTCCAGCAGGTACAGCCACTGCCAGCCGGCCAGGCCGTGGGCGCCGCCGCCGAACGAGGACATGATCCAGCCCGAGATGGGGCCGCCGATCAGGCCCGACAGCGGAACGGCCAGCATGAACAGCGTCGTCATGCGGCCGCGGCGGGCGTTGGGATACCAGTAGGTCAGGTAGAGCACGATGCCCGGGAAGAAACCGGCCTCGGCCGCGCCCAGCAGGAAGCGCAGCACGTAGAAGGTGGTCGCCGAGTTGGTGAACATCATGGCCGCGGAGATGATGCCCCAGGTGATCATGATGCGGGCGATCCAGACCTTGGCGCCCACGCGGTGCAGGATCAGGTTGCTGGGAATCTCGAAGAGGAAGTAGCCGAGGAAGAAAATACCCGCGCCCAGGCCGTAGACGGCGTCGCTCAGGTTCAGGTCCGTGAGCATCTGCAGCTTGGCGAAGCCCACGTTGACCCGGTCCAGATAGGACACCAGATAGCACAGCACCAGGAAAGGAATGAGACGCCAGCCTACCTTGGCGTAGATGCGGTCTTCCTCGGTACTCGATGAACTCGATATACCCTGTATGGATTGATCCATTTATGTCTCCAGAATCGTGTAAATGCCCCGCGACCCGACAGGCCCGCAAGCCGAAGCCCGGAACTTCGGTAGCTATTTAGCTAACGCGGTAAAATAGCAGGTTTCGCATCGTAAAAAAGACCAGGAAAACCCCATGGAAGCAGAACGCCAGAATCAGATCGCCGGCCGGCTGGCCGACTACGCGCAGCGCGAGCTGGCGCTACGGGGGTATCTTTGACTACGACGCCAAAGCCGAGCGCCTGATTGTCGTCAATGCCGAACTGGAAGATCCCAAGGTCTGGGACGATCCGAAGCACGCCCAGGATCTGGGCCGTGAAAAGAAATCCCTGGAAGACATCGTCGGCACGCTGAGCGAGCTCGCCACCGGCATTGCCGATGCGCGCGAGCTTTTCGAGCTGGCCGCCTCCGATGCCGATGACGACACGATGCTGGCCGTCGACGAGGACGCCAACGGCTTTCAGGTTCGCCTGGAGGGCCTGGAATTTCGCCGCATGTTCTCCAATCCGGCCGATCCCCTGAACTGCTTCCTGGACATCCAGGCCGGCGCCGGCGGCACCGAGGCGCAGGACTGGGCCTCCATGCTGTTGCGCCAGTACCTCAAGTACGCCGAGCGCAAGGGCTTCAAGGCCGAGCTCATGGAAGAGTCCGAAGGCGAAATCGCCGGCATCAAGTCGGCCACCATCAAGATCGCGGGCGAATACGCCTTCGGCTACCTGCGCACCGAAACCGGCGTGCACCGCCTGGTGCGCAAGAGCCCCTTCGACTCGTCGGGCGGGCGCCATACTTCGTTCGCCAGCGTCTTCGTCTACCCCGAGATCGACGACTCGTTCGAGATCGAGATCAATCCGGCCGACCTGCGCATCGACACCTACCGCGCCAGCGGCGCGGGCGGCCAGCACATCAACAAGACCGACTCGGCCGTGCGCATCACGCACAACCCCACCGGCATCGTCGTGCAGTGCCAGAACGACCGTTCGCAGCACCGCAACCGCGCCGAGGCCATGCAGATGCTGAAGTCGCGCCTGTACGAGCTGGAAATGCGCAAGCGCATGGCCGAGCAGCAGAAGCTGGAAGACTCCAAGACCGACGTGGGCTGGGGCCACCAGATCCGCTCTTACGTGCTCGACCAGAGCCGCATCAAGGATCTGCGCACCAACGTCGAAATCTCCAACACGCAGAAGGTGCTGGACGGCGACCTGGATCCCTTCATCCAGGAAAGCCTCAAGCAAGGCATCTAACTTTCGCAAGGAAACGAACATGAGCGACACGATTGCAGTCATCACCGGCGCTTCGCGCGGCATCGGCGCGGCGCTGGCGCGCGGCCTGCTGGCCCCCGGCGTCAAGCTGATCACCCTGGCCCGGCGCGCCGACGCCGAACTGGCGGCCGCGGCCAAGGCCGCCGGCGCCGAGCTGGAACAGATCCAGGTCGACCTGTCCGACCTGGCCGCCGCCGATGCGGCCGCCAAGCGCGTGGCCGCCCTGCTCGTGCCGGGCGCCAAGCGCTATCTGCTGGTCAACAACGCCGGCACCGTGCACCCCGTGGCGGCCGCGCCCGCCATGACCGACGGCCCCGCCATCGCTCAGGCCTTCAACCTGAACGTCACCGCCGTCATGCTGCTGACCGCGCATTTCGTGCAGGCGGTCTCGGGCCTGGACGCCGTGCGCCGCGTGATGAACATCTCCTCGGGCGCTGGCCGCAACCCCACCGCCGGCTGGGGCGTGTACTGCGCCACCAAGTCCGCGCTGGACATGTACACCCGCGTGCTCAATCAGGAGCAAGGCGAGAGCGGCGTGCGCGCCGTATCCATGGCCCCCGGCATCGTCGACACCGACATGCAGGGCACCATCCGCGCGAGCGACCCCAAGCAGTTCCCCGCCCTGTCCAAGTTCCAGGAATTCAAGGCCAGCGGCGCGCTGGCGCAGCCTGCCGACGTGGCCGCGCGCCTGGCCGCCTATCTGGGCCGCGACGATTTCGGCGCCACCGAAATCGACGATATCCGCAATTACAAGTAAGCCTCCGACATGACCGAACAAACGATCGCCCCGCAAGACGCGCAGCAAGACGAAAACCGCCTGATCGCCGAGCGCCGCGCCAAACTGGCCAAGCTGCGCGAAGCGGGTGTCGCCTTCCCCAACGATTTCGTGCCCGATGCGCATGCCGCCATACTTCACGACAAATACGACGACCAGGACCAGGCGTTCCTGCAGGGCGCCGGCATCCAGGTGAAGGTGGCCGGCCGCATGATGCTCAAGCGCGTCATGGGCAAGGCCAGCTTCGCCACCCTGCAGGACGGCAGCGGCCGCATCCAGATCTATCTGGACAAGGGCGCGCTGGGCGAAGAGCCCTACGCCGCGTTCAAGCAGTGGGACATCGGCGACCTGATCGCGATCGAAGGCTCGGTCTTCAAGACCAACAAGGGCGAACTGTCGGTGCACGCCACCACGGCGCGCTTGCTGGCCAAGTCGCTGCGCCCCTTGCCCGACAAGTTCCACGGCGTGGCCGACCAGGAGCTGCGCTATCGCCAGCGCTACGTCGATCTCATCATGACGCAAGAGACGCGCCGCACTTTCGTGGCGCGCAGCAAGGCCGTGGGCGCCATCCGCCAGTTCATGCTGGACGCGGGCTTTCTCGAAGTCGAGACGCCCATGCTGCACCCCATCCCCGGCGGCGCGGCGGCCAAGCCCTTCATCACCCACCACAACGCGCTGGACATGCAGATGTTCATGCGCATTGCGCCCGAGCTGTACCTGAAGCGCCTGGTGGTGGGCGGCTTCGAGCGCGTGTTCGAGATCAACCGCAACTTCCGCAACGAAGGCGTGAGCCCGCGGCACAATCCCGAGTTCACCATGATGGAGTTCTACGCGGCCTATGCGGACTACCGCTGGCAGATGGACTTCACCGAATCGCTGATCCGCCAGGCCGCCGTCGCCGCCACCGGAAGCAGCACGCTGCAGTACCAGGGCCGCGAACTGGACCTGTCCAAGCCCTTCCATCGCCTGACCATCTGCGAAGCCATCCTCAGGCACGCGCCAGAGAAAGGCCACCAGTACACGCAGCAGCAGCTGGACGACGCCGACTTCGTGCGGGCCGAGTTGAAGAAGCTGGGCGCCGACGTGCACGGTCCCGTGCTGTCGCGCGCCGGCCTGGGCGCCCTGCAGCTGGCGCTGTTCGAGGAAACCGCCGAGTCGCAGCTGTGGGAACCCACCTACATCGTCGACTACCCGATCGAAGTCTCGCCCCTGGCGCGCGCGTCCGATACGCGCCCCGGCATCACCGAGCGCTTCGAGCTCTTCATCACCGGCCGCGAGATCGCCAACGGCTTCTCCGAGCTCAACGATCCCGAAGACCAGGCCGCGCGCTTTCGCACCCAGGTCGAGGCCAAGGACGCCGGCGACGAAGAGGCGATGTACTACGACGCCGACTACATCCGCGCGCTGGAATACGGCATGCCGCCCACCGGCGGCTGCGGCGTGGGCATCGACCGCCTGATCATGCTGATCACCGACAGCCCGAGCATCCGCGACGTCATCCTCTTTCCGCATTTGCGGCGGGAAGATTGATTCCGGCGCGTAGGCACGCATAGGCGAAACGGCGCTTCAAAGGCATCTATCCCGAGGGCCGCTGGCATGAATTGCTCCCCAGATTTTCTCGTCATCGGCGCCGGCATCGCGGCGGCATCCGTCGGCTATCGCCTGGCCCCGCATGGCCGCGTCGTGCTGCTCGAGCGCGAATCCCAGCCGGGCTATCACTCCACCGGCCGCTCGGCTGCGCTTTTCATGGAAAGCTACGGCTGTGCGCAGGTGCGCGCCCTGACCATGGCCAGCCGCGCTTTTCTCGAAACGCCGCCCGAGGGCTTTTCCGAAACGCCCCTGCTCTCGCCGCGCGGCGCATTGGTGGTGGCCGAGCCGGGCCAGGAAGCCCGGCTGGCTCAAGAGTGGGAAACGCTGCGCGCGGTATCGAAGACCATGCGCCTGCTCGATGCCGCGCAAGCCTGCGCCCTGGTGCCCTGCCTGCGTCCCGAACGGGTGAGCGGCGGCATCTACGAGCCCGATGCCTCCGACATCGACGTGCATGCCCTGCATCAAGGCTATCTGCGCGGCATACGCAAGGCCGGCGGCGAGATCGTCTGCAACGCCGAAGTCGGCGCGCTGGAGCGCCGCGACGGTCTATGGCGCGCCACGGCCGGCAATCGAACCTGGAGCGCGCCCGTCGTCATCGACGCGGCCGGCGCCTGGGGCGACGCCGTGGCGAGCCTGGCCGGCGTCAAGACCCTGGGGCTTACGCCCTGCCGCCGCTCGGCCTTCACCTTCGCTGCGCCCGAGGGCGTCGACGCGCGCGGCTGGCCCTTGGTCATCGGCATGCAGGAGGACTGGTACATCAAGCCCGACGCCGGCATGTTGCTGGGGTCTCCGGCCAATGCCGATCCGGTTGAGCCGCACGACGTCGTGGCCGAAGAGCTGGACATCGCCATCGCCATCGACCGCATCCAGACCATGACCACGCTCACGATACGCAGGCCCGCCCGCACCTGGGCCGGCCTGCGCTCCTTCGTGGCCGACGGCGGACTGGTCGGGGGCTATGCGGATGACGCGCCGGGTTTCTTCTGGCTGGTCGCTCAAGGCGGCTACGGCATCCAGACCTCCGCCGCCATGGGCGAAGCCTGCGCCGCGCTGGCGCGCGGCCTGGCCATACCCGAGCGCATTGCCGCCTACGGGCTCACTCCCGCGACGCTCGGGCCGCAACGCCTGGGCTAAAGCAGCGCGATTTCAAGCGGGCCGCGGCTACGGCATCGTGCCGCGCTTGCCCACCGCCACGGCCCAGCGCTGCGCCACCTCGGGCGAGGTCGCGCACATGGCGTAGTCGGTCTTCACGCGCACGGCGCGCTCGAGCAGTTGAATATCCGCCTCATGCTGGCGCGCGACATGGGGATCCTCGAAGAAAATCACCCGCCGGCAGCGGCGCTCGAGCACCAGCTCGGCGATCTGCGCGTCGCCGCCCAGCGGGCCGCTCAGATAGCGCTGCACCCAGGGCACGCCCTGCGGCCAGCCCTTGGACCAGGCCAGCTCGTTGAGCAAGCCGCCCGTCGTGCCCGTGGCCACGCGCTGTGCAAAACGCGAAAGCAGATCGAAATGACGATCGGCGAAAGCCACCATCTCCCGCTTGAGCGCATCGTGGGCGATCAGGGCGATTGTCTGCTCGCCGAAATCGAACAGGGAATCGGCCTGCGGATCGGAGGCCAGCCCCGCCCTCACGCGCTCGATCTCAATCCACTCGGTGGCGCCCGCCAGCGTCGAAATGAACGGCAGCCCGTGCGCGATGCACTGGCGCTTCAAGGCCAGCATTTCGGGAAAAATCGAGGAAGGATCTACCGGGTCGATGAGATAGATCGCGCCATCGAGCGACTCCTGCCCGGCGTGCGGCGGCGTCACCCG
>Ga0209455_1001001_pt1 | contig 14259 bp, 13 predicted proteins | sample AraplaCol_mCL_r2_FD_184275 | JGI IMG/M metagenome (GOLD analysis project Ga0209455, IMG submission 184275) | Arabidopsis root microbial communities from North Carolina, USA - plate scrape CL_Col_mCL_r2 (SPAdes) (version 2) | ecosystem: Host-associated > Plants > Roots > Endosphere | place: USA...
GACGCAGAAGGCCACGATGTCGCCGGAGCGCGGCGGGTCACCAACCGGTGGCCGGTCATCGCGGCGTCCGTGGCCGTTGCGCTGGTGGTCGGGCTCGGCATCATCATCGCTCTGCGGCCCAAGCTGCCGTTCGGCATCGACACCGAGTGGATGGGCGAGATCGTCGAGCACCGCTCCCCGCTCTGGCTGGGACCTGCGCTGTTCTTCAACTACGCGGGAGGCGGGATCGTCGGCTCGTTCGTCGTCCCGCTGGTGATCTTCCTGCTGCTGCTCGCCTTCCGAAGGCCGTGGGGCGCCGCGTTCTTCGCCATCGCGAGCATCGTGTCGGTCGTCTGCGTGCAGCTCCTCAAGCACACCGTCGGGCGCGCGCGGCCGACAGAGATCCTGGTCCACGCCGACACCGGTTCATTCCCGTCCGGGCATACGGCCAACGCCGCGACGATGGTGGTCGTGCTCGGCATCCTCTTCCCGCGCGTGTGGGTGTGGATCCTCGGCGTCGTGTGGGCCGTGCTGATGGCGATCAGCCGCACCTACCTCGGTGCGCATTGGATCAGCGACACGATCGGCGGCCTGCTGCTCGGCGCCGGTGTCGCCGTCATCGTGTGGACGCCGCTGGCGCACCGACTCGCGTTGGAGGCGACGCAGCCGCATCCCTTCTTCCTCTCGCGACGCCGCCCAGTAGAGTGACCGGCATGAGCGACGGGGACGCGCTGGCGAAGGCGCAGGCCGAGGCCCAGGCGGCCGCGGAGGAGGCGGAGCGGCTGCAGGCCGAGGCGGCGGAGGCCGTGCGCAAGGCGCAGGAAGCGTCCGCGGCGGCGGAGGCGCGGGCGACGTCGCTGCGGGAGGCAGCGGCTGCGGCCGCAGCTGCAGCGCCGTCCGCAGAACCGCCCGCGGAGGCACCCGCCGGTCCGCTCGACGCCGCGGAGGTGGAGGCGGTCCGCGCCGGCTACGCCTTCGACGGGGCCGTCCTCGAACTCGGCGCCCTCGTGAACGGCGCCCCGCAGCCCGCGGTGCCGGTCCGCATCCCGATCGCGATGACGAACCGGCACGGCCTGGTCGCCGGCGCGACCGGCACCGGCAAGACCAAGACCCTGCAGGTGCTCGCCGAGCAGCTGTCCGCGGCGGGCGTCCCCGTTTTCGCCGCCGACATCAAGGGCGACCTCTCCGGCATCGCGACACCGGGCGAACCGAACGACAAGCTCCTGGAGCGCACCCGCGGCATCGGCCAGAACTGGACGCCCCGCGCGGCGACCACCGAGTTCTTCTCGCTCGGCGGCATCGGCGCGGGCGTCCCGATCCGCGCGACCGTCGCGGGTTTCGGCCCGCTGCTGCTGTCCAAGGTGCTCGGCCTCAACGCCACGCAGGAGTCGAGCCTGGGACTGGTCTTCCACTACGCCGAGCAGGCAGGGCTCCCGCTGCTCGACCTCGCCGACTTGCGCGCCGTGCTCACGTACCTGACGAGCGACGACGGCAAGGAGGAGCTGACCGGGCTCGGCGGACTGTCCGCGGCGACCGTCGGCGTCATCCTGCGCGAGCTGATCGCGTTCGCGGACCAGGGCGCGGACGCGTTCTTCGGCGAGCCCGAGATCGACACGGCGGAGTTCCTCCGTCTCGCTCCCGACGGCACCGGCGTCGTCAGCCTGCTCGAGGTGCCGGGAGTGCAGGACAAGCCCGCGCTGTTCTCGACCTTCCTGATGTGGCTGCTCGCCGACCTCTTCAACGACCTGCCCGAGGTCGGAGACCTGGACAAGCCCAAGCTGGTGTTCTTCTTCGACGAGGCGCACCTGCTGTTCCGGGACGCGTCGAAGGACTTCCTGGCCTCGATCACCCAGACCGTGCGGCTCATCCGGTCGAAGGGCGTCGGCATCTTCTTCGTGACGCAGACGCCGAAGGACGTGCCCTCGGAGGTGCTCGCCCAGCTCGGCTCGCGCGTCCAGCACCAGCTCCGGGCGTTCACCCCGGACGACGCCAAGGCGCTCAAGCAGACCGTGTCGACGTATCCGACGTCCGGCTACGACCTCGCCCAGGTGCTGCAGTCGCTCGGCACCGGCGAGGCCGTCGTGACGGTCATGAACGAGAAGGGCGCGCCGACGCCGGTCGCCTGGACGCGGCTCCGCGCCCCGCAGGGGTCGATGTCGCCCGCACCCGCCGCGCAGGTTCAGGCGACGATCGCCGCGTCGCCGCTTCAGGCGAAGTACGGAACCCCTCTCGACCGCGACTCGGCGCGCGAGATGCTCGGCCGCAAGCTGGATGCGGCGGCCGCCGCCGCGACCCGGGCCCAGGCCCAGGCCGACGCGGCGAAGGCCGCCGCCGAGGCGCAGAAGCAGGCCGACGCGCAGACGAAGGCCGATGCCAAGGCGCAGGCGGCGGCGCAGAAGGAGTACGAGCGCATCCTGCGCCAGACCGCGCCGCGGTCGACCTCGCGGCGCAGCTCATCTCAGAAGACCGTGCTGGAGCAGGTGCTCGGCTCGAAGGCCACCCGTGACATCCTGGGCAGCGTCGTCGAGGGGATCTTCGGCACGCGGCGGCGACGCTAGGGCGCCAGCAGCGCGCGGGCCCGGAGCGCGATCTCGCGCGCGATCGTGCCGTCGCCGCCGTCTTGCGCGGACCACATGCCGGACAGCGCGCCCCACGCGAGCGCCCAGGAGAGCACGCGCCGCGGCGGCATACCCGTCTCCGCCGCGATGATCCCGACCGCACGCTCCAGGCGTCCCGGCGCGAGCGCGACCGCCGCATCCGGGTTGCAGAGGATGTTCGCCACGTCGAACCCCGGGTCGCCGTGCAGCGGCTTCGGGTCGATCGCCAGCCAGCCGCGCTCGCCGAAGCGCAGCACGTTCCCGTGGTGCAGGTCGCCGTGCAGCACGACGTCGGCGACGGGATGGGCGAGCAGCGACTTCGCGGTGTCCGCGGCGGTGGCGAGCACTCCGTCGGGGTCCGCGCCGTCGCGGTTCAATAGGTCCCGGAACCAGCGCCGGAGGTCGAACAGCCCCTCGGGACGCGGCTCGTGCCCGGCCGCATGGAGCCGCAACCCGGTCCGGCAGAGGATGCGCGTCGCCTCGTCGTCGCCGTCAGGACCCGTCCGCGCCAGGCCCGCGAGCCCGTCGTTGTCGTCCGCACGCTCGAGGAGAACCGCATCCCCGTCCGCCGCGAGCACCCGAGCGGCGCCGTCGCCGTCCCACCAGCGGAGGACGGCGTTCCCGGCCCGCTCCTCGCCCGAGGTCGCCAACTTGAGGAACGCGCGCTCGCCGCCGCGGCGCACCGGCTGCAGCACGCTCGACGCGGTCGCGAACGCCGCGCCGTCCGGGCGCACGTCAAGCGCCTCCCGGACCGCGCCCAGCGCGTCCTCCGGCACCCTCATCCGGCGGCCGTCAGGGACGCAGGCGCAGGCGCTCGAACCAGTACAGGAGGCGTGGCCACGTGCGCCGCAGCTGGTTGAGCGTCATCGGCTCGTCGGGACGCGTGACCGGCACATCGAGCTCTTCCGCCACCCGCTCCATGTCGCCCTGCGACCAGAACTGGCCCCGCATCCGGATCAGCAGGCGCCCCTGCGAGGACGCGACGAAGAGCTGGGGGAGGACGTCGAGCGTGCTGCCCTCGTACACCTGCACGAGGATCACCGCTCCCGCTTCGCCCGGCCCCACGTGGACCGTGCGCCCGAAGAACCCGCGTTCCCGCACGCCGTCCCGGCTGATGCTGATGGTCGTGTTCAGGAACGAGGCCACACCGACCACCGTCGCCCCGATGACGACGAGGTGCGCGAGCAGCACGTACGGCCAGCCCGGTCCCGGGATCGTGAGCCAGTAGACCACCGCGAACACCGGCGTCGTCAGCGCGAGCACCGCGATGATGCCGCGCAGGAACAGGTGCCGGTGCGGGCGCAGGACGGTCATGCGGGTCGACCCCGCATCCCGGTCCACGTCGGTCTGCTCACTCACCCGATGAGCTTGACTGATTCGCCCGAAGCCCGGTAGCGGCATTTTGGGGGACACCCGTTCAGGGGTACGTCCCCCGTGGCCTCGGATCGCGGTCATCCCACGGCGCGGATCACGAGCTCCCGGATGCGCTCCTCGTCGGCCGGGGTGAGGTCCAGGACGGCGAACGCCGTGGGCCACATCGTCCCGTCGTCGAGGTGTGCGGGGTCGTTGAAACCGAGCGTGGAGTAACGGTATTTGAACTTGGAGGCCGGCTGGAAGAAGCAGAACGTCTTCCCGTCGAGGGCGTACGCGGGCATCCCGTACCAGAGCTTCGGCCACACGTCCGGCACGGCGTCGGTCACGATCTCGTGGACGCGCTCCGCCAGCCGGCGGTCGTGCTCCGGCAGCTCGGCGATCTTCTCCAGCAGGTCGCGGGTGTCATCCTCCCTGCTGGCCTTACCGCGGCGCTGGCGCTTCACCTCCGTCGAGCGCTCTTTCATGGCGGCGCGCTCCTCGTCGGTGAACGCGGGGGCTGTGGTCTCTGTCGTCTTCGTCATGCCCCGACGATAAGGCGGAAGGGCGGTGTACGGCTTCTCCGAAACTGCTCGGTCGGCGGATCGCCCGTCGCCGCTACGACGCTTCGGTCCTGACCCGCTCGCGGATCATCCGGATCGACGTGTTGAGCACGGACCCGACGAGCAGCACGAGGTAGATCGCCCAGAACGCGGCGTCACCGGCGTGCAGGTACCGAGTGAGCTCCCACGTCTCCTGCGTCGCCAGCAGCGCGCCGCCCGCCGAGACCGCGAACCACCCGGTCCCCGAGGCGCGGAACAGCCGCGCCCGCGACCCGACCGACGGATCGGCCGCGATCAGACGACGCGTCAGGAAGTACATCACCGGCGGCAGCAGCCACCAGTACCGCGAGGGCAGCGCCGTGTCCTCCTTCGCGATCGACGACTCGATGCGGTGCAGCTCCACCGAGCCCTGGAACAGGGGACCGGCGACGAGGAACCACGCCCCGATGAAACTCGCCCAGACGACCAACGCCTCCACGGACTCAGTCTAGACAGGTGACCCTAGAGTCACCTATCATGTCCGCATGAGCACCGACGACGTCATCCAGGCGATCGCGGATCCCACGCGCCGCCGGCTGCTCGACGCCCTCCGCGAGCAGGACGGGCAGCCCATCGCGGCCCTCACCGAGAAGGTCGCGCCACTCGGGCGCCACGTCGTGCTCAAGCACATCCACGTGCTCGAAGCAGCCGACCTCGTCGTCACCCGCAAGGTGGGGCGGCAGCGGCTGTGCTATCTCAACGCGGTGCCCATCGTGCAGCTCGCCGAACGCTGGATCGACGACTTCGGCGCCCGCACGGCGTCCGGGCTCACCGCACTGAAGAGGGATCTGGAAGGACAGAGACCATGACCGAGGACCGCGTCTACCGCGTCCGCATCGACGCCACGCCCGAGGCGGCGTGGGCGGCGATCACCGACCCCGCCCGCACCGTCGCCTGGTACTACGGTTCGGAGGTGCGCACGACCTGGACGGTCGGCGAGCCCCTGGAGTACTACGCCGGCGACGAGCTGCAGATCACGGGCACCTTGCTCGCCTACGACCCGCCCCGGTCGTACAGCCACGAGTTCATCGCCGCCTGGTCGGGCGAACGCGAGGAGCAGGGCACACTCACCTGGACCGTCGAGCCCGACGGTGACGGATGCGTCGTGACGCTCGTTCATGCGGGAGGCCATGGGCAGGAGACCGTGGACGGCTCCCGCTACATCGTCGACGCGCTGAAGGCCTACCTGGAGGGGGCGGTCATGCCGCGGCCCGCGGGCTGAGCGTCGCGGCCCGCGGTCCGCCGGGTCTGGCGCGCCCCGGGGTGCACGGACGATACTGCCCGCATGCTGGGTCACACCGTCCGCCGGGGTCTCGCCGGGCTCGCCGCGCTGACGACCGCCGTGCTCCTGGCCGTGGGGGCGACCGCCGCCCCCGCTTCCGCGACGTTCGCCACCCAATGCAGCGCGCCCACGCGCACGCTGGACGCCTCCGCCTCCTCGGTCAGCATCGCGCCGGGGGAGACGGTGCTGCTCGCGTCCGGGACGTTCACCGGCGGCGTGGATGCGCTGCCCCCGGGCGCGACGCTCTGCGTGGCCTCGGGTGCGAACCTCCTGCCGGCGTACCTCAACAACGGCGCGGGCGCAGTGGTGGTCGCGCAGGGCGGGACGGCGACGTTCCCCTTCATCTCCGTCGGCACCGGGTTCTCGCTCGGGGCGGAGGGCGCCGTGACCTTCGCGGGGCTGAACGTGAACGGAGCGGCCCGCTTCGACGTCCCGACCGGCGGCTCGCTGACCGTGTCCGGCACGTTCTCGCCGTCGGCGGGCGTCTTCAACGTCGACGGCAGCATGACCGTCGCCGGCAGCCTCAACCTGAACACCGGCGCGTCCATCGAGAACGCCGGCCGGTTCACCGTGAACGGTGACGCCATCCTGAACGGCCGCTTCGCCAACACCGGCCAGGTGCAGATCGCCGGCATCCTCGCCCTGAACGGCAGTGCCGTCTTCGCGAACGCCTGCCGTGTGGAGGCCACGGGCGCGCTCACGAACGACGCGGCGGGGTCCACGAACGCGGGCATCGTGGTGGCGGGCGGAACGTTCCGGAACAACGGCACCTGGCGGCAGTCGGTGGAGGGACTGCTCGCGTCGACCGGGCTGACCGACGACGGCACCGTCAGCGGGTTGGGCGGCTACCAGTTCGCCGGGCCCACCAGTGTGCAGGGCCGGTTCACGGGCGACTCGGCCGGGAACCCCATCCAGGTGCAGACGCATGCTCCGGCCGGCAGCATCTTCGACGTCCAGACGGGCACGATCACGAACGTGATCCGTCTGCTCGCCTCCCGGTCCACGGCGCCGGATGCCCCGCTCTCGGGATGCAGCTCCAACGTCCTGCCGTTCGCCGACCTGGCCGTGTCGAAGGTCGGCCCGGCGACGGTTCTCCCGAACGGCGATGTCGGCTACACCATCACCGCGACGAATTACGGACCGGACGACGCGACCGGCGTGGTGGTGCGGGACGTCCTCCCGCCCGAGGCGACGGGGGTCGTGGATGCCGCCGGCGGCACGGTCGCGGGCGGCGCCATCACCTGGACGGTCGGCACCCTCGCGGTCGGAGCGTCCGTATCCTTCGGCATCACCATCTCGCAGGCCTCTCCGGTGGGCACCGTGTTGCGGGACGCTGCGGACGCCGTCACGGACACCGCCGACCCGAACCCCTCGAACAACGACGGCACGAGCGCGGACAGCCAGGCGGACACGGAGGTCGTCAACACGACCCCGGCCGCCAACAACCCGCCCGTCGCCGACCCGCTCGTGCGGCCGGGCTTCACCGACGAGCTGCTGTTCGGACGCGCGACCGCGGCAGACCCGGACACCGGGCAGGAGCTCACCTTCACCATCACGACGCCGCCTGCCCACGGCCGGGCCGTGATGGTCGCGGGCGGCGGCTTCGCCTACCGCTCCGACGCCGACTTCACCGGAGACGACGCGTTCACCTACACGGTGTGCGACGACGGCGACCCGGTGCTGTGCGACTCGGCGGTCGTGTCCCTCCCGATCAGCCCGACGGCGGTGGACGACAGCGCGGTGACGGCCGAGGGGACGCCCGTCAGCATCCCGGTGACCGCCAACGACTCGCTCGGGGCCACTCTGCAGGCCGCGCTGGCGTCCGCGCCGTCGAACGGGACCGCCGTGGTGGATGCCGCGACCGGCTCGATCACGTACACGCCCGCGGCCGGTTTCCTCGGGCAGGACACCTTCCGCTACGCGACCTGCTCGCCGACGAACGCGACGCTCTGCGCGACCGCCACGGTCACCGTCGACGTGCGTCCGCTCAACCACCCGCCGGTGGTCGCCTCGCTGCACCTCGTCACGACCGTGGGCGTCCCCGTGACCGGCCCGATCGGCGCGAGCGACCCCGACGTCGGCCAGACGCTGACCTTCGCCCGCGGCATTCCGCCGCGCACGGGAACCGCATCCGTCGCGGGCGCCCAGACCACGTACGCGCCGCGTCAGAGCTTCGCGGGCACCGACGCCTACTCCGTCATCGCCTGCGACGACGGGGACCCGGTGCTGTGCGACACCGGCGACGTCACGGTCGACGTCTATCCGGTCGCGAACCCGGACACCGCCTCCACGACCGAGGGGACGCCGGTGAGCATCCACGTCACCGGCAACGACCTGGGGGCGGTCGGCGCGCCCACCGTCACGGCGGGCCCGGCCCACGGCACCGTGCGCGTGGACGGGACGTCGGTCGTCTACACCCCGGACGCGGGATTCGTCGGCACGGACACCTTCGAGTACACCGTCTGCGCGGCCGCAGCTCCGACGCTCTGCGCGACGACGACGGTCACCGTCGATGTCGCCGCGTCGGCGGTCGTGCCGCCGGTCACTCCGGGCGGAGGGGGAGGGACGGACGCGACCGACGTCACCGGCGGAGCGGGCGACCTGCCCGACACGGGAACCTCGACTCCCGTCGGCGGGACGGCCGGGGCCGCGCTGCTGGCGGTGGCTCTGGGGGCGGCGCTGCTGTTGCGGCGGCGGACCGCGTCGTGACGCGCGTCGCTTCGTAGGTCAGCGAGAACCGGTCCGCTCTGCGCCCGGGTAGCCCCATCGGCGGCGATGGTAGGTTCCGCCTATGGAAGCTGGCCCGTCCGAGCAGGCGTCGTCCCTCCTCTTGGCCGCGCGTGCGTGGCTGGGCGAGCGCGTGCCGGGCGGCTGGTCCCGCCAGGACGGCGTCCATGTCGCCTCGGTGACGGGGATGGCGGCGGCGACGATGAACGGCGTGTGGTCTGCTCGTCCCGACGCGAATCGGTTCCCGCAGTGGCTGTCGTCGGTCCGGGATGCGGGTGTGCCGCACTGCGCGCAGTTCCCCTCCGGCTCGACGACCGGACGGAACGCCGTGGAAGCCGCTGGGCTGACCCGAGGAGAGGAAGCGCCCCTCATGTACGCCGGCGCGGGTACGGCGGCGGCCGTGGTCCCGGGCCTCGTCGTGCGGCGGCTTGCCACCGACGAGCTCGCGGTGCATGCCGAGGTCGCCGCGGCGGGCTTCGGCGCGCCGGCCGAACTGTTCGCCCCGCTGGTCGCGCTCGGCCTCGCGGAGCGCTCGGCCCTTCACTTCTACGTCGCCGAGGTCGGGGGAGAGCAGGTCGCGACCGGCCTCGGCCTGCACCTCGCGGACCACGTCGGCGTCTTCAACATCGCGACACCGCCCGAGCACCGGCGGAGAGGGTACGGAGCGGCGATCACGTCTCGGATCGTCGGCGACGCCCTGGCCGCAGGGGCGCGCGGGGCCTGGCTGCAGTCGAGCGCGGAGGGCCACTCCGTATACGAGCGTCTGGGGTTCGTCGATGTCGGCGTCTGGGAGTGCTGGCTCAGTGAATGAAGGGGAGAGCGAGGTCGACCGGCGCGTGCCGGTGGGAACTCCGCTTCGTGCGTGGGAGTGGATCGTTCCCCCGTTCCTGCTCGTCGCGTACGCCGCCCTGGAAGCGGTCCTGGCGACCACAGCCGGGTCGCGGGTGCCCGAGGCGTTCGCGGTCGCCGCCATATCGCTCCTGGTCGCGGCGGCCGTGGCGCTCTGGGTCGGCGGCTACCTCGCGTACCGCGATGTCGATGACCGGTCTGCAGAGCGCTACCTCGCCATCGCGGCGGGTGCCTTGTTCGTGACGGGTGTGCTCTTGTCGTTCGGTCGATTCGCGCTCGAGCTGCCGTTGCTCTTGGTGGCTGGGCACGTCCTCGCCAACCGGAGATACCGTCCTGTGAGGCTCCTGCGGAGCGTGATGTCCATTCGCCGGTGGCGGCGCGTCGCGATCCTCGCTGCGATCGCCGGTGTCGTCTGTCTTCTGCTCGAACCGCTCGCGTTCGACCTCGCACTGACGCCCGTGATCGTCCTCGTCATGGTGGGCCGAATCCTGGCGCCCGTCGTGTTCGGCCTCGCTCTGGGCTTCCGCCGGGGCGCAGCCGGTCTCTTCTGATGAGCTGTGCGCGGGGGACCGGTTGACGATGGAACCTTCCCGCCCGATCGGACACTAGGGGATATGAACAACGTTGGATCGGACGAGGCGGACGCCTGGTCCCGGGCGCGAGACGGGGATCCTGACGCGTTCACGTCGCTGTTCGACAAGCATCGCGACCGCGTCTTCGGTCACGCGCTGCGACTGGTCCGTCAGCCGCACGACGCAGAGGACGTCACTGCCGTGGTCTTCCTGGAGGCCTGGCGGCGCCGCGACGCCGTCCGCGTCGTCGACGGCTCGATCATCGCGTGGCTGCTGGTCACCACGAACAACACCGTGCACAACCTCGAACGCGGTCGCCGCCGTCACCGCGCGGCCCTCGCCCGCATGTCCGAACCCGGCCATGAGCCCGACCACGCCGACGGCGTCGCCGACGACCTCGACAACAAGGAACGGGACCGACGCGTCCGGGATGCGTTCGCCAGCCTGTCGACCGCCGATCAGAACGTGATCACGCTCTGCGTGCTGGAGGAGCTTCCGCTCGCCGAAGCGGCACGTACCCTCGGCGTCCCCGTCGGGACGATCAAGTCCCGGCTCTCCCGCGCCAAGCGCCGCCTCGGCGATCTCACGCTCGCCTCCGAACCTGTCCAGCCCGCCTTCGAAGGAGGTGCAGAATGACCGCCACCGGGCCTGTCTTCGATCCGGCGCGCAGCGCCATCCTCCGCGACATCCTCCACGAGACCGTCGCCACAGCGCCGGCGCGACCGTCGCGCACCCGATTCGCTCTCCTCGGCGGTCTCGTCGCGGCGGCCGTCCTCCTCGCTGGGGGAACCGCCGCGCTGGCGCTCAGCGGCGCTCTGCACTTCGGGCCGTCGGAGCCCGCGCCCGCGCCGGCCCCGACACCGAGCATCACCCCCACGCCCGCCCCGACGTCAACGCCCACGTCCACACCGTCCAGTCGGCCGATCGCCGTCCAGACCACACCGATCCACCGGCATGACGTCAACGAACTGGGAGCGGCGCCGTGGTCGCTGGATCTCCCGGGTACGGGACGGTCCTGCGAGCAGCGCCACGTCTACGACATCGCCGACGGCCTCGCTCTTGTTCAGCTCGGGGCCCATGTCGTCGGCGACGGCAGCCCGGATTGCGACGATGACCTGCAGCACGTCTCCGTGTCTCTCGTCGACACTCGACAGGGCACGGCCATCTGGACCCGCGAATGGAGCTGGCACGCTGCGCCGCTGTACGACGTCGGCGTCCTGGTCCTCGGCACGTCAGGACGGATCCTCGTCGTCGATCAAGCGCTGGGAGGCGGGCCGCATGACGTCATCGACCTCGCCACCGGTCGGACTCTGGCGGACTTCGCCGGCGAGAAAGCCGACATCCTGCTCAACGCGCAGGCCGTCCCGGGTGATTCGGGCGACATCGTCATGAGCACTCCCACGTCGATCGTCCGGGTCGACCCCCGCGATGCGCACAGTCCTCGGTGGTCGACGGAGATCCCCGGCAAGTCCGCCTCGGTCTTCCCGATGGTGGGCGACACCGACTTCCTCCCTGTCAGCATCCTGTTGAACGGGCCCGGTCCCGACGGGGGTCCCTACGAGTCCGCGCGCATCGACCTGCAGACCGGACGGCTGGACCCTGCGCCGAGCGCCATTGCGCTCATCCAGACCGACTCCCATCCAGCGGCGATCTCCCAGTGGGCCGCGGGACAGCCCACCGAGCTTACCGGTCTCGATCGGTCGGGTCAGGCGACCTGGACTCGGCGGCTCCCACCGGGTTCCGATGTCCGGGCCGTCAGCACATCGACCGGTGTCCCCGGTACCGAGGTGAACCGTTCGGGCGCGTCCGACCTCATCGCCGTCGTATCCACATCCGACATGACCATTGTGGACTCCGCCTCCGGAGGGGAACTCTGGTCCGCATCCGTGGCACGATGCGGGATGACGAACCGTGTCGCCGGGTCCTCTCCTCTCGTCAGCGTCTTCCTCGATCCCGAGCACGACACCCTGACGGTCGTCCACGACGGCACCGGCACCTGTACCTTCACAGCGTCGACGGGAGAACCTCGGCCGCTGCCGGATCTGCCGAGCGGGTCATCGGTTTTCTTCGGCCCCGACAATGCCTATGTGTTCCCGAACGAACCGAGTGGCGACCTCACGGCAGCCGACCGACAGACGGGGACCACACTGTGGACCTCGACGGCCAGAGATTCGAGCTCATGGTTCTTCGCAGGCGGCTATCTCGTGCGCTTGAACGGCGACCGATTGACAGCGGTAGGTTGACATGCTGGCGGAGAATGGGGTGTCTGGGTTCACGACATAGGTCTCAGTTGATAGGTCCCTGGTGAGTCGGGACATAGGTCACAGTCGGTGGCATGACGAAGGCTCGGGTCGCCGTGATGAAGATCGTGTCCAAACAGCTCACCGTGACGGCGGCAGCAGCCGAGTACGGGTTCTCCCGCCGGCACCTGCACCGACTCCTGGCCCGCTACCGTGACGGTGGTCTGGACGCGGTCGAGCCCCGCTCCCGAGCCCCGCACAGCAGCCCGCAGGCCACCACCGACCAGATCCGAGACCGGATACTCCAGCTGCGGCGTCAGCTGGCCGCGCACCCTCACCGAACTGCAATCCCAGCTCGATGCGTTCCGGGAGCACTACAACGAGCACCACCCCCATCGCGCCCTGAACCGGCAGACGCCCGGGCAAGCGTTCCGCGCCACCCCGAAAGCGCTCCCCGCCGCCGCCCGCACCCCCGGCCACTACCGCATCCGCTACGACCTCGTCGGCAGCAACGGCAAAGTCAGCCTCCGCAGAGCAGGCCGCATGCACCACCTCGGCATCGGCTACCAACACCGCGGAACCCGCATCCTCGCCCTCGCCGACGACACCACGTCACCGTCATCGCCCTCCACACCGGCGAAATCCTCTCCACACACACCATCGACCCCACCCGCTCCTACTGGCGCAACAACGAGAAAGCCCCCGGCCGATGGCCGAGGGCTTCTTCAAATGAGACCTAAGACGCGACTCAGGTGAGACCTATGTCGCGACTCAAGACAATGGTGGCGAGTGAGGGATTCGAACCCCCGAAGTCGTAGACAGCTGATTTACAGTCAGATCCCTTTGGCCGCTTGGGTAACTCGCCGAGGCGCTCCCGACCACCAGTGTTCTCGTGACCGAAGGCGCCAGACAAGAATAGCCGTACGCGCGCCCGCACACGAAATCAGCCGGCGCCCAGCCTCCGCACGGGGAGCCGGACAGTCCGGTCAGGCCGCGAGAGCCACCACACCGGGCTTCTGGCCGGCGGCGACCGCGACCCCGGGCTGCAGCTCGGCGGTCGTCCGGACGCCCACATCCTCCGGCACCAGGCTGAGCACCTGGCCGCCCGCGAACTCGGCCGCGACGCGGGTCAGCAGCTCCCCCTCGGTGACGCCCAGCACCCGGCACAGCGCCGCCAGGATCTCGGACGACGCCTCCTTGCGGCCACGCTCGATCTCCGAGAGGTAGGGCACTGACACCCGCGAGTGCTCCGAGAGCTCGCGCAGCGTCGTCCCCCGCTCCGTCCTGATCCGGCGGAGCACCGAGCCGATCGCGTGCCGCAGAAGCATGCGGCAAGCCTATGTCGAAGCGGGCGATTCCGCGCCTGCGGGTTCCGGCGGTTCTGCTCTGGGCAGAACGGCCGAGTGGATGCTGTGCGCTCGCGACACCCCGGCGCGCCTGCGGCCGATGTCGGAGGTCGAGCGCACAATCGTGGGCATGAGAACGTTGGAGATTTGCGAACGGTGCGACGGCACGGGGGCCGACCCGATGCAGCACTTCGAGGAGATCACCGTCTGCGTCGAGTGCAACGGCGACGGCTGCCACGTCACCTACTACGAAGAGCTGGCGCAGACGGCGTAAGTCGCCCGGCCTGACTCAGGCGGCGGCCTTCGCGACCGCGAGGTCGTCGAACAGCTCCGTGTTGAAGCGGAACGCCAGCCCGACCTCGTCGATCACGCGGTCGCGCTCCTCCTCCGTCCAGTCGACGGCGTCGAGCTGAGAGCGGTAGGTGTCCTTGAACAGCTTCGGCTTCGCGATGTCCGCAAAGAGGTAGAAACCCACCCCGTTCGTCTCGAAGCCGTACGCGCGCTGCAGCAATGTGCGGATGATCTGGCCACCGGACAGGTCGCCGAGGTAGCGCGTGTAGTGGTGGGCCACGAACCCGCCGGGCCACGTGCTCCCGATCTCCCGGATGCGGGCGGTGTACCGGATGGTGGACGGCAGCGGGGCGATCCGCTCCCGCCAGTCCTCGCCGATCAGGAACTCCAGGTCGGCCTCGATAGCCGGCAGGCGGGTCAGCGC
>Ga0209455_1001003_pt1 | contig 14243 bp, 13 predicted proteins | sample AraplaCol_mCL_r2_FD_184275 | JGI IMG/M metagenome (GOLD analysis project Ga0209455, IMG submission 184275) | Arabidopsis root microbial communities from North Carolina, USA - plate scrape CL_Col_mCL_r2 (SPAdes) (version 2) | ecosystem: Host-associated > Plants > Roots > Endosphere | place: USA...
ATGCGCCATACCTTAATAACGCAGTTGCCGAAGAAAATTTCCGTTTTACAGGCAAGGTGTTGCGCGGTCAAAAAGAACAGCTGCCACGCTGGAAACGGGTGCTGGACACTGAAAACGGCATAATGGGCGAACTGCTGGGCCAGTTGTTTGTAAAGGAATATTTTTCGGAACGAAGTAAAGCGCGCTACGTTGCCATGGTTGAAGCCATGCGCCAAACCTATCGCGAACATATTGAAAAACTGGACTGGATGAGTGCCGAAACCAAGCAAAAAGCTATCACCAAGCTAAATGCCATCCACCCCAAGGTGGGCTATCCCGATCAGTGGAAAGATTTTTCGACGCTTGATATCAGTCGTGCATCATACGCCACCAACGTAATACAGGCAAGGCACTGGCAATACCTGGTTAACATAAATAAGCTGGGTAAACCCGTAAACCACCAGGAATGGGGCATGACACCGCAAACCTATAACGCCAGCTACAGCCCATCGAACAATGAGATAACTTTACCGGCTGCACAGCTGCTGATACCTGGTATAAAGGACGAGGATGTTGATGACGCGGTAGCTTATGGCTATGTTGCCACCTCGGTTATCGGCCATGAAATTACACATGGCTTTGACGACGAAGGCCGTTTGTTTGACGCAAAAGGAAACCTGAAATCGTGGTGGACACCAGCCGACTCGGTGAAGTTTACCCAACGTGCCCAAATGCTGGTTAACCAATTTAACGGTTACAAAGTGCTGGACAGTCTGCACGTAAATGGCAAAGCCACCCTCGGCGAAAACATTGCCGATCTTGGTGGTATTGTGTTGGGTATTGATGCATTCAAGAAGACGCAGCAATATAAAGAAGGTAAAAAGATTAACGGCTTTACGCCTATGCAGCGTTTCTTTTTAGGCTATGCCCTAAGCTGGCTTGGTCACGAGCGGGACGAAGCGCTGGCCAACCAGGTAATAGTTGATGTGCATTCACCGGCTTACCTGCGGGTAAACGGACCATTTACTGATGTGCCGGAGTTTTATACGGCGTTCCATATTAAAAAAGGCGATAAGCTGTGGCTTGATCCGGATAAAAGGGTGAGGATTTGGTAGAGGAAAATCAGGAAATCCAAAGAGATTTTGAAAATCAACGGTATATCAGCCGCTTAAAACTATTTTTGTCATTCTGAGCAGAGCGAAGAATCTTCTACGCGCGACATGAACGCAGGACAAGTATGGCGGCGACCTGTCGCGCGTAGAAGATTCTTTACTACGTTCAGAATGACAAGCCGGATATTAAAATGCAACAAAGGTTATCCCAAATTCTCAAAATAGCAGTTGTGGGCCCTGAATCGACAGGTAAATCAACCATGTCGGAATACCTGGCGGCGCATTACAATACCATTTGGGTGCCCGAATATGCCCGCGGCTATTGCGAAAAGCTAACTGAGCCGCCCACCTGGCAGGATGAAATAAATATGTTTTACGGCCAGGTTGCGCTGGAGGATGAATTGCTGCCTAAAGCCAGCAAGCTGCTTATTTGCGATACCACCTTTCTCACCGTAAAAATATGGAGCGAATACACCTTTGACAAAGCGCCACAACAAGTGCTTGACGAACTGCCCAAGCGCTCGTACGACCTTTACCTGCTGCTTAACATCGATATGCCATGGGAAGAAGACCCTTTGAGGGACTTTCCGCATATGCGGGAACACTTTATGGAGGTGTGGTACAAAGAACTAAATGAATTAAATGCTAAATACGTATTAATTGAAGGAACAGGGACCGAAAGGTATGAAAGAGCGGTGACGGCTGTAGATGACTACTTAAAGATATTCTGATAGAGACAAATAAATCCGAAATCGAACATCCGAAACGGCAAAGCCCTCAACGTAGTTAATCCGAAATTCTTTATCCTCCATGCAACGTTCTAAAAACCCTTGCGTCATTTAACGTGCAAGCTGATCAAAAATTGGAAGCCATCTTTATCGACAAGCATTATAACCTGGTGGTTGAGTGCAAACAAGGCAGTAAAAAAGCCTGTTATGAGCTTTACAAATTGTATTCTAAAGCGATGTTAAACGTCGCTTTCAGGATAGTGGGGAATATTGCCGAAGCTGAAGATGTTTTACAGGAGGCGTTTGTTGATGCTTTCAGCAAATTGAAAGATTTTCGGCAGGATACCACCTTTGGTTTATGGCTTAAACAAATTGTGGTAAACCGCTCTATCAACCTGCTGCGCAAACGTAAGCTGGATTTGGTTGACCTGGAAGGCGAACAAATAGAAAATATTGCCGGCGAGGAAGTTGAGGACGAAGAAGAAACACAATACCAGGCAGCAAGGGTTAAAGAAGCAATGAAGGATCTGCCCGAAGGCTACAGGTTAGTTATATCGCTATACCTGCTTGAGGGTTATGACCATGAAGAAATAGGACAGATATTAAACATTTCGGAAAACACCTCGCGGACACAGTTCCTGAGGGCAAAACGAAAGTTATTGGAAATTTTACAACGAAAGGGAATAAAATCATGAGCAAGCGATTAGAGGAATTTATGAAAATGAACAGGGAGGAGTTTGACGACCTTGAACCGTCGGCAGATTTGTGGAGCAGGATTGAAAAACACTTGCCGCCACAAGGTGAAGAGTTAAAAAAGAAAGAAGCAAAAACATTTTCGCTGGGCTTTGTGCTGCGCGTTGCAGCTACGGTTATTGTGGTTATGGGTATAGGTTTTGGTTTTTACCTGCATGGCGAGAAGAAAGAAAAGATTGATTTAGCGGCAATTAACCCAATTTATGCACAACAGCAAGTTCAATATACATCACTGATTCATAGCCAACGCACCGAGCTGAAGTCGCTTGCTAAAACCGAGCCCGACTTGTATAAGGAGTTTAGCAATGAAATTGCCCAAATGGATTCTACCTACAAGCAACTTAACAGCGACCTGGCCACCAGCCCTAACCAGGAACGTGTTTTACGCGCAATGATACGCAACCTGCAGGTGCAAACACAAGTACTTACACAGCAGCTGGATGTTATTGAGCAGCTAAACAAAACAAAAAAGGAACAGAACAATGAAACTAAAAGCATATAAGCCCGCGCTGCTGTTAATGGCGCTTTTTATAGGCTGTACTGCGGGGCTTGCCCAAACTATATCTATACAAACAAAGCCATCGCTATCGTTAAGCACAAGTTTTGATAATGCCGGCTTTGAGCTGAAAATGGATAACCTGGCGCAGAATTTAAAGGCCGATCTGAAGGACTTGGGTAAACATATTTCGGCGACAGTCAATAACATTACATCGAACATAAAGATTGAGGAAAATGAAAGTGATTCCGATTTCTCTTCCGCAATCAACCTGAACCTTGGCGACCTGCTGGGTAATCTAAATTTAGGGTTTTCAAAAAATGATGACGCATCTGATGCGAATGGGCCTGGTATAAGAGAAAAAAATTACAGTAAAAGTTACCCGCTTGATGGGAACGACAAAATAAGGCTGAGCAATCAGTACGGCAAAATAACTGTGAATACCTGGGATAAGAGACAGGTAAGGGTCGACATAGAAATTAAGGCCGAAGCCGGCAGCGAAAGTGATGCGCAACGCCTGATTGATGGGGTACAAATACACGATAATAAAAATGGCGACCAGGTGTCATTTACCACCGACATACAGCATGATGACAACGATGAAGGCTTCTGGAGTTTTTTTAATTTCGGAGGAAAAAACAAGAAGCATAAGCTGAATATAAATTATGTTGTTTATATGCCGGCCCAAACTGATTTGAATGTTGAAAGCAGCTTTGGTTCAATATACTTGCCAAGTCTTAATGGCAGGGTCCGGATCGTTGCGTCACAGGGCAGCGTAACGGCGCAAAGCCTGTCGAGCAATTACAACGAAATTGAGGGCAGCTATTGCAGTTTAAAAGTTGCTGCTATGAATGGCGGCAGGCTCGCGTTTTCGTACGGAAGCGTTGATGTAGAAGAATGTAATAATATCAGGGCCGATTTAAGCTACGCTTCGTTTAGGTTAGGTAAGTTGAACAACACTGCCGACGTAAATTTAGCGTATGGTGGCGGATTTAAAATAAGGGACCTTTCCAACTCATTTAAAAAGCTGAATATTAACACCTCCTATTCCGATGTTTCGTTGGGCATATCCCAATCGAGCAATTTCGACTTTGATATTGTAACGAGTTATGGCAGCGGGTTTAAATACAACGACAATAAAGTAACCATAACTGCCAAAAATCCACCGGAAGGAAGTAAGCATATAAGCATGACCCATAGCTATAAAGGTTATGTCGGCAAAGGCAACACAGATTCGCGTATAGCCATAAACTCAAGCTATGGCGGGGTGAATTTTGAATAGCACTAATTTTTCGAATTAAATTTCCAATTTGTCATTGCGAGGCACGAAGCAACCGCGAACTGTGCAAGTCCGCCCTGCATAGTTCGCGGTTGCCGCGCTCGTTCCTCACTCGCAATGACAAAATTGGTTGATCTCTCCTAAATAAGCGATTCTATCAATTTCACGAATTGATCTTCTGTATCGTCTTCTCAATTGTCGCCCTGTTAGTTTCAGATTTTGCGAGCTTCATCGCGGTTTGCAAATGGCAAATAGCTTTTTTATTATCCACATCGGTATACAAATAACCAAGCAGCGAATAGTACAAATGGTTATCCTCCAGCTTTAGTTTTTCGGCTTCGGTAATAGCTGCGGGTTTGCCATTGGCTTTGGCAAGGGCATAAGTGCGGTTAAGGGCTGCCATGGGCGAGTACTCAATGGTTAGCAACCTGTTGTATAGCTGCAAAATGCTTTCCCATTTTTCTGCGCTGTCCTCGTGATGAGTGTGCCACCAGGCTATGCCGGCTTCAATATGATATTTTGTTAGCTGGTTACCGGTAGCCGCTTTATTTAAAAAGTACTTGCCCCGTCCAATCAGTTCAACATCCCAAAGGCTGGTGTCCTGGTCGGGATATAATACCTGTTCACCATCAGCATTTATCCGCGCATCAAACCGTGATGCGTGGAAACACATTAAAGCCATCATGGCGTTTACTGTCGGTTTGTTAGTAGCCTCGTTTATGGTAAGCAGGTAACACAGGCGCATGGCTTCCACACATAAATCCTTCCGTACACTTGTGTTTTGCGAAACAGAATAATAACCTTCGTTAAATAACAGGTAAAGCGTAGTCAATACATTTTCGAGCCGCTTGTCAATTTCCGAATTTGGCGGGAAAGCTATCTTAACATTATCCTCCCGCAGTTTAGTTTTGGCCCTTAAAAGGCGTTTATTAATAGTTTCTTTATTACTCAGGAAAGCATTTGCAATTTCTTCGATACCAAAACCGCAAAGGATTCGCAATGACAGACCGATCTGCGCTTCGGCCGGGATAGATGGCTGGCAGATTGCAAACATCATTTGCAGCTGGCTGTCGATAATATTATTGTCCGACAGGTCGATTTCAATTTCGTGCAATTCGGTGTTGCTGTACCGAAGTTCTGTAGTTATTTTTTCGCTGAAAAGCTTGTTCCTGCGCAGGTAATCGCGGGCTTTGTTTTTAGCAACGGTGTAAAGCCATGCGGCCGGGTTCTCGGGCAGGCCTCTCAGGCCCCATGTTTCTGAGGCCAGCAGGAAAGTATCGCTGGCAATATCTTCCGCAATTTCGATATGCTCAAAACCAAACAGCTTAGCCAATACAGCTGTAATTTTGCTAAACTCGGTGCGGAATAAATGCGGTATCAGTTCCTGTTGCTTCATCATAAAAAAGGCCCTGCAATAATACAAAGGCCTGGTCAAGTTTGATTATAAAACGGGACAAATTAATATCGAATAATGAACGTCGAATATCCAATCCAAAGGTTTTTCACTTAATTATTCGATGTTTGGCATTCATTATTCGATATTCAAAGAAATTACATCGGGTTAATCTCCCGCACTTCAACATTGCCACCGAATTCAAAAATAGGGCAGCCTTTTGCAAGCTCAACGGCTTCATCCAATGTTTCAACTTTAACAATCGAGTAACCGCCAATCAATTCTTTAATTTCGGTATAAGGGCCATCGGTAACCACATTGTTTGGCCTTACTACCCTGCCATCACCATGCAGACGGTTACCCGCACTGTTCAGTTTGTTTTGCGCCGCAATGCCGCCAATCCAGTCCATCCATTTTTTTGTTACAGCCTGCATTTCTTCGGGCGAGCCGGTGGGCTGATTTTTGAAGTCGTTCCTGTAAACGAAAAGAAAATCTTTCATGATGTTTAGTTTTTAATGTTTATACTTCAATGACGAACTGACAATTCCCGATTGGACAAAAAGAAAAAATTTATTTAAAAAAATCAGCCTGCCGAAAAAACCATAATATCTCCCGGTTATCAAGCACCTTATTTACAACGAGTCATATTGATAATCTATAAATACCCGAAGACTTCATCGGGTGGCAATACAGTTATGCCTGCATCCTTAAAATCTTTTAAATTCCTGGTTACAATAAAATCCAAATCCGCCACTGAAGTTGCGGCAATAATTTGAATGGCGTCTTCAAAGTCTTTGTGAGTAGATAAAAGGCTTTTTTTGATTACGGCACTATCGATAGCAATCAAATCGATATAATCCAATAATGAATAAAGCAACTCCCTTAACTCCTTCTCGCCGATATGCTTTTTTAATAGATAGTGCGTTGTTGCAAAAGCGTGCGAGGATGTAAATAGTTTAACTCCTTTTTTTTCTGCAAGGTCGAATAACTGGATAGCAAATTTGCTAAAAGGCGCCCTGTCAGCGAGCAGATCAATCAGGATGTTGGTGTCGACAAATGCATTCTTCATAGATGCTTACGTTCGAAATAAGCAGCTAATTCCTTTTTTTCGTCAAAATCGGCAGGCAACTTAACGGAACCGACCAATTTTTTCAACTTAGGAGAGATTTGTACAGTCTCTCCATGGTCTTCCGTCAGTGTCTCCAGGTAGGTTTCAATTAATTCCGATAAGCTTCTTCCGGTTTGCTTTGCATATGATTTCGCTTTTTTGATAACGTCTTCTTCTACCGTTAATGTTAACTTCGTTGTCATTGCACGTGTGTTTTACTCAAATATACGTATAGGTTTTATAAATTCAAAAATTGAATACTTAACGACTATGAATAAAGTGTTTGGTAAACCGCGATTTTATTTCAAAGACTTCGTTAATACACCCGGCAAAGCAATCCCTTTAAATATTCCCCTTCAGGGAATGAGGATCGCACGGGGTGATCTTCCGGCTGGCAAAGCTGGTTTATAAACTGCACCTGCTTACCGGCATCAAGCGCGGCCCAAGCCAGTACTTGCTTAAAGGTTTCCATATTCATGGCGCCCGAGCAGGAATAGGTTGCCAGCAAGCCGCCTTTGTTCAACAGCAACATACCCAGCCTGTTCAAATCCTTGTATGCCCGCGAAGCTTTATCCAATGCCGACCGTGATGGTGCATACTTTGGCGGGTCGAGCACAACAATGTCAAACAGTTCGCCATCCTCGCGCAGTTTGCGGAGTTGTTTATTTACATCTGATGTAACGGTGGTTACTTTACCGGCATCAAAGCCGTTCAGCAACACGTTTTCTTTTAAGGTTTCAACAGCCAGGGCCGAACTATCAACAGACATAACTGCGGCAGCCTGGTTTTGCAAGGCATTTAGGGTAAAACCGCCGGTATAGCTAAAGCAGTCCAACACTTTTTTGGCTTTGGCATGGGCGGCTACAATTTTGCGGTTGTCGCGCTGATCGCAATAAAAGCCCGATTTCTGCCCTTCGGCAATGTTGATGTTGTATTTAATCCCGTTTTCAATTACCTCAACCCTATCAGGCGGATGTGTGCCTGCCAATACTATGTTTTGTGTTTGCAATCCTTCATGACCACGCGATGTAGCATCACTTTTATCAAAAATGCTTTCAGGTTTCAGGATGCGCTGCAGTTCATCGATAATACAAGGCATCATTTTTTCGATACCCGAGGTAAGTACCTGCACCGCTAAATGATCGGCGTATTTGTCAACGATCAACCCGGGCAGGTAGTCCGATTCACTGAATATCAAACGGCAGGTATTGGTAACACCCTCAACCAGAACTTCGCTACGGCTCTCAACCGCGACAGCTACCTTGTTTCTAAACCATTGCTCATCAATCTCCACCGTTTCGTCCCACTCCAGCAGGCGCAGGGCAACACGCGATTGGTCGTTGTAAAAGCCATAGGCCATAAATGCACCTTTGGCGTCAATAAGTCTTACCACATCGCCATTGGCGGGCTTGCCCTTCACCTTTTCAATAGCCCCCGAGAACACCCAGGGATGGCGGTGCAAAACAGCTTTTTCTTTACCTTTTTTTAATACAACCTCAATCATAGGTGCAAAGGTATTAAATCAGTTGGCAGTTTTGAGTTGGCAGTGGGCAGTAACAAGGAGTCGCGTTAAAAAATAAATGGGGCTTTATCGTAGCGATGGGTTTAAAACCCATCGCTATAGTTTGAAAATCCTATAATCCAACAAATCTTAAAAATCTTAGTTAAATCTTAGTTTGGGTTCTGCCAGAAATAATCCGGGTTATTGGTAGCATATTCAATTACACCCTTTGATACCATTTTAGGTTGGCTATGAATAGTGCTAAACCCACCGGGGTACAGGTTAACATATTCAACATCTTTTGCAACCTTCCGGGTTTCCAGGTCCCAATCGCTTTTCAGCGCGCATTTAAGCCAGTACAGGTTTTTCGACATGTAGCGGCCCAGGTAATCTTCTTTTGTTTGTTTTACTTTATTGTTCCAGTTGGCGTCTTCATTTAATACCAGCGGTTTGTCGGTAATGAGCCGTTCGCGCACTTCCTCAATATTCAGTAAGTTACCCTGGTCGTCGCTTACATAAGCGTTAAAAGTGGGGTCCATCCACACCCATTTGTTCAATGTTTTCGACCATACCACCGTGATTACATGGCAGTCAAAATCGGCGGTGTCTTTGGGCATGCAGGTCACCAGCCGGGCTTTAAAGCCTTCAGCCTGGTAGGCATCTTTTAAAATGGTGGCCATCATGCGGCAGTTAACGCCACGGTCGTCCTTTTTGCATACCGCAATTATATCCAGCGCATTTCGCAAAGGCGGGTTGTTTGAGTTGCCGTCGTGCCTTACAATGTTATGCGCCCAGTAAAGCAAGCTTTTAATTTTGCTTATCTCATCGCCATTGCCGCTGACGGAATCGAGATTGAATCTGTTTTTGAAATCAACCAGCTCCGGCGCGGATGCGGATTGATAGGTAAATGCAGGCAGGGTGTTGGCCGCTTTATTATAAGTACCAGATTTTTTCAGAATGTACCCGTAGTCGCCCCTTTCTCGTATTTTGTTCAGCAGTGTTTTAAACTCGTTATCATCGCGCAGGCTGTTTAAATCGCTGTCGATACTTGAGTTTGCGTAATTGCTGTAACCTTCGTCGGCCGCTTTTTTAAACCATGTAATGGCTTCCTGCTTTTGTCCGTTCAGTGCGGTATAGCAGGCCTGGTTATAATAAAGGCTCTGGGTAAGGCCCGTGCTGTTTTGTTTCGCTGCGGCCGATAGTTTACCATAACGGTCAAGCCAATCATTAATAATAACAATTGCCTTTGGGTAATCTTTTTCTTTAGAGGCCGCCTGCATAGCGCTCTCCATTTTTAGGCAATATTTGTTAAAATCAGCGGATTCGTTCCTTTCCTGCGCTTTTACAATAACAGCGCTTAAACAAATACCACATACCAGGAGTAATTTTTTCATTGTTTTAAGATTTTATGTATGATGAAAATTTGAGGCAAAAGGTTGCCTGGCGGAATAATTTCCGTCATTTATATACTTAATGTTAAAAAATCAATAAAAGATGTCATGCCGGCTACTTAGCAAGTGGGGTGCTGAAACAAGTTCAGCATGACGTTTGAGTGGATTACCCAGTGTCCATTGCCTTTTTTACTGCCTCTTTTTTATTGCGGGAAACGGGGATCTCATTGCCGTTGAACAAAAGCAGAAAATCGCCATATTCCTTTTTCCAGCTTTTAACAAACTGTTTATTTACCAGGTGCGATTGGTGGCAGCGGATAAATCCATACTCTTTTAATATTTCTTCGTACTCATAAATCGGTTTGCAAACCAGCAGTTCTTCGCCATCCTGCAAATAGAAAGTGGTATAATTGTTTGACGACTCGCAGCGTATAATCCCGCCGGTTTTAACAAATCTTGTTTCTTTGAGCGTAGTTAGTGCTATCCGCTGCTCATCCTTGTTTTGTTGCCCTTTTAACAAATGGATAAGGTTTTCGAGCTGCAGGTTCTGGGCCTTAAGTTTGCATTTCTTTATCGCCCGGTCGACAGCGTTTTGCAGGTCATTAATATCAATTGGCTTTAGCAAATAATCAACAGCTGCAAAGCGCATGGCTTGTATGGCGTATTGGTCGTAAGCGGTGACAAATATTACCTCAAAATCGTAACTGCTCAACCCTCTTAGCAAATCGAAGCCTGTTTTACCGGGCATCTGTATATCTAAAAACACAATATCCGGGCTGTGTTTCAAAATAATACCGGTGCCGGCATCCGCATTTAAAGCGGTGTCGCAAACAGTAACCTGCGGGCAATAGGTGTTTAGCAAGCCCTGAAGGTTGGTCAAATTGTGCTTTTCATCGTCAATTAAAACAGCCTTAATACTCATAAAAACCAGTTATTAAAGGTAAGTTCAATATCTGCGCCGGTTGGCTTGTTCTTTTTTACTTCGAATTTAATGGGTTGGCCTTTTGTAAACTCGTTCAATAGCTTTATACGGTCGTGGGTGAGTTTTAGACCAAACCCACCAGTATTTGTATTTCCCAAAAATCCGGGACCGTTATCTTTAATATTCACTATCATGTTATTTTCGCGCCTTGTAAAGTTAACCGTTACTTCACCTTTTTCCTGCAATGCCGAGATGCCGTGCTTTATGGCATTTTCAACCAGCGGTTGCAGCAACAGCGATGGTACCTCTGTTTCATACGCATTGATATTTTCATCAATATTAATGTGATACGTAAATCCAAACCGTAGCTGCTCCAGCTTCAGGTAGGTCTCTAAAGTTAGTATTTCTTTATCTAATGATGTTTGTTCCTTATTGCTGTTAGTTAACGAATCGCGCATCAGCCGGGCAAAATCCGAGAGATAACTGTTAGCGCCTTTTATATCCTGTTTGTTTATCAGGCCCTGTATCGAACTCAATGCATTAAAGATAAAATGCGGGTTAAGCTGGGCATAAATACTTTTAAGCTCGAGTTGCAGCTTGGTCTTTTTTGCCAATTCCCTTTCTGCGTGCTCTTTTTGTTTAACATGCCTTATAAGGAAGATCACGAAGCCAAGAGAAGCACAAGATAATATCCCCGCGATGATCTTAAACAGCACGGAATCGTACCAGGGCGTTTTAACTTCAAACGGATAGGTGGTTACGTGCTCAGGTTGTGCGGTGTAGCGCATTTTTAACAGGTACCGGCCGGGTGCAAGGCTTTTGAGCCAGATGAAATTATTATCAAAATCGTTGTATTTCCACGGAGTAATGGTATTGTCGTTTTTTACCAACTCATATTCCAGTTGCTCTTTGTGGTAAATATCGCCCGCTAAATAAAATATAAGGTTATTATCAGTAGGCCCGACTGTAAACTTTTTGCGCTGATGGGTTACCGGGTCGAACTGGCCGGTGGGGTACAGTTCCTTCCATTTTTTTATTTCCCTTTCCGAATCCCTGTATGTTTGCCATGGGTGGGCAAGTCTTTTCAAAAAATCATTTAATTCGCCTGGTCGATAAAGCTGGCTTAAAGCCGGTGCAATGGGCTTCCATGCAACTACAGAAGTGGCAATTATTTTTCCACTGCGTTTTGAACGTGCATCCACAATAATGCTATTGCCTATGTCAGTGCTGTAGCCGCCAAGATATGCCATTTGCGATACATGCAGGGCTGCCATTGCATCGGCACCGGTAAATTTTGTAATGGCACTCCAGGGGATAATTAGCTGGTTTGTGTTCGTCGTTACCCTGTATTCGTACTCGCCGGCATTGTTTTTATAAACACCATGTAAAAAAAAGTGTGCTTTGGAAGTGTCATAGGTGGTAATGGCTACAAATTTTTTTGAATGTTTTTTCAAAAAGGCTGTATCATTCGATAATTGAATACTTAAAGCGTTATTTCCGCTGCTTTCCCAAAAAGCATTGTTTATTTCAGGTATGGTAGAAATAATGCCTAATGCCCCGGGTTCATCAAAAGTTCCGGTCGGGTAGCTTTGTGAATATTTAGGCCAGTTAATTTGTGCATTTACTGGTTTTGCTAACGCGATGGTTATTATTAACAGCAGGAATATCTTTTTCATTTCGTTTGATTTATGACTCAAATGTCTGCTGTTTGCAAATGTTATTTTGCGGCGATGTGAATTGGGTAGGTTGGGGTGTGAATTTGGTTTAAAAACGAATTGATTACTAAAAAGGCAGGCAAAATCACCGATAGCTTAACTCCCGATATTCTGCCATCCCACAACGTTATATTTCGTCCTCTCCTGATTTTCTGAGCCACCGTATATCAGCGTTTTGTGCACTTCGGCCGGCGACGCAAGTTCACCAAACAAATCCATGCCGTTAAACAAACCCGGGGTAATGGTTTGTGTGGCTTTGACCTCAAAAATATCAAAACCACCTGGCTTTCTTAGTAACATGTCAACTTCATTACCCGCACGGTCCTGCCAAAAATAATATTCGCGGTGAAGATATTGATGCTGGTTTTGCTTTTGATACTCCGCGACAATCATATTCTCAAAAAGATTGCCTTTTAACCTGTTTTCAATTAATTCGTCAGCGGTTCTTATCCCTAACAGGTGGCTTAACAAGCCGGTATCGTAAAAGAACAGTTTGGGGCTTTTAACCAATCGCTTATTAAAATTTTCGTGGTATGGTTGCAGCAGAAAAATAATATAACTGCTTTCCAATATAGACAACCATGCTTTAGCGGTAGGTTGTGATATATCGCATTCATTTGCAATAGCGCTGATGTTTAGCAACTGGCCTGCGCGAGTGGCACATAAGCTCAAAAATGTGCGAAACAGCTTTAAGTTCCTGATATTTAGAAGCTCTGTTACATCTTTTTCGATATAGGTTTGTATGTAATTAGCGTAAAACACCACCGGATCAATATCCCTGTCGAAAATAGCTGGATAAAAGCCCTTTATAGCTGCCGAAGCATAGGTGTTATCCAGTAAACCAACTTGTTTCAATTCCTTAAAATCCAAAGGCAGCAATTTAAACAGCGCCACCCTGCCAGCAAGCGTTTGGGTGATATTGCTTAGCAGGTGGAAATTTTGCGAGCCTGATAAAATATACTGCCCCATCTGTCTCGACTCATCAACTCTGCCCTGGATATAGGAGAATAGCGCAGGCACGCGTTGTACTTCATCGAAAATTACTTTTTCATTATATTGATTCAGAAAGCCGACAGGATCATCAGTTGCAAAGGAACGTGTATCCGGGTTTTCTAACGAGATGTACCGGTAATCTGCAAATAATTCTCTCAGTAATGTGGTTTTTCCTGATTGCCTCGGACCTGTTAGAGCAAGAACCGGGAATTTAGATTGCTGGGCAGCTATTATTTGCGCAATTTGACGGTTAATATACATTTATCAGCATTTAAGTATAGTCAAATTTAACGCTTATTTTGAATTTGCCAACATTCTATTTTGAATTTACCATTGTTTTATTTTGAATTTGCCATAAAAATACATCTAACTAACTGATAATCAACAATGATGCATTTTACAAAAAAGGCATCCACAAAAATGCAGATGCCTTTAAATTCTAAATTGTTTATTGCTTATAGCGTAGCTATATCAATTACAAAACGATACCTTACATCGCCTTTTTGCATACGCTCGTAAGCGGCCTCGATATCTTTTATATCAATCATTTCAATATCAGATACGATATTGTGTTCGGCACAATAGTCCAGCATTTCCTGGGTTTCGGCTATGCCACCGATGCCCGAACCGGCAAGGCTTTTACGGCCGCCCACAAGGCTAAATGCAGCAACCTCGGCAGGTTTTGGCGGTATACCAACACAGATATGCGTACCATCAGTACGAAGCAGGGATAAGTACATGTTAAAGTCATGCTCGGCAGAAACGGTATCCAGGATAAAATCGAATGTACCCATAGCAGCTTTCACCTGTGCCTCATCGGTTGTAACCACAAAATGGTGGGCGCCAAGTTTTTTGGCATCAGCCTCTTTTTTA
>Ga0209455_1001005_pt1 | contig 14228 bp, 11 predicted proteins | sample AraplaCol_mCL_r2_FD_184275 | JGI IMG/M metagenome (GOLD analysis project Ga0209455, IMG submission 184275) | Arabidopsis root microbial communities from North Carolina, USA - plate scrape CL_Col_mCL_r2 (SPAdes) (version 2) | ecosystem: Host-associated > Plants > Roots > Endosphere | place: USA...
CGCGCACCGGGATGGAGAGGAGCAGATTGCCGTTCTTGGAGACGACGTCGCACAGCCGCTGGATCACCTGGATCGCGGGCACATAGCTCTTATCGAGGAAACGTTGGCGGTTATAATGCCAGTCGCCGATGCAGGTGCAGGTCTGCCAGGGGTTGGGCCGCAGATGATCGCTGAAGCCGCGCTCGATATCCTCGGTGATCGCGCGCTTCTGCAGATCGTCCAGATTATTGCCGGTAATGACCACGTCCTGCTTGCCGTGCCATTTCTTCGACAGCGCATAATAATGCGCCACCGCCTCGCGTCCGATCGCGCCGAACGGCACCGCATTGTCGTCGAGATAGATGATGTCGGGCCGATATTTCTCGACCAGTTCGTTCTGCCGCGCGAGCCAGTTCTGGGCGAAGGCAGCGGGCGCCGGGGGTGAATCCTCGAGCCACTGGCCATCATGCGCCGCGTGCCAGGCGTCCATCGCCTTGGTCGAGGTGATGCCGTCGGGCGGCGCGAACCAGGCGCCGGTATAAAGGTCCTGCGGGTCGAGCCCTTCCCAGAACGTCCCCTTGCCGTCTTCCTTGCGCAGCTTGAACGCGTCGTAACGCTGCCCCTGGCGCGGACCCTCGGCATCATAGCCGTAGGCGGTCTGCCACCAATGCCAGGCATGGCTGCTATGGTTGCTGATACCGAAGCGCAGCCCGGCCTTGCGCACCACTTTCTCCCAAGTGCCGATGATGTCGCGCTTCGGCCCAATCCGGGTCGTGTTCCAGGCGTGGTGGCTGCTCGCCCACGTGTCGAGATTGTCGTGGTGACAGCCGAGCGCCATGAAATATTTGGCGCCGGCTTTCTTGTAGAGTGTGATCAGTGCCTCGGGATCCCAGGCCTCCGCCTTCCACGCGCCCTCGATCTCTATGAACCCATGGTCGGCGGGGTGGCCGTAATGCTCCAGATGATGTTGGTAGAAAGGATTGCCCTGGACGTACATCAGCCGCCCGTACCAATCCCCGAATTCGGGCACGCATTGCGCGCTCCAATGCGCCCAGATGCCGAACTTGGCGTCGCGAAACCAGTCGGGCACCTGATTGACCGCGGCCAGATCGGCCCAGTCGGTCCCGGCCGGAGCCGCCTTGGCGTTGGCGGCGGCCACAGCGGCAGCGCCGCCTGCGAGGAAGGAGCGGCGCCCGACCTTCATGTCGCGCTCACGCGGCCGGAATTATGGAGATAGCGCTTGAGTGTGGAAGGTTTCATCTCGATCGAATATCCCGGTGCGGTGGGGGTCTGATAGGCGGCATTCTCGACGATGCAGGGATGCACGAAATGCTCGTGCAGATGGTCGACATATTCGGCGACGCGCCCCTCAGCGGTGGCGGCGAAGCAGAGATAGTCGATCATCGACAGATGCTGGACATACTCGCACAGACCGACGCCGCCCGCGTGAGGACAGACCGAAAGCTCGGCCTTGGCCGCCATCAGCAGCACCGCCAGCACCTCGTTGACCCCGCCCAGCCGGCACGCGTCCAACTGGACGATGTCGATCGCCTGGCGGCTGATGAACTGTTTGAACAATATGCGGTTCTGGCACATCTCGCCGGTTGCGACCTGGATCGGGGCGACGCCCTTCCGGATCGCGCGATGGCCCTCGATATCGTCGGGGCTGGTCGGCTCCTCGATGAACCAGGGGTTGGCGAAAGCGAGGTCGCGCACGCGCGCGATCGCCTCATCCGTTTCCCAAACCTGGTTGGCGTCGATCATCACCTTGATGTCGGGGCCCAGCACCTCGCGCACGATCGCGAGACGGCGGCGGTCGTCCGCCGGATCGGCGCCGACTTTGATCTTCACATGGCGGAAGCCTTCGGCCACCGCCTCCGCGCAGAGCGTGCGCAGCTTCTCGTCCGAATAGCCGATCCAGCCTGCTGAGGTCGTATAGCAGGGATAGCCCTCGGCCTTGAGCGTCACGATCCGCTCGGCCTTGCCCGCGCTGCGCGCTTCGAGCAGCGCAACCGCCTCGTCTGGCGTGATGAAGTCGGTCATGTAGCGGAAGTCGATCTGCGCCACGATCTCGGTCGGGCTCATCTCGCCGACATATTGCCACAGCGGCTTGCCCGCTTCCTTGGCGAGCAGGTCCCACACCGCATTGACCACCGCGCCGGTCGCGAGATGGATCACGCCCTTTTCCGGCCCGATCCAGCGCAACTGGCTGTCACCCGTCATATGTCGCCAGAAGCGCGCCCCGTTGTCACGCACCCAATCGAGGTCCAGCCCCTCAACCAGAGGCGCCAGCGCCTCGATCGCCGCGCAGCAAATGTCGTTGCCGCGCCCGATCGTGAAAGTCAGGCCATGCCCTTCCAGCCCGCTATCCGTATCGAGGATGCAGTAGGCGGCCGAATAATCGGGATCGGGATTCATCGCGTCCGACCCGTCACGCGCAAGCGCGGTCGGGAAGCGCAGGTCGAACACCCTGAGGCCGGTGATCTTCGTCACCCGCGGCCATCCCCGTCAATCACGATGCTCTCCCTGCGAACGGCCGACGCCGTCCCTTATGCCGTCCCTTGAACAAGTTCTGTTCGCAGGTGCGTGTAGTTTTCATATATGTAAATAATGACGCCGGCAAGATTCACGCCGCTAGATGCGGCTGTCGCTTTCGATAAGCTGGTCCGCGATCGACAGAGCCGCCGCACGCACGCGCTCTGCGGCCTCCTCCTTCGAAACCTGCGGGCCCAATTTGTCCAGGAACGGCACGGTCAGTGCTGCTGCCGCCGCCCCGCCCCGCATCACCGGCGCGGAGATGTCGGTCACGCCCGCGACAAAATGGCTGGGAGTCAGCTCAACCTCGCGCTGACGAATTTCGTCGGCACGCGCACGCCACGCGGCAAGTGCCCTGTCGTCCAGTGCGGGCGAGAACATCGCCTCCCAGCGGCGCCGCACATCCTCAGGCTGGAAGGCATAGAGCACCGCGCCCGATGCGGATTTCACCATCGGCCGGCGATAGCCGACACGCACCGAGAAACCGAGTTGCTCGCTCGATTCCATCCGCGCGACTACCACCATATCGCCCCGTGTATGCAGCACGAGATGACAGGATTGGTCGAGGTCCTTGGCAAGCTGACGCATCACCGGCAGCGCAACCTCGATCAGGCTGTGCGTCTTGGGCCGCTGCATTCCGAGGGAAAAGAGCCGATCGCTAAGCAGATAGCCGTCGGCTGAGGAATCCTGTTCGATATAGCCCCGGAATTCGAGCACCTGAATCATGCGAAACAGCTCGCCATGCGAACGGCTGAGCTGATTGACGATCTGGGTGAGCGTCATTGGCGAGGATGTAGTCGCCAGCAGCTCGAGAATATCCAGACCCTTTTCGAGCGCCGGAGCCTTATAGCGCCGATCATCCCCGTCTTCGTTCATCTGCTTCGCCCTGCTGTGCCATTGCTGCGCTAGCACTGATGAAAAGCATGTTCAATTATGCAAAATGACGGAGCGCGCTATGAACGGGGTTTTTTGCATGGCAAAACGGACTGACCGCCTGCAAGACGGTATACCCGCTCTTTTGGCAAGCTCAACGCTGTGCGAGCGCACGGTCAATTGCTGCTTGCGCGACCGGCGCCATCAGTCGGTAACCGTTAGCGAGCGGATGCAGTCCGTCATGTGTCAACTCGGCCTTCAATAGGCCGTCGCGGTCGACAGTTGCTCTATAATAATCCGCATATTGGAGGCCGCGGCGATTGCAGAAGGCGACAAGCCATGCGTCGAGCGCACGAATACGCTTGGGGTCGCGATCGGCCAGCATGTCGCGGGCATTGTCGGTATAATTGTTGACCGGCATCACCGAGGCGAAGACCACCTTGATATGATGCGTCTCGGCCATGTCGGCCATCGCCTGCCAATTCTCTTCGATGCCCTGGTCGCTCTCGCGTTGGAGCGCGCCATGCAGGTCGTTGATGCCTGATAATATCACCACGACGGCCGGCCGGAGGCCGACGACATCCTGCTGAAAGCGCAGCACCATCTGCGCGGTCACCTGCCCGCCGATACCCCGGTTGATGTAAGGCTTGCCGGGGAAGAATTTGGCGAGGTCCCACAGATCGGTGATGGAATCGCCAAGGAAGACGACGCGCTTCTCGCCGGGCCTGGGCGCGGGCAAAGCGCGGTCGGCGGGCGCGTACAGATATTTCTCGCCGAAATCGCGGTGCATCGCCGACCAGAGCTTGGTCAGATAATCCGCTTCCCAATGATTATATTGGCGATCCTCGGCGAAGCTCTGTCGCTCGGGCGAGCTTTGATAATGGTCGGGAACCGAAGCAGCGAGCAGAAGCGCGATCATGCAGCGCTCTGGGGAATGATGCCCTTGCGCGCGGCGAAGCGCGCCAGCAGGCGCGGCCATTCCGATCCCGGCATGTCGGACGGCAGCCGCACGCCGAACCCATGGCCGCCCTGGTCGAACAGATGCATCTCGATCGGCCGCTTGTGGTCGAGCATCGCCTTGTAGAGATCGAGACTGTTCTGGACAGGCACCGTGCCGTCATCCTCGGCATGCACCACGAACAGCGGCGGCGTATCGGCGTCGACGCGTTGCTCGACCGAATGGCTGCGCTTGAGCGCCTCGGGTGCATCTTTGCCCAGCAGATTGTCGCGCGAGCCCGTATGTGCCCAAGGGCTATCGAGCGTCACGACCGGATAGATCATCGCCGACAGATCCGGCCGGGCAGAAATCTGATCCGCGGCATCGACCGGCGCGTACGTCTGCTCGGCATGCCGCGTGGTGAGCGATCCGCAGAGATGCCCGCCGGCAGAGAAACCCAGTGCCATCACGCGCTTGGGATCGATCGCATATTTGGCGGCATCGCGCCGGATCACGCGCATTGCGCGCTGCGCATCCTGAAGCGGCACATCCTCGCGCCGCGCCCAGCCCTCCGCGGGAAGGCGATACATCAGCACGAACACCGTCACGCCCCGTGCGTTGAGCCAGCGCGCCTGCTCCGCCCCTTCATTGTCGAAAGCGAGGAATTCGTAACTGCCGCCAGGCATGCAGAGCACCGCCGCACCGTTGGGATTGGCGGGACGGAAAACGATCAGTTCCGGCCGCGCCACGCCATAGATCCAGCGGTCGGGATTCGCGTCGGTCCCCGATCGAGGATCGATCCGGCGCGTGATCTTGGTGCCGATGTCGCCCGGTATCTTGCCCGGCCACAAAGGCACATGCTCCTGCGCCCCCATCAGCTCGACCGCGCGCGCCGCAACCGGCGCCAACGCCATCGCCGAACCCACCGCCAGCAAGCTCCGTCGCGTCAGCCCGATCATCCTATCCATCCCTTCCTTGTAGCAGGGTTTTATGCCTTGTTTTATGCACCAATGAAAACTGCTTTTATATTTCACAAGCGCGGATCGCGACGTTATCGTGCGGCGGCATGCCGCGATAGACGGCAGAACATGGAGCGGGAGGAAACATGGTTGAGCGCGCGGCGAGCCGACGGGCCCTGATACTCGTTACCGGCCTATTTTTCCTGTGGGGGGTGGCCAACAATCTCAACGACGTGCTGATCGCGCATTTCCGCAATGCCTTCACGCTCACCGATTTCCAGTCGGGCCTGATCCAGTCGGCTTTTTATCTGGGCTATTTCTGCTTCGCGATCCCCGCCGCGCTGACCATGACGCGGTTCGGCTACAAGGCAGGCGTGATCACCGGCCTGCTGCTGTTCGGGATCGGCGCGCTTCTGTTCTGGCCGGCTGCCTGGGCGCTGAGCTATCCGATGTTCCTGTTCGCCCTGTTCGTGATCGCAAGCGGGCTCGCTTTCCTCGAAACCGCGGCCAATCCGATGGTCGCCACCCTGGGTCCGCCCGAAGGGGCCGAGCGGCGGCTCAACTTCGCGCAGAGCTTCAATCCGGCGGGTTCGATCACGGGCGTATTCCTGGGCGCGACGTTGATCCTGCCCGCGACCGCGCACGAAGGCACGGAAACGGTCCGCAACGTGCTGCTGCCTTATACCTTGATTGCAGGCGTGGTGCTGCTCTGGGCGTTGCTGCTCGCGCGCACGCCCTTCCCTGCAGTCGCGACCGAGGAACGGTCCGCACATCCGCTCGCCGACTTCGGCGCGCTGTTGCGCCGCCCGCGCTACCTCGCCGGCGTGTTCGCGCAATTCGCTTATGTCGGCGCGCAGGTTGGCGTCTGGTCCTATCTTATCCGCTATATCGGGGTGGCGCTGCCCGACATGAGCCAGCGTCACGCCGCCTTCATGCTGACCTTCTCGCTCGGCCTGTTCATGGCGGGCCGCTTCACGGGGACCGCATTGCTCACGGTCGTGCGTGGCGCGCGGCTGATGGTGCTGTTCGCTGTGATCGATACGTTGCTGTGTCTGATCGGCGCGTTCGTCGGGCATGAGATCGGAGTAGCAGCGTTGGTCGCGACCAGCTTCTTCATGTCGATCCAGTTCCCGACCATCTTCGTGCTCTCGCTTCGGGACCTGGGCCCGCTCACCAAGAGCGGGGCAGCGATGCTGGTGATGGCGATCATCGGCGGCGCGGCCTTTACCGCGCTGATGGGCTATATCTCCGACGCGAGCCATTCGATCCAGACCGCAATGCTGGTGCCAGCGGCCTGCTTCCTGATCGTCGGCCTTTTCTCGATGCTTCATCTGCGTGATTGACGCGCACGTTCGTATCCGGCGGCGCGGCCGCAATGCGCGCCACATCCGTCGGCTGGCCGCATGAGCCGGGTCGCGCTTCCGCCGCTGGGGGTCGGCACCGCGGCGATCGGCAATCTCTACGCAGCGGTCGCGGAGGCCGACGCCGAGGAGGCGATCCGTACCGCGCTGGAGGCGGGTATCACCTATTTCGACACCGCGCCCCACTACGGGTTCGGCCTGGCCGAGCGGCGGTTGGGGGCGGCTTTGGGCGATGCGCCGGTGCTGCTTTCAACCAAGGTCGGGCGGTTGCTCGAACCAACCACGGTCAAGGGCGAGCGGCATGCGTTCGTCGATGCCGATCCCTATGAGCCGCGCTTCGATTACAGTGCCGACGGGATCAGGCGATCCTATGAGTCCAGCCTCGCGCGGCTGAAACGCGACCGGGTCGATATCCTCCTTACACACGATATCGGGCAACTGACGCATGGTACGGAGCATGCGCGCCATCTCGGTACCTTCCTGGACAGCGGCTATCAGGCGATGCGCGACCTTCGGGACGCGGGCGCGATCGACGCGCTCGGGATCGGGGTCAACGAGATCGCGATCTGCCTGGAGCTGATCGAGAAAGTCGAGCTGGACGTGATCCTGCTGGCCGGGCGCTATACCTTGCTCGACCGAAGCGCTGCTGAGGTGCTGATCCCCAAATGCGCGCGGCGCGGCATCCGGCTGATCATTGGCGGGCCTTATAATAGCGGCATCCTCGCGCAGGACGATCTGAGCGATATCGCGCGGCTGCATTACGATTATGCCCAGGCGCCCGCCGCGACGATCGTGCGAGCGCAGCGGCTGGCGGCGATTTGCGCGCGCTACGGTGTGGCGCTGCCTGCCGCCGCGCTGCAATTCCCGTTGCGCGATCCAAGAGTTGCGACCGTGATTGCGGGTGTCGCCGGCGCGAGCGAGGTGCGCGATCTGATCACGCGCGCGGCGGCCGAGATTCCGGACGACGTATGGGCCGCTTTGGCTGCCGAGGAGAGGATCGAATGAGGGAACGGCTCGCAGGAAAGACCGCGCTGGTGACGGGCGCGGGCCAGGGGATCGGACGTGCCTCGGCCGCGCTCTTCGCCGCCGAGGGCGCGCGCGTGATCGCGACCGACCGGGCGCCGCGCCTGCTCGAGAATCTGGCGGATTGCGAGCATCGCGCGCTCGATGTGACCGACCCCAAGGCGATCGCCGCCTTGGCCGAAGAAATCGGGCCGATCGACGTGCTGTTCAACGTGGTCGGCTATGTCCATGCGGGCACGATCCTTGACTGCGACGAGGCGGCGTGGGCGGGATCGGTCGATCTCAACTTCACCGCGATGTACCGCACGATCCGCGCCTTCCTGCCGGGGATGCTCACCAAGGGCAAAGGGTCGATCGTCAACATGTCGTCGATCGCGAGCTCGGTGAAGGGCATCCCTAACCGCTTCGCTTATGGCTCGACCAAGGCGGGCGTGATCGGGCTGACCAAGGCGGTGGCGGCGGATTTCGTAGGCCAGGGCGTGCGCTGCAACGCGATCTGCCCAGGCACGGTCGATACGCCCTCGCTTCAGCAACGGCTGCACGACACGGGCGATTATGAAGCGGCGCGCACGGCCTTCGTCGCGCGCCAGCCGATGGGACGGCTGGGCCAGGCGGAAGAGATCGCCCAGCTCGCGCTCTACCTTGCCAGCGACGAATCCGCCTTCACCACGGGCGCGATCCACATCATCGATGGCGGCTGGATCAACTGATGGCGCGCCATATCCTGCTGCTCGACCTGGTCGACGACGCCGAGGCGATCGCGCGGTACGAAGCGTGGCATGCCCCCGGCGCAGTGCCGCCCGCGATCGTCGCGAGCATCCGCGAGGCGGGCATCAGCGCGATGGAGATTTACCGCACGGGCAATCGGCTGGTGATGGTGATGGAAACCGACGCCGGCTTCGACGCCGCGCGCAAGGCGGCGGACGATGCGTCCAACCCGGCGGTGATCGCGTGGGAGACGCAGATGAATACCGTCCAGCGTCCCCTCCCCTGGGCCGATCCGTCGGCAAAATGGACCGAGGCGCCGCGCATCTTCGCTCTGTCGGAACAATAAGCCGGAGCCGACGTCTCCAAAGCGGCGGCAAACGGCGGCTTGCGCCTTACGCATATCTCCGGCAATCCGCGCCCGCTTGATGTACACGAGAGGCGAAGGGGTGTCGGGTTAAGGCATGGAAGCGCCTGTCTTCTACGATCCGAGCGGCCGTCGCCGTCGCTGGTCCAAGCGCATCCTGCTCGGTCTCATCATCGTGCTGGTGGGGGTTGCGTTCGGCTTCGGCGCGACGATCCTCAACATCACCCCGCCCGATCCGCTCAAGCTCGGGATCGAGCGCGAGCAGCCGCGCGCGCTGCAGAGCCAGGTCGGCCATCTTGGCCGCACCGTCCGCCGCCAGGCGCGCGCGCTGACATCGTGGCTGCCCGGCGCCAACCGCAAGGTGGTGCCGGTCGACCAGGTGGTGGTCGGCTTCTATGTACCGTGGGACGACGGCAGCCGCGTCAGCCTGATCCGCCACATCAACGATCTCGATTGGGTTGCGCCATCGCTCGGCAGCGTGGTCGGCCCCAATCATGATTTCCAATGGTTCCACGACCGGCCGCTGCACGCGATCCTGGCCGCGTCGGCGCATCGCCCCTCGGTGTTGCCGGTAATCCAGAACGTGCGGAACGGCGCGTGGGACGGCGAGAATATGGGCAAGCTGCTGCGCGACAGGGTCGCACGCGAGAAATTGCTCAACCAGGTCCAGCAATTGCTCGACGGCGAGCACGCCTATGGCGTGGTGTTCGACTTCGAGGACCTGCCCGCCAATTCGCTCAAAGCCTATCAGTCGTTCATCGCGGAGGCGAACAAGCGCTTCGACCCGCGCCTGGTGACGCTGGCGGTGCCGGTGGACAATGAGGACTGGAACCTGAAGGCGTTCGCGCGCGTCGCCGACAAGCTGTTCCTGATGGACTATGACGAGCATTATGCCGGCGGCGATGCGGGCCCGATCGCGTCGCAGCCCTGGTTCGTCCAGCATCTGCGGTCGGCGATGGCGCAGACCGGCCGCGACAAGGCGATCGTGGCGGTCGCGAGCTATGCCTATGACTGGCCCGACGGCAAGACCGACGCAGACATCCTGACGTTGCAGGAAGCCTGGCTGATCGCGCACGACAATGGCTCGCCGACGATATTCGATCCGGCGAGCGGCAATGCGCATTTCGATTATAAAGACGATGACGGCACGTTGCGGCACGTCTGGCAGCTCGACGCGGCGAGCGTCTGGAACCAGCTGCGCGCGGTCAAGATATCCAACGCGTCGGGCGTCGCCCTGTGGCGACTAGGGAGCGAGGATCCCGGCGTCTGGCGCGACTTCAAGGCGATCAAGCAGGGCATCACGCCGCCGGTGTTCGGGGTGCTCAATTCGATCGGCAAGAACGACGTCGAAGGCGATGGCGAGATATTGCGCATCACCGACACGCCGACGACCGGCATGCGCACGGTCACCGCGGACAAGAGCGGGCTGATCCGCGACGAGAAATTCGAAAGCTACCCGACCCCGTTCGTGGTCACGCGCACCGGCTACAAGCCGAAGCAACTGGCGCTGACCTTCGACGACGGCCCGGACGGGCAATGGACGCCCAAGATCCTTGATATCCTCAAGGAAAAGCACGTCCCCGCCACTTTCTTCGTGATCGGCGAGAATGCGCTGGCGCACCCGTTGCTGCTCAAGCGCATACTGGCGCAGGGCAGCGAGATCGGGAACCACAGCTATACGCATCCCAACCTTGCGCTGGTTTCGACGCGCGGCGCGCATATCGAGATCAACGCCACGCAGCGGCTAGTCGAGGCTTACACCGGGCGATCGATGCGGCTGTTCCGCGCACCCTATTTCGGAGACGCCGAGCCGACCACGACCGACGAACTCGCGCCCGCCTTGCTTGCACAGCAATCGGGCTATGCGATCGTCGGGCTGCATATCGACAGCGAGGATTGGACGCGGCCCGGTGTCCAGGCGATCATTGATAACACGATCCGCCAGGTGCAGGATTTCGATCCGGCCGAGAACGGCACCGACGACGAGGAGCCCGGCCACCGCAAGACGGGCAATGTGATCCTGCTCCACGACAGCGGCGGCGACCGATCGGAGACGGTGCAGGCGCTGCCGATCCTGATCGATCGGCTGCGCGCGATGGGCTATACGTTCGTGCCCGTGTCGCAGCTCGCGGGGCTGACGCCGGCGCAGGTCAATCCCGAGATCAGCGGCTCCGACCTGGTGGCGGTGCGGTTCGACGTTTCGATCTTCCTGGTGCTGGCGGCGCTCGACGCAACGCTCAAATTCCTCTTCTTCACCGCGATCTTCATCGGCACCGCGCGCGCGGTATTGCTCGCGATCCTGGCGGTGCGGTCCAACCTCAAGCGCAACCGGCCGATCCCGCCCGAGATCGATCCGGGCCAGTTCGTGTCGGTGCTGATCCCCGCCTACAACGAGGCGCGCGTGATCGAGGAATCGGTCAAGCGCGTGCTGGCGAGCGAATGCGTTCGGATCGAGGTGATCGTGATCGACGACGGATCGAAGGACGAGACGTCCGAGATCGTCCATCGCGCGTTCGATGGCGACAAGCGCGTGCAGCTTCTGACGCTGGAAAATGGCGGCAAGGCGCGCGCGCTCAACGAGGGGCTGAAGATCGCCAAGGGCGACGTGATCGTCGCGCTCGACGCGGACACGCAGTTCGAGCCGATGACGATCGCGCGTCTCGCGCGCTGGTTCGCGGACGAGGAAATCGGCGCGGTTGCGGGCAATGCCAAGGTCGGCAACCGGATCAACATCGTCACCAAATGGCAGGCGGTCGAATATGTCACGGCGCAGAATCTGGAGCGGCGCGCGCTCGACCGCTTCGACGCGATCACGGTCGTACCGGGCGCGGTCGGTGCCTGGCGGCGTGCAGCGCTCGACCAGGTTGGCGGCTATCCGCACGACACGTTGGCCGAGGACCAGGACCTGACGATCGCGATCCAGCGCAAGGGCTGGCTGGTCGAATATGACGTCGACGCCGTCGCCTGGACCGAGGCGCCCGAGACGTTCGGTGCGCTCGCCAAGCAGCGTTTTCGCTGGGCGTTCGGTACGCTGCAATGCTTGTGGAAGCACCGCCGCATCCTGCGCGACCGCCATCCCGCGGGCCTGGCCCTGGTCGGTATCCCGCAGGCGTGGCTGTTCCAGATCGGCTTCGCCCTGATCTCGCCGCTGATCGATCTCGCGCTGGCGGTGAGCATCGTCTCTACCTTCGTTCGCGTGCAGCAGCATGGCTGGGCGCAGACGCAGTCGGACGTGATCCGGATGCTGTTCTACTGGATCGCCTTCACCAGCATCGATGCGATCTGCGGCTGGATCGCCTACAAGCTCGAACCGCGCGAGAAGCGCTTCCCAGTGTTCCTGCTGCTCGCGCAGCGCTTCGTCTACCGCCAGATCATGTATTCGGTAGTGGTACGCGCGGTCGCGGCCGCGGTGCGCGGCCCATGGGTCGGCTGGGGCAAATTGGAGCGTTCGGGCCGGGTGGCGACGCCGCAAGGCTGACGCGCCGCCACCCGGACCCAGGCCCGGGAGATCAGGCCTTACGCGCGGTCACTCTGAGATATGTGGCGGGGATGATGGTCTTGCCGAGACCGCCCTGGTTCTGGCTTTCGAACAGGGTTGCAAGCTCGCGGTAAAGATCATCGGCGCGGCCGTCCTTTGCAGCCGCTTCGAACGCATTCATGGTCGGCCCATAATAATGGCGGAAGAGGCCAAGCAGCTCGGTGGCCTCGCCCGGATAGCGAAAGTGATAGGTCGCTTCCTCGCACGTGATGTCGCGCGGGCGGATGCCGGCGGCCTCGAACCGGTCCTGCACATCTTCCTTCACGCCCCATCGCACCGGGCTGACGAAGCCTTCGGGCGGCGGCGGCGTGTAGGCCGCGCTGATCCGGAGAATCTGCGCAACCAGGGTGGGATCGCCGGGGATCCAGTTGCCCATCACGATCCGGCCCCCGGGGCGGGTGACGCGCACCATTTCCCTGGCGACATCGAACGGGCGCGGCGCGAACATCGCGCCGAAGATGCTGACGACCAGATCGAAGCGATTGTCGTCGATACCGGCGAGGTTCGAGGCGTCGCCCTCCACAAAGCAGAGATTGGTCAGACCGAGCGCGGCCGCGCGCTGATTGCCCGCGGCGACGAGATTGGCGGCGATATCGACGCCCAGCACGTCCGCGCCCGCCTGCGCGGCGGGAACTGCGGTGGTGCCGTCGCCGCAGCCGAGATCGAGCACCTTCATGCCCTTCTTCACGCCGAGCAAAGAAACCAATGCCTCGCCGCTCTCGCGCATGCTGGCGGCGATGCGGGTGAAGTCGCCCTTTTCCCAGAGCGCCTTGTCGGGGTTGAGCGCGGCTACCGGCGCGTGGTTGGTCATTGAATACATCCTGAAACTCCGGACGAGACCATCCCGCCCGCTGCATCGATCCCAACAAGAAAAAGCTCCGATCCGGCCAGTTCAGGAAGTGAAGCGCGGGCGGTATAGAAACTGTACTGGAGGCAAAGCGGCCGGCCCGGTAAAGGATGCGGCATGAAGGAGGGCACCATGTCGGAAGGCGGTCACAATCAATTCTGCCCGATCGCGATGGCGGCGGACATATTGTGCAACCGGTGGACGATCATGTTGGTGCGCGAGCTGCTGCTCGGAACGTCGCGCTTCAACGACCTGCGCCGCGGGCTGCCCAAGATGTCGCCCGCCTTGCTCTCCAAAAGGCTGAAGGAGCTGGAGGCGGCGGGCGTGGTGACGCGGCGCCAGGCCGACGGCACGCCGGACCTGTTCGAATATGGGCTGACCAAGGCGGGGCGCGCGCTCAAGCCGATCGTCTATGCGATCGGCGACTGGGGGCATCACTGGGTTTCGACGGAGGCCAGCCTGGCCAAGCTCGACGTGAAATTGCTAATGTGGAACATGCGGCGCACGATCCGGACCGATCCGATGCCGCCCGGGCGTAGCGTGATCCAGATCATCTATCGCGACCTGCAGCCGCCGACGCGCAACTGGTGGCTGCTGGTGGAGGCAGGCAAGGATACCGACCTTTGTTCGGTCGACCCAGGCTATGACGTCGATCTCTATATCAGCACCGATCTCAAGACGATGACCGAGGTCTGGATGGGCTATGGCACGATCGGCTGCGCCAAGGCCGACGAACGGCTGACCTTCATCGGCAATCCGGAACTGGAGGCGACGTTCGGAACATGGCTGGGCTCCAGCCGGTTCGCGACGATGGAGAAAAAGGTGGCCTGAGCCTTCCTTCGTCACCCCGGACTTGTTCCGGGGTCCACTCTCGAACTTGACGCGTGCCTCATGGTGGATGCCGGAACAAGTCCGGCATGACGATCGGAGTTGATGTCGTGCGGACGCACGTCTCCCATGGCTTGGGGCAAGCTGTGTGTGACCGGCGCGGTTCCGCTCCGTTGTCTCCCGGCAGCGGGGGAGGCTGCGTCTAGCCTGGGCTTGTGAAGCCCCGGACGCCGCCCGCATGCCTCCCGGAACGCGACGTCCAGCCTGATGGCTGCG
>Ga0209455_1001008_pt1 | contig 14196 bp, 14 predicted proteins | sample AraplaCol_mCL_r2_FD_184275 | JGI IMG/M metagenome (GOLD analysis project Ga0209455, IMG submission 184275) | Arabidopsis root microbial communities from North Carolina, USA - plate scrape CL_Col_mCL_r2 (SPAdes) (version 2) | ecosystem: Host-associated > Plants > Roots > Endosphere | place: USA...
CGACCGCGTCTACGACATCCGCATGCAGCTGGCCAGCCAGGGCTTGCCGCATGGCGGCTCGGTCGGCCTGGAGATCCTGGACAAGACGCCTTTCGGCGCCAGCCAGTTCACCGAGCAGGTCAATTACCAGCGCGGCATGGAAGGCGAGCTGGCCCGGACCATCGAAGCCATCAACAGCGTGCAAAGCGCGCGCGTGCATCTGGCGATGCCGCGGCAATCGCTCTTCGTGCGTGACCGCCAGCCCGCCACGGCCTCGGTGCTGCTCAAGCTCTATCCCGGCCGCAGCCTGAGCCAGGCACAGGTGTCGGCCATTGCCTACCTGGTGGCTGCGAGCGTTCCCGACCTGAACGCCGACCACGTTTCCATCATCGATCAGAACGGCCACCTGCTGTCCAATTCGCCGGACGAAGGCCGCGGCATGGACGCCAACCAGCTGCGCTACACGCGCGAGATCGAGCAGCACACCGTCGAGCGCATTCTCACCATCCTCAATCCGCTGGTCGGCCCCGGCAACGTCCGCGCCCAGGTCAGCGCCGACCTCGATTTCTCCAGCCGCGAGCAAACCGCCGAAACCTATCGCCCCAACCAGGCTCCCGGCCAGGCCGCCATCCGCAGCCAGCAGACCAGCGATTCGCGCAAGAACGGCCCGGGCACGGCCGAAGGCGTGCCGGGCGCGCTCAGCAACCAGGCGCCGGCCACCGCGCAGGCGCCCATCATCACGCCCGCCACGCAGCCCGGCCAACCCGGCACCCTGAACAACACGCAACAGAACGGCACGCAAACGCAGCAGCAGAGCCAGCCGGTCAGCCAGCAGCACGACGCCACCACCAACTACGAGCTCGACCGCACCATCACCCACACCAAGGATCAGGTGGGCCTGGTGCGGCGCCTGTCCGTGGCCGTGGTCGTCAACGACCTGCCCGGCAAAGACAACAAGACGCCCAAAGCCCTGCCGCCGGAAGAGCTCGCCAAACTCACCGACCTGGTCAAGGAAGCCATGGGCTACGACGCCGCCCGCGGCGACTCGGTCAACGTGGTCAACAGCGCTTTCAACGACGCCGAAGTCACGCCGCCCATCTGGCGCGATCCCCAGATGATCGCCCTGGCCAAGACCATCATCGCCTGGCTGATCTTCGCGGCCGTCCTGCTCTGGCTCTACCGCAAGATCAAGCCGGCGGCAGTAGACTACTTCTTCCCGCCGGTCGACGAAGAGCTCGAAAGAATGGCCCGCCTCGATGCCGAGCGGACGGCCATGGAAGCGGCCCGCGACCGCGAAACCAACCGCTACCAGGACAACCTCACTCGCGCACGCGACATGGCGACCAAAGATCCCCGCGCCGTCGCCATGGTGTTGCGTTCCTGGATGGCCAGCCAAGATGAGCAATCTCCCAAATGAGCGGCCCTGACAACAAATCCCTCGATGGTTTGACCCGCAGCGCCGTCCTGCTGATGACGCTGGGCGAAGACGCGGCGGCCCAGGTGTTCCGCTACCTCACGGCACGCGAAGTGCAGCAGGTCGGCGGAGCCATGGCTTCGCTCAAGCAGGTCACCCGCCGCGACGTCGGCAATGTGCTGGAAGAATTCCGCCAGGAAGCCGACCAGTTCCTGGCCGTCAGCGTGGGATCGGACGACTACATCCGCAGCGTGCTCACCAAGGCCCTGGGCAGCGATCGCGCCGCCGGCCTGATCGAAGACATCCTGGAAGCCGGCGAAGGCGGCAACGGCATCGACGCCCTGAACTGGCTCGACGCCACCACCGTCACCGAACTCATCGGCAACGAGCACCCGCAGATCATCGCCACCATCCTGGTGCACCTCGAGCGCGACAAGGCCGCCGGCGTGCTGGCCATGCTCAACGAGCGCATCCGCAACGACGTCATGCTGCGCATCGCCACCTTCGGCGGCGTGCAGCCTGCCGCGCTGGCCGAACTTACCGACGTGCTCAATTCCATGCTGGCCGGCCAGAGCGCCAAGCGCAGCAAGATGGGCGGCGTGCGCGCCGCGGCCGAGATTCTCAACATGATGGGCTCGATGCAGGAAGAAGCTGTGGTCAACAGCCTGCGCGAGCGCGACGCCGATTTGGCCCAGCGGATCGTCGACGAGATGTTCACCTTCGAGAACCTCATCGACGTCGAGGACCGCGGCATCCAGCTCATCCTCAAGGAAATCGACAACGAAGTGCTCATGGTCGCCCTCAAGGGCGCGCCCGAGGAAATGCGCGACAAGTTCCTGCGCAATATGTCCAGCCGCGCCGCCGAGATGCTGCGCGAAGACCTGGACGCCCAAGGGCCGGTGCGCATGTCCAAGGTCGAGGCCGAACAGAAGAAGATCATCACCATCGCCCGCCGTCTGGCGGAGGCTGGCCAGATAACCCTGGGCAGCGCGGGAGACGACGCGTATGTCTGATCGCCCGTCCGTCGATGCGCGTCGTCCCCTGCCGCGCGGCGCCGACTGGCGCCGCTGGGAGATGACGTCGTTCGACGAGCCGGAAGTCGCGGTCGAACCCGAGTCCCCTGCCGAGCCCGAACCGGCCGGCCCCAGCCTGGAAGAAATCATCCAGGCCGCGCGCGACGAAGCCTATCGCGAGGCCTATCAGCTGGGCCAGGCCGACGGCCACAAGCAAGGCTATATGCAAGGCCTGACCGAAGGCCGCCAGGCGGGGCACGCCGAAGGCTTGGCCGCCGGACATGCCGAAGGCCTCGTCGAGGGCCGCGAGCAGGGCCGGCAGGAAGCCGCCCATCTGAACGCGCTGGTCAGCCGCGTTGCCGAGGCCATGGGCAGCCTGGAAGAGCAAATGGGGCAAAGCCTCATCACGCTGGCGCTGGATATCGCGGCCCAGGTCGTGCGCGGCGAACTGACCGAGCACCCCGAATCCATGCTGCACGCCGTGCGCGAAGTATTGCATCTGAATCCGGCCGCGCCCCATGGCGTGATGCGCCTGTGGGTCAACCCCGAAGATATCGACCTGGTGCGCCTGCACCTGGCCGATGAGCTCAAGGACGCCAACTGGCGCGTGCTGGCCGACGAATCCATCGAGCGCGGCGGCTGCCGCGCCGAATCGCCTTACGGCGACATCGACGCCACGCTGAATACGCGCTGGCGCCGCGTCACCGCGTCGCTGGGCCGCAACATGGCCTGGGAGCCGCAGCAGCCATGAACGCGCCCGCCCATCCCGAAGCCCAGCCCGGCGCCGGCGTACATTCGGCGCCTTTGGCCGAGCGCTGGAAGACGCAACTGGAAATCGGTTCGGTCCGCACCGCCGCCACCGACCCTTGGCTGGTCACCGGCCGCATCACCCGCGCCACCGGCCTGGTGCTGCACGCCACGGGCCTGCGCCTGCCCGTGGGCGCCGCCTGCCGCATCGAGATCGCCCGAGGCCACGACCATTGGGCCGATGCCGAAGTGGTCGGCTTCGACGGCCATACGCTCTACCTCATGCCGCAAGCCGACATTTCCGGCCTGCCGCCCGGCGCCCGCGTGATCCCGGCCGAACCGGCCGTGCAGCGGCGCGTGCCGCTGCCCAAGAAAGCCGAACTCAACGGCAATGCCAAACCGCAGCTGGGCCGCCATCTGCCGGTGGGCAATGCTCTGCTGGGGCGCGTGGTCGATGGCGCCGGCCGCCCGCTCGACGATCTGGGGCCGCTGATCGGCGCCGATCTCGCTCCCCTCACCGCCCTGCCCATCAACCCGCTCGCTCGCGCGCCCATCGATACCGTGCTGGACGTGGGCGTGCGCGCCATCAACGGCCTGCTCACCGTGGGCCGCGGCCAACGCATGGGCCTGTTCGCGGGCTCCGGCGTGGGCAAGAGCGTGCTGCTGGGCATGATGGCCCGCTACACCCAGGCCGACGTCATCGTCGTCGGCCTGATCGGCGAACGCGGCCGCGAAGTCAAGGAATTCATCGAGCACAACCTGGGTCCCGAAGGCCTGGCGCGCTCGGTCGTAGTGGCCGCGCCGGCCGACGTCTCGCCGCTGCTGCGCCTGCAAGGCGCCAACTACGCCACGCGCCTGGCCGAGCATTTCCGCGACCAGGGCCTGGACGTCCTGCTCATCATGGACTCGCTCACCCGCTATGCCATGGCCCAGCGGGAAATCGCGCTGGCCATCGGCGAGCCGCCCGCCACCAAGGGCTATCCGCCATCGGTGTTCGCGCGCATGCCCGGGCTGGTCGAGCGCGCCGGCATGGGCGCGCCCGGCCCCAACGGCAAGGCCGGCTCGATCACAGCCTTCTACACGGTGCTGGCCGAGGGCGACGATCAGCAGGATCCGATCGCCGATGCCGCCCGCGCCATCCTGGACGGCCACGTGGTGCTGTCGCGCTACCTGGCCGAGGCCGGCCACTACCCGGCCATCGACGTCGAGGCCTCGATCTCGCGGGCCATGACCTCGCTCATCACGCCGCAGCAGTTCAATCTGGTGCGGCGCTTCAAGCAATCTTTCTCCCGCTACCAGCGCAACCGCGACCTGATCGCCGTGGGCGCCTATGCGGCCGGCAACGATCCTCAGCTGGACGACGCCATCGCGCGCTATCCCCGCCTGGAAACCTTCCTGCAACAGGACATCGCCGAAAGCGTGAATTACGAAGCCGCGGTCCAGCAGTTGCGCGCCGTCACCGAAACGCGCGGAGACGCTCATGCCTAGCCACTTGCCGCTCGATACCCTGATCGATCTGGCCAAAGAGCATGCCGACACGGCTGCCCGCGCTCTCGGCCGCCTGAACCAGGAACGCCAGCACGCCGAAAAACAGCTCGATCTGCTGCGCGACTACCGCAACGACTACCTGACGCGCCTGCAGCAGACCATGCTCTCGGGCATGACGGCCTCCGACTGCCATAACTACCAGCGCTTCATCACCACGCTGGACGACGCCATCAGCCAGCAGGTCGTCTCGCTCGACGCGCTGAACGTCAATCTTGAAAAAAGCCGCTTGCATTGGCAGCAGCAGCAACGCAAACTGAATGCCTTCGACACTCTGGCGCAACGCGAAGCCCGTGCCGCGCGCGTGGTCGCGGAACGCCGCGAGCAACGCCTCAACGACGAGCATTCCGCGCGAGTCGCCGGCCGGCGGCATTCTTTCTACTGAATCGAACGCATCGCCACGGAGCGTCCATGACTACCGCCCTGAACCTCGCCACTCTGACCGCCGCCCCGGCGCAGCCGGCCTCGTCCCAGGCCCAGGCCGCCTCGTCCGCCGGCTCCAGCGCCGACGGCAATCCCAGCTTCTCGCAGGTCCTGGCCGGGCAGTCCGGCAGCAACGCGGCCCAGAACCCGAAGACCTCGAACAACGCGCCCCAGCAGGCCCAACAGGCGCCGCAGCAGGCGGGCAACGCCTCGCCCGCCGCCAATAGCACGCAGACCGCCAACCAAACGGGCAACGCCGCAAGCCCCGCCAACGGCAAGTCCGCCGGCAAGAGCAGCGCCAAGAACGACGACAAAGACGACTCGAAACAGGACGCCGCGAGCATCACGCTCAACACCCTGGACAATACCGCGGCGAACCCGGCTTTGCCCGGGCAACAAGTCCCGCAGCAGACCACCGCTATCCAGCAAGACCCGCAGACCGCTCTCAGCCTGCCGCAGCAGGCGCTGGAAATCGCCGCGCAAGTGGCCGCCGTGCAGACTCAGGTCGCGAACCGCCAGGCCAGCCAGACCACGTCCCAGGCCGCCAGCTCGGGCAGCGCAGCCCCGGTCCTGGGCGCCGCGCCGACCGCCAGATCCGCCACGCCGGCCGCGCTGCGGGCAGCGGCAACGCCCCTGCCCACAGCCGCATCGCCGCTGCAGGACGCGACCAGCCCCGCGGCCCAACCTGCTGCCGCAGCCACGGCCGCTGCCACGCTGCCGCAGCCGGCTGCCCAGCCTGCCGCGTCGACGCAAACGCAAGCCCGGACTCAACCGCAGAACATGCGTCTGGCCGCCGCCCATAACAGCGTCAACCCCGTGGCTTCCGCCATGAAGCAGGCGGCCAATGCCGCCCATGCCAGCATTGCGAAGACCGGCGACGATGCCTCCGCGACCACGCAGCAGCAGGCCCCGCTGGCAGCTGCCGCGCAGCCCGTCGCGCAGCCCGTCGCCCCGACAATGCCCCAGCACGCCGCCTTGGCCGCCGTCCAGGCCAACATCAATCTGGCCTCCCTGACGGCGACCTCTTCGGCAGCGAGCAGCCAATCGGCCGCGAACGCCACGCCCAGCCAGGTTCCGGCCGTGCTCAACCTGACCGCCACGCCAGTCGGCTCGGCCCAGTGGAACACCGATCTTGGCCGCCAGATGGTCCTGCTCAGCAGCAACGCCCAAAGCGGCAACCAGACGGCCGAACTGCGGCTGGATCCGCCCAATCTCGGCCCCCTGCACGTCACCATCAGCCTGACCGACGGCGTCGCCAGCGCGGCTTTCGTCTCCGCCCATGCCGTCGTGCGGCAGGCGCTGGAGTCCGCCATGCCGCAGTTGCAGACCGCCTTCGAACAGGCCGGCCTGTCGTTGGGCCAGACCAGCGTCGGCGACCAAAACACGCAATCCTCCGAGCGACAGGCCTCGGGCGGCCAATCGGGCCGGCCTGCCTCGGTGCAAGCGGTTGACGGCGGCAATACCGTCGCAGCGGTGCTGCAAGTTTCCGCCGCGCGCGACTCCAATGCCCTGGTCGACACCTTTGCCTGACGAAATGTGTCCCGTAATAGCCTGAGATACCCCGCTTTCGACCTGTTTATCGCGTGCCTTGGCGCCGCGGATTTCGGGCAGAATGCTTCCATCCATCCTTCCGTATCGGTTCAGTTCCCGCCCGTACCCGTACGCACTTAAAACCCGATGGCCACGACACTCAAATCCCCTCCCAAGCTGGCTAGCTCCTCCGGTGGCCTGAGCCGCATCATCCGTCCGCTGATCTGGCTGCTGATCCTGCTCATTGTGGCCGCCTTGTGCATCACCGGCACCTGGTTCTACCTGCACTGGCAGTCCAGCCGCGATCTCAACCCCCTGCAGCAGACGGTGGGCCAGGCGTCGGGCCCCGCCAACGTCCAGTACACCAAGCCTGCCCAGGTCCAGATCCCCGCGCCCATCTTCACCAAGCTCGACCCGTTCACGGTCATGCTCGAGAGCAAGGATTCGGAGCGCATGCTGTTCCTCGGCATCACCCTGCGCCTGGGCGATCAGCAATCGAGCGAGCGCATCGACAAATACATGCCCGAGGTCCGCAGCCGCATCCTGATGATCTTGTCCTCCCTGACGCCGCAGGACGTCCAGACGCCCGAGGGCAAGGCTAAGCTTGTCCAGGAAATCAAGGCCGCCATCAGCAAGCCTTTCGCGCCCATCCCCGACGGGCAGAATGTTTCCGGCGTTCTCTTCACGGATTTCGTGGTGCAATAAGCATGGCCTATGAGGCGTTTCTTTCCCAGGATGAAGTCGATGCCTTGCTCGCCGGCGTTACCGGCGAAGAGCAGAGCAGTGCTCCGGCCGTCGACAACGAGTCGCAGGGAACCCGTGCCTACGACCTGAGTTCGCCCGAGCGCGTCGTGCGCCGGCGCATGCAGACGCTGGAGCTCATCAACGAACGCTTCGCGCGCCATCTGCGCACCGTGCTGCTGAACTTCATGCGCCGCAGCGCCGACATCACGGTCAGTTCCATCCGCATCCAGAAGTACGCCGACTTCGAACGCAACATCCCCGTTCCCAGCAACCTCAACATGGTGCTGCTGCGGCCCTTGCGCGGCACGGCCATGCTGTCCTACGACGCGAGCCTGGTGTTCCTGGTCGTCGACAGCCTGTTCGGCGGCGACGGGCGCTATCACATGCGCGTGGAAGGCCGCGACTTCACCAGCACCGAGCAGCGCATCATCCGGCGCCTGCTCAACCTCACGCTCGACAGCTACGGCCGGGCCTGGGAATCGGTCTACCCCATCGAATTCGAATACGTCCGTTCCGAGACGCATACCAAGTTCGCCAACATCACCGGCGGCAACGAAGTGGTGGTCATTTCCCACTTCCGTATCGAATTCGGCGCGCAGGGCGGCGACTTGAACATCTGCCTGCCCTACTCGATGATCGAGCCCATCCGCGACATCCTCACCCGCCCGATGCAGGAAACCGCGCTCGAGGAAGTCGACCAGCGCTGGACCCATCAGCTGACGCGCCAGGTGCGCAGCGCCGACATCGATCTGAACGCGGAGTTCGCCACCATTCCCTCCAGCGTGCGCGAGCTGCTGGCGATGAAGGTCGGCGACGTATTACCCATCGAAGTACCCGAGTCCATCATCGTCAACGCCAACGGCGTGCCGCTCCTGGAGTGCGGTTATGGCGTCTTCAATGGACAGTACGCACTGCGCGTGCAGAACACGATTCAACACGACGATTCCGATATCAACGAGGCCTTAAAACATGGCTGATCAAAACGACCAGTCCGATAAACCCGGCGAGACTCCGCCGCCCTCATCGGGCACCGACGACTGGGCCGAGGCTTTTGCCGAACAGGCCGCGGGCACCCCGAAACCTGGCGAACCCGCCGCATCCGCCGCCGACGATTGGTCCGCGGCGCTCGCCGAGCAGGCCCGCTCCGTGCCGCCCACCCAGGCCGACGGACTGCGCGCGAGCGCCGAAACCGCCCCGCCGTCCGCGGCCCCGGCCGCGCAACCCGCGGCGCAATCCGTATTCAAGCCGCTCGCCGGCGGCGAAGGCGCCGCCGCCAGCGGCACCGACATCGACCTGATCATGGACGTTCCCGTCCAGCTCACAGTCGAGCTAGGCCGCACGCGCCTGACCATCAAGAACCTGCTCCAGCTGGGCCAGGGATCCATCGTCGAACTCGAAGCGCTGGCCGGCGAGCCCATGGACATCTTCGTCAACGGCTATCTCATTGCCCAAGGCGAAGTCGTCGTGGTCGAAGAAAAATACGGCATACGCCTGACCGACATCATCACGCCGTCCGAGCGCCTGAACCGGCTCAACAGCCGGCGCTGAGATGACGATCCTCGCGCCCATCGCATCCACGGTTCCCGAAGAAGGCCGCTGCCTTGCTCGGGCAGCCAGGCAAAGGCCGGCATGATGCAAGACGCCGTCCTGCGCACCACGCTGGGCCTGGTCCTGGTCGTGGCGGTGATCCTGGTCATGGCCTGGATGGCGCGGCGCAGCGGTTTTGCCGCGCGCCAGGGTGGCGGCACCGGCTTGAAACTCGTCTCCCGCCTGTCGCTGGGTCCGCGCCAGAACGTGCTCGTGGTCCAGACGCAGGACACCTGGCTGGTGCTTGGCCAGACCGCCACCAGCATCACCCTCCTGCACACCATGCCGGCGCAAGCGGCGCCCGAAGCGCCCGGGCCTGCCGCCCGTTCCGATTTTTCCCAGGCATTGGCCGCCAAACTCGGTAAGGCGCTCAAGCGTCCGTGAGCCGCCGCCCGCTCTCTTTCATCGCCATGCTGCCTGTTTTTTCACGCTCCGGCCCGACTGCTTCGCCGTTGAACCCGCGCCGGCGCCCGGCCTGGCTGAGCTATGCCCTTCTGGCCCTGATCGGCCTCGCCCTCTTTCCCGGCACCACCCTGGCGCAGGCCACCCTGCCCGCCCTGACGACCACGCCCGGCCCCGGCGGCGTGCAGACGTACTCGCTCAGCATGCAGACCCTGCTGCTGATGACCTCGCTGACGTTCCTGCCCGCGGCGCTGCTGATGATGACCAGCTTCACCCGCATCATCATCGTGCTGGGCTTTCTGCGCACGGCCATGGGCACGCAGTCCACGCCGCCCAATATGGTGCTGCTGGGCATGGCGCTGTTCCTGACCTTCTACACCATGTCGCCGGTGTTCAACAAAATCTACACCGACGCGTACAAGCCTCTGTCGAACAACACCATCACCTTCGAGACGGCGCTGGACCGCGCCAGCGTGCCGCTGCGCGCCTTCATGCTGCACCAGACGCGCGAGACCGACCTGAAACTGTTCGCCGACATGGCCAAGACGCCCGCGCTCAACGATCCGAGCCAGACGCCCATGGGCATCCTGGTCCCGGCCTTCGTCACCAGCGAACTCAAGACCGCCTTCCAGATCGGCTTCACCATCTTCATTCCCTTTCTCATCATCGACATGGTGGTGGCCAGCACGCTCATGGCGCTGGGCATGATGATGGTGCCGCCCGCCACGGTCGCACTGCCTTTCAAGCTCATGCTTTTCGTGCTGGCCGACGGCTGGCACCTGCTGATGGGCTCGCTGGCCAAGAGCTTCTATCAATGAATCCGGGGAAAGAACCGCGATGACCGCCGAAACCGTCATGACGCTGGCCTACCAGGCCATGAAAGTCGCGCTGGCCATGGCCACCCCGCTCCTGCTCATCAGCCTGGTGGTGGGCCTGGTGATCAGCGTGTTCCAGGCCGCCACGCAGATCAACGAAATGACGCTGTCGTTCATTCCCAAGCTGCTGGCCATTTGCGTGGGCCTGGTGGTGCTCGGCCCCTGGCTTCTCAGCCTGATGGTCGATTACCTGCGCCAGATCATCACCCAGATCCCCTCGCTGGTTTCCTGACCCGGCAGGCAGGCCGCGTCCGCACGATCGCGCCATGATCTCCTTCACCATGGACCAGCTCAACGGCTGGATAGGCCAATTTCTCTGGCCCTTCATGCGCCTGACCGGGCTGATCCTCGTCGCGCCCGTGTTCTCCCACGGGGCCGTGCCCAATCTGGTCAAGATCGGCCTGGCCTTCCTGCTGACGATAGCCGTCGCCCCTGCGATCGGCAACATTCCGCACATCGACATCAATTCCTGGGAAGCGCTGCTGGTGGCCGTGGAGCAGACCGTCATAGGCCTGGCCATGGGTTTTGTCATGCAGATCATCTTCACCGCGGTGGAAACCGGCGGCGAGTTCATCGGCCTGCAAATGGGCCTGTCCTTCGCCCAGATCTTCGATCCGGCCAACGGCGCCAACACCGCGGTGCTTTCGCAGTTCCTGAGCATCATCACGACCATGCTCTTCCTGGTCTTCGACGGGCACCTGCTGATATTGTCGGCGCTGGTCCACAGCTTCGAGGTCCTGCCCATAGGCCTGGGAGCGCTGGACCGCGACGGCTGGGGCGTCATCATCCAGTGGGGCGCCGGCATTTTCTCGTACGGCCTGCTGCTGTCCCTGCCGCTGATCTGCGCACTGCTCGTCATGAACCTGGCCATGGGCATTCTGAACCGTGCCGCGCCGCAGCTGACGGTGTTCTCGGTGGGCTTTCCCGTCACGCTGATTTCCGGCCTGCTGCTTCTGACCAGCGTATTGCCGCACTCGGGGTCTTATTTCGAAGCCCTGTTCCAGCAAGGCTTCGAAACCTTGGATCACCTGCTCTCGGGGTTGGCCGGCCATTGAACAACCGCGGCGCCAATGAAAAACGGGCCTGGTCGGCCCGTTTTTCGTTCATACCGCAGCGCTTGTCTCTATGCCGCCAGAATCGGGGCGCCGCCATGCGGCAATGACGACGCAGGCATGTCTATCACCTCGCCCGTGCCGAGCTTGAATATCGCGACGGCTTCCGCCAGCTTGCCGGACTGGTCTTGCAAGGAACTCGCCGCGGCAGCGGCCTGCTCCACCAGCGCCGCGTTCTGCTGGGTCGTCTCGTCCATCTGCGTCACGGCGCGATTGACCTGGTCGATGCCGCGCGCCTGCTCTTCCGAGGCTGCCGAGATCTCGCCCATGATGTCGGTCACTCGCTTGACCGAAGCCACGATCTCCTGCATGGTCGCTCCGGCGCGCTCCACCTGGCCCGAGCCCACGGTCACCTTGCCCACCGAGTCCTCGATCAGCAGCTTGATTTCCTTGGCCGCCTGCGCGCTGCGCTGTGCCAGGCTGCGCACTTCGCCGGCCACCACCGCGAAGCCCTTGCCCTGCTCGCCTGCGCGCGCCGCTTCCACCGCCGCATTCAGCGCCAGGATGTTGGTCTGGAAGGCAATGCCGTCGATCACCGACACGATCTCGGAGATCTTGTGCGAACTGGTCGAAATGGCCTGCATGGTGCCGATCACTTCCGACACGGCGGTGCCGCCGCGCACTGCCACTTCCGAGGCGCTGGCCGCCAGCTGGTTGGCCTGGCGCGCGTTCTCGGCATTCTGCTTCACGGTCGAGGCCAGCTCTTGCATCGAGGCCGCGGTTTCTTCCAGCGAAGCCGCCTGCTCTTCGGTGCGCGACGACAGATCGGTATTGCCCGAGGCGATTTCCTTCGAGCCGGTGTCGATTTCTTCCACGCCGCGGCGCACCGACGCCACCGTGCGGATCAGGCTTTCCTGCATGCGCTTGAAGCCCGCGTACAAAACGGTGATTTCATTGCGGCCACGCACGGGAATCTTGCTCGTCAGATCGCCTTCGGCCACTTTGTTGAACAGTTGGCCGGCCGATACCAGCGGCTTGACCACCAAGCTGTTGAAAATTCCCCGGGCCAGCATGGCCAGGATCAGCGACAGCAGAATCGCGATGCCCACCGCTATCAGCCCTTTGCGCAGTTCCATCGCGGACTGGTTTTTCAGCACCTGCTGCCGCTCTTCGATATAGCGGCTGAAATTGAGGATCGCCTGGATGAACGCGGCGCTGCGCGGCGTGCCGTACTGGTCGTTCACCATGTAGAACGTGGAGAAGTCCTGCTTGCTCAAGGCGTCGGTCATGGTGTCCACGCCGTCGTCGATGTAAGCACGGTAGCGGCGCATCAGGTCCACGGAAAGCTGGTGCCCGGTATCGTCCTGCAGCATGTTCCGCTGGAATGCGCCGAAACTCTTGCGCACGCCGTCCAGCAAGGTCGTCGCCTCGCTCAGAGCTTTCTTGCCGGCGGCCGTGGAATCTTCCGTGCCGCCCCAGCCCGCTTCCTGCAAATAGCGTGCCGCCACCATCAGCCCGACGCGGGCGCGCAGCATGTCGCTGTTGATGGTGGACACCGTGCGCTCGCGCGCCATCAGATCGCCGATCTCCTGCACCGATTTGTAGTTCTGCTGCAGGTAATAGGCGCCCAAGCCGCCGACGCTCACCACCAGCAGGAAGAACAGCGCCATGATAAAGAGCAGCAGGGTCCCCACGTGGATATTGCGCAAGCTCAGACCCTTCGATGCGCCATGCTGGGAGGAAGGCTTGACGCGAGGCTTCTTGTTCCCTTTGCTGTTTGACTCGGTAGTCACGACGTTTCCTTTTTCAATGTCGCGCGGTTCCTGATCCGCTATTTGCAAAATCATCCTTCATCGCGCGAGACGCTTATGCAGCCGAGTCGGATGACTACAAGATAAGAATTACTGCGCCGCAGCCGGCACCGCCGGAACGGGTATGGTGTACGTCTGCAGACTGTCCATGCCCGGCGGCGGTCCTGCTACGCCCGACCCCAGGTTCGGGGTTGTGCTCATCGTCGAGCCATTGCCGCCGGCAGACACGGGTTGCGCTTGTGGCGCGGCGGGCTGGACCTCAGGCGCGGGTGGCGCGGGAGGCGGCACTCCTCCCGACAGCTTCTGTTGAGCCGCGGGAGAAAGCAGCAGATTGGTGCCGTCGACCAGACGGATGAGACGCCCATCCGGACCGAACAACAGCATGGCTTCCTGGGTGCCGTAAACACGGTCCACGAGCACGGTAACATGGAAGCGCCAAAACGCCATCGTCGTGCCGTCGCTCTGCGGATAGATCCGATCCGGCGGCGCGTTCAACATATAAACGGCTTGCGCCATGGTGGTCTGCCCCGGCGTCATATCCGCCAGCGCGGCGGAATTGAAACCATGCCCGGTTGCGACGCACCCTGCCAGAACCAGCAGCATCGCGACGGCAAGCGCCTTCAAGCCATGAATCATCGCACCACCTCGATACGCCTGGATCGCACTTAGAAAGACTCCCAATCGTCCGTGGCCGCGACGGCCGCCTTGCGCGGTGCGCGAGGCGGTTCCTGCGACTTGGCGGCAGGCAGGCGCGGCGCGGCATCCGGGTTGTTGGCCGCGGCCTGCGTCGTTGCCGGCACAGCCCGAGCCGAAGTCGGCGCAGGAGCAGCGGCGCGCGGCGCGGTATGCGCCACGGACGCGCGCGAGCTGGCCAATTGCCTGGCCTGCACATCGATCACTTCGCCCGATTGAATCTTGAATACGGAAACGGCCTCGGCCAGGTTGCGGGCCTGCTCTTCCAGCGAGCCCGCGGCCGCCGCGGCCTCCTCCACCAAGGCCGCGTTCTGCTGCGTCGTCTCGTCCATCTGCGCCACCGCGCGATTGACCTGGTCGATGCCGCCGGACTGCTCCTCC
>Ga0209455_1001011_pt1 | contig 14157 bp, 13 predicted proteins | sample AraplaCol_mCL_r2_FD_184275 | JGI IMG/M metagenome (GOLD analysis project Ga0209455, IMG submission 184275) | Arabidopsis root microbial communities from North Carolina, USA - plate scrape CL_Col_mCL_r2 (SPAdes) (version 2) | ecosystem: Host-associated > Plants > Roots > Endosphere | place: USA...
GGCCCGTACTCCTGGAGCATCGTGGCGACGACCGCGTCCTTGCCGTCGAAGTGCTGGTAGATCGAGCGCTTCGACACCTCGGCCTCCTGCGCGATCCGGTCGATGCCGACCGCGTTGACGCCCTCGCGCACGAAGAGCCGGGCGGCGGCGGCGAGGACGCGGTCGCGCGGCTTGGGCTTGGCAGGGGTCGTCGAGGTCACAAACGAATTCTACGGGCGCGGTTGCGAAAAGTAAACCGATCTGTGTACATTGTCAGCACGCCGATACACAGATCGGTTTACTTTTCCCGGAAGGACTTTCCATGACCGACATCACCGGACGCGTCGCCCTCGTCACCGGCGCCAACCGCGGCCTCGGCGCCGCGTTCGTCGCCGCGCTCCTCGAGCGGGGCGCCACGAAGGTCTACGCCGCCGCGCGCCGCCCGGAGAGCGTCGGCATCGACGACCCGCGCGTCGTCGCGCTGCCTCTCGACGTCACCGACCCGGAGAGCATCCGCCGCGCGGCCGAGGTCGCGGGCGACGTGACGGTGCTCGTCAATAACGCGGGCATCGCGTCCAACCAGTCACTCGTGACCGGCGACCTCGACGAGATCCGCCGCGAGCTCGACACCAACTACTGGGGTCCCGTCTACGTCACGCGCGCGTTCGCGCCGGTCATCGAGGCGAACGGCGGCGGCGCCATCGTCAACATGCACTCCGCTCTCAGCTGGTACGCGACCGGGTCGTACAGCGCGACGAAGGCCGCGCTCTGGTCCGCCAGCAACTCGGCCCGCGTCGAGCTCGCGCCGGCGGGCATCCAGGTCGTGGGCGTGCACGTCGGCTACGTCGACACCGAGATGGCGGCGGACGCCGAGGGCGTCAAGGTGCCACCGCGCCAGGTCGTGGACGAGGCGCTCGACGCCGTCGCCGCGGACGAAGCCGAGGCGATCGTCGGCGACGTCGCTCGCGGCGTGAAGTCGCGCCTGAACGAGGACGTCCGCGTTCTCTACCCCCAGCTGGCCAGGTAGGCCTCGCCGCCGAAGCCCTCTGGACGGATGCCCCAGCTCACGGTCCAGGTCTCCCCCGGCTCCAGCCAGCGGAGGCCGCGACCGGAGTTGAGGGCGTTCGCCGGCGCGGTCATCGGCTCGATCGCGAGCGCGACGCCGCCCGGCTTCGGAGCGAACGAGCGGTGCGTGAACACCTGCACGTAGCGGAAGGCCTCGTCGCCCCAGAGCACCACTCGACGGCCGTCGTCGGCCGCGAGCGAATGCTCCACCGGGCCATCGGGCAGATCGGCGTAGCCCGTGTCCAGGTCGAGCTCGCTGACACGACGTCCCGCGGACAGGTCGTAGGGCGTCCCTTCGACCGGCGCCTCCCCGGTCACGTTGCTGCGGTCGTCGGTCTCGAAGCGGGTGCGCGCGGCGACGCGCACGGTCAGCTCCTCCGGCGGCACGTCGGCGATGCGGAGGTACGGGTGCGCCCCGACTGCCACCGGGGCGGCGGTCTCGCCGACGTTGGAGATCGAGTGGGTCACCGACATCCCCTCGGTGTGCAGCTCGTGCGTGACGGCCGTCTCCAGCGCGAACGGGTAGCCCGGCTCGGGATAGATGGCGGCGGCCTGGGTGACCGTCGAGTCGGTGCGGTCGACCAGCTCGTAGGGGCGGCGGCGCAGCAGGCCGTGGCTCGCGTTGCCTTTGGCGGGCTCGGTGAGGTCGAGCTGCAGTGTCCTGCCCTCGTAGTCCCAGCGGCCGTCCTTCACGCGGTTCGGCCAGGGCACGAGGACGATGCCGCACGCCGACGGGGTCTGATCGACGGCGGGATACGGCTCGGTCAGGTCGGACTCCGCGAAACGGAGGGACCGGATGCCGGCGCCCACCTGGACGATCGTGGCGCTCAGGTCGCCGAAGTCGAGCTCGTACTGTTCACCGGTCGCGGGTCGCATGGGACCAGGGTAGGCCTCAGGCCACGACCACAGGCAGACCGGCTTTCCGCAGCGCCGCGACCTCGACGTCGTCGGCCGAGGTGCCGGTGATGAGCTCCGCGACGTCGGCGAGCCCGGCGATGCGACCGAGATGGGTGCGTCCGAGCTTGCTGCCGTCGGCGACGACCACGGCGCGCTCGGCGGAGCCGACCATCACCCGCTTGAGGTCGGCCTCCGGCAGGTTGACGTTGGTGATGCCGCCGGTGGGATGCACTCCCGTGCAGCCGATGAACGCGAGGTCGGCGTGGACGCGCTCCAACAGCACGGCCGCGAGCGGCTCGACGAGCGAGTGCTGCAGCGGCCGCAGGGTGCCGCCCGTCACGACCACCTCGAAGCGCGGGATGGCACGCTCAAGCTCCAACGCGATGGTGAGGCCGTTGGTGATGACGGTGACGCCGTCGAGGTCGTCGCGCTCGACAAGCGCCCGGGCGATGGCGGCGGTCGTCGTGCCGACGTCGAGCAGCACACTGCTGCCGGGGACGACCATCGCCGCGGCTGCCTCGCCGATGCGCCGTTTCTCGTCGGCGGACGACTCCAGCGCCTCCTCGAAGCTCGCCTCCCTGGTGCCGGCGGCGCGCAGGACCGCGCCGCCGTGCACGCGGCGGATGCTCTGGTCGCGATCGAGCGCATCCAGGTCGCTCCGCACGGTGACGTCGGAGACCTGGAACGCCTCGCTGAGGTCGGAGACGCGGGCGAAACCGGCCCGGCCGATCAGCTCGAGCATCCGTTCGCGGCGGAGCGCGGCGGGCAGCGGTTCGCTCATGCGTCCATGCTGGAACGCTTGCGATATCTTGTCAATACGAAAGCATCAACGTATCCTTGCTTTCGGAATCGAAAGGATGGCATGGCCGTGATCACGAAGCGCCCCACCCGTCTCTCCGACGGCCGGGAGCTCATCTACTACGACGACGCCGACACGACGCTCGCGCCCGAGCGCAAGCCCGACTTGCGCGAGCCAGCACCGCGTCCGGCGACGGCAATCATGCGGCAGGACCCCCTCACCGGCGAGTGGGTGTCCATCGCGGCCGCACGGCAGAACCGCGTCATGCTGCCTCCCGCGGAGCTCGACCCGCTCGCGCCGGCGAGCCCGACGAACCCGTCCGAGATCCCCGACCTCTACGACGTCGCGGTGTTCGAGAACAAGTCGCCGTCGTTCGGCCCGCTGCTCGAAGACGGGAACGCGCCTGCCGGGCTGGAGGACCTAGCCGAGATCGGCCTCGGACGCACCCGCACCTCCGTCGGCCGCTGCGAGGTCGTCTGCTTCAGCCCGGCCACCACGGGCGCGTTCGGCAGCCTCACGCCGTCGCGTGCTCGCACGGTCATCGAGGCGTGGGCAGACCGCACGGCAGCGCTTTCCGCGCTTCCGGGCGTGCAGCAGGTCTTCCCGTTCGAGAACCGCGGCGAAGCGATCGGCGTGACGCTGCACCACCCGCACGGACAGATCTACTCCTACCCGTACATCACCCCGCGGACGACGGCCCTGATCCGGTCGCTCGACTCGTACGGGCCGACGCTGTTCGCGGACATCCTGGAGCGCGAGCGGGCGTCCGAGCGCGTCGTCCTCGCGGGCGAGCACTGGACGGCCTTCGTGCCGTTCGCGGCGCGCTGGCCGATCGAGATCCACGTCCTGCCGCACCGCCACGTCGCCGACCTCGCCGAGACGAACGCAGCCGAGCGTGACGAACTGGCGACCCTGTACCTGCGCGTGCTGCGCGGTGTCGACGCCCTGTACGACTCCCCCACTCCATACATCGCCGCCTGGCACCAGGCGCCCGTGGGCGTCCGGCGCGAGGAGATCCGGCTCATGCTGCAGCTGACCTCGCCGCGGCGCGGGGCGGATAAGCTGAAGTTCCTGGCCGGCTCGGAGGCGGCGATGGGCGCCTGGATCGGCGACGTCCCGCCGGAGCAGGCCGCCGCCGCGGTGCGCGAGGCCATCGCGCGCGCGGATGCGGCGAATCCGGTCGGCCCGCTGCCGGTCGAGGTCACCGAGCTCGTGACCGTCGCACCCACCACCCCCGACACCGACCGAGAGGCTGACCGATGACCGACCTGCGCACCGGCGTCCGCGACGACTTCACCCAGGTGTTCGGCCGCGAACCCGACGGCGTCTGGTCGGCGCCCGGCCGGGTCAACCTGATCGGCGAGCACACCGACTACAACCTCGGCTTCGTGCTGCCGTTCGCGATCAACCGCCGCACGGTGGCTGCGGTCGGCGCGCGCGACGACCGCGTGCTGCGCGTCGGCTCCACCTTCGCGGACGAGCTGGTGGAGGTGTCCCTGGACGAGCTGGCGCCGGCGGTGCTCAGCGGTTGGGCCGCCTACCCGCTGGGTGTCGCATGGGCACTGGGCGAGTTCGGCGCCGACCTGGCCGCGGTGCCGGGCGTCGACATCCTGATCGACTCCAACGTTCCCGTCGGCGCGGGACTGTCGTCCTCCGCAGCGATCGAGAGCGCCGTCTCTACGGCGCTCAACGAGATCTGGCGGCTCGGCCTCGACCGCCGCACGCTGGCGCGCGTGGGGCAGCGCGCCGAGAACGTCGCCGTCGGCGCGCCGACCGGCATCATGGACCAGTCCGCCTCGCTGCTCGGTGAGCGCGACGCCGCCGTGTTCCTCGACTGCCGCTCGCTCGAGTCGCAGATCGTGCCGCTCGGCCTCGAGGATGCGGGGCTTGAGATCCTGATCATCGACACCGGCGTGACGCACGCCCACGCCACCGGCGGGTACGCCGACCGACGCCGCTCCTGCGAGGAGGGCGCGCGCATCCTGGGCGTCGAGGCGCTGCGCGACGTGTCGGTCGACGACCTCGACCGAGCGCGGGAACTGCTGGACGACGTGACGTTCCGCCGAGTCCGCCACATCGTGACCGAGAACCAGCGCGTGCTCGACACCGTGCGGACCCTCCGCGAGGAGGGACCGGCGGCGATCGGGCCGCTGCTCGACGCCTCCCACGTCTCCATGCGCGACGACTTCGAGATCTCCGTGCCCGAGCTCGACCTCGCCGTCGAGACCGCCCAGGCGAACGGCGCCCTCGGCGCGCGTATGACCGGCGGCGGCTTCGGCGGCTCGGCGATCGCACTGGTGCCGTCGGACGCCGTGAGCCGGGTGCTGGTCGCGCTCGACGGCGCGTTCGCCGAGCACGGCTTCGGCCAGCCGGACCTGTTCACGGTCCGTGCGTCGGAGGGCGCCCGCCGCGAGGACTGACTCGGCGGCGCGCCGCTGTTCACCTGCGCTTCACCCGGCAGGGGTTGAATGAGGTAAGTGATGGAGACGCGCTCGACCGAGCCGCAGGTGACCTGGCTCGACCCGGACACCGTGCAGGTGCGTCAGCCGAAGGCGTCCCACTGGGAGGCGCCGTTCCTCTACCTGCTGTTCGGGCGGGAGCGGGCGCTGCTCATCGACACCGGCGCCACCTCCGACGAGCGCGTGTTCCCGCTGCGGTCGACGGTGGAGCGGCTGACCGCCGAGTGGTTGCGTCGTAACCCCGCGGTCTTCACGCGCCCGTATCCGCTGGTCGTCGCGCACTCGCACGCGCACGGCGACCACATCGCCGGTGACGCGCTCCTGCGCGACCGTCCGGGCACGACCGTCGTCGGAACCAGCCCGGCCGAGGTGATCGGCTTCTTCGGATTCCGGTCCTGGCCGGATGAGACGGTGCCGTTCGACCTGGGACGACGCGTGGTCGACGTGATCGGCGGGCCGGGCCACGAGCCCTCGGCGGTGGTGTTCTTCGACCGCCGCACGGGCATCCTGTTCACCGGGGACACCGTGCTGCCCGCCCACCTCTACGTGCGCGACCTGGCGCAGTACCGGGCGACGATCGAGCGGCTCATCCGGTTCCGCGACGACCCCACGGCGCCGGTGCGCGAGCTGCGGGGCGCCCACATCGAGATGTCCGCCTCCCCCGGCGTCGCCTACCCGCCCGGAACGGTGGACCAGCCCGACGAGGCCGAGCTGCCGCTGCGCCCGCGCATCCTGGACCGCGTGCTCGCCGCCCTCGACGAGCTGACCGGCGAGCCCGGCCAGCGCGTGACCCGCCGCCGTTTCATCGTCGTCATCGACCGCTGACCCGCCCGAGACGGAAGAGCCGCCGAAGTGCAGGTAGTTGCGGGGAAGAGCGGCGTGTCGGCCGCAATTAGCTGCCCTTCGGCGGCCCTTCCACTCGAGGGAGGGGCTAGGGCGTGACGGGGGACGGGGTGCCGTGGGTGAGGCGGACCAGCTCGTCGAAGGTGGTCGGGAAGACCGTGTGGGCGTGGCCCGCGGCGGCCCAGACCTCCGGGTAGCCGGCGAGCGCCTCATCCACGACGGTCCGCAGCGGCGCGGGATGGCCGACGGGAGCGACCCCGCCGATAGTCTGGCCGGTCGCGGCCTTCACGGTGTCGGGGTCGGCCCGGCGGATGCGGCCGCCCAGCCGCTCGCCCAGGAAGGCGGTGTCGACGCGGTGCGCGCCCGACGTCATGACGAGGAGCGGTTCGCCGTCCAGCGTGAAGACGAGCGAGTTCGCGATGGCGCCGACCTCGACGCCGAGCTCGGCGGCGGCTGCCACGGCGGTCGGCGTCGCCGCGTGGAACCAGCGCACCCGCGGCTCCACCCCTGCCGCGAGGAGGGCTGCTTCGACGCGCTCGACGGCGGGGTGCGTCCGCTCGGCGGATTCGTCGGTCATGCCAACTCCCTCTCCGCCGCCTCCACGATGTTCTGGAGCAGCAGCGCGCGTGTCATCGGTCCGACCCCGCCGGGGTTGGGCGAGATCCAGGAGGCGACCTCCGCCACCTCGGGTGCGACGTCTCCGGCCACCACGCTCTTGCCCGTCACCGGGTCCTCGATGCGGCTCACGCCCACGTCGAGCACGACCGCGCCCGGCTTGACGTCCTCCGCGGTGATGAGCCCGGCGACCCCCGCCGCGGAGATAATCACGTCGGCGCGGCGCAGGTGCTCGCCCAGGGACCGCGTCCCGGTGTGCGTCAGCGTGACCGTCGCGTTGAACTCGCGCCGGGTGAGCAGCGCGCCGATCGAGCGGCCGACGGTGACACCGCGACCGACCACGACGACGTCCGCGCCGCGCAGGTCGACGCCGTGGCGCGTCATCAGCTCGATCACGCCGCGCGGCGTGCACGGCAGCGGAGACGTGATCGGGTCGTTGGCATTCAGGAGCAGGCGGCCGAGGTTCGTCGGGTGCAGCCCGTCCGCGTCCTTCGCCGGATCGACCAGCTCGAGGATGGCGTGGGTGTCGAGGTGCGCGGGCAGGGGCAGCTGGACGATGAAGCCGGTGCAGTCGGGGTCGGCGTTGAGGTCCTCGACCACCGCCTCCAGTTCCGCCTGCGAGATGTCGGCCGGGAGATCGCGGCGCAGGGATGCGATCCCCACCTCCGCGCAGTCGCGGTGCTTGCCCGCGACGTACCACTGCGAGCCCGGGTCGTCGCCGACGAGGATCGTGCCGAGTCCGGGCACGACGCCCTTCTCGCGCAGCGCGGCCACGCGGTCCCGCAGCTCCGCCTTGATCTCGGCCGCGGTCGCCTTGCCGTCGAGTATCTGCGCAGTCACACGCACTCCTTGTGTTTCCCCCATCGAGTACACGAAGAATGCACGGGACGCGCCGTGGCGGCGTGCACTCTTCGCGGACTCGACGGAGGGGTCGGGTCAGATGGAGGACGGGAGCTCGACGGGGAAGCCCTCCTGGCCGGACGGGGTCAGGCCCGGGTAGAGCGGGAACGCGGCGGTCAGGGCGTCCACGCGGGCGCGCAGCGCCTTCGTGTCGGCGCCGGGACGCAGCGCGAGCGCGATGATGTCGGCCACCTCGGTGAACTCGGTGTCGCCGAAACCGCGGGTCGCCAGCGCGGGCGTGCCGATGCGGAGGCCGGAGGTGACCATCGGCGGGCGCGGGTCGAACGGCACCGCATTGCGGTTGACCGTGATGCCGACCTCGTGCAGCACGTCCTCGGCCTGCTGCCCGTCGAGCTCCGAGGTGCGGAGGTCGGCGAGCACCAGGTGCACGTCGGTGCCGCCGGTGAGCACATCCACGCCGGCGGCGCGCGAGTCGTCGGCGGTGAGACGCTCCGCGAGGATCTGGGCGCCGCGGATGGTGCGCTCCTGGCGGTCCTTGAACTCCTCGGTCGCGGCGAGCTTGAACGCGGTCGCCTTCGCGGCGATCACGTGCATGAGCGGGCCGCCCTGCTGACCGGGGAAGACGTTGGAGTTGAGCTTCTTGGCGAGCTCGGTGTCGCGGCTGACGATGAAGCCGGAGCGCGGGCCGCCGATGGTCTTGTGCACGGTCGACGAGACGACGTCGGCGTGCGGCACGGGCGACGGGTGGAGCCCCGCGGCTACGAGGCCGGCGAAGTGCGCCATGTCGACCCACAGCTTTGCGCCCACCTCGTCCGCGATCTCGCGGAACGCGGCGAAATCGAGCTGGCGCGGGTACGCGGACCAGCCGGCGATGATGACCTGCGGCTTGTGCTCCAGGGCCTTGTCGCGCACGACGTTCATGTCGACGAGGAACGACTCGGGGTCGACGCCGTAGGACACGGCGTTGTAGAGCTTGCCGGAGAAGTTGAGCTTCATCCCGTGTGTCAGGTGGCCGCCGTGCGAGAGCTCCAGGCCCAGGATGGTGTCGCCCGGCGTCGCGATGGCGGACAGCACGGCCGCGTTGGCCGAGGCGCCCGAGTGCGGCTGGACGTTGGCGTACTCGGCGCCGAAGAGGGCCTTCGCCCGGTCGATCGCCAGCTGCTCGGCGACGTCGACGTACTCGCAGCCGCCGTAGTAGCGACGGCCCGGGTAGCCCTCGGCGTACTTGTTGGTGAGCACCGAACCGACCGCCTCGAGCACGGCACGCGGCACGAAGTTCTCGGACGCGATCATCTCGAGGTAGTCGCGCTGGCGGCCGAGCTCCAGCTGGAGGACCTCGGCGATCTCGGGGTCGACCTCGGAGAGAGGCGCTGTGAACGTGGAGGGCAACGTGTCGGTCAAAACCGGCTCCTTCGTACAGGGATGGACCATCTGCGTATCGACCCAGGCGCGCGGCCGAATCCACCCGTGTTCAAGGAGGTTGCGTGTCGCTCCCCGATGGTGACCATCTGAGCGCCAGTTGCGACGTGGGACAGCATAGCAAAGCGGCCACCCGCCGGAACCCTTGCCCATTAGTTAGGAGTCCTGCAATACTCGCTTCTGGTCGACCAGCGGGGGTGGCGGTGCCGGCCGGTCCGCACTCCCCCGAGCCTCCAGGAGCCCACCGTGGTCGTGCCCCGCCCCGTCCGCACCGAGATTTCCGCGGCATCCCCGTTCGTGCTGACCGGCTCCGCGCGCATCAGCGTCGCAGGCGCCGGGGCGGACGGAGTCGCCCGTCTGCTGTCCGCAGAACTCGCCTCGGACTGCGGCCGCGAGCCCGCGATCGTCGCCGAACCGCCCGCCTACGGCGACATCGCGATCGTGATCGCGCCGGGTGAGGGACCGCACGAGGACGGCTCCGACAGCGCAGAGGGTTACACCCTCGAGGTCTCAGCCGAGGGCGTCCGGATCGGCGCCGCGACCACCGCAGGCGCGTTCTGGGGCGTGCAGACCCTGCGTCAGCTGCTGCCCGCCGCATGCGAGGGCGACCCTCTGACGATCGACGCCGTCCGCATCCACGACCACCCCCGGTACGCCTACCGCGGCGCGATGCTGGATGTGGCGCGCCACTTCTTCACGCCCGCCGAGGTGAAGCGGTTCATCGACGCGATCGTCCTGCTCAAGCTGAACCACCTGCACCTGCACCTGACGGACGACCAGGGCTGGCGCCTCCAGATCGAGTCGTGGCCCGAGCTGACCCGGATCGGCGGCTCGACCGGCAGCGACGGCAGCCGCGGCGGGTTCTACACGCAGGCCGAGTTCCGCGACCTCGTTGCGTACGCCGCCGAGCGGCACATCACGGTCGTCCCCGAGATCGACATGCCGGGCCACACCAACGCAGCGCTCGCGTCGTATCCCGAGCTCAACCCGGACGGGGTCGCGCCTGCGCTGTACACCGGCTCGGAGGTCGGGTTCAGCACCCTGCGCACCGGCGACCCGGTCACGCAGCGGTTCGTCCGGGAGGTGATCCGCGAGGTCGCGGCGCTCACGCCCGGTCCGTACCTCCACCTCGGCGGCGACGAGTGCCTGAGCACGAGCGACACCGACTTCGCCGCGTTCGTCCAGGATGCGTTCCACGTCGTCGCCGAGAACGGCAAGACGCCCATCGGCTGGCACGAGGTCGGCAAGGCCGGCGGGCTGCCGGCTGGCACGATCGGCCAGTACTGGGACTTCACCGCCCCGCGCGGCCGCGCCGCCGAGCTGGCGCTGGCGTTCGTCCGCGACGGCGGCTCCGTCATCATGTCGCCGTCCGACGTCGCCTACCTCGACATCGTGTACGCGGACGGCGACCCGATCGGTCAGGACTGGACCGGCGGCCCCACCACGCTCCGCGACTCCTTCGTCTGGGACCCTGCGCGCGTCGTCCCCGGACTCGGCGATGCGCACATCCTGGGCGTGGAGGCGCCGCTCTGGACCGAGACGGTCGCGACGATCGAGGAGATGGAGGAGATGGTGTTCCCCCGGCTCGCGGCCGTCGCCGAGGTCGGCTGGTCGACCGCGCCGGCCGACACCGAGCCCGTGGCCGCGGCGCGCGACCTGGCGGACTTCTCCGACCGGCTGGCGTCCCTCGCCGAGCACTGGGACGCGGCGGGGACGAAGTACCGGCGCGTTCCGGAGGTCAGGTGGCTGGAACGCGTGGGCTGAGGCCTGCCGCCCGGGTCACGGGTACCCGATGAACCACAGCAGCGCCAGCGCCACCGGCTGGAGCGCGATGCACGCGATCAGCGTCGCCTTCCGCGCCCGCCGGTTGCGTGTCAGCCCGCGCGCCCCGGCGAGCGGGGACAGCGGCAGCAGCAGCCGGAACGTGCTCTGTTGCGGCAGGAACACCGCGAACAGGTAGAGCCCGTAGCTGACCGCGTACGCGACCACGTCCGTCCCGAGGGCGCGCACCGACGGCCGGGTCACGATCCAGACGAAGCCCGCGACGATCCCGATCACGATCAGGGCGCCGAGGATGCTGAGGTAGCGCCAGCTGAGCAGGAACCACGGCGTCAGCGGGATGAACGCGACCTTGCCGATGAAGCCCGTCCACCACGACAGCTCGGTGGCGACATAGGCGTCGCCGGTGCCCGTCACCGCCGCCGCGATGATCGGCCACGACATCCCCGCCACCGCCATGACCGCGCCCACCACGATCATGCTCAGCCGTTCGCGCGGACGGAACGGCTCGCCTCCGCGCCGCACCTGCAGCATCCGGAACAGCAGGACGATCGCGAGCGCCAGCGGCAGCGCCAGCGCACCGGGACGCGTGAAGGCCGCCGCCACGCCGAACGGCAGCATCAGCCAGTAGCGCCGCTGGATCATCATCAGCAGCGCCGCGAACATCAGGAAGAAGAAAAGGCTCTCGGCGTACGCGATCTGCAGCACGAACGACAGCGGCCCGAAGCAGAAGAACGCGGTCGCCCAGAATGCGCTGGACACGCCCGCGCGCGCCGCGACCAGCCGGAACAGCACCACGCTCGCCGCCGCGCCGAACACCATCGCGACGGCGACCCCGGCCGGGTAGAAGTCCAGCCCGGTCACGAAGGTCAGCGCGCGCACGATGATCGGGTACAGCGGCAGGAACGCCCACGGGTTCTGCTGCACCGAGCCGTCAGCGTCGAGCGGAAGGGACGTCGGGTACCCCTGCTCGACGATCTGGCTGTAGTACGCGCCGTCCCAGGAGCCGGAGAACGTGAAGAACGTCGGATCCATCCGCGGGCTGGCGTACTCCCAGTGCCCGACGTTCGCGGCGATGAACAGCGCGAGCATGAGTGCCGTCGTCAGCAACCGCGACACGGCGTACATCACGAGCACCGCCGCCCACCAGGGCACCTCGCGCCCGGCGAAACGCAGCCGCCGGGGTACGGCGAGCGGAGCGGCCGTGAGAACCGGTCGCCGGGTGCTCGTGGTTTCCGCTGTCATCGTCCCATCCGTGAGGCCGCCCGCTGTTTTCGCCTCTTGGATGGTACCCGCGCGGGATGTGCGCGGGGAGCGGTTGACTCGGGGGCGCCTACTTCACGCTCCCCGCCGTCAGCCCGCCCACGAGCCGCTTCTCGATCAGCATGAACAGGATCACCACGGGGATGACCGCCACGACCGACACCGCGAACACGTACTGCCACGCCGCGTCGTACTGTCCGACGAACTTGGTGAGCGCGACGGACAGCGGCTGGTTCGCGTCCGTCGACAGGATGACCAGGCTGGCCGCGAACTCGTTCCAGGACGCGACGAACGTGTAGATGATCGCCGTCACGATCCCCGGCCACACCAGAGGCAGCTGGACGCGGAACAGCACGGTCCACTTGCCCGCGCCGTCGAGCTGGGCGGCCTCGTCGACCTCCTTCGGCACCCCGGAGAAGAAGCTGTGCATGATCCAGATCGCGAACGCCAGGTTGAACGCGGCGTTCACCAGGATCATCGCGAGCCAGGTGTCGTTGATCCCGAGCGCCACCATCTCCTTGAACAGACCCGTGGCGAGCACGGTCGGCTGGAGCATCTGCGTGACGATGACGAGGAACAGGAAGATCCCGCGCCCCGGGAACCGGAACCGGGCCGTGTAATACGCAGCCGGGACGCAGACGATCAGCACGAGCGCCGTCGCGAACACCGCGATCACGATCGTCGAGATGAGGTTGTACGGCAGTGGCGTCTCGGGCGTCGACCACATCGTGAGGTAGTTCTCGGGATGCCACTGCTCGGGCAGGTAGGTCGGCGGGACGGCGAGGATGTTGTTCCGGCTCTTGAACGAGCCGACCAGCATGATCAGGTACGGCGCGATGAAGACCAGGGCGATGACGATGCCCGCGATGACCTTGACGACGGTGCGCCACGGCGAGCGGGATCCGCGAGGGCGACGCCGGCGCACGGCCGGGGCTCCGGCTCCGGCGAGCGCGACGGGGGCGGGGGCGGTCACGAGACCTCCTTCATCGGCTTCACGATCCACAGGTACAGGCCGACGACGACGAGCACGATCAGGAAGTTGATCACGCTGAGCGCGCTCGACAGGTCGATCCGCTGCTCGTTCTGCAGCAGCTTGAACACGTAGGTGGTGGTCGTGTCCGCCTTGTAGCCGGGGATGGATCCGGTCATCAGCTTCAGGATGGGCAGCGAGTTGAACACGTTGATGATGTTGATCAGCGTGGCCAGGGCGATCGCGTTGCGCAGGTTCGGCAGGGTGACGCTGAAGTAGGAGCGGAACGCGCTCGCGCCGTCCACCTTCGCCGCCTCGAGCATGTCGCCCGGGATGCCGGCCAGCCCGGCCAGGATCGTGTACGTCGTGAACGGCAGCGACACGAACACCGCGATGCCGATCGACGAGATGAACGCGGGCACCGGCTCCTTGGTGAAGCCGAACGGCTCGGCGAGCAGGTGGATGTCCACCAGGAACTTGTTGATGATCCCGTAGAAGGGGTCGAGGCCGTAGACGAAGACGGTCGTGGTCATGACGACGCTCGCCGCCCACGGCACGATGATCGCCATCCGCACCCAGCGCCGGCCGGGGAAGTTCTTGTCGAGGAACTGGGCGAGGGCGAGCGAGATCACCACGGTGATCACGACGACCGAGACGACCCAGACCAGGGTGTTGAGCAGGATGCCCGGGAGCTCCGGGCGGGAGAGCACGGTCGCGTAGTTCTGGAACCCGACCGAGCCGTGGTCCACGCCGGCGAGCGAGATCTTCCGGGTGGAGTTGTAGATCATGTAGCCGGCGGGGAACAGGACCACGCCGAAGATCAGGATGAGGGCGGGCAGCGTCCACGGCACGGCGTGCCACAGGTCGGACGCGCCGGTCCGGGGCTTGGGGGACGCCCCGCGGCGGGGACGGCCGGTGGCCGCCCCCGCGCGGGTCGCTTCAGCAGTGCTGGTCATACCTGGATGCCGGTCTCCGGCTTACTGGCCGTCGGCCTTCGCCTGGATCGACTTCAGCAGGTCTTCGGGCTTCGCGCCCTGGCCGAGCTGACCGATCTGGGCCTGGATCGCGCCCTGCGCGGCCGACCAGTTCGGGTTGGTGGACGGGTAGAACTTCGCGTTCGGCAGCAGGTCGAGGAACGGCTTGATGGTCTCGTCCGAGCCCATCACATCCGCGCCCGACTTGGTGGTGGGCAGGAAGCCCTCCGCCTT
>Ga0209455_1001013_pt1 | contig 14107 bp, 12 predicted proteins | sample AraplaCol_mCL_r2_FD_184275 | JGI IMG/M metagenome (GOLD analysis project Ga0209455, IMG submission 184275) | Arabidopsis root microbial communities from North Carolina, USA - plate scrape CL_Col_mCL_r2 (SPAdes) (version 2) | ecosystem: Host-associated > Plants > Roots > Endosphere | place: USA...
AGAGCGCCGGCCCGACGGACGTCTTCGGCTCGGTCGAGGCGTACGACCGTTTCGAGCGGTTCCTCGTCGACACCGGTGTCATCCTCGACACGGGGATGCTGTACCTCGACGCGCGCGTCTCGCGGAAGCACCCGACCGTCGAGGTCCGGGTCGCGGACGTCTGCCTCGACGCACGGGACGCGACCGTGATCGCGGCCATCGTCCGTGCGCTCGTCGACACCGCGATCGCTGAGTGGCGTGCGGGCATCCCGCCGGCCGCGGTTCCGTCGGCCGCCTTGCGGCTGGCCGAATGGCAGGCGGCGCTCACCGGGGTCACCGGCTCGCTGCCGCATCCCGTCACGTGGCGGGAGGTGTCGGCCGTGGAGGCGGTGGAGGCGCTGCTCGCGCACACCGCCGATGCCCTGGAGGCGAACGGCGATCTGGCACTGGTCCGACGGGGCGTGGCGCGCATCCACGCGACCGGGGGAGGGGCCGGGCGGCAGCGCGCCGCCTTCGCCCGGAGAGGCCGGATGCGCGACGTCGTCGGGCTCGCCGTCGCGGCCACGCACGAGCAGGCGGAGGATGACGATCAGGACGTCGCGTGACCCCTGCAACGGGGCGTCGCCGTCCCTTCCGTGCGCGCGGGATCGCGCATAGTCTGCGGTCATGACGGAGAGGGACCTCGCCCACCAGCACGCCGTCTACACCTACGGCTCGCTGCCGCTCACCCTCATGTACAGCCCGACCGCCACCGCCGCGTGGGAGGTCTACTACGGCGGCGAGTACCTCGGGCTGATCGAGGAGGTGCACAGCACCGGCGAGCTCTGGCCGGGGTTCGTGGCGCGGCTCCCCGGCGAGGAGGAGACAGGCGAGGGCATCCCGGCGCGGGACTGGCGCGTGGCCGTCGAGATCCTCGCCGGACGCGCCGGGCTCTGAGTGCTGGGGTCAGAACGCGAACTGGGACCATTCGTCCCGCGCGAGCGCCATGCGCTGGCCGCGCGAGTCGACGATCCACGCGTCGGGCGTGCACGCCACGTAGGTGCACAGCACCGTCTCGCTCGTCCAGCCGTCCGCCGACCGGATCCAGCGGACAAGGTGAACGTCCTGACCCGGTTTCGGAACGTTCCCGATCGGTGTGTCGAATGTGGTCACGCTGCACCCCTCCCCTTGTGCGGCCTGTCTAGGACAGACCCTAGCGGGGTACAGGACCGGGGGACAAGAGGTGCGCGTCAGTTGCCGCTGTCGTCCTCCAGCGGGTCGAACTCGTCGTGCTGCGGCTCGAAGACGCCGTCGGCGTCGTACGGCCCTTCGTTCTCGGTGCCCTCCGCGATGGCGTCCACGTCGATCGGCTCGCCCGATGGCGTCTCCGGCCAGTTCTCCTTGGCGTCGGTCATGGCGCACACCCCTTCCTGGATGCTCTGAGCGCGATGGTAGACGGGCTTCGGCGAGAGCAGAAGGCCGTCATTCGCCCGGCTCGCGGCCGGTCAGCCGCACCTCCTCGACGTCGAGGCGGCGCTGCACGTCGCGGAGCACGATGTCGTCGATCTCGCCCTCGTCGCGGAGGCGGACGACCTCCTCGCGCTTGCAGTGCAGGAGCGCCAGGCGCAGGTCGGTGTCCTGACGGCTGCGCTCGATCGCCTCCTCGCCGTCACGGGACTCGTCCTCGGCCTCCAGCAGCTGGAGGTGCTCCTCGAACTCGTTCCGGACGCGCTCCGCGATCTCCTGGTCCACGCCGAGCCGGCGGACCAGTTCCGGCAGCTCATCGAGCGCCGCCCGGGTCGCGTTGGTCTCGGCGAGCCGCAGCTCGTGGCCGACGGACTCGTCCTCGGGAAGCTGCGCCCAGCGGACCACCGCCGGGAGGACGAGGCCCTGCACGACCAGGGTCACGATGATGACGCCGGTGGTCACGAACACGATGAAGTCGCGGTGGGGGAACGGGGTGCCCGACCCGATAGTCGCAGGCACGGCGAGAGCGGCCGCGAGGGAGACGGCGCCGCGGAACCCGGACAGCCCGCTGACGATCCGCCAGCGGTTGCTCAGCCGCCGAGCCCGCTGCTGCGGTCGGCGGTCGATCGCGCGGATCGTGTACGCGCTGACGAACTGGAAGACGATGCGCACCCCGACGATCACCAGCGTGACCAAGACGATGGCGGCCAGGCCGATCCCGAGGTCGCTCGTGGCCAGCTCCCCGATCGAGCGCGGCAGCTCGATCCCGACCAGGACGAACAGGCTCGCGTTGAGCAGGAACGTCGAGAACGACCAGAAAGCGTCCGACTGACGGCGTCCCTCCGCCACGCCGACGCGCGGGCCGGCCTGGCTGATGATGAGGCCGGCGACGACGACCGCGAGAACCCCGGACGCGTGCACGAGCTCGGCCAGCAGATAGGCGATGAACGGCGTGAGGAGCATCGCGATGTTCTGGGTGATCGCATCCTGGAGGCGACGGCGCACCAGGATCGCTAGCCACGCGACCAGCGCGCCGATGCCCGCCGCGGCGAGATAGGCGAAGAGGAACGTGACGGTCACGGCGCCGAAGCTGACGTCCGCGTCGCCCACGGTGAAGCCGACGGCAAGCGACCACAGGACGAGCGCGGTCCCGTCGTTGACCAGGCTCTCCGCGCGCAGGATGGTGACGTTGCGCCGCGGAAGGGAGTGCGTGAACGAGGTCATCGCGGTCGCGTCGGTCGGGGCGACGGCCGCGCCGAGCACCCACGCCGGTCCCCAGCCGAGACCCATGGAGTGCGCGAGCACGGCGACAGCGCCGGCGGTGGCGACCACCAGCAGGGTGCTCATCAGCGCGATGCTGCGCAGATTCGATCGGATCTCGCGCAGCGAGGTGGTCAGGCTCTCCCAATACAGGATCGCCGGGAGGAAGAGGAACAGCACGACCTCGGGCGCCAGCTCGATGTCGCGGAACAGCGGCACCAGGCCGATCAGCACGCCGAAGGCGACGAGCAGCAGCGGCTGGGCGACGCCGATGCGGCGCGACAGCACCTTGCTCACGAGCGTGATCACGCCGATCACGACGAGCAGTTCCAGTCCGAGCACGCAGCCTCCTCCGCCGCACATGTTCCCGCGAGTCGGGGCCGGGCGGAACCTGCGGCGGCCTGAGAGTGCGCCCATAGGGAGTCCGCAGAAGACGCATGAACGGGTCATAGGGTCGCGAAAGGTCACGGGAATGTAACGACGCGAGGGTGTCGGCATGACGCTCGAAACCTCCACCCACGCAACGCCCGTCCTGGCGCTCGATGTCGTCGTGCCCGTCTTCAACGAGCAGGCGACGCTCGAGTCCTCCGTCCAGCGCCTTCACGACTACCTGACCCGGTCGGTGGGCTGGAGCTGGCGCATCACCATCGCCGACAACGCCAGCACCGACGCGACGCCCGAGCTGGCGGACGGGCTCGCCGAAGCGCTGCCCGGCGTCGTCGCCGTCCACCTCCCGCTCAAGGGGCGGGGACGCGCGCTCAAGCACGTCTGGCTGACCTCGCCCGCGCAGGTCCTCGTCTACCTCGACGAGGACCTGTCGACCGACCTGGCCGCGCTGCCGCCGCTGGTGGCGCCGCTGCTCTCCGGTCACTCCGATCTCGCCATCGGCACCCGGCTGGGGAGGAGTGCGCGCGTGACCCGCGGCGGCAAGCGCGAGTTCATCTCCCGCAGCTACAACCTGCTGCTGCGGCGGACGATGTCCGTCGGGTTCAGCGACGCGCAGTGCGGGTTCAAGGCGATCCGCCGCGACGTCGCACAACGGCTCGTCCCGCTGGTCGAGGACGACGGCTGGTTCTTCGACACCGAGCTGCTCATCCTCGCCGAGCGGGCCGGGCTGCGCATCCACGAGATCCCGGTGGACTGGGTGGACGACCCGGACAGCTCCGTCGACGTCGTGCGCACCGCGCGCGATGACCTCAAGGGGATGCTGCGCGTCGGCACCAACCTGGCGCGCGGCCGCATCCCGCTCGAAGCCGTCTACGCGGAGCTCGGGAGGCGGCCGTTCGCGCCGCCGTCGCCGCCGGGCTTCTTCGGGCAGGTGCTCCGCTTCGGGGTGGTCGGCGTGCTGTCGACCGCCGCCTACGCGGTGCTCTATCTGCTGCTGCAATCGGTGCTCACCGCGCAGCTCGCCAACTTCGCGGCGCTGCTCCTCACCGCCATCGCGAACACGTGGGCGAACCGGCGCTTCACCTTCGGCGTGAACGGCCCCGGGATGGTGAAGCACCAGTTCCAGGGGCTCATCGTGTTCGGGATCGCGTGGGGCCTCACCAGCGGATCGCTCGCGCTGCTGCACGCGGCGGCGCCGAACGCGTCCGCCCAGCTGCAGCTGATCGTGCTGACGGTCGCGAACCTCGTCGCGACCCTCCTGCGTTTCGTGCTGCTGCGGCTGTGGGTGTTCCGGCCGGCGCGTCCACGACCCGCGGTGCAGCCCGCCTCGATGCCCGCTCCCGTCCCCGCCTCCGTTCCCGTCTCCGCTGAAAGCGAGTGAAGCCATGACCATCACCACGAACCCCACGACCGCCGCCTCTCCGCACGCTGCGGCGCCTCCCGGCCGGGTCTCCCGCGCCGCGCGATGGCTCGTCCGCGGGCGCGCCGACGCGGCCGCCTGGGAGCGTCCCGCGCTGCTCGGGCTGCTCGCCGTGACGGCGCTCCTCTACTTCTGGGACCTCGCCGCCAGCGGCTGGGCCAACTCCTTCTATTCGGCCGCCGTGCAGGCGGGCAGCGTCAACTGGGAGGCCTTCTTCTACGGCTCCAGCGACGCCGCCAACTCGATCACCGTCGACAAGCCGCCCGCGAGCCTGTGGATCATGGCGCTCTCGGTGCGGCTGTTCGGCCTCAGCTCGTGGAGCATCCTCGTGCCCGAGGCGCTGATGGGCGTCGCCACGGTCGGCCTGGTCTATGCGATCGTCCGCCGCCGGTTCTCGGCGCAGACCGCGCTGCTCGCGGGCGGAGTCCTCGCGATCACGCCGGTGGCCGCCCTGATGTTCCGGTTCAACAACCCGGACGCACTGCTCGTGCTTCTGCTCACCCTGTCGGCCTATCTCACGCTGCGCGGGATCGAGAGCGGGCGGATCCGCTGGGTGATCTGGGCCGGCGTCGCCGTCGGCTTCGGGTTCCTCACCAAGCAGCTGCAGGCCTTTCTCATCCTCCCGGTGCTCGCCGGGGTCTATCTGGCGGCGGCGCCGGTGTCGTGGCGCAAGCGGTTCGGGCACCTCTTCGCCGCGCTCGGCGCCGTCGTCGTCTCCGCCGGATGGTGGGTCGCGATCGTCGAGCTGGTGCCGGCGTCGTGGCGTCCGTACATCGGCGGGTCGCAGACGAACAGCTTCCTCGAGCTGACCTTCGGCTACAACGGGCTCGGACGCCTCACCGGAGCCGAGACGGGGTCGGTCACCGGAGGCGGTGGTGGGAACACCGGAGGCGGGATGTGGGGGCAGACCGGCATCCTGCGCCTGTTCGAGAACGAGATCGGCGGTCAGATCGCGTGGCTGCTGCCCACGGCGCTGGCGCTGTTCGCGCTCGCGCTGGTGCTCGGCCGCAGGATGGTGCGGACGGATGCGCGTCGCGCGACCCTGCTCGTCTTCGGCGGCTGGCTGGTGGTGACGGCCCTCGCGTTCAGCTTCATGGCAGGCATCTTCCACGCGTATTACACGGTCGCCCTCGCTCCTGCACTCGCGGGGACGGTCGCGATCGGAGCATCGGCAGCCTGGCAGGCGAGGGACCGGCTGTGGGTGCGCGTCCTGTCGGCGGTCGTCGTGCTGGGCACGGGCGTCTGGGCGTGGGTGCTGCTCGACCGGGCGTCGGACTGGCTGCCGTGGCTGAAGGTCGTCGTGCTGATCGCCTCCATCGCGGCCGCCGTGCTGCTGCTCCTGCCGCCGCGGCGGGTGCTCGCCGCAGCGACGATCGCGGTGACGCTGGTCGCCGGGCTGCTCGCTCCGCTCGGGTACACGATCGAGACCGTCACGACGGCGCACACCGGGTCGATCGTGACCGCGGGCCCGACGGTCGCCGGCGGGATGGGCGGCCCGGGTGGCGGACGCGGGTTCGGCGGCGCACCGGGCGGTGCGGGCGCCGGGCAGGCCGGCGGGGCGCCGGGCGGGTTCGGAGGCGGGACGCCTCCCGGCGGCACGATTCAGGGCGGGACGACTCAGGGCGGGACGACTCAGGGCGGGACGGCTCCGGGCGGGACGACCGGCGGCACCGGCACTGCGCCGGGCGGCGCGGGCGGCGGGATGGGCTCCCTCCTCGGCTCCGGCACCGTAGGCTCGAAGCTCGCGGCCCTCCTGAAGGCGGACGCGTCCCAGTACACCTGGGTCGCCGCGGCCGTCGGCTCCAACTCCGCCGCGGGCTACCAGCTGGCGACGCAGCAGGCGGTGATGCCGATCGGCGGCTTCAACGGCTCCGACCCGTCGCCCACCCTCGCCCAGTTCAAGGCGTACGTGGAGGCGGGACGCATCCACTACTTCATCGCCGGCGGCGTCGGCGGGCAGTCGAACGGCGGGAGCAGCGCCTCGAGCGAGATCGCATCGTGGGTGTCGGAGAACTTCACCGCCCAGACCGTGGACGGCGTGACCGTGTACGACCTCACGCAGTAGCTCCGGTTCGCCCGTGTCGGTGGTCCACGCCATCATGGGGACATGACGGAACGCGGGCCCTCGACCACGCGCGCCCGCGGTCCGGAGCTTCCCGACCCGCAGGTGCCCGGCGCAGGTGTGCCCGATGCGCCGCACGGCAAGCTCGGCGTCGCGGGCGGCACGGCGCTCTACATCGCGGCGGTGCTGGGCACCGGCATCCTGGTGCTCCCGGCGCTCGCCGCAGCGGCGGCCGGGCCGGGAGCGATCCTCGCCGTCGCGGTCCTGGCGCTCATCTCCGTCCCGCTCGCCGCCACGTTCGCCGCGCTGGCGCGCCGCCATCCTGACGCAGGCGGTGTCGCGACGTTCGCTCGCCGCGCCTTCGGCCCGGATGCGGCCCGGGTCATCGGCTACTGGTTCTTCTTCGGTACGCCGATCGGCGCCCCGATCGCGGCGCTGATGACGGCGCGCTACGTGGTCGCGGTGATCGGCGGCGATGCCGTGGCGACGACGCTGATCGCGGTCGGCCTCATGGTGATCCCGGTCGCCGTCACCGCCTTCGGCGTGCGGTTCGCCGCGTCCGTGCAGCTCGTCCTGTCCGGCGCGCTGGTCGCCGTGCTCGTGTTCGTGCTGGCGGCCGCGGCCCCGCACGGCCAGGCCGCGCACCTGCAGCCGCTGCTGCCGCACGGCTGGGCCGGGGTCGGGCTCGCCATGTCCCTCTACATCTGGGCGTTCGCCGGGTGGGAGGCCGTGGCCGGCATCGGCGGCGAGTTCCGGAACCCGCGGCGCGACATCCCGCGGGCGACCGCGCTGGCGCTGATCATCGTGTCCGTCGCGTACCTGGCCATCCAGACCGTGACCGTCACGGTCCTGGGGTCGCGGGCGGCGACGAGTGCCGTCCCGCTGCTCGACCTGGTCGAGGTGTCGACCGGATCGGGCGGCGCGATCGTGGTCGCCGTCATCGCCGCGATCGTCGTCACCGGGGTGTTCAACGCCTACCTCGCGGCGTTCAGCAAGCTCGGCGCGGCGATGGGCCGCGACGGCGACCTGCCCGCGTGGTTCGGGCGCGGCGCCGAGAACGGCGCGGTCGCCCGCCGCGGGCTGCTGCTCTCGGCCGTCGTCATGGCGCTGTACTCCGTCGTCGTGCTGTCGAGCGGCGACCTGCAGCCGTTCATCCTCGTGCACACGAGCATCGCGGCGGCGGTCTACGGTCTCGGCGTCGCCTCGGCGCTCCGGCTGCTTCCCGCGCGCTCGCTCGGCTGGTGGATGGCGCTGCTCTCGTGCGTGCTCGCCGCCGGGCTGCTGATCCTCGCCGGCTGGCATCTGGTGTTCCCGGCGGGCGTCGCCGTCGTCGCGCTCGCGGTCGGTCTCGTCGCTCGGCGGACGCGCCGGAGCGCCGATCGCGCATAATAGGGGCACCCGCGGACCCGACCGCGGCCGGCGGAGGGGGACGGCGTGACCGAGCACCAGCGCGCCGCGAGCATGCGCGACGTCGCCGCGCTCGCCGGGGTGTCCCACCAGACCGTGTCCCGCGTGATCAACGGCCACCCCAGCATCCGCGAGTCCACACGGCAGCGTGTGCAGGACGCGATGCTCCAGCTGCACTACCGGCCCAACCGGGCGGCGCGGGCGCTCGTCACGGCCCGATCCCGCACCATCGGCGTGCTCTCGACCTCCGCCGCCGCGCTCTACGGTCCGGTGTCGAGCATCAACGCGATCCAGGATGCGGGACGCGCCGCCGGGTACTCGGTGGCCGTCGCACAGCTCCCCGACCTGACCGGCGAGTCCATCGCCGCCGGCCTCGACCATCTGCTCGCACAGTCCGTCGAGGGCATCGTCGTGATCGCCCCACAGGAGGTGGTGATCGAACAGCTCCAGTCGGCCCGCCTCAACGTCCCGTACGTGACCCTGCAGGGCGGTCCGTCGTCGCTGCAGCGCGAACTCACCGTCGACCAGGTGGCGGGCGCCCGCGCGGCCACGCGGCATCTGGTGTCGCTCGGGCACCGGCGCATCGTGCACCTCTCCGGTCCGCTCGCCTGGTTCGAGGCACAGGCGCGCGTCCACGGCTACCGGCAGGAGCTCGCCGATGCCGGGCTGTATCCCGAGCCGGCGCCGGAGGGTGGCTGGACCGCCGAATCGGGCTACCGGCTGGGGCTCGAGGTGCTGCGCGATCCCGATGTCACGGCCGTGTTCGCATCCAACGACCAGATGGCGCTCGGGGTCTACCACGCGGCGTACCAGCTCGGTCGGCGCCTCCCGGAGGACCTCAGCGTCGTCGGCTTCGACGACATCCCGGAGGCCGCCCACTTCTGGCCGCCGCTCACGACCGTCCTGCAGGACTTCACCGACCTCGGCCGCCGCAGCGTCGAGAGCCTGGTGGCCGAGATCGAGGGCGGGGAGGAGCTGACCGCGGTCAGCCTGCTGCCCGACCTGATCGTCCGATCGTCCACGGCCGTGGCCCGCTGACCCTCGCCGCGTCGGAGGCCCGGCCTAGGCTGGAGACCATGAGCTCGCGCGACCTGGACTCCGTGTCGACCGGCTCCGCAGCCTCCCGACCCGCGGTGCCCGGCGGCGTGTTGAGCCCGCCGTTCCGCTGGACCAGCATCGGGATGTGCCTGCTCATCATGCTGGCCGCGTTCGAGGCGCTGGCGGTCACGACGATCATGCCCGCGGTCAGCCGGGAGCTCGACGGAGCGGCGCTCTACGCCTTCGCGTTCGCCGGTCCGCTCGCGGTGAGCGTGGTCGGGATGGTCGCAGCGGGCGCGTGGGCCGACCGTGGCAATCCGCGCAGCGCGCTCATCGCGTCGGTGGTGCTGTTCGCCACGGGCCTCCTGCTGGCGGGCACGGCGCCCACGATGGGACAGTTCGTGGCGGGCCGGCTCGTCCACGGGCTCGGCGGAGGGGCGCTCACCGTCGTGCTGTACGTGATCGTGGCGCGCGTGTACCCGCCGCGGCTGCATCCCCGCATCTTCGCGGGGTTCGCGGCGGCCTGGGTGATCCCGTCGCTGATCGGGCCGTTCATCGCCGGCCTGCTCGCCGAGACGGTCGGCTGGCGCTGGGTGTTCCTCGGGGTCGTGGCTCTGACCGCGCTCGCCATGCTGATGGTCGTGCCGGTGATGCACGGCGTGCTCGAGCCTCCGGCCGATCCGGCGCCGTTCCGTCCGGCGCGGCTGCTCTGGGCGGTCCTGCTGGCGGTCGCGGTGCTCGCGCTGACCCTCGCCGCGGAGGCGACGGGGCCGGTGCAATGGATCGTGCCGGTGGTCGCCGCTGTGCTGGCCGGATTCGCGCTGCGGCCGTTGGTTCCGCGGGGAGTGCTGCTCGGGCAGCGCGGCCTGCCGAGCGTCATCCTGATGCGCGCGATCGTGGCCGGGACGTTCTTCGCGTCGGAGGTCTACGTGCCGCTCCTGCTCGTCACCGACTACGGCCAGTCGGCGGCGGTCGCCGGTCTCGCGCTGACCGCGGCCGGGCTGACCTGGTCGGGTGCGTCGTGGGTGCAGGGGCACTTCCCGCGCATCGGCCACCGGCTGGCCGCACGCCTCGGCGCGCTCGGGCTGACGATCGCGCTGGCGACGCTGATCGCCACGGCGGTATGGCACCTGAGCCCCGCCGTGGCCGTGATCGCGTGGGCGTTCGCGGGCGCCGGGATGGGCATCCTCTACCCGCGGCTCGGCGTGCTGACCCTCGAGTACTCGACCGGCGACGACCAGGGCTTCAACAGCTCGGCGCTGTCGATCTCCGACGCGACCGGGTCCGCCGTGGCGCTGGCCGCGACGGCGATCGTCTTCGCGGCGCTCCGGGATGCCGGGGGCGCCTGGCCGTTCGTGGGGGCGTTCGCCGTGTCCGCGGTCCTGTGCCTGCTCGCGTGGCTGGTCGGCCCGCGCATCCTGCGGCGCACCTGACGGTCGTCGGCGCGGCTAGCGCGCCAGCCGCTGGACGGCGCCGTCCGCCTCCTCGACGATCGCGCGGGTGGCCGCCTCGGCCGCCGCACCGTCGCCCCGGCGGACCGCCGCCGCGACCTCCTCGTGCAGGCGGATCGCCTCCGGGTTCGCCGTGCCCGGCATGAGGGAGTGCTCCGTCCGCCCGATGAGCGCCTCGGCGACGGCGTCGCTGAGCGCCGCGAACACCGGGTTGCCGGATGCCTCCAGCAGCACGCGGTGGAAGTCGCGGTCGTGCGCCAGATACTCCTCGCGGTTCGCGGATCGCTGCGTCGCCGCCATTCCGACGATGGCCGCGGTGAGGTCGCCGCACTGTGCGGGCGTGGCGCGCTCGGCGGCGAGCCGTGCGGCGACCGGTTCGACCGCGCGCCGCAGCTCGCTGAGGTCGCCCAGCGCGCGCATCCGATCCGGCCCGGCGAGGCGCCAGCTCAGGATGCGCGGGTCGAGCGCCTGCCACGCCCCCTCGGGCAGGACGACCGTGCCGCGGCGCCGACGCGCTTGCACGAGGCCGAGCGACTCGAGCACCCGCAGGCACTCGCGCAGCACGGTGCGGGAGATTCCGAGCCCCTCGGGCGTCAGCACCGTCCCGACCGGGATCTCGCCGGCGACGATCCGCGCACCGAGCGAGGCGATGGCCTGCTCGTGCAGGGAACCGGGTGGCGGCTGCGTCACCACTCCATTATCGGGCGTGAGTAATTCGTACGCAATTATGAGCGCGGATTCGACACAAATCTGATTTATTCCTAGAGTGATCCCTGCACCATCGGATCCACGACCAAGGACGTTCATGACCACAGCACTTCTCGGGCGCCTCGCTGCCGCCGCGCCCGCCCCCACCCCGGCCCCTGAGCCGTCCGGCCCCGAGGGCCAGCTGATCTTCGCGGCCCTCGTCGGCATCGCGGTGATCGTCATCCTGATCACCTGGCTCAAGCTCCACCCGTTCCTGTCTCTTCTGCTCGGCTCGCTCGTCGCGGGCCTCGCGGCCGGGATGGCGGCCGACAAGGCCATCGCCAGCTTCATCACCGGCTTCGGCAGCACCATGGGCAGCGTCGGCGTGCTCATCGGCCTCGGCGCGATGTACGGCAAGCTGCTCGCCGACTCCGGCGGCGCCGACCGGATCGTCGACACGCTCGTCTCGCGCACCAGCGCCCGGCTTCTCCCGTGGACCATGGGCGCGGTCGGCGCGATCATCGGCCTGCCGATGTTCTTCGAGGTCGGCCTCGTGCTGCTGATGCCCGTCATCATCCTGGTGACCCGCCGCTCCGGGCTGCCGCTCATGCGCATCGCATTGCCGACGCTCGCGGGTCTCTCGGCGATGCACGGCCTCGTGCCGCCGCACCCGGGTCCGCTCGTCGCCATCGGCGCGCTCGGGGCCAACCTCGGACTGACCCTGGCGTTCGGCGTGATCGTCGCCATCCCGGCCATCGCGATCGCCGGCCCGCTGTTCAGCCGCGTCGCTGCGAAGTGGGTGCCGGCCGGCGTTCCCGCGTTGTTCGTCGCCGACGAGGCGGAGACCGCGGGCGCTCGCCGCCGGCCGTCGTTCGCCGCCGCGCTGATCAGCATCCTGCTGCCCGTCGTCCTCATGCTCGGCAAGGCGGTCGCCGACATCGCCACGCCGGCGGACGCCGCACCCGCCTGGAAGATGGTCCTCGACTTCCTCGGCACCCCCGTCATCGCCCTGACCGTCGCCGTACTGGCGGGTCTGCTCCTGCTCGGTGTGGGCGGCGGCATGGACCGCAAGGCCATGCAGAACTCCCTCAGCGCGTCCCTCCCTCCGATCGCCGGCATCCTGCTCATCGTCGGCGCGGGCGGCGGCTTCAAGCAGGTGCTGGTCGACACCGGCATCGGTCAGGTCATCGCCGGATGGGCGACGGGCGCCAGCGGGATCGTGGTGCTGCTGCTCGCCTGGACGGTCGCGGCCCTCATCCGGGTCGCCACCGGCTCGGCGACCGTCGCGACGGTCACTGCCGCCGGCATCCTCCTGCCGCTCACCGCGCACCTGTCGACCCCGATGGTGTCGCTCATGGTGCTGGCCATCGGCGCCGGCTCGGTGTTCCTCTCGCACGTCAACGACGCCGGCTTCTGGCTGGTGAAGGAGTACCTGGGCCTCAGCATCCCGCAGACGCTGAAGAGCTGGACCGTGCTGGAATGCCTGATCTCGGTCGTCGGTCTGGCCGGCGTCCTCATCGTGAGCCTGTTCGTCGGCGGACTCGGATGACCCCGGTGCGCGCGGTCGTCGTGATGGGCGTCGCGGGGTGCGGCAAGTCGACGGTCGCCGCCCTGCTCGCCGCCCGTCTGGGATGGGAGCTGCTGGAGGGCGACGCCCTGCACCCGGCGGCGAACATCGAGCGGATGGGCGCGGGGATCCCGCTCACCGACGAGGACCGCGCGCCCTGGCTCGCCGCCATCGCCTCGTGGATGGGGGAGCGGCGGCCGGTCGTCGTCGCCTGCTCGGCGCTCACCCATCGCTACCGGGACGTGCTCCGGGCCGACGACGTGCTGTTCGTGCACCTCACCGGCTCGCCGGAGCTGCTCGGGGATCGGCTGGCCGCGCGCGAGCACCACTTCATGAAGGCGGGCATGCTGCAGAGCCAGCTGGCACTGCTGGAGCCGCCCGCGCACGACGAGCGCCACCTGACGCTCGACATCGACGCGAAGCCGGCCGAGCTGGCCGAGCGGGTGGCGGCGGCGCTGGCCGAGACGGATCGCGTCGCCGTCGGCTGAGCTCAGGAGCGGGCGGCGGCGTACTGCTCGCGGATGACCGGGTGCGTGTCGACGGGCAGGGTCGCGGCGGTCTCGACCGTCCACGCCGGGCGGGTGCCGGTCAGTGCCCACGCCGCCTGCACCGCTCCGCCGTCGGCGACGTACTCGCCGGGGGAGGGCACCTCGACCGGCGCATCGAAGACCTGCGCGGCGACCTGGGCGACCGCCGGGTTCTGCGCGGCGCCGCCGATCAGGAGGATGCGGCGCTCGCGCACCCCGACGGACCGCACGGCGTCGAGGCCATCGGCGAGGCCGCACAGCATCCCCTCGATCGCGGCGCGGGCCAGGTTCGCGGGGGTGGTCGACGCCAGGGTGAGGCCGTGGACGCTCGCTTTCGCGTCCGGCAGGTTCGGCGTGCGCTCGCCCTCGAAATACGGCACGAGCACGACGCCGCCGGAGCCGGGCTCCGCGGTCAGCGCCAGCTCGGCGAGCCGGTCGAAGTCGACGGACAGGAGGCCGGCGATCGAGCCGAGCACGCGCGCGGCGTTGAGGGTCGCGATCAGCGGGAGGGACACTCCGGAGGCGTCGGCGAAGCCGGCGACGGTGCCAGAGGGGTCGGCGACCGGCTGCTCGGTCACGGCGAAGACGGTGCCGGAGGTGCCGATCGAGACGACCACGTCGCCTTCCGCCGCGCCGAGTCCGAGGGCGGCGCCCGCGTTGTCACCGGCGCCGGGGCCGACGAGCGCACCCGACGGCGTACGGCCGGCGGACTCCGACGGTCCCAGCACGCGGGGGAGCACCACGGCGTCTCCGTCACCCGACCCGGCCTCGCGGCCCGGCCGCCCGAGCGCCCGCTCGAACAGGTCGAGGTCGTACGTCCCGGTCGCCGCGCCCCAGTACGCCGTGCCGCTCGCGTCCGAGCGGTCGGTGGTCAGC
>Ga0209455_1001014_pt1 | contig 14071 bp, 14 predicted proteins | sample AraplaCol_mCL_r2_FD_184275 | JGI IMG/M metagenome (GOLD analysis project Ga0209455, IMG submission 184275) | Arabidopsis root microbial communities from North Carolina, USA - plate scrape CL_Col_mCL_r2 (SPAdes) (version 2) | ecosystem: Host-associated > Plants > Roots > Endosphere | place: USA...
TTGCTGCGCACCAGCACGTGCTGCTCGAGCGGAACAGGCCGTTCTTCGGAGACGATCACATCCGTGTCACCGCGCACCGCCTGCAGCCAGTCGCCGAACTCCTCGGCGTTCGAGACCGTGGCGCTCAGCGAGACCATCTTCACCTCGGGGGGGAGGTGGATGATGACCTCCTCCCAGACGGCGCCGCGGAAGCGGTCGGCCAGGTAGTGCACCTCGTCCATCACGACGTATGCAAGGTCTTTCAGGAGCGGGGAATCGGCGTACAGCATGTTGCGCAGCACCTCGGTGGTCATCACGACCACCCGCGCCCCGCTGTTCACGTTGCTGTCGCCGGTGAGCAGACCGACGGACGCGGCCCCGTGCTCGGCCGAGAGCTCGTTGAACTTCTGGTTGCTGAGCGCCTTCATCGGCGTCGTGTAGAAGACCTTCGCATTCGCCTCGCGCATCGCCAGGAACACGGCGAACTCGGCGACGATCGTCTTGCCCGCGCCGGTGGGAGCGGCGACGAGGACGCTGCGTCCGCGTTCGAGGGAGGCGCACGCCTCACGCTGGAACGGGTCGAGATCGAACCGCAGGCCCTCGCGGAAGGTCTCGAGCAGGGGCTGGCGGGCCCGGTCGCGGGAGGCGGCGTACCGCTCCGCCGGCGAGAGCGTCTGGTCGGTCACCCCACCAGCCTATGCCTGTCGTCAGCGGGGCCCGCATCAGGCGGCGAGCTCGGCCTCCAGCCGGTTCGCGGCCTTGGCGGCGCGACGGTCGTGTACCCACGCGACGCCGTAGGCCGCGAAGTACAGCCCCACCATCGGTATCGCGAGCAGGAACATCGACAGTACGTCGGCGGCCGGGGTCGCGATCGCGGTGAACAGGGCGATCAGGATGAGCGCCCAGCGCCAGGACGCGATGATCGATTTCGCGCTCAGCACCCCGACGAAGTTCAGCAGCACGAGGAACACCGGGAGAACGAACGCGATCCCGACCGCGATCACCAGCTTCAGGATGAAGTCGAAATAGGTCTTTGCCCCGATGATCGCGGTGTCCGGGGCGGGAGCGAAGCTCGTCAGCAGGGTCACGATGTGCGGCACCAGGAGCCAGCCGGTCACGCCTCCCGCGATGAACAGCGGCACGGCGGTGAAGAAGAACCCGAAGCCGTACTTGAGCTCCCTCCGCGTCAGCGCGGGGACGAAGAACGCCCATATCTGGTACAGCCAGACCGGGCTCGAGATGATCGCGCCGATGGTGATCGCGACCTGCATCTTCAGGTCGAACGCGCCCGTGATGCTGTCATAGTTCAGCGTCGCGACGCGGTCCTGCTGCTTCGCGATCTCGGTGATGGGGCCGCGCAGGGCATCCATCACGTAGCCGCTCAGGAACCAGCCGACGACGGAGCCGACCAGCAGCGCCAGGGCGGAGCGGAAGAGGCGTTTGCGAAGCTCGACGAAATGCTCGGCGAGCGTCATCCGTCCTTCGCGGTTCTTGCCTCGCTTTGTGGAGGCCACGGCGTTAGGACTTCGGCTTGGGCTCGGTCGAGGGGTCGACCGGCGCGGGAGCGACCGTGGGGGCCGGCGTCGCGTTCTGGGTGCCGTCGGCGGGCGTGTCGGACGCGTTGTCCTTGCCGTCCTTCTTCAGCTCGTCGACCTCGCCCTTGAAGATGCGCATCGACTGGCCGATGCTCTTGGCGAGGGCCGGGAGCTTGGGCGCACCGAAGAGCAGCAGGATCACGGCGAGGATGATGAGCAGATGCCATCCGGTCAGTCCTGCGAACATGAGATCAGGTCCTTCTCAAAAGGTGGGCGAAGCGATCCGGAACCGTCGCCGGATCCACATCGACCAGTAGTCTACCGCGCCGGACCCGCGCATCCCTGCGAGCTTGCCGGGCATAGGCGCGCCGGGTGCGCTCGTCCTCGCGCTCGGCGCGGAGCTCGTCGGCATCGGCCAGCACGGCCGGCTCGAAGCGCTCGTGCAGCTCGTCGGCGCGGCGCGACAGCACCTCGGCCTTCTCCATGAGGGCGGCGGCCTCGCGACCCGCGGCGACCACCTTGCGGAACAGCCACCACGCGAAGAACGCGAGCATGCCCAGCAGACCGAGCACGAGCACGGTCCAGATCACCAGCCACGACCACCAGGGCATGCGCCCAGCCTAGCGGGCGCGTGCCGCGGGCCGCCGCAGGCGTCAGCGGTAGCGGTCGACGCCCGCCTGCGCCCAGCCGGCCACGACCTGCCGCGCCTCGGGCGGGTCGAGCACGGTGAGCACGCCGGAGAGACCGGCGACCAATCGCTTCAGCCCGTGGAAGTGGGCGACGCGCACGCTCGTCCGGATGACTCCCCCGCGCTCCTCGCGCGTCGCGCCCTCGGGGATGTAGTCCTCGATCAGCGGGATGGCCGACGCCGACACCTCCACCGTCACCAGCTGGTCCTCGTCGGTTCCGGTGAACAGCGTCTCGGGCAGCTTGACATCGCCCGGCCGGTAGGTGATCGGCTCGGTGGTGGCGACGAGGTCGTCGATGCGGTCCAGCCGGAAGGTGCGGATGGCGGTACGCAGGTGGTCCCAGCCGCGCAGGTACCAGTCCTGATCGACGGACTCGATGCGCAGCGGGTCGACGCGGCGGCGCTCCCGCTCGCCGCGCGAGCTGAGGTAGTCGAACTCCACCTGGACGCCCGCGATGACGGCGTCGCGGATGGTCGCGAGCGCGTCGTCCGTCTCGGAGCGGGCGACCGCGAGCTGGCTCGGCGCGGCCGATGCCCCGCGGGCCAGCTTCGCCATGAGCGAGCCGATCGCGTCGCGATCCGCGTTCTCAGGCAGCGCCGTGAGGTACTGGAGGCCGGCGATCAGCGCCGCCGCCTCGCGAGCCGAGAAACGCGGCGAGTCGTCGATCGCGACCTGGTGCGTCAGCACGATCTGGTCGTTGTCCTCGAAGTCGTCCCAGGCGATGTCGAACAGGTCGCCGGGCTGATACGCGTTGGTCTCTCCGGGGATGCCGGAGACGGCGATGAGCCGCACGGCGTCGCGCAGCTGCTCCTGCTCCACGCCGAAATGCTCGGCGGCCTCGGCGACGCTCACCCGGTCGCGGTCCATCAGGTACGGGACGAGCGCGAGCAGGAACGCGAGCTTGTCCTGCGCCTGCATCGGCTTGCGGCGCTCAGCCATGGGACTCCTCGACATCGGCACCGCTGTGGGCGGCGACTACGGCCTCCAGCCGCTGCAGCACCTGCTCGCGGAGCTCCGGCGGCGCGATGACCAGCACCTCGGGCCCGAACGACGCCAGCTGGTCGGCGAGGATGTTGCTGTCGGAGAAGTTGACGGTGAGCCGCACCGGCTCGCCCTCGGCGCCGACCGGCACCGCGTCGCCGTAGCGCTTGCCGAGTCGCGTGGCCGCGTCCGTGCCCGCGGTGACCTCGATCGTGGCGACGTTCGACTCCCAGATTCGCTCGAGCTCCAGCAGCGCCCGCTCGGCGAACGCCTCACCCGCGACCCGGTACTGCTCCGGGTCGAACACGCGCGAGGTCAGCTTGACCGCGCCGACGATGCGCGACAGCAGGAAGGTGCGAGACGCGCCGGCCTCCTGGTCGATGCCCTGCAGGTGCCAACGGCCCTGGTGCTGGACGAGCGCGAGCGGCGCGACCGTGCGCTGCCGGGAAGCACTCTCGCCGGGCTTGAGGTACGGGAACTGCACCATGACGTGCCGCTCCAGCGCCTGGCTCAGCGGCTCGAACGCGCTCTCGCGCACGCGCAGGCGGGGCGCATAGCCGACCACCGGGTCGTCGGCCTCGACCCCGAGCGAGCGCAGCTTCATGAGCGCACGCCGCGACTCCCCCGAGAGCGATCCCTCGCGCCAGACGGCGGCGGCGAGCCCCAGGAGCGTGAGCTCCTCGGGCGAGAAGCTGACGTCGGACGGGAGGTCGTATGCCCCCTTGGGAATGCGATAGCGCAGCAGCTGGTTGTTGCCCGCCGCCTCGGGCGCCTCCACCGTCTCGAGCGGGACGCCGAGTTCGCGGATGTCGTCCTTGTCGCGCTCGAACTGCCGCTCGAGGCTACTGTTGTCGCCGTGCGGCTCGTACCGCTGGCGGTACCCCTGAACCGTCGAGAGGATCTCGCTCTTGGTCAGCCCGTTCTCGGTCGCGAGCAGCGCCAGCACCAGGCTGAACAGGCGCTCCTCGACCGGGACGCGCGCGGGCGAGGAGGAGGAACGGGACACCCGTCCATCCTAGTCCGAGCGGCTAGCGGATCCCGAGGATGTCGACCACCCAGGCGGCGGCGGGGACCTGCCCGTCGGCAGGCGCCTCGACGACGACCTGCGAGCCGACCTTCTTGCCCACCAGCTGCTTCAGCACGCTCTGCGGCAGCGCCTGGTTGAGCTGGCTCTGGCCGGTGCCGATGGACACGAGGTCGGGCGAGCCGGACTGCCAGCTCGACAGCACGACGTTCTTGTTCTCCCAGCCGACGGCGGTGTAGTGCAGGATCGCGTCGGACTTGGCGGTGACCGTCGCGCCGTCGCCCGCCTTCAGCTCCTCGCTGCGGATCGACTTCGGCGCCGACCCGGACGATGGGATGGTGATGCCCGGCTGGCCGGTCGGCGCGAGGACGACGGTCGGGAAGCCGGAGGCGGAGGGACGCACGGCGCCGTTCGCCTGCGACAGGTAGGCCTTGAGGATGTCGACCACGAAGATGCCGGAGCTGCCGGTCGCATCTCCGCCCGCGTCCTTCGGGGAGATGACGACCGCGACACGCGAGCCCACGGGAGCGCACTGCAGACCCTTGCTCAGCGTCGCGACCGTGCTGTTGCTCGAACTGAGCGCCAGCGGGTAGGAGTCGCCGGTGCCGACCGAGGTCTGCTGCACCTCGCCGGTCTTGCCGTCCAGCAGCGTGTACTGGATCTCGACGACCTGCCCCTTGTGGACCGGCTCGCCCGTGCCCTCGGTGATGATGGTGCGCTGCGACTTGGTGGTGTCGACGGGGGCGGGCACCGTGATGTCCGGCTTCGAGCCGATCTTGCCGGTCGCCTCCACGAGCTGCGAGGCGCCCCCCGACGGCAGCGCCGTGCCGCAGTCCGCGTTCGGGTTGGACGAGCATCCCGTGAGCGCGGCGGCCACCAGGCCGACGGCGACCACGACGACGGACGTTCTTCCGATGGTGACTCTGCGCACGGGTTCTCTTTCAGTCGGGGGCTTGGCGATCGGCCAGTTCATGCTAACGGACGTCGGATGTGTCCTCGCCCGCCTCCGGGGCGTCCGAGACCGAGTCGTGATCCGCGTCGCGCCCGCGGGCGAGATCGGCGCTCGCGGCGGCCTCGCGCATCCGCTTTCGCAGGCTCTTGGGGCTGGACTGCCGCTCCCCCAGCGCGCCCGGCGTCCAGGCCTCGACGTCCTCGTCCGAGTAGTCGGACTTGGACGGCCGGCGCTTGAGCTCGGGGAGCACCGTGTCCGGAGCCAGCCGGCGCGCGGTGATCAGGAATCCGGTGTGCGCGATCATGCGGTGATCCGGGCGCACCGCGAGTCCCTCGACGTGCCAGCCGCGGACCATCGTCTCGTTCGACTGCGGGTGCGTGTAGTGGCCGGATGCGCGGATGGCCTCCGCGACGCGCGAGAGCTGGGTCACGGTCGCGACGTAGCAGATGACCACGCCGCCCGGCTTGAGGGCGGTCGTGACCGCGTCCAGCGTCTCCCACGGAGCGAGCATGTCGAGGACGACGCGGTCGACCGAACCGGGCTCGACCGCTGCGGGGAGTGCGTCCTGCAGGTCGCCGACCGTCAGCGTCCAGTTCTCCGGGTCGCCGCCGAGGAAAGTCGCCGCGTTGCCGCGGGCGACGTCGGCGAACTCCTCACGCCGCTCGAACGACAGGAGCCGGCCCTCCGGACCGATCGCACGCAGCAGCCACAGGGAGAGCGCGCCGGAGCCGACGCCCGCCTCTACGACCGTCGCGCCGGGGAAGATGTCGGCCAGCGCGAGGATCTGCGCGGCGTCCTTCGGGTAGACGATCGCGGCGCCGCGCGGCATCGACATGACGAAGTCGGTGAGCAGCGGACGCAGCGCCAGGTGCTCGACGCCGGCGTTGTTCGTGACGACCGAGCCGTCGGGCAGCCCGATGATGGCGTCGTGCTCCAGCACGCCCCGGTGGCTGTGGAACAGCTTGCCCGGCTCGAGCGTGATGGTGTTCATCCGCCCCTTCGGACCGGTGAGCTGCACCCGGTCGCCCACCCGGAACGGCCCGGAGTTGCGTCGCGTCTCGTTCATCGGCCGGCCTCCTCGCGGCGCGCCCGCGCCACAGCGATCACGTCGTCGGCGGTGCGGCCCGCCAGCGACTCCCACAGGGTGTGCTCGTCCGACTCGGGCAGCGGGACGATGTGCGGCACGCCGATCGTGGCGGCGCCGGAGTCCACGGCGGACGCCAGGCCCACCAGCGAGTCCTCGATCGCGACCGCGTCGACCGCGTCGATCCCGAGCAGCCGGGCGGCGCGCAGATACGGCTCCGGAGCAGGCTTCGGCTCCTCCACCTCATCGCCGCTCACGATCACGTCGAACGCGTCGAACGGGATGTGCGACACGATCTGCTCCGCCATCCGGCGCACCGACATGGTCACCAGCGCCGTGCGGATGCCGCGCTCGCGCAGGGACTCGAGGAGCTCGCGGGCACCGGGACGCCAGGGCACGCCCTCCTCGTCGAGCTTGCGCTGCACGCGGTCGGTCAGCCAGTGGACGATCTCGTCCGCCTCCATCGCGACGCCGCGCGAGCGCAGGATCTCGGCTGAGTTCCACAGCCCGAGACCCACGAGCAGCAGACCGTCGTCGTGCGTCCACGTGCCGCCGAAGGAGCCGACGAGCTCCTGCTCGGACGCCATCCAGTACGGTTCGGTGTCGACGAGGGTGCCGTCCATGTCCCAGAGGACGGCGGCGGGCAGGCCGTCGTCGGGATGGGACGCCGTGGGGGCCTGTTCGCTGCGGGGGGAAGACGCGGTCACAACGGGCAAGTCTATCGGGAGAGGGGCGGGCCTATCCTTGAGGGATGGCGGCCCGACCGGTCGCCGGGAAGGACGAGGGACGACTTCGTGACTGACGGACAGAACATCCTCGGTGGCCGCATCCTCGTGGTGGCGTTCGAGGGGTGGAACGACGCCGGTGAGGCGGCCAGCGGCGCGGTGAAGACGCTCAAGGAACAACTCGAGGTGGTGCCGATCGCCGAAGTCGATCCCGAGCTCTACTTCGACTTCCAGTTCAACCGGCCCGTGGTGACCGACGACGACGGGCGCAGGCGGCTCATCTGGCCGTCCGCCGTCGTGTACGGCCCCTCGCTTCCTGGGCGCACGGGAGAGGACCTCGCGGGCGACGCGGAGCTCACCGTGACCGGCGACAACGCGGGCAACATCTTCCTGCTCCTCGGCACCGAGCCGTCGCGCAGCTGGCGCAGCTTCACCGCCGAGATCATGGATGTGGCGCTCGCCGCCGACATCGGAGCGGTCGTCTTCCTCGGCGCGATGCTCGCCGACGTGCCGCACACGCGGCCGATCTCGGTCTTCGCCTCCAGCGACAACGCCGCCGTGCGCGCCGAGCTCGGCGTGGAGCGGTCGACCTACGAGGGGCCGGTCGGCATCCTGAGCGCGCTCGCCGAGGGCGCGGAGGACGTGGGGATCCCCACGATGATGATCTGGGCGTCCGTGCCCCACTACGTGCACAACGCGCCGAGCCCCAAGGCGGTGCTCGCGCTGATCGACAAGCTGGAGGAGCTGGTCGACGTGACCATCCCCCGCGGGACCCTCGTGGACGAGGCGGCCGCGTGGGAGGCGGGGATCGACGCGCTCGCCGCGGACGACGAGGAGATGGCGTCCTACATCCAGCAGCTGGAGCAGGCGCGCGACACCGTCGACTCGCCCGAGGCGAGCGGCGAGGCGATCGCGCAGGAGTTCGAGCGCTACCTGCGCCGGCGCGGCGACGGCCGCGACGGCGGGACGGCCGGGCGCGCGCCCGACGACCCGCGCCGCGGCTGACGCCCTCCCGGCTCAGGCCTGGAGCACGCCGGTGGCGAGCAGGATCATCAGCACCACACCGAGCACGATGCGGTAGATGACGAACGGCAGGAAGCTGCGCCGCGAGATGTAGCCCATGAAGAGGGCGATGACGAGAAGCCCGACCACGAACGCGACGACGGTGGCCGCGGCCGTCTCGACCGGTCCGAACACCTCGACGGTGCAGGTGCCGGCCTGGGCGAGCGCCTGAGTGCAGGGCTCCTTGATCGCCTTGTACAACTGGTAGAACCCGCTGCCGAACACCGCCGGCAGCGCCAGCAGGAACGAGTACCGGGCAGCAGCGCGGCGCTGGTAGCCCATGAACAGTCCGGCGGTGATGGTGCCTCCCGAGCGGGACACGCCCGGGATCAGAGCGAGCGACTGGGCGAGGCCGTAGATGATGCCGTCGCGCCAGGTCAGCTCCCGCAGCCGCTTCGTCTTCGCACCCACCCAGTCGGCGATGCCGAGGAGGATGCCGAAGACGATCAGCGTCGTCGCGACGATCCACAGCGAGCGGAAGACGGTCTCGATCTGGTTCTGGAAGAGCAGGCCGAGCACCACGATCGGGATGCTTCCCACGATCACCAGCCAGCCCATCCGGGCGTCCGGGTCGTCGCGCGGGATACGCCCGAACAGCGCGCGGAACCACTGCGCGACGATCCGCGTGATGTCACGCCAGAAGTAGAGCAGCACGGCCGCCTCGGTGCCGAGCTGGATGATCGCGGTGAAGCGGGCGCCCGGGTCGGCGCCGGTGCCGAGCAGCTCCCCGACGATGCGGATGTGCGCAGAGGACGAGATCGGGAGGAACTCGGTGAGTCCCTGCACGAAGCCGAGGATCAGGGCGTTGATGAATTCCATGGTCGTGTAGTCGGTCCCGGGGGTCGGTGGCGGACGGGCGGGCCTAGTAGCTGCGCAGGAGGTCGCGCAGCACGGTCCTCCCGAACACTAGCGCGTCGAGCGGCACGCGCTCGTCGACACCGTGGAACATGCCCGGGAAGTCGAGCTCCGCGGGTAGCCGCAGCGGTGCGAAGCCGTAGCCGGTGATCCCGAGCTTGCTGAGCGCCTTGTTGTCCGTACCGCCGGAGAGCAGGTACGGCAGCACCGGCGCCTCCGGGTCGTGCTGGTCGAGCGTCCCCGTGATCGCGTCGACGAGGCCGCCGCCGAACTCCGACTCCAGGCCGATGTCGCGATGCATGACCTGGATCTCGACATCGTCTCCGACGAGCTCCCGCACGCGCGCGAGGACTGCGTCCTCCTCGCCCGGAAGCGTGCGGATGTCGACGAGCGCCTCCGCGGTGTCCGGGATCACGTTGTGCTTGTAACCGGCCTCCAGCAGCGTGGGGTTCGTCGTCGTCCGCAAGGTGGCCAGTATGAAGCCCGCGGCGGTGCCCGTGCGGATCACGACCTCGTCCGGTCCGACGCGCTGCGGGTCGACGTCGAGGAGCCGGCCGAGCTCGCCGATGAGGCGCGTCGTGGTCGCGGTCAGCTGGATCGGCCACTCCTCGCGACCGATGGTGACGACCGCCTCGGCGAGCTTCGTGATCGCGTTGTCGCGGATCAGGCGGGAGCCGTGCGCCGCGCGTCCGCGCGCGATCAGCTTGATCCAGACCAGCGACTTCTCACCGGTCTGCAGCAGATAGGCGCGCCGCCCCGCCAGGTCGATCGAATAGCCGCCGACCTCGCTGATCGCCTCGGTCGCACCCGAGAAGAGCTCGGGATGGTTATCCACCAGGTGGTGCGAGCCGCGGCGGCCGCCGTCCTCCTCGTCGGCGAAGAAGGCCACGACGAGGTCGCGCGCCGGCCGCTCCCCCGCGCTCAGGATGTCGCCGACCGCGGTCAGGATCATCGCGTCCATGTTCTTCATGTCGACCGCGCCGCGACCCCAGAGCAGGCCGTCCTTGATCTCGCCGCCGAACGGGTCGACGGTCCAGTTGCGGGCGTCGGCGGGCACCACGTCGAGGTGTCCGTGCACCACGAGGGCCGGCTTGCCGGGGTCGGCGCCCTCGACCCGGGCGACCACGCTCGCGCGGCCGGGATCGGACTCGAACACCTGCGGCGCGAGCCCCAGCGCCGCCAGCTTCGCCTCGACGTACTCCGCCGCGTCCGCCTCGCCGTTCGACCGGCCTTCGCCGTAGTTGGTGGTGTCGAAGCGGATGAGGTCGCGCGCGATGATCGCGGTCTCGTCGAGCCCGGGCTCAGGAGTACGGAGTTCGTCGGTCATCCCTTTACGCTACCGGGCGCCGCACGCCCCCGCCCCGCCACGCCCGGGGTGTGTGGAGGAGTGAGGGAGAGGGAGAAAACCGTGCTATCGTCTTTCTTCGGCAGCCGGAGCGATCCGGAGGCCGGAAACACCTGTCCGGGTGGCGGAAATGGCAGACGCGCTAGCTTGAGGTGCTAGTGCCCGTATAGGGCGTGGGGGTTCAAGTCCCCCCTCGGACACAGACGAAGGCCCCGGTCGCAGTGATCAGTTCACAGCGACCGGGGCCTTCCGTGTTCTCGGCGCTGCGTTTGCGAGACAGGGCTATGGTGTCGCTGTGCCCGGTGAGAAGCGTTCGTCGTCCAGCCTGTTCACGGTGCTGCTCGCGTTCGGCGCCAATATCCTCGTCGCCGTCGCGAAGACGTTCGCCGCCGTGATCACCGGCTCCGCGTCGCTCGTGGCGGAGGCCGCGCACTCGTGGGCGGACGCGGGCAACGAGATCTTCCTCATCCAGGCCGAGCGCGCCGCCGCCAAGCCGCGGGACGACTCGCATCCCGGCGGCTACGGACGAGACGCCTACGTGTGGAGTCTGTTCGCCGCCGTCGGGCTCTTCACCGCCGGCGCGGTCGTGTCGATCATGCACGGCGTCTCGGCCCTCTCCTCCGACGAGGAGGACACGAACTACCTCATCGGCTACATCGTGCTGGCCGTCGCCTTCGTCTTCGAGGGCGTCTCGTTCATCCAGTCGTACCGGCAGGCGCACGCGAAAGCGTCGGACGCGGGCACGAACACGTTCGAGCACGTCCTCAGAACCTCGAACCCGACGCTGCGCGCCGTCTTCGCCGAGGACTCCGCAGCGCTCGTCGGCCTGGTGATCGCGTTCTTCGGGCTGCTGCTGCACGAGCTGACCGGGAACGCGTTCTGGGATGCGCTGGGCTCCATCCTCGTCGGGGTGCTGCTGGCGGTCGTCGCCGTCGTGCTCATCGAGCGGAACCGGCGGTTCCTCGTCGGCCAGCCCGGGTCGGACCGCGCGTGGCACGCGGCTCTGACCGCGCTGCTCGAGCATCCCGAGGTCGAGAAGGTCACGTACTTGCACCTCGAGTACGTGGGTCCAGAGCGGTTCTACCTGGTGGCCGCGATCGACCTGCGCGGGAACGACCGCGAAGCCGACGTCGCGGTCGACCTGCGGGATGTGGAGGCTTCGCTCGAGGAGTCGCCGTGGATCACGGAAGCCGTGCTGACCCTCTCCCGTCCAGGCGCCGAAGCGCTGGCACCAGCGCCCGTGCCCTGATGCCGGTATTGCGGTCATAGCGGCCAGGATCCGACCGCAAGCCCGGCACAATGGATCCATGGCAAGCACCGGATCCCGAGTACTCCAGCTCCTGTCGCTCCTGCAGAACCACCGCTACTGGCCCGGCCACGAACTCGCGGATCGGCTCGGCATCTCCCCGCGGACCCTGCGTCGCGACGTCGAGCGCCTGCGCGACCTGGGCTATCCCGTCGACGCCACGCGCGGCGTCTCCGGCGGCTACCAGCTGGCGGCCGGAGCCTCGCTGCCGCCCCTGGTCGTCGACGACGACGAGGCCGTCGCGCTCGCGGTCGGGCTGCGCACCGCGGCCCAGAGCGGGATCGCCGGCGTCGACGAGGCCTCCGTGCGCGCGCTCGCCAAGGTGGTGCAGGTGATGCCCCCACGGCTGCGGCGCAGGGTCGACGCGCTCCGGATGACCACGTTGTCCACCGCGCTCGGGCCCGGCCCCTCCGCCGACGCGGGGGTCCTCACCGCGCTCGCGCAGGCCTGCCGCGACGAGGAGCGGATCGAGTTCGCCTACGTCGCACGCGACGGCCAGGCCTCCACGCGCACCGTCGAGCCGCACCGCCTGGTCTCGATCGAACGCCGCTGGTACCTCGTCGCCTACGATCTCACCCGGTTCGACTGGCGCAGCTTCCGCCTCGACCGCATCGCCGAGCCCAAGCCGACCGGGCACCGGTTCCGCCCGCGCGCGCTCCCCGCCGAGGATGCGGCCGAGTACGTTCGCGCGTCCCTCCACACCGCCATCGAGCCGCTCCTCGTCGAGGCGGTGATCGAGGCCCCGCACGACCGTGTGGTCGACGTGCTCGGCCGCTGGGCGACGGTCGACGACAACGGCGACGGCACGAGCGCCGTCCGGATCACCGCCGAGAGCGCCGAGTGGGCGCTCTTCGGCCTGGCAGCGGTCGATGCCCCCTTCCGGATCTCGGGCCCCGAGGAGGCCGTGCTCGCAGCAGCCGACTGGGGCGAGCGCTTCACGCGGTCGGCTGCCGCGCTGGGCATCGACGGCTCGGCCGACGTGCAGCTTCCCGACCCCCGGTAGACTGGAGTCGATGACGATCGCAGCCCGCACCCCGAGCCCCGCCGACATCAAGAGGTGGCGACGCTACCTCGCCGACGAACGCGCGGAGGCAGCGGTCTACCGCGACCTCGCAAGCCGCCGCGAGGGCGAGGAACGCGACATCCTCCTGGCCCTGGCCGAGGCCGAGCGTCGCCACGAACAGCACTGGATCGACCTCCTCGGGCCGCAGGCCGGCAAGCCGCTGCGCGGCGACGTCCGCACCCGGCTGCTGGGCTGGCTCGCGCGCCGCTTCGGCTCCGTCTTCGTGCTGGCGCTGGCCCAGCGGGCGGAGGCGCGCTCCCCCTACGCCGACGACCGCGACGCCACCCCGCAGATGGCCGCCGACGAGCAGGTGCACGAGGAGGTCGTCCGCGCTCTCGCCGCCCGCGGCCGCCAGCGGCTCTCCGGCACCTTCCGCGCTGCGGTCTTCGGCGCCAACGACGGCCTGGTCAGCAACCTCGCCCTGGTGCTCGGCATCAGCGCGAGCGGCGTCCCGACCCACGTGGTCCTGCTCACCGGCATCTCGGGCCTCCTCGCCGGGGCGCTGTCTATGGGTGCGGGCGAGTACGTCTCGGTGCGCTCGCAGCGCGAACTCCTCGAGGCGACGACGCCCAACCCCGCCACCGGCTCCGCACTCCCCCACCTCGACGTGGACGCGAACGAGCTCACCCTGGTCTACCGCGCCCGCGGCATGTCCACCGAGGAGGCGAAGTCGCACGCGCGGGAGGTGCTCCAGAGCCTCCAGGCGGTGACGTCGCCCATCCCGATCCAGCCGACGAACGGCGACGACGAGCACGAGGCGATCGGCACGGGCTGGAGCGCGGCCCTCTCGAGCTTCTGCTTCTTCGCGTCGGGGGCGCTCATCCCGATCCTGCCGTTCCTGTTCGGACTCACGGGCACCGCGGCGATCGTGGTCTCTGCGCTGCTCGTCGGCATCGTGCTGCTCGGCACCGGAGCCGTCGTCGGCCTCCTGTCCGGGGCGTCGCCGCTCAAGCGCGCGATCCGGCAGCTGCTGATCGGCTACGGCGCGGCCGGGGCCACGTACCTGCTCGGCCTGCTGTTCGGCGCCACCGTCGGCTGACGCCCGGCGCTAGCGTCGGCGCCCGGCGTCCGTTCCGTAGGTGATCGCGCCGACGAGCGGGATGAGCAGGAACCACAGCCAGCTGTACTGGTAGCCCCACACCATCCCGGTGAGGAAGAACAGGATCACCGACACGAACGGGATGATCGAGACCGCGAGGAGGCCCCAACGGCCGGCCGGCTCGCGGCGTCCGTTCCCGTCCCAGGCCCGCGCATCGGGTTGTGCGGGGTACTGCTGCTGGCCGGGGTAGGCCGCGGCAGGGTCGGGCTGGAGCTGAGGTCGTGGGTGCGGGTCGAGCTGGACGCCTCCGGGGAGGTCCGCGAAGAGCGGAGCGAGGTCGCCGCGAGTGACGGCCGCCCGCGCCGCCGTCGTGCGGGCCTGGGCCTCCTCGTCGGTGAGGCGCCCCTGCGCGGCCTGGGACTGGAGTGCTGC
>Ga0209455_1001017_pt1 | contig 14048 bp, 12 predicted proteins | sample AraplaCol_mCL_r2_FD_184275 | JGI IMG/M metagenome (GOLD analysis project Ga0209455, IMG submission 184275) | Arabidopsis root microbial communities from North Carolina, USA - plate scrape CL_Col_mCL_r2 (SPAdes) (version 2) | ecosystem: Host-associated > Plants > Roots > Endosphere | place: USA...
CAGGGTCGCCAGGCTGGCGGTCTGAAAACGAGGATCGGTGCCGTCCTGGCCGCAGACCGCCATGGCCTGGTCGCGCAGGCAATGGCCTTCATTGAGCAGCATGAGATGCGCATCCCGCAGCTTTGGCGCTTCGATCACATCGAAGCCGGCCAAGGCATGGTCGGCCGGACAGGCCAGGAGGAAAGGTTCATCGAACAGCGGCAGCGCATCAATCTCACCGGCGGCGTCGACCGGCAAGGCCACCAGGGCGGCATCAAGGTCGTAGTCGAGCAAACGGGCGAGCAGGCTGTCGGTCAGGTCTTCGGTGAGGCCGAGTTCGATCTGGGGAAAGCGGGCCTGCAGCGGCGCCAACAGCCAGGGCAGCAGATAAGGGCAGAGCGTGGGGATGACGCCGAGCCGCAAAGGCCCGGATAAGCGCGCCTGGGCGGCACCGGCAAGGTCGCGCAGGCGGCCGACCCCGGCCAGGATCAAGCGCGCCTCGGCGATGATGCCTTGGCCGGTTTCAGTGACCGTGACCTGCTTATTGCCGCGTTCGAACAGGGTGATGCCGAGCTGCTCTTCCAGCTTGCGGATCTGGGTGCTGAGGGTCGGCTGGCTGACATGGCAGGCTTCGGCGGCGCGCCCGAAATGACGATGCTCCGCCAGGGCCACCACATAGCGCAGCTCGGTCAAGGTCATGTCTCGCGTCCTTCCGCCAGTTCCAGCGCTTGCAATAGGCCCCGTCTATCGGTCCGATAGAATAATAAAATTTCTTAAATCAATAAAGTAGTGCTTAGTTTGGAGCAATTATAAAGTGGCAATTGTGGCCAGGAAGACCGAGGAGCAGCCCGATGACTGACACCGCACCAAAAAACCCGCAAATGACCAATGCCGCCGGCGCCCCGGTCGGCGACAATCAGAACTCCCTCACCGCCGGTCCGCGCGGGCCGATGCTGCTGCAGGATGTCTGGTTCCTGGAAAAGCTGGCGCATTTCGATCGTGAAGTGATTCCTGAGCGCCGGGTCCATGCCAAGGGCTCGGGCGCCCATGGCAAGCTGACCATCACACATGACATCACCAAATATTCAAAGGCCAGCCTGTTCGCCAAGGTCGGCAAGGAAACGCCGGTCTTCCTGCGCTTCTCCACCGTGGCCGGGGAACGCGGTGCTGCCGATGCCGAACGCGACGTGCGCGGTTTCTCGCTCAAATTCTATACCGATGAGGGCAATTGGGATCTGGTCGGCAACAACACGCCGGTCTTCTTCATCCGCGATCCGCTGAAATTCCCCGATTTCATCCACACGCAGAAGCGCGATCCGGCCACCAATCTGCGCAGCCCGAATGCTGCCTGGGACTTCTGGTCGCTGCATCCCGAAAGCCTGCATCAGGTGACGATCCTGATGAGTGATCGCGGCCTGCCGCGGAATTACCGCGAGATGCACGGCTTCGGCAGCCACACCTTCAGCCTGATCAATGCGCAGAATGAGCGCTTCTGGGTGAAATTCCACTTCAAGTCGATGCAGGGCATCACCTACTACACCGATGCCGAGGCAGGCGGGGTGGTCGCCAATGACCGCGAATCGGCGCAGCGGGATCTCTATGACCAGATCGAGGCCGGCAATTTTCCGCGCTGGCATATGCGTATCCAGGTGATGCCGGAACAGGATGCGCTGACCTATCGCATCAATCCCTTCGACCTGACCAAGGTCTGGCCGCATAAGGATTATCCGCTGATCGATGTCGGCATCCTGGAACTCAACCGCAATCCGCAGAACTATTTCGCCGAGGTCGAGCAGGCGGCGATGAATCCGGCCAATGTGGTGCCGGGCATCGGCTTCTCGCCCGACAAGATGCTGCAGGGCCGCTTGTTCTCCTATGGCGACACCCAGCGTTATCGTCTCGGCGTGAACCACAATCAGATCCCCGTCAATGCCCCGCGCTGCCCGTTCCACAATGTGCATCGTGACGGCTTGATGCGGGTCGATGGCAATAATGGCGGCGGCCCGAACTATCAGCCGAATACCGTCGGCGGCCCGGTCGATGACCGGCGCTATAACGAACCGCCGCTGACCCTTGCAGGTGCCGCTGATCATTTCGATCATCGGGTCGACAGCGACTATTACAGCCAGGCCGGCGACCTCTTCCGTCTGATGACGCCCGACCAGCAGCAGCGCCTGTTCGGCAATATCGGTCGGTCGCTCGGCGGTGTGACCCGGCGCGATATCCAGGTGCGCCAGATCAAGCACTTCTATCAGGCCGATCCCGCTTATGGTGCCGGCGTGGCGGCTGCCTTGGGCATCGACCTGAAGAGCGAGGTCCTGGCTGCTGCAGCCGAATAGGAACGCGCCGCATCCGATCTCTTGGCCCGCCGGGTAGCAGAAATGCCGTCCGGCGGGCATGTCATTTTGATGCTGATAATATTTGATTGAGGCGATCAGACCTCTGCCCTCCTGGCATCTTGCTTTTGTCGATACGGTGCCCAGACTGTGGGGAACGATCGGGCAATCAGAGATGCTGAGGGGTATCCATGACCAACACGGCTGAACGCCGCACCGACGCGGTTGCCAATATACTGTCGCCGGAAGATCTCGACTTGCTGCAGCAGTTGCGGCAGGAGCGCGGAACGCGGGAGATGCCGACGCCACATCTGCCGCGCACCGTCGGTGAAAAGGTGTCTGATGCCGTCGCCGCAACGGTCGGATCCTGGCGTTTCACCATTATCCAGAGCATCCTGCTGGTGATCTGGATCATCCTCAATGTCATTGCCTGGCAGTATCGCTGGGATCCCTATCCCTTCATCCTGCTCAATCTGGCGCTCTCCTTTCAGGCTGCGTATACGGCGCCGATCATCATGATGAGCCAGAACCGGCAGGCGGCAATCGACCGGCAGAGTCAGGAAAGCGACTACGCAGTCAATCGCAAGGCCGAGTTGGAGATCGAGCTCCTGCATCAGAAGATTGACCTGCTGCGCAGCCAGGAGATCGAGCGGCTGATCCGCATCATCGACGAACTGGCGCAGCGCCTGCCGCCGGTGCGCTAACGGCACGTTGCATTTAGCCGAGCGAAGAGGGGCGGCGGCAATCCCTCGAAAAGACTGAAAGTAAGATGCCCATGGAGAGGATCGGGGTCTCCCCATGGGCAAGGGATGATGCAGTTGTCAGGGAGAAAGTCGACGAACCGCCCAGTTGTTGTATTGCAAATGAGAATTATTTGCAAATAGAAAAATCTCCTGCCGGCAAGCGACAGTTCGCCGCGGTATGTTCGCCGTCGGCCGGGACCTGTCGCTGGAGAATCTCATCCCGTGATTTTTCTGTGTGAGCCAGGACAACTGCCCGCTGCAACTGCCGCACCGCACCCGGAACAAGCGAGAATCGCGGCCATGCTCTGCCGCTATCGCGGCACGCCATGACGTTGCCATGATGACGCTCTCGGGGGCCGCATGATAGGGTCGGCCCATGACGCGTCACGATCATATTGCCGACCTCCAGGTCGAGGAAATTTCCCTGGCCAGCCTGCCGGCCGATCCCATGGCCTGGGTCAATGCCTTTGCCGATCTGCCGGGCCTGGTCTTTCTCGACAGTGCCCGGCCCGGCGGTGCACTCGGCCGCTATTCCTTTCTGGCGGCTGACCCGATTCACCTGATCGAAGCCAAGAACGGCCATGTCGCCATCGACGGCGCGCCGGTCTCGGGTGACCCATTCGCTGCCGCCAAGGTCCTGCTCGATCGCTACCGGCTGCCGCATCGCGCCGACTTGCCGCCGTTCCAGACCGGCCTTGCTGGTTATTTCGGCTATGATCTCCGCCATCACCTGGAACGGCTGCCGCCGCATGCCATTGATGACCAGCCATTCCCCGATCTGCTGCTCGGCTTCTATGACGTCGTCATCGCCATCGATCATGTGGCGCAACGCTGCATCGTCATGTCGAGCGGCTTTCCGGGGACGGGCGACGAGCGCGGCCGGCGTGCACGGCAGCGCCTGGCTTCGACGGTGGCGCGGTTGCGCGCGGCGATACCGCCGGCACTTGCCATGGGCTGGTCGGTCGCAGCGAAGCCCGATCTGCCGCGTGACCGGGTCGAGGCCATGGTCCGTCGTACCATCGACTATATCGAGGCCGGCGATATCTATCAGGCCAACATCACCCATCGCTTCCGCGCGACCCTGCCGGTGGAGCTCGACCGGCTCTCGCTCTATGACGCGCTGCGGCGGCGCAACCCGGCGACCTTTGCCGCCTATCTCGATTTCGGCGAGATCGCCATTCTCTCCTCATCGCCGGAACGCTTCCTCAAATTGCGCCTGGATGCAGATGGCAGTGCTGTCGTCGAGACGCGCCCGATCAAGGGCACGCGGCCGCGCGGCGGCACGGCGGCGGAGGATACAGCCGAGGCGGCACGCCTGCTGGCGAGCGAGAAGGATCGTGCCGAAAACCTGATGATCGTCGATCTGTTGCGCAACGACATCAGCCGGGTCAGCGCAATCGGTTCGGTGAAAGTGCCGGTGCTTTTCGGCCTTGAAAGCTATGCCACCGTTCATCATTTGGTATCAGTAGTAACTTCGCGTCTGTTGCCAGATCGCGACGCAGTGGACCTTCTGCGGGCCAGCTTCCCCGGCGGTTCGATTACCGGTGCCCCGAAGATCAGGGCGATGGAGATCATTGCCGAATTGGAGCCCAATCGCCGCGGGCCTTATTGCGGCTCGATCGGCTATCTCGGTGCCGATGGCTCGATGGATACCAGCATCGTCATCAGAACCTATTGCCTGACCGGTCGCGATCTCAGCTTCCAGGTGGGCGGTGGCATCGTCGCCGATTCCGATCCTGCCGCTGAATACGACGAGACCTTGGATAAGGCCCGGGCGCTGCTGGAAACCTTGCGTGATGGCCCCGAAGAGCCGGCCATCTCGGGCACCGATACGGGTGCCAATGGGACGGCGGCATGACCTCACGCGCCAAAGTCGGCGACAAATCCGACACTGACATGTTGTGGTATGACGGGCAGCTGGTTTCGCGCAAGCAGCTTCGTCTGGATCCGGGTGACCGTGGCCTGCTCTTGGGTGACGGTATCTTCGAGACCCTGTTGGCGGTCGATGGCCGGATCGAGCATCAGGACCTGCATCTCCAGCGGCTGCGCAACAGTGCGACCATGCTGGGCATCCCACTTCCCTATGATGCCGATAGCATGGGGACTGGACTTGCGGCCTTGTTGGCGGCGACCCGTCTGACCGCGGGACTGGCAGCCATCCGCATCACCCTCACCCGTGGGCCCGGTCGTCGTGGCCTACTGCCGCCGGATGCACCAGAGCCGCATCTGCTGATGACGGCCATCGCCTATCATCCGCCGGTGGAGGAAAGTTTCGCCGCCCGGATCGTCGCCATCCGGCGCAACGAAGGTTCGCCCTTGTCGCGCATCAAGAGCCTCAACTATCTCGACAATGTGCTGGCCTTGCAGGAGGCAATCGCCGGCGGGGCTGATGAAGCCTTGCTGCGCAACAATGCCGGCCAGATCTGCGGCGGCAGTCGCAACAATCTCTTCGTGGTGCGTGGTGGTTATCTGGTGACACCGCCGATTGCCGATGGCGTGCTGGATGGCATCAAGCGCCGGGTGATTCTCGATTGTGCCCGCAAGATCGGTTGTCCGGTTGCCGAGCAGTCGCTGTCACCGATGGATCTTCTCACGGTGGATGAAGCCTTTTTCAGCAACAGCCTGATGGGTATCAAGCCGGTGCATCGGATCGATGAGCGGGTTCTGCCGATGGGGCCGGTGACGCAGATCCTCGCCGAGGCACTGGCGGCGGCACGGTAGCGGCTTATTCCTTCTCCAGCGCCATTTGCGCTTCCAGCCAAGCCTCTTCGGCTTCATCCAATCGCTGCCGAACTTCGGCATGCTTGCGCTGCCATTCGGTGACCTGCTCGGCGGGACCATTGTAAAGGGCGGGATCAGCGAGCTTGGCCTCGATCAGCTTAAGTGCCTGGGTGAACTTCTCCACCGCCAGGCCCGATTGCTCGACATTGCGCTTCTGCTGATTCTTCCCGGATTTGCCGCCGCTCTTTGTTCCGGTGTCCTTGGGCGTGCTCTCATTGGCCGCTTCTTTGCGCCTGGCGCTGCGGTTCTCGCCATTGCTGCGATTGGGCGCCGCACGGTTGTCACCGCTCTCCAGCAGATGCCGGTAGTCGTCGAGATCGCCGTCGAAGGCCTTGCAGGTGCCGTTCTTGACCAGCCAGAGGCGGTCGACGGTGAGTTCGATCAGGGTCGGATCATGGCTGATCAGCACCACCGCGCCGGCGAAATCGTTGATGGCATCCACCAGCGCGCGGCGTGAATCGATATCGAGATGGTTGGTCGGTTCGTCGAGCAGCAGGATATTGGGCGCGCTATAGCTCATCAGCGCGAGCAGCAGCCGCGCCTTTTCGCCGCCGGAGAGATTGGCGATCTTGGTATCGACTTTGTCGACGCCGAAATCAAAGCGGCCGAGATGGGCGCGGCATTGCTGTGGCGTCAGTTTCGGCGCCACCCGTCCCATGGTCAGCAACGGCGTCGACTGCATGTCGAGTTCATCGGCCTGATGCTGCGCGAAATAACCGACGCGCAGCTTGGAGGAACGGCGGATATTGCCGCTCATCGCTTCCAGGCGTCCCGCCAGCAGCTTCACGAAGGTCGATTTGCCGTTGCCATTGGCGCCGAGCAGCGCAATCCGGTCATCGGGATCGAGCCTGAGATCGAGATTGCGCAGGATCGGTTTGCCCGGCTCATAGCCGACATCGACATGATCGATGGTGATCAGCGGTGGCGCCAGCTCGACCGGCTCCGGGAATTCGAAAACGATTGCGTGATCCTCGACCGCGGCGGTGATGGGTGGCAGCTTGGCGATCGCCTTCAGGCGCGATTGCGCCTGCCGCGCCTTGCTCGCCTTGTAGCGGAAGCGGTCAACGAAGGCCTGCATGTGCTTGCGCTGGGCTTCCTGCTTGGCGGAGGTGGCGGCCATCAGCGCCAGTTTCTCGGCGCGCGTCTTCTCGAAGGTATCGTAATTGCCGCCATAGACCGTGAGCTTGTTCTCGGCGAGATGCACGATGCGCTCGGCCACCTTGTTCAGGAGTTCGCGGTCATGGCTGACCATCAGGATCGTATGCGGATAGCGGCGGAGATATTCCTCCAGCCACAAGGTCGCTTCGAGGTCGAGATGATTGGTCGGCTCGTCAAGCAGCAGCAGATCGGGAGCCGAGAACAGCACCGCGGCGAGGGCGACGCGCATGCGCCAGCCGCCGGAGAAGTCGGAACAGGGACGGGCCTGGGCCTCGGCGTCGAAACCGAGGCCGGCGAGGATTTCCGCCGCCCGGGAGGGCGCCGAATGGGCATCGATATCGACCAGCCGATGGTGGATCTCGGCGATCCGGTTGGGATCGGTGGCGTGCTCGGCCTCGTCCAGCAGCGCGCTGCGCTCGGTGTCGGCGGCCAGTACGGTATCCAGCAGGCTCTCAGGACCGCTCGGTGCTTCCTGGGAGAGCATGCCGATCGTGGCCCGCCCGGCCATGCGGATGTCACCGGCGTCGGCGTGCAGTTGGTGCGTGATCAACTTCAGCAGGGTCGATTTGCCTGTGCCGTTGCGGCCGACCAGACCGGCCTTCTGCCCGGCGGCCAGCGTCAGGCTGGCCTGGTCGAGAATGGTACGGCCGGCGATGCGGTAGGTGAGGTCAGTGATGGTCAACATGATATGGAGCGCCGCGTAAAAGGCCGGGAAAATTGGTTAACGAGCGAATTGTTGCATTGCAATGGCAGGATTGCGGCAGCGGTCCGAACTCTATATAAGCCAGCGCCAGTTTCGCAATGAGGAGTCTTACGACCATGGCCACCGAACGTACTTTTTCGATCCTGAAGCCCGATGCCACCCGCCGCAACCTGACCGGCAAGATCAATGCCGTCATCGAGGCTTCGGGTCTGCGCATCATTGCCCAGAAGCGCGTCCAGCTGTCGAAGGCCCAGGCCGAGAAGTTCTACGAAGTCCATGCCGCCCGTCCGTTCTACAATGACCTGGTCTCGTTCATGACCAGCGGCCCGGTCGTCGTGCAGGTGCTGGAAGGCGAGAACGCCATCACCAAGTATCGTGATGTCATGGGCGCCACCAACCCGGCCAATGCCGCCGCTGGCACCATCCGCAAGGAATTCGCGGAATCGATCGAAGCCAATTCTGTCCATGGCTCGGATTCGCCGGACAATGCCAAGATCGAGATCGCCTATTTCTTCAGCGGCCTCGAACTGGTGGGCTGAGCTGACGATCCCGTGTCCGGGCCGGTCAGGTCCGAACAGGCAAAAGGCGCCGGAGCGATCCGGCGCCTTTTTGTTTGTCATCCCAGGGACATGCACCGCCCCTGGCAACGGTTGATGCCGTCAGATGATGAAATACAGCGCAAAGATGGTTACGGCCGCAACGGCAATGGTGCCCCACAGCAGCAGGCGGCAGAAGCCGTTCCAGGTCTGCTGGCGATCGGCCAAAATCTGATCGTTGATCGTTGACGACATCCGAAGGCTCCCCATTTGCAAAGCGAGAATGGGGGCTTTTTAACGCAGGCGCCGTCCAGAGGCAATCCCATGGCCGGCAATCCATGGAAAGCGCGCCCGTCCGTCATCTTGAGCCGAACGCGGGTATAAGGCCCGCCTGGAGCTGGTCCTCAGGAAAGAGCGGGATTGATGAGGAAGGCGGCCGGATCGCCGGCATCCGCGATCACGGCGATCTCACCCTCAACCCGCACCTTGCCGGCGGCAATCAGTCGCAGGGCATGGGGGTAGAGCTGGTGTTCGGCCGCCAGCACCCGGTCGGCCAGCAGATCCGGCGTGTCGCCCGCCAGGACCGGCACAGCGGCCTGGGCGATGATCGGGCCGGCATCCATTTCCGGCCGCACGAAATGTACCGTGCAGCCATGCAGTTTCAGGCCGCGTTTGAGCGCTCGCTCATGGGTGTGCAGGCCCTTGAGGGCCGGCAGGATGGCGGGATGGATATTGATCATGCGGTCGCGCCAGGCATTGATGAAGCCATCGGTCAACAGCCGCATGAAGCCGGCCAAAGCGATGAAATTCGCCCCCGTGTCCCGGATTTTCGCATCCATTGCCGCGTCGAAGCCGGCGCGGTCGGCGAAGTCTTTGTGATCGATGATCGCCGTCGGTACGCCAGCCTTTTCGGCGCGGGCGAGGCCGGCGGCATCCGGGCGGTTCGAAAGCACCAGTACGATCTCGATCGGGCTGCTGGCGACATGCGGCCCGAATTCATCCAGGATCGCCTGCAGATTGCTGCCGCGACCGGAGATCAGCACGGCAAGGCGCAGCTTTTCGGTCATCGCGCGGGGATCGCGGCCAAGGGTTTCAGGCCCAGCCGCCGGTATTGTTGACGACGCAGCCCGGCGCATCCTTGGTGCGGGCGCCGATCTGGCCGATGCGATGCACCGTCTCGCCGGCACCCTGCAGCACCTTGGCGACCGCATCGCTGCGGTCCGGCGCCACCACCAGGATCATGCCGATGCCGCAATTGAAGGTGCGGCTCAGTTCATGGGCGTTGATGCCGGCGGTCTTGGCCAGCCACTGGAAAACCGGCGGCAAGCTCCAGGCGCCGGCGTCGATCACGGCCTGCAGATCACCCGGCAGGACGCGCGGAATATTCTCCAGCAGACCGCCGCCGGTGATATGCGCCAGTGCCTTGACGGCGCCGGTCTCGCGGATCGCAGCGAGGCAGCTCTTCACATAGATGCGGGTCGGCGTCAGCAAGGCAGCGCCGAGCTTCCGGCCCTTGGCAAAGGGAGCCTCGGCGTCATAGCCAAGGCCAGCGCGCTCGACCACCTTGCGCACCAGCGAATAGCCGTTGGAATGCACGCCGCTGGAAGCAAGACCAAGGATCACGTCGCCGCTGGCGACGGTATCGCCGGTAATCGCCTGACCACGTTCGACAGCGCCAACGGCAAAGCCGGCGAGGTCGTAATCGCCGCCGGCATACATGCCGGGCATTTCCGCCGTCTCGCCGCCGATCAGCGAACAACCCGCTTGATGACAGCCTTCGGCAATGCCCTTGATGATGGCGGTGCCGGCCGCGACATCGAGCTTGCCGGTCGCATAATAATCGAGGAACAGCAGCGGTTCGGCGCCCTGGACGACGAGGTCGTTGACGCACATGGCGACGAGATCGATGCCGACCGTGTCGTGATGATTGGCGTCGATGGCGACTTTCAGCTTGGTGCCGACGCCATCGGTCGTGGAAACCAGGATGGGATCGTTGAAGCCAGCGGCCTTGAGATCGAAAAACGCACCGAATCCACCGAGGCCGGCTGCGGTTCCGCGCCGCGCCGTGGCCTTGGCCAAAGGCTTGATGGCTTCGACAAGGGCGTTACCGGCATCGATATCGACCCCGGCATCGCGATAGGTCAGACCGTTGCCAGCCTTGCCGGCTCCGCTGCTGCTAGCGCCGCTGGTTATGGCATCCTCCATGGTTTCGGGCTATAAGGCTTCGGGCTGGACAATACTGGTTTCAGGGCGGTTTGCAATGGGTCTGACATATGTCGCGGGACGGGCAAAAGACGGCACGAATCGGCCGTCTCGGCGGCGATCCGGGCGTTTCCGGCTATGTTCTGGCTGGCTGTCGCTGGCACTGCTGGCAGCGGTGCCGGCAGGTCTCGCCGCGGTCGCGTCGAGCCCGGCCCTGGCGCAGCAGGCTGATGTCTACAGTGCCAGCGGCATCACCGTCGATCTCACCGGTGACATCGCCACCTTGCGCGACCAGGCCCTGCAGCAAGGCCAGCGTCTGGCCTTGCAGAAGGTGCTGAGCGATATTGCGCCGCCTGACAAGGTATCCGGGATCGCCCTGCCGGATGATGCGACGATCGGCCGTTGGGTGCAGGACTTCCAGATCGAGGATGAGAAGGCCTCGGCGACGCATTACATCGGTCGCTTCACCTTCCGCTTCGCCGCCCAGCCGATCCGCGATTTCCTGGCCGAGAAGGGCATCGATTTTGCCCAGGCGCCCGCCAAGAAAATGCTGGTGGTGCCGATCTTCACTGATGAGACCGGCACCAGCGTGCTATGGAGTCCGAACAATCAGTGGCTGCATGCCTGGACGACCCGTCCCTCGGCGGATGGCTTGGTGCCGATCGTGGCGCCCAATGGCGATCTCGATGACAGCAATGCCATCACCGCGACACAGGCACTGGCCGGCGACCAGGGCCGCCTTTCCGCTTTGGCGCAGCGTTACGGCGCCGGCGATATTCTCGTCACCGAGGCAAAGCTCTCGGCGGCTGGCGCCGATGGCAAGCGCAATCTCAGCATCGCCGTGACCCAATACAGTGTCGATGGCACCAAGACCTACAAGGATTCCATCACCGGCGATGCCAATTCCGTGGACCAGCTGCTGGCGGAGGGTGTCGACCATGTCTCCGGCCTGGTGGGGCAATCCTGGAAATCGCAGAACCTGCTCAATCCCAACCAGCAGAATGAGCTGACCCTCGAAGTGCCGCTCGACAATCTCAAGCAGTGGATCGAGGTGAAGAAGCGGCTGGCCGGCGTCAATCTGCTGCGGGGCGTTCGGCTGGTCAGCCTGAAGCCCTCAGAGGCGGTGCTCGACATCACCTATCTCGGTGCTGCCGACCAGCTGACGCGCAGTCTGGCGCAGAACGGCCTGACGCTGACCGATACCGGCAGCGATACGGGCACGCTCTCTCTGGCGACAGGCACTGCGCCGGCGGCGGATCAGCAGCAACCAGCGCCCGATGCAGCGACACCAGGCGCGCCGGCTCCGGCGGCACCGGCACCGGGCGATCAGCCGGCAGTCTCCGACCAACCGGCGGTTCCGCAGTGACGACCAGTCAGCAGCTGCGGATCTGGCTCGTCACTTTTGCTGCTTTCATCGTCCTGCTGGTCCTGCTGCGCGGGATCCTGCTGCCTTTCGTTGTCGGCATGGCGATCGCCTATTTCCTCGATCCGGTCTGCGACATGCTGGAGCGCTGGGGCTTGTCGCGGCAGTGGGCGACGGCGGTCGTCACGTTGCTCTTCGTGGTGCTGGTCGTCGTCGTCCTTGTCTCGATCGTCCCGGTCCTGCTGCAGGAACTGACGGATTTCCTCTCCAGCCTGCCTGACCTGTTGAAACAGGCGCAGAAGCGCCTCATTCCCCTCTATCAGTCGCTGCGCTGGCGCCTGCATCTGCCGGCACTGGCGGAACTCAACAACATGATTCAGGACCGGCTCGGCAGCGCGGTGACCTGGCTTGCCCAGGCCTTGCAGGAGCTGCTCGGCCGCAGTCTTGCTTTGGCCAGCCTCCTCTCCCTGGTCTTCATCACCCCGGTGGTGACCTTCTATCTGTTGCGCGACTGGGACCTGCTGGTCGGCCGCGTTGACAGCCTGTTGCCGCGGCCGCATGCGGAAACGATCCGGGCCCAGATGGTCGAGGTCGACCGCACACTGGCCGGCTTTGCCCGCGGTCAGGCCATGGTCTGTCTCATTCTGGCGGTCTATTACGCCAGCGCGCTTGCGGCGATCGGATTGCCTTTCGGTGTGGTGGTGGGCGTGGCATCGGGGCTCCTGACCTTCATCCCTTATGTTGGCGCGACAACCGGTGCCGTGATCAGCATCGCCATCGCGCTGGCGCAGTTCGAGGATTGGACCCAGACCTTCATCGTCATCGGCGTGTACCTGCTTGGCTCGGTGCTGGAAGGCAATGTGCTGACGCCGAAACTGGTCGGCGACCGCGTCGGCCTGCATCCGGTCTGGATCATCTTCGCCTTGCTGGCCGGCGGCACCTTGTTCGGTTTCCTGGGCCTGCTCCTGGCCGTGCCGATGGCGGCGGCACTCGGCGTGCTGGTGCGCTTTGCCATCCGCAACTATCTCGGCAGCAGCCTTTATCACGGCGTGCCCGGCGACCCGGATGTGGCACCGCCGCCGAGCAACGACTGAGCACGGCCACCCATGGCACAATTGGCCCTCGATCTGCAATTCCGGCCGGCCCTCGGTCGCAACGATTTCGTCGTCTCCGACAGCAATCGCGACGCCGTCACCTGGCTCGATCGCTGGCCGGATTGGCCGGGCCGTGTCCTGGCGATCCACGGTCCCGCTGGTTGCGGCAAGACCCATCTTGCCCATGTCTGGCAGACCCGGTCGGGAGCCCGCTTCGTGACCGAGATCGACGCCGCGCAACTGGAAGCGGGCGCGACGGTCATCCTCGACGAACCGGCGGTGACGGCACCGGCCACCGATCGCCCGGATGACCGGCAAACCGCCTTGTTCCATTTCCTCAACCGGCTGCGGGAGTTGCAGGGATCGCTGCTGCTGCTGCATCGCGAGGCACCGGCGCGCTGGCCGGTGCAACTGCCGGATCTTGCCTCGCGCCTGGCGGCGATTCCGGCCATCGCTGTGGCAGAGCCCGATGACACGCTGCTGGCCGCCGTGCTGAACAAGCATTTTGCCGACCGGCAGCTGGCGGTCGGTGATGACGTGATCGATTTTCTGGTGCGGCATATCGAGCGCGATTTTGCCGCTGCGGCGACGGCCGTTGCCACGATCGATCAGGCGGCCCTGTCCAGCCGCCGTCGCATCACCTTGCCGCTGGTCCGCCAGGTTCTGGCCGAGCGACCATCTGAAGACTGATCGCGCCGTCTAATTCGATCCGGCTCTAGCGCCGAAAACCGTAACGGTCGATGATGAAGTCGGCGATGGTGCCGATATCGTTGAGATCGATCACCGGCAAAGCGATTTCCGGCACCGGGCCATCCGACAGGATGGCGACGAAACTGGGGTCTTCGGCGGAGAGCAGCGGCTTGCCGAGATCGCGGCGGAAGATCTCCAGCTTGTCGTGGGGCTCCCGCTTGAAGCCTTCGATCAGCAGCAGATCTACCGGTGTCATATGCCGCATCAGATCGGCGGCGCTGGGCTCTTCTTCCTCCCGCAGCTCATGCATCAAGGCCCAGCGATGGGCCGAGGCGACCAGCACCTCGGTGGCACCGGCCTCGCGATGGCGATAGGAGTCCTTGCCCGGCTTGTCGACGTCGAAGGCATGATGCGCGTGCTTGATGGTCGAGACCTTAAGGCCGCGTCCCACCAGTTCAGGAAT
>Ga0209455_1001018_pt1 | contig 14039 bp, 12 predicted proteins | sample AraplaCol_mCL_r2_FD_184275 | JGI IMG/M metagenome (GOLD analysis project Ga0209455, IMG submission 184275) | Arabidopsis root microbial communities from North Carolina, USA - plate scrape CL_Col_mCL_r2 (SPAdes) (version 2) | ecosystem: Host-associated > Plants > Roots > Endosphere | place: USA...
AAGCATCCGTGTCCGAAAACTCATTCAGATCGAACGCGACGATCTTGCCGCAATCGAGCCGCCACAAAGATATCGGCGCGGGTGCCGCCTGAGCAGCTCCCGCAAGCAACAGCCCCGCCAGCGTGGTCAAACCCCCCTTCACGATCATGCCATCAACTCCCGAACATCCGTCAGCCTGCCGGTCACCGCAGCGGCGGCGGCCATCGCCGGCGACACGAGGTGGGTACGCGAACCCGGGCCCTGCCGGCCCACGAAATTGCGGTTGGAGGTGGAGGCGCAGCGCTCGCCGGCCGGCACCTTGTCGGGATTCATTGCGAGGCACATCGAGCAGCCCGGCTCGCGCCATTCGAAACCCGCCTCGATGAAGATTCGGTCGAGGCCCTCAGCCTCGGCCTGACGCTTGACTAAGCCCGAACCGGGGACGACCAGCGCCTGGCGGATATTGCCCGCGACGTGCCGACCCTTGGCGACCGCGGCCGCCGCGCGCAGATCCTCGATCCGGCTGTTGGTGCAGCTGCCGATGAAGATATTCTCGACCGAAACGTCCTGCATCCGCGTACCCGGAGCGAGGCCCATGTAGTCGAGCGATTTCTGCGCGGCCTCCTGCTTGGAGGGATCGGAAAAGCTCATCGGGTCAGGGACCATACCAGTGATCTGCACCACGTCCTCGGGGCTGGTGCCCCAAGTCAGACTGGGCGCGATATCGGCCGCATCCAATGTTATGACCTTATCGTAGGATGCGCCTGTATCTGTCTGCAAGGATTTCCAATATTCGACCGCGCGATCCCATTCCTCGCCGGTCGGCGCCATCGGTCGGCCCTTCAAATAGGCGAAGGTTTTTTCATCCGCCGCGATCAGGCCTGAGCGCGCACCGTGCTCGATCGCCATGTTGGAGACGGTGAGCCGCCCCTCGATCGACATGTCGCGGATCACCTGGCCGGTATATTCGACGACATATCCCGTGCCGCCTGCTGCGCCGACCTTGCCGACGATCGCGAGGATCACGTCCTTGGGGCTCACACCGAAGCCGAGCGCGCCGTCGACGCGGATCTCCATCGCCTTCGATTGTTTAAGCAAGAGCGTCTGGGTGGCGAGAACATGCTCGACCTCGCTCGTGCCGATGCCGAAGGCGAGTGCGCCGAGCGCGCCATGCGCGGCGGTGTGACTATCGCCGCAGACCAAAGTCGTCCCCGGCAGGGTGAAGCCCTGTTCCGGGCCGACCACGTGGACGATACCCTGTTCGGGCGCGATCTCGTCGAACATGCGGATGCCGAATTCGGGCGCGTTGCGGCGGAGCGCAGCCAATTGGTTCGCGCTCTCCGGGTCGGCGATGGGCAGCCGCGCGCCTTGCGCATCGACACGCGCGGTGGTCGGCAAATTATGATCGGGCACCGCAAGCGTAAGATCCGGCCGGCGCACCTTGCGCCCGGCGACGCGCAGGCCTTCGAATGCCTGCGGGCTCGTCACCTCATGGACGAGGTGGCGATCAATATAGATCAGGCAGGTTCCATCGTCTCGGCGCGCCACGACGTGCGCGTCCCAGATCTTCTCATAGAGGGTGCGGGGTGCTGACATGATGCCGGGCACATAAGAGCCCGCAGCGCTTATGGCCAGATAGGGTGCGTATCAGCGCCCCAACGTCCGATTGCTCTCATTGCGATATGTTAAGACCTTCAAGCGTATACCTGCTGGATTCGACATGGGTCCGAGTCGGTACGGACCGCCCCTGTCGAAGGGGAGCGTGATGAATAGCGTAACACAATTTGATCCGGCCAATCCGGTGGCGCTGCAACAGCCGAGCAAGCGCGGATGGCGCGCGGTTGCCGAATTCCAATTTGAAATCGTGCTCTTCCTGCTGCTGCTGGTGACCTTCGCTGCGGTGCGGTTCCAGGATTCGATCCTGCTCAGGACGATCACGCTCACGCCGGGTTCGTCACTCTACACGTTGCGTTATTATGGCGACGCACCGCATGGCGGCACCTCGACAATCACAGCCGACCCCAAGAGATCGCTGCACTGGCGCTGCGATCTGCGCACGGCCTACGCTTATCCATATTGCGGCTATGAGCTGATCCTGGACAGCAAGACGCCCGACAAGGGCTATGACCTAAGCCGGCTGGAATCGCTGTCGATCGACCTCGACTACAAAGGACCGTCGGACACGTTCCGCATCTATTTCAAGAATTACGACCCGCGCTACAGTACGCCCGGTCAGCCCGACACGCTCAAGTTCAACAAGGTCGAGGTTTCGGCCCAACCGGGGCACAATATCGTCCGTCTCGGCACGTCGGACTTCGCGGTCGCCGAATGGTGGGTGACGCAGAACAAGATCAGGCCCGCGCTGAGCCATGTCCAGCTCGACAACGTCACTGAATTCCAGTTTCAGAGCGGGACCGCGGCACCCCCGGGCGCTTATTATTTTAAGGTCAACAGTATCACGCTGCGCACCCGTGTCATCAACCAGGCGACCTGGTATGCCGCGATCCTGGCCTCTTGGGCGGTACTGATCGCCGCCTACCTGCTGTACCGCATCCTCAAGTTGCGCAACGATCTCGAGCAGAGGCGCCAGAGCCAGGCGGCGGCGCTGCGATTGGCGCAATATGCCGAGGAATCGGCGCGGCGCGATTACCTGACCAAATTGTTCAATCGATCGGGTATCATCGATCTCTATCATCCGCTCGCGATGAACCGGCGCACGGACGGCGCGCTGGCGGTAATTCTGCTCGACGTCGACCACTTCAAGCTGGTCAACGACCGTTACGGCCACAGCGCGGGCGATCAGGTGCTGGCCGGGATCGCCCAGATATTGAGCGACAATACGCGCACGGGCGACATCGTCGGTCGCTGGGGCGGCGAGGAGTTCCTGTTAATCTGCAGTATTGCCGATCAGGACTCCGCGATGAAGATCGCCGCCAAACTGCGCACCAGCATCGAGGCGCACGATTTCCCCGTGGTCGGCCATGTCACCGCGAGCATGGGCGTCTATTGCGTCAATGGGCAGGCCGACGCGCTGGAGCAGATCGTCTCCTACGCCGATGCAGCGCTCTATGCCGCCAAGGAGCAGGGCCGCAACCGCGTGATGATGTACCAACCCTTCATGCGCGAAGCCGCCTGATCAGGCGTCGCGCAAGGCCTCTTGCGGCGACACATAGGCGGCATCGTGCGCGAACGGCAGCGGCCCACCATCGCGCAGCGCCGTGAGCACAGCCGCGAAATCGCCCCGGCAGCGGAAACCCAACCGCGCCTCTGCCAGCGCCGCGTCATATACGCGATCGATCGTGTGCGGCAGCGACCAGCCCTTGCGCGCATAAAGTTCTGCCGCGTCGGGAAAGTAGCGCGCGATCACGGCGGGGGCGTCATGCTTCAATTCCGCCGCGTCGGAACGCGCAAAGGGCGTAGCTGCGGACACGATAAACAGGCCGTAGCCGAGCGCAGGCGCGCGCTGGAGCGCCACTCGGTGCGCCTCGGCCGCATCCTCCGCGGTCAGCCGGCGGTGGAGCAGTTCGTTCGCCTTGGTATTCGGGCCGGAGAGGCCAATCCGGTCGGCCTGATCGTCTTCCTCGGGAAAGAAGCGGCTGGTGCGCAGGATGATCACGGGCAGGCTATGCTCGGAATAAGCCAGCCGGCAAAGATGCTCGGCGGCGAGCTTGGTGACGCCATAGATGTTGCGCGGTTCGAGCGGCGCCAGCGTTTCGTCGAGCCAGGCCGCCTCGCCCCCCTCGCCCTTGCGAATCGCGGCCGAAATCATGAGCGACGTTGTCGAGGTAAAGACGAAACGGCTCACGCCGACCGCAACCGCTTCCTCCAGCAGATTGAGCGTGCCGGTGATGTTGACGTCGACGAAGCTTTGGCGCGGGTAGCGCGCCATGTCTGGCTGATGCAGCGCGGCACCGTGGATCACCGCCTCGATGCCGTGCTCGCGCATCACTCGTGCGACCAAGGCCCGGTCCGCGACCGAGCCGATCACGCGCGTATCCGGGCCTGGGGCGACATCGAGACCGATCACGCGATGACCGTCGCCCGCCAGCAAGGGCGCGAGATAGCGGCCCAGCCAGCCGCTCGATCCGGTCAGAAGGATGTTCATGAGACTTAGGGTTTGCCGACTTCCACCCAATCGTGGAACGGCAAATGGTAATATTGGTCGAAAATCTCGAGCGGAAGGCCGGTCGGCTTCACCGAAGTCGAATTCCACAGCATCGCCACACCGAAGCGTTCGGACGGATCGAAGATGATCTCCGAACGCGAGCCGCGCACCGCGCCGCGGTGCCAGATCAGATGATGTCCCTGATAATCGGACTCGCGGAAGGCCAGCCCGTAGGCGCTGTTCTTGAGCGCCTGGTCGTAGGGCGCGAGCCGTCCGCGCGGAGTGAACACGCGCGGAATATGCAATTCCCACAGCACGTCAGGCGGCAGCACGCCGGGTGCCCCACCCATCTGCGCCCGCATCCAGATGCCGAGATCGACGATCGAGCTGTTGACGCCGCCCGCGGCGGGAATGCGGTAATAGGCTTCCTGCACCGGGATCGGGCGGCGGCCATTGTGGGGTCGCGCCCAGCTGGCCGAGCCGACCAGCCCTTCCTTGGTGGTGCTGGCGCTCGCCATGCCAAGCGGGCCGAAGATGTAATGGCGCGCGGCCTGGTCGTAGGTCAGCCCGGTCGCTTTCTCGACCGCCTCATGCGCCACGTCGAACGCAACATTCTGATAGGCCCAGCAGGTGCCGGGCGGGCACATCGGGAAGAGCGGACCATATTCGCCCCGGATCACCGCCGGATCGACATTGTCCTCCAGCCGATCGTCATAGGCGTTCTTGACGATGCCCAGCCGATGCGAGAGCGCGTCGGCGAGCGTCGCGACATTCTGATTGTCCTTGGGCAGCTTGAGCGTCGACGACCATTTGGAGATGGGATCGTCGAGGTGAAGCTTGCCCTGGCGATCAAGCAAAGCCTCCAGCGTCGCCGCCACGCCCTTGGATACTGAGGCCCAGCGCCACACCGTTTGCGGAGTCGCCTTCTCGCCCGTGTCGGCATCCACCACGCCATAGGCCTTGATGAAGGAAAGCTGCCCGTCTTCGATCACCGCGATGGCAAGGCCGGCCATATCCTTGCGATCGACGATGGAGCGCGCGCGTTCGTCGAGCCAGGCGTAGTTGACGCGGTAGCGGCGCGGATTGAGCGGACCCGCGCCCAAAGCGCGCTCGGCCTGGGCGGCGGTACGAATGCCCTCGCGCACCGGCTTGTTCGCCACGAAATGCCGAACGATCACAATTGCTTCGGCGATAAGGATGACCGCCAGGATCAACTGGATGCTGCGCAGGATCACCGGATCGCGCCAGAGCGGACCGGACGAGGCTTTGGGAGGGCGGGGCCGACGCGGCGAAGTCACGCCCTAGCCTTGGGGCGCGAACCGACGGGGGTCAATTAACCTGCGACTCGGTTCGTCGTGCGACGAACCGTTGTCGCCGCTTCATGCGACGTAGGCGGCGCTGGTCTTGGCCTTGACCTCATCGGCAGTGACGCCCGGCGCCAGCTCGATCAACTTGAACGGCGACTGGTGATCAACTCGCTGAAACACGCACAGATCGGTCACGATCATGTCGACCACATTCTTGCCGGTGAGCGGCAAAGTGCAGGCCGGGATGAACTTGGGGCTGCCGTCTTTGGAGGTATGCTCCATCACGACGATGATTTTCTTGACGCCCGCGACCAGGTCCATCGCGCCGCCCATCCCCTTCACCATCTTGCCGGGGATCATCCAATTGGCGATGTCGCCGCCCTCCGAAATCTCCATCGCGCCCAGGACGGCAAGGTCGATATGCCCGCCGCGGATCATACCGAAGCTGTCGGCGGAAGAGAAATAGACCGTCTTGGGAAGCTCCGACACGGTTTGCTTGCCCGCATTGATCAGGTCGGGGTCGACCTCGTCATCATAGGGAAACGGGCCGATGCCGAGCATGCCGTTTTCCGACTGTAGCGTGACCTCGACGCCCTCAGGCACATGGTTGGCCACGAGCGTGGGAATGCCGATGCCCAGATTGACGTAGAAGCCGTCCTGCAGCTCCTTCGCGGCGCGTGCCGCCATCTCGTCGCGGGTCCAGGGCATCTTACTTCGCTTTCTTCTGACTATCGGGTTGGGCTTCAGGCGCGGGCGGCTTGGGCGGGCCGGGATCGCGCCACTGCTTGTCCTTGGGGAAAATATCGTCTGGGCCACCCTGGATCGCGCTGCCGTAAACCGGGTTTGGCATCACGAACCAGCCGGCGCCCCACAAAGCGGCGATGCCCGAATAGGCCACGGTCGCGCGCCGCTCCGCGACGCCGTTGGGTTCGGTCGTGAACAGATCGGAAAAGTCGACCAGCTGGTCGCCTGCCATAGCCAGCACGCAATATTTAGCGGCGATCGTCTGGCGGCGGCCGTCCTTCATCGACCCGTTGGCATCGTCGCCCGACAGAAAAAGCGTCTCGCCGTGCTTGGCCGGGCCGAGACCCGCCGCGTTGAGCGCAGCCTCGGCGCCGGCTGCATTCACGGCCGCGCGGTTCGAATTGAAGATAACGGTCACGCCATGATCGCGGAGCCGATCGAGCGCCTCCTTGGCGCCGGGCGTTGGCGCGACATAAGCCGCCCCGCCTTTCTCCCATCGATCCCAGGCGTCATCATCGAACACCTTCCGATTGGCCATTAGGTCATCATATTCGGCACCGAGATTGAGGATCGAGGTCTCGTCGACGTCGAGCACGATCGCGGGCTTCTTGTCACCGCACGGCACGAAATGCGGGTTGGAGAGCGTCGAATCCGGCGTGAGGACCACGCCCTTGTGCGTACCGCTTGCCATCTGCTCGTCAACGAAGTCCGCCAGGATGCGCCAGGTCTGGCGGGTAAGCGCGGACGCTTCGGCGGAACCGTAGAGATATTGGATGCCGTGGAGCTGCGGCGGCGCTGCCGGCGGCTCGGGCGGAAAATAGGTCTTGGGCGTTGCGGGCGTGGCAGCCTTCGCCTTGGCGGGTGGTGCCTTCTTGGTCAGCGCTGCCGCAGGTGAGGCCAGCGCCAGAGCCAGCGCGAGCGCGGTCAGCGTGCGGCTCATACCGCTTCCCGCGTGCGAGTGGTGCGGAACTCGATCCGCTTCTCGTAAGGTGCGCCCGAGATCAGCCGCTTGATGTAGATGCCGGGCACATGAACGCAGTCAGGGTCGAGGCTGCCGACGGGCACGATCTCTTCCACCTCGGCGACAGTGAATTTGCTCGCGGTCGCCATCGGCTGGTTGAAATTGCGTGCGGTCTTGCGGAAGACCAGGTTGCCAGCCTCGTCCGCCTTCCAGCCCTTGATGATCGAAAGGTCGGCGACGATGCCGCGTTCGAGCACATAGGTCTGCCCGTCGAAATCCTTGGTCTCCTTACCGTCGGCGACGACGGTGCCGACGCCGGTCTTGGTATAGAAACCCGGGATGCCCGCCCCGCCTGCGCGGCAACGCTCGGCAAGCGTGCCCTGCGGGCAGAATTCGACCTCAAGCTCGCCCGCCAGATATTGGCGCTCGAATTCCTTGTTCTCGCCCACGTAGGAAGAGATCATCTTTGCGATCTGGCGGCTGCGCAGCAGCTTGCCGAGGCCAATCCCGTCGACGCCCGCATTGTTGGAAACGACGGTGAGGCCCTTCACACCCGATTCCTCGATCGCATCGATCAGCCGCTCCGGAATCCCGCACAGGCCGAACCCCCCCGCACAAATAGTCATCCCATCTTTGAGCATGCCGGCAAGGGCGGCGGTGGCGTCGGGGTAAATCTTGTTGGCCATGGATCCTCCAAGCGGGTGCCTATGCCGGGATTGAGCCACCGGATCAAACCTGAATCTCGATTCAGGTTCGGGCCGTTTGCGCGGCCTTTGCGCCCCGCTATAGCGCCTCTATGACGAAGCTGAGAACTGGCGGCCGCATCTTGGTCGACGCGCTCGTGGCCCAAGGCTGCGAACGGATTTTCACCGTCCCGGGCGAGAGTTTCCTGTCGGTGCTCGACGCGCTGGTCGACTCGCCCGAGATCGACGTGGTGGTCACGCGCGCCGAGGGCGGCGCCGCCTTCATGGCCGAGGCCGACGGCAAGATGACGCACCGGCCGGGCGTGTGTTTCGTGACACGGGGGCCGGGGGCGACCAACGCCTCGATCGGCGTGCACGTCGCGATGCAGGATTCGACGCCGATGATCCTGTTCGTGGGCGACGTCGCTCGCGAGGCGCGCGACCGCGAGGGTTTCCAGGAAGTCGATTTCCCCGCTTTCTTCGGACCGATCTGCAAATGGGCCGCGCGGATCGAGGATGCAGCCCGCATCCCCGAATATATCGCACGCGCTTATGCGACCGCGATGAACGGCCGCCCCGGCCCGGTCGTGCTGGCGCTGCCGGAGGAGATGCAGGAGAGCGAAGCTGTAGTGCCCGATCGGCCTAAGGTCGAGCGAGCCGCGCAGGCGTGCGATCCTGAGGCGATCGACGCGCTCTATGATAAGTTCCGCGCCGCCAAGTCGCCGGTCGCGATCATCGGCGGCGCGGATTGGGACGCGGAAGCCGGTGACGATTTCCAGCTGTTCGCAATGCGGAGCGGGTTGCCGGTAGCGGCCGCTTTCCGGCGACAGGACGCGATTCCCAACGACTGCCCTGTCTATGCGGGGAATCTGGGCTATGGCCCCAATCCCAAACTGATCGAGCGCGTCCGCAACGCGGACTTGCTGCTCGTTGTCGGTGCTCGGCTGGGCGAGGCGACGACCGATGGTTACGAGCTGATCACGCCAGACCATCCGGGCCAAGTACTGATCCACGTTCACCCCGATCCCGACGAGCTCGGGCGCGTCTTCCGTACCGATCTCGCTATCTGCGCGGACGTGCTCCACTTCGCCCGCGCGGTCGGCAAGATCGTGGACGAGACGGCTGTCGCGCGCCACGCCGGTATCGAGGCGCACGCCGAATGGGAGGCGTGGAACACGCCCTCCCCCAATGGCATGAAGCTCGACCTCGGCCTGGTCTGGCAGGCGATGCGCGACGTGCTGCCGGCCGACTCGATCATCTGCAACGGCGCGGGGAATTTCTCATCCTGGGCGCATCGTTTCTGGCGCTATACCGCGCAGCCGTCCCAGCTCGCACCGACCGCGGGGGCGATGGGCTATGGCGTGCCGGCGGCGGTCGCGGCCGCGATCCGCTTCCCGGATCGCCGCGCGGTCGCGGTTGCCGGCGATGGCGACTTCATGATGAACGGGCAGGAACTCGCCACGGCGGTTCAGCACGGCGCACGCCTGCTGGTGCTGGTGATCGACAATGGCAGTTTCGGCACGATCCGGATGCATCAGGAAAAGCGCTACCCGGCGCGTATTTCGGCAACCGACCTCACCAACCCCGATTTCGCGGCGCTGGCGCGCGCTTATGGCGGCTGGGCGGAAACGGTGGAGACAACCGAGGCGTTCGCCCCTGCCCTCGCCCGAGCGCTGGAGCAACCGGGCGTGGCCCTGCTGCATCTCAAAACCGATATCGAGCGTCTGACTCCCGGCCTGACCGTCTCGGGGCTGCGCGCCGCCAAGTGAGCGACGGGCGGCCCTTATTGCTGTTCGACTCGGGCGTCGGCGGCCTATCGGTCTTGGCAGAAGTTCGGGCTGCGCTGCCGAATGCGCCGATCGTCTATGTCGCGGACAATGGCGGCTTTCCCTACGGCACCAAGACCGAGGCCGAGATTTCGGCGCGCGTGCCGGCTCTGCTTGGTCGCTTGGCGGAGCGCTATCGCCCCCGCCTGATCACGATCGCCTGTAACACCGCTTCGACCATCGCATTGGCGGGTGTGCGCGCCGCACTCGACCTGCCGATCGTGGGCACAGTGCCCGCGATCAAACCGGCGGCCGAGCAATCGCAGACGCGCGTGATCGGCGTGCTTGGCACCAATGCCACCGTACGCCAGCCCTACGTTGACGATCTCTCGGCAAGGTTCGCGAGCGACTGCCTGGTGCTGCGCCACGGATCGGCCGATCTGGTCGAGCTTGCCGAGGCGAGCCTGCGAGGCGAACCGACGCCGGACACCGCCTACGCCGATGTGATGGCGGGGCTGCTCGATCAGGAGGGCGGTGACCGGATGGACACAATAGTCCTCGCGTGCACGCATTTTCCGTTGGTGGCAGAACGGCTGGCTGCGGTTGCGCCACGGCCTTTAACTTTTGTCGACGGCGCCAAGGGAATAGCGCGGCGAGTCGCTTATCTCGCCCGCGACCAGGAATGGCCCGATGCGCCTTTGGCCGGCGTCGCGGTCTTCACCGCGCCGATCGAGGTCGAGAACGGCCTGAAAGCCTCGCTCGCACGCTTCGGCTTGACGAAAATTGAGCGGTTGTGAGCAAAAATGATCGCCCGATACTGGAAAGATTGGCCTTTCGGCGCTAGACGCGCGCCTTCGACACCCCGGGGACTGGCCTCTTGGACTATAGCCGCGTTTTCACCCAAGCCATTGATCGGCTGCATGCCGAGGGCCGTTATCGGGTGTTCATCGATATATTGCGCAACAAGGGCATGTTCCCCAATGCGCGTTGCTTTGCGGGCCATAACGGGCCGAAGCCGATCACGGTGTGGTGTTCGAACGACTATCTGTCGATGGGCCAGCACCCGCACGTGATCGCGGCGATGGAGGAAGCGCTTCACGACGTCGGCGCAGGATCGGGCGGCACGCGCAATATCGGCGGCAACACGCATTACCATGTCGACCTGGAGCAGGAGCTGGCCGATTTGCACGGCAAGCAAGGCGCTTTGCTCTTCACCTCGGGCTACGTCTCGAACGAGGCGACTTTGTCGACGCTCGCCAAGGTATTGCCGGGCTGCATCATCTATTCGGACGAATTGAACCACGCCTCGATGATCGCGGGGATCCGCAATTCGGGATGCGAGAAGCGCGTGTTCCGTCACAACGACCTTGAGCATCTGGAAGAGCTCCTGGCCGCGGACGACGCGGATGCGCCCAAGCTGATCGCGTTCGAGAGCGTCTATTCGATGGACGGCGACGTCGCCCCGATCCACGCGATCTGCGACCTTGCCGACAAATACAACGCGCTGACCTATCTCGACGAGGTCCATGCGGTCGGCATGTACGGCCCGCGCGGCGGTGGCATTTCCGATCGCGACGAGGCCGCGCACCGCATCACGATCATCGAGGGCACGCTCGGCAAGGCGTTCGGCGTGATGGGCGGCTATATCGCCGCCGACACGATGATCATCGACGTGATCCGCTCTTACGCGCCGGGCTTCATCTTCACCACCAGCCTGTCGCCGGTGCTGGTCGCGGGTGCGCTCGCAAGCGTGCGCCACCTCAAATCCTCAAGCGTCGAGCGCGAGGGCCAGCAAGCGTCGGCCGAACTGCTCAAGGGCATGATGCGCGATGCCGGTCTGCCGGTGATGGCGTCGACCACGCATATCGTACCCTTGATGGTGGGCGATCCGGTCAAGGCCAAGCGTGCCAGCGACATCCTCCTCGCCGAGTATGGCGTCTATGTGCAGCCGATCAATTATCCGACCGTGCCGCGCGGCACCGAGCGGCTGCGCTTCACCCCGGGCCCGACCCACACGCCCGAGATGATGCGCGAACTCGTCGATGCCCTCGTCGAAATCTGGAGCCGGATGGAAATGAAGCTGGCGGCCTGATTCCTCAGGCGTCGCTCAACACATTCTTACAGCCGCTCCTGTTACACGCCCCCGCCATGCGCGTCGCGAGGCGGCCCATCACCGCTTGGCCGCCATGTTTCTTGCTCCAATCCTGGAGCTCCTTCGCCCATCCCTGTGCCTTTTTGGCGGTACGCTGGGCATAGCCGCTCGTATTCTGGCCGAGCGCGTCGATCACGCTGTCCGCACTCTGTTCGACCGCCGCTTTGTCTTCGGGCGTCAGGCGTAGCACGAAATCGGAATAGAGGATTGCCCACTGGATCCGGGTGGCCGGACCTTCGGCAGTTTGCGCAGCTTTGCGTGCCCATGCGATCGCGGCTTTATTGTCCTTGCGGTCCTCGGCCATGCTCGCGAGGTCCATCATGAAGTAATATGGTGCGATCGCGTGCGGCAGCTCCGCTTCCAGCAGTTTCGCGCCTGCCGCCGGGTCCCCCGCCTGCGCGAGCAGATCCCCCGCGTCCGGGATCACGGCCTGCCGCAGCATCGGATTGTTCGCGGCATGATCTACCATCGCAACGCGCTGCCGGACTTTGGCGAGCACCTGGGGCGCGACCTTCCCACCGTTTGCAGCCTTGGACAGAGCGATATCCGCGCTCAGCGTATCGAGCCGGTCGCCCAGCGGCAGGCTTCCGTCAGCTGCCACACGGTCAAGCGCCGCGACCAGCGCTGCGTCCAGTTTCTGCTGCTCAGCCTTGTCGGGCAACGCCAGAACAAGCGAAGCGCCCGCATAGCCGAGCAGCTGCCGGTTCGCCTTGGTCTCCGCATAATCGGAGAGAATGGCGGGCAGAACCGCTTCAAGCTGTGCGACCTGGGCCGGGGTCAACGTGGTCTTGTCGCTGCCGCCAGTCGACAGCACCAGAGCGGTCAGCGTCAGCTTGCGCTTCACCCCGGGATCGGCGGTCGCGGTGGCCAGCCGATCGGCCAAAGCAGCCTCCTCCTTCCGATCCTTGAAATGCTTGGGATCGTCGAGCCAGTCATAGTTGGCGAGCAGCGCCCAGTCGTCCGCCGACAGGTTTTGCGGATCGGCAGCGCGCTTCAATAATTCCTCGGTCGAGACGGTACGCCTAGCGGCAACTCGCAGCACTTCCGCCAGGCTCGACGCCATCGATCCGCCCGACAAGCGGGTGACCTCAGAATGATCGGGACGCAGCACGACCACGGTGGGATAGCCCTGGACCCCGAACTTCTCACCCCAGACCTGTGCACCCTTGGCATCGCCATCGAGATAGACGGGAATGAAATTGCGGGTCTCGGCGATGAAGCCAGCATCCTTGAACAAAGTCTGCTTCATCATGTTGCAGGGCGGGCACCATTTCGCGCCCCAATAGAGCAGGACCGGCTTCTGGCTTTCCTTCGCTTCGGCAAAGGCATCATCGACGTCCCCGTGGCGCCAGGCGATTTCCTGTGCCGCAGGCTGGGTCACGGCGGCCTGATCGGTGGCCTGCTTGTGGCATCCGGCCAGCGCCAGAGCCGTGCCCATCATCAACACAGAGCCCAAGCGCCGCATCACCACACCTCGTTCGAAATTTCGTGGGCCCCTTGTAAGCGCAATTAGGCGGAGGCCAAGGCATCCTTGCGCAAGCAGTGCTGGCTTGGCGGCGCCTCCGGTACTAGAGCTTGTGCCAACCCGAATCGCTGGAGTTTCCGTTGGCCGAGCGCATCGCCATCGCTTCCGATCACGCAGCTATCGCGCTCAAGGCGACGTTGGCCGCGTGGCTGCGTGAGCATGGTCATCATGTGACCGACCTCGGCCCGCACGATCAGAGCTCGGTCGACTATCCCGATTATGGGTATAAGCTCGCCTCCGCGGTCGAGCATAAGGAGGCTGATTTCGGCATCGCCTTGTGCGGATCGGGGATCGGCATCTCGATCGCGGTCAACCGCAATCCGGCGGCGCGCTGCGCGCTGGTGAGCGAACCAGTTTCCGCCAAGCTGGCGCGGCACCATAACGATGCCAACGTCATCGCGATGGGCGCACGCCTGATCGGCGAAGACATGGCCAAGAGCTGCGTCCACGCTTTCCTCGAAGCAACCTACGAAGGCGGCCGGCACGAACAGCGCGTCGCCAAACTCTCTCATTTCGCCAAGGAGCCCGCATGAGCAGCAAGCCCGCCAACGACGTCCAGCCGGACGGTTACTTCACGCGCGGCCTGGCCGAGGCGGATCCCGCGGTCTTCGCCGGCGTGCGCCACGAGATCGCGCGCGAGAAGGATCAGATCGAGCTGATTGCGTCCGAGAACATCGTGTCCAAGGCGGTGCTGGAGGCGCAAGGATCGGTCTTCACAAACAAATATGCCGAGGGCTATCCCGGCAAGCGTTACTATCAGGGCTGCGCGCCGTCGGACGAAGTCGAGCTGATCGCGATCGACCGCGCCAAGCAGTTG